>Ga0302320_10014812_pt1 | contig 16098 bp, 16 predicted proteins | sample Bog_T0_3_FD_202130 | JGI IMG/M metagenome (GOLD analysis project Ga0302320, IMG submission 202130) | Peat permafrost microbial communities from Stordalen Mire near Abisko, Sweden - Bog_T0_3 | ecosystem: Environmental > Terrestrial > Soil > Wetlands > Peat | place: Sweden: Abisko, Stordalen Mire... | reverse complement strand
GTTACCGAACTGGGCGTCCCCCGGTCTAACCCTCAAATGATACAGTCATGCACGATGAGGGTTTCTCGGGCATATCCGCTGCTTGTGGTTTGTCTGGCGCTGCCGGCCGTGGCCAGCGACCACACTCCGCCTGCCGTGCAGCCGGCCACTACATTCGCCGCCGTCGAGGTGCATGGCGACGAAAAGGTCGCCATTGCCGCCGAACCGTATGACACACGCGAAAAGGAAGCCATCTTTCGTATCGACTATCTCCGGCACGGCGTGATGCCGGTGCGTCTGATCGTGACTAACAACGGTGATCGGCCCATCTCCTTGCGCGATGCGCGGATTCTCTTCCTTACCGCAGCGGGCGACAGGATTCAAGCCGCTGAGCCGGAGGATGTGGAGCGCCTCCTGAACGACAAGGAGAGAAGGGGCCAAAGCATCCCGATGCCCGGTCCCATCCCCAGCATCAAGTTGAAGCCGAAGGCTAGCGATAGAGATGTCGAGGCCGACTTCGATAACTTCGAGTACGGCGCCTTGGTGGTAGAGCCGCACACCACGCGAGCCGGATTCCTGTTCTACGACGTCTCCGGGCTGAATCATCCGCTCCAGGGCGCAAAGCTGCACCTGCATAAACTGCGCGATGCCGACGGCAACGAGCTATTCTATTTTGAGATTCCATTCGACAAGTACCTTACATCCAAGTCGAGCCAGATGAATTGACTACGAGCATGGGCCGATAGTCGTATGGACTTACACCCGCATAGAAATGTTACGATTCTGAAGGGCTTCTAGCAATTGGAAGCCGCCGCCACAGGGGATTGCATGGCCAAAAAGCCAAATTATGGAATCGACGCGCCTGTCGTCGTGGGCAGTTTACTGCTCGCGGGCGCGGCTTTTGTTGCCATTGCTGTGAAGTTCCCGATGATCACGGTCGGCCACACCCAGTTCCCGCTCTTCCCAGGGGTTATGTGGCTGGCGGCCTGGTGCCTTCTTACCGCTGGGCTGATGGTGCTTTACTCCAAGTCGGGCAAGCTGCGCCATCGCGACCGGATGCTGGACAAGGTGCAGTGGACGGGTACGGAAGCCGTACTGGACGTGGGTACGGGACGCGGCCTGCTGCTGATCGGAGCCGCCAAGAGGATCACCAGCGGCCATGCATCGGGCATCGACATCTGGAGTTCAAAAGACCTCTCGGGTAACGGCCCCAAGGCGCTGATGGCCAACATTGAACTTGAGGGCGTTGGTGATCGGGCGAACGCTTTGAGCGAGGACGCCCGCAACCTGAGCACACCGGATGCCTCTTTTGAAGTGGTTCTCTCTAACGGCTGCCTCCACAGCATCAAGGAGGCGGCCGGCCGGGCAAAAGCCTGCGCCGAGATCGCACGCGTCCTCAAGCCGGGCGGCGTGGCAGTCCTCTCGGACTACAAGCTGATGCGCGAATATGAGGCAGAGTTCAAGAAATGCGGCCTCGAAGTGGAGATGTGCCCGCTCGATTGGACCGGAACATTTCCCCCGCTGCGGATCCTGGTGGCGCGGAAGCCAGCGCCAAAACAGCAGCCTGCGCCAAAACCGCAACCGCCGCAGACTGCGCAAAAGCAGCGCCCCTCAAAGCCTAATCGTAATAAGTAGCCGTGGTGGTATCCGTCTCCCAGATGGTCGCGTCCTTGACGCGCACACGTCCGCCGGTCATTTCAGCGAGTTGCTCACTGGTCTGGTCGTAGAAATATTTGGCGATGTTTTCTGCCGACGGGTTCAATACCGTGAAAGGCTCCAGGTCGTTGAGCATCTGGTGGTCGATGCGCTCAATCACCGGGCGCAGCACCTGCTTGAGCAGCTTGAAATCAAGCAGCAGGCCAGCTTTGTCCAGCTCGGCCCCGGCCAGGGTGACGCGGATCTTGTAGTTGTGCCCGTGCGGGTTCTCGCACTTGCCCTTGTAGTTGCGAAGATAATGGCCGGAAGAAAAACCAGCCTCCACGGTGACTTCATACATCGGCGTCTGCTCTTGTCCTGTGCTGGGAAGAATCCCTGTCTTGATTCTAGTTCTTTTCGCCGCGGCGTTTCTCACCCCGCGGACGAGGACCTATCCGCGGGGACCCCGGCGTTTGCGCCGCGCGGCTTGCCGCGCCTCATCGCTGCGCCGGTCTACCTGCTCAAAGAGGTGGCTCATGACGCCGACGAGCGCGGCCGCCAGCCCCAACAGCAGCAGAAACATGGCCACCGTCCGCCACAGCGACGCGTTGGCCGGCAGACCGGGCTGGAAGCTCGAAGGCGCCAGCGCCATCCCCGCCGAAATCAGCGCGAAGAAACCTAGCGTTGCAGCCAGAATGTAGAAGTTGCGGGACATAATTGGGGAAGCGGAAGAGTCCGCAAGGCCTATTGCGATTTTACGCGGGACGAGCCGACCACGAGATTCGCTAGTCAAGGTCGGTCGGCGTAAACTTCTGCCTTGCGCCATGGCGAATGTGAAGCACATCTACCCGCTTCTCTTTCTCCAGAACGCGGTAGATCACTCGGTAAACGTGCGGCTTTTGACCGTAAAGCAGATGCCTTAACTGGGCTCTTTCGGGCGTTACTGGACAGCGGTTGGGCATCTCCTTGAGGCTACGAACGGACTCTCTCAGGCCCAGGTACCATTCCAAGGCTTTTTCGGAATGCTCGGCCCCGATTCGCTCGAACAGGCCAGCGAGGTCGCGCTCGGCACGGGCGGTTATGCTAACGCGATATGCCATGGGCGGATTCGAACTCGGCAAAGAACTCCTCGATCGGGCGAAACTTTCCTTGCCTTGCATCTTCCAGGCCTTGGCGGATGCCTTCCTCGGCGTCAGCGCGCGCGGCAATGTCAAGCAGGCGCTGATAGGCTTCGGCGTCCTGCACAACGGCCGCAGCCTTCCCGTTCACAGTGAGCACCATGGGGCGCTTGCTCTTCTTGAGATGTTTCATGAAGTCGCCGGAACAGCGGCGGAAGGTCGTAAGTGATTGGATGTCCGTGGTGATGTCCAGCATGTGCGCCTCCGGCTAAAGCACCTTATTAGGTGCTTTTAGAATACCGCGTTTCCCGTAAGGTTGCACAGCGCCCGTGATTACGGGGAAAGAAATCTGACACTTTGCCGAGACAGCGATTGACTACTCAAAAAACTCTTCATCGATCTTCTTGATTTCGAGTGTTTCTTCAATCCGGCATCCAACGTTATGCCGAATCATGAGACGCGTAAGCTGACCTCCATCGACGAGGACAAGTCGTTTGCTCAACATGGCAGCGGTTTCGCGGGCCGAAGCCGTAAAGGTAGATGCCGTGACAAACAGCCCTTTGGTTGCTTTGAATCGGTCCAGGCTCCCAAAGAAATCTCGAATGGCACTTGCTCCGACAGTGTTTCCATCGGCATATCTCTTTGCCTGAACGTAGATTCGGTCCAAACCCAAAATATCCTGATCGATGACACCGTCAACGCCGCCATCTCCCGTCCCACCCACCAACGCCTTGTTGATTTCCGTTACTGACCCACCGTATCCCATTGCAAATAGCAGGCGAACGACCAGGTTCTCAAAGAACGCTGGAGTGCCTGTACGAATCTTGACGAGCAACTCGTCGGCGAGTTCTTGCTCAAGAAGTGCGTGGGCATTGCGAATGGTTTCGTCGGGTGTCAAAGACGATTCATGGACTAAATCGGCTAGTTGAGCGTCAGGCGCTTCATTTTCAGAGTTGCTAGCTTTCCGAAACAACTCGAACTCCGGAAATTGGCTTAGGTATTTGATGGTGATGCGTTCGGGAGGGCTGGCAAGTACGCTTCTACCTTGCTCTGAAATGCAAAAGTGCGCACGCTTGGTTGGTTTGAGCAGACCGGCTTTGATGAGGTAGGATTTTGCCCACGCCACCCTATTGGAGAACGTCGTTTGGCGACCAGATGGAATTAGCAGAGTTCTCTCTTCTTGAGAAAGCTTGGAATCTTCGGCCAATCGCTCTACTGCATCCGAGATACGCCACTCTTTATCTGCGGCAAGCTGAAGAAGGGGTAGCATCAACGTCTGGAAGTCCGGTATCGCCATTACGGTTCGCCCTTATCTTACGAGAGGTAACTGATTTCGAATTCTACTCCCGCGCTTGGTTATCGGTCTCGGCACTAAAGAACTCCTGCACATCCGTGATCGTCCCCGTCATGCGGTAGGGCGGCAGGCTGGCGAGGAAGGTTTGGCCGTATCGTTTCTTTGGTGATGCGGTTGTCGAGCAGGACCAGCATGCCGCGATCTTCGAGCGAGCGGATGAGGCGGCCGAAGCGCTGCCTTCATGTTACGGCGATGTTCTGGAAGTGCGGCGCGATTGGGGCAGGTGGTGTCCTGAATAGACCTTTCAATTGCGTGGTGGTGATACAATGTAGATACAGAGGTGAAGATGCAGGCGCAAGTACTTAAATGGGGAAATAGCCTGGCTGTGAGGATTCCGAAGCACGTGGCGGAGGACGCTCACTTTGAGGCCGGAGACTCGATCGATATTGCTGTGGGCGCCGATGGAGTTGTGCAATTGCACCGGGTTGGCGCATTGCCTACCCTGGCTCAAATGGTGGCCCAGATCACGCCTGAAAATCGATATGCAGAGGTGCCGCTTGGGGCGGAGATCGGAAGGGAAATCGTCGAATGGTGACCCCGTACGTTCCGGACACCGGAGATATCGTTTTCATGGATTTCGACCCCCAGGTTGGACGGGAACAGGCAAAGCGCAGACCAGCCTTGATCTTGACAGATCTGCGTTATAACCGAGCAAGCGGACTGGCGGTCGTTTGTCCATTGACCAGCAAGGTAAAGCCGTACCCGTTTACTTTGCCGATCACCGTCGGCGGTGTTGAAGGGGCCGTGCTTGTGGATCAATTGAAGAGCATGGATTGGTCTGGCCGCGGGGCTGAGTTCCATTCGAAGGCACCCGCATCCATGATGGCGAAGGTGCGCAAGTACATCGCTGTCCTGCTGCAAATCCCACTCAGGCAGTGAGATGATGCATGGATCGCCTGAACAAGTCTTTATTGTGGGCGGACATGCTATCAGACGATCATCAGCCGGCTCCGCCTCGCTCAAAGAACTCCTGCACATCCGTGATCGTCGCTGTCATGCGATAGGGCGGCAGGCTGGCGAGGAAGGTTTGGCCGTATCGTTTTTGGGTGATGCGGTTGTCGAGCAGGACCAGCACGCCGCGATCTTCGAGCGAGCGGATCAGGCGGCCGAAGCCTTGCTTGAGGGTGAGCACCGCCGCCGGAACCTGGTAGTCGAAGAAGGGCTTGCCGCCGGCCTCTTCAATGGCCTTCATGCGCGCCGCGACCACCGGGTCGCTGGGCACGGCGAAGGGCAAACGGTCAATGATGACGCAGCTCAGCGCCTCGCCCTGCACGTCCACGCCTTGCCAGAAACTGGATGTCCCGAAGAGGACCGCGTTGGGCGTTTCACGGAACTGCTCCAAAAGCGCCTTGCGTGGCGCCGTGCCGTGCAACAGGATAGGGAAGTCCAACACGGGCATGAGCCGCTCATAGAGGTCGCGCATCTGGCTGTAACTGGTGAAGAGGCAGAAGGCGCGGCCTCGGGTGATTTCGAGCACGCGGCGGATGCAACGCGCGGCAGCCTCGGGAAACTCGGGGTCGCGCGGATCGGGCATCTCCGGCGGCAGATAGAGCAGCGCCTGCTCGCCGTATTTGAAATGCGACGGCACCACCAGTTCACGCGCCTCGCGGAGGCCGAGCCGCTTGCGCATGTGCTCAAAGCCGCCCTGCACGGTGAGCGTTGCCGAGGTCAGCACCACTGTGGGAATCGTCTCAAAGACCATCTCGGAGAGCAGTTCGGAGACGTCGATGGGCGTGGCTTGCAGGAACGTGGTGCGCGACTGGGGCCGGAGTCCTCTGTGCGTCCCAGTGGACGACTCCGCGCCAACGGAAGCGGGCGCTCCAGAGATGCGCCGCTCCATCCAATAGACCATGTTGTTGGCATTGGATTCGAGCAGGAACTCAAGCTCGGAGCGCGGGCGGGCGACGCGTTTCTTCAGCCCTGGCGCCTCGTCGATGCCTTTCAGCGCCTCCATCTCCGTTTCAAGTCGCCGCAGCGTGGTGCGCACGGCCATGTAGAGGTCTCCCGAGGTTTCCAGGAACTCCTCGCGGCCCGTGAAGGGCTGGCGTCCGTCGCCGGCCATGGGCAGACCGGCAAAAAACATCCGCGCCCGCTCGCGTAGTTGCTGCGTGGCGGCGGGCAGGTTTTGGGCGCCTTCTTTGCCGCGCAGCAGCGCATCGGTATCGCGCGCCAGCTCTTCAAATCGTATATTGCTCACCGAGAGGCCGAAATAGTTTGAGGCCACCTCTTCCAGCTCGTGCGCTTCGTCGAAGACCACCGCCGCGGCTTCCGGCAGAATGCCCGCGTCGGGCGCGCCCGCAGCCTCCTGCCGTACGCTCAAGTCGGCAAAGAACAGATGATGGTTGACGATGATAATGTCCGACTCGAGCGCCTTGCGCCGCATCTCGGTGATAAAGCAGCGGCGATAATCGGGGCACGTTGACCCCAGGCAGGCCTCGGTGCGCGCATCCAGCTTGCTCCACAGCGCACTCGACTCGGGCATCCCGGAAAGCTCGGCGCGGTCGCCTGTCTCCGTGGTCTGTTCCCACTCGCTGATCTGCCGGTACTGGTCGATCTCTTCGAGTCCCGACAAAATCGGCTGGGTGCGCAGCGCGGCAAGCTTGTGGCGGCACAGATAGTTGGCGCGGCCCTTCATGTAGCAGACACGCAGCGGCCCCAGCAGTGTTTCAAGGAAGGGGATGTCGCGGAAGTAGAGCTGGTCCTGGAGGGCCTTGGTGCCTGTGGAAACGATGACGCGCTGGCCGGTGCGCAGTGCGGGCAGCAGGTAAGCCAGCGTCTTGCCGGTGCCGGTGCCTGCCTCGACGATCAGGTGGCGGCGCTCGGCGAGAGCCCGCTCGACGGCCTTGGCCATCTCCAGTTGGCCCGGCCGGTACTCGAAGGGCAGCGAAGACTGCGCCAGAATGCCGCCCGGCGCAAAGAACTCATGCAGGGTGGGCAGTGCGCGGATTGAGGTGTCGCTGGCGGCCATTGGGACTCACTCCATCATAGAGAGCGAGCCTCTTCTGTAGACTGCATAGCCGCAGATGCGGAATCAAGTGCAAGACGGGTCCCTGCCAAAATTGAGGATCTTTGCTGAGGCGCTAGCGTGCTACAGCTTTTCGTTCAGGCCCTGGCTGTAGCGCGAGTCCATCCATCGGCCGATCCTATAAGCCTCCTCGGGACTTGCGGCACCCTCGACCTCTCTGGCGCTCTTGATTAATTTTTTACGGACCACAACGGCGCGTTGAGCGGCAACCGCTTTCTCTGCCGCAGCGGCGTACGGGTTGACCACATTGGAATTCACTGGGCTTCGCTGGATGTGCATCGTCACCTCCTAACCGGCGACGGTGCAACTGCATGGCCTGAGTTTCACTGGGAAGATGAGAAAATGTTCACTTTGGAACGGCGCGGTGCCACATTTGACCCATGATGAGTTAATTAACGATACTTAGGTATGGCCTATACCACCTACCAGGCTCGGACTCAGCACTCGCGGCTGTTGAGAGAGGCAGAGGCGGGGGCAAGAAGTCATTGTCCTGCGAGGGAAGCAACCGGTGGCGAAGATTGTGCCGATACAGCCGCAAGTGCCGCTGAATCCTCCAGTCTCTGAATATCCGGAGAGATGCCCCGCTTAAACTAACGAGTCTGCATCGTTGAATTTGGCCTAGTAACGCCGTGGCCGAATCTTCGTTTTGTTCGGTGCAGACCGAATTTGGGATTGATGTAGGGTATCGGCTCACGTAGCCGAACGTTGACTGGAGATTATTTTGGGAAAGTATCGCAGATCGGTAGTACCTACACAGCCCGGCGCAGCGGCGCTGCCGTTGGTGGCCATTGTGGGCCGGCCCAACGTAGGCAAATCCACGCTCTTCAACCGGCTCACCAAGAGCCGCCGCTCCATTGTGGGCGACGAGCCGGGCATCACACGCGACCGCATCTATGGCGAATACGATTGGGCCGGACGGCAGTTTCGCCTGGTGGACACGGGCGGCATTGTGCCGGACGACCCCGAGCTGATTCCCAGCGAGATTTACGCCCAGGCCAAGGTGGCCCTGGAAGAAGCCAACGCGCTGGTGCTGGTGGTGGATGCGCGCACGGAGCTGGCCAGCCCCGACTACGACCTGGTGAAGCTGCTGATTCGCGGCGGCAAGCCCGTCTTTCTGGCCGTGAACAAGGTCGAGGGTGAGGCCATGGCCTTTGCCGCGGAGAACTTCCGCCAGCTCGGCCTGCGCAACGTCTTTCCCATCAGCTCCGAGCATGGCCTGGGCATCGGCGACCTAGTGGAGGCGATTGCCGAGGCGATTCCTGCGGAGCCCGGCGGGGCTGTGCTGACCGACGAGGAAGCTCTTGAGGCCAAAGATGCCGAGGACGCGCTTGCCGAAGACGCAGAAATCTCCGAGGGAGAGCCAAGCGAGGGGAGCGAGGAGCTTCGACCGCTGCACCGCACCCACGGCGAGTTTGAACAGCATGAGACCTCGGTGGCCATCATCGGGCGGCCCAACGTGGGCAAATCCACGCTGCTGAATGCGCTGACCGGAACTGAGCGGGCCATTGTTTCGCCCATCGCCGGCACCACCCGCGACGCTGTGGACGAACTGGTCGAGTTCGAGGGCGGCCACTTCCGTTTTGTCGATACGGCCGGCATTCGCCGCAAAGGCAAGACCACCTTGATGGCGGAAAAGATGAGCGTAGTGATGGCGCGGCGGCACCTTGAGGCCGCGGATGTGGCCCTGCTGGTGCTCGACGCCACCGACGGAGTGACAGCCGCGGACGCCACCATCGGCGGCTACGCCCACGAGAGCGGCCGCAGCGTCATCATCCTCGTGAACAAGTGGGACGCGGTGACCACGGGCCGCACCGACGGCAAACCGCCTGCCGATCGCGAAATCTTCGAGAAGCAACTGCGCACAGTGCTGAAATATCTGCATTACGCGCCGGTCATCTTTCTCTCCGCGCTTGAGGGCACGGGCCTGGGCCGCGTGCTGAACGAAGTAAAGGCCGTGGCCGCAGAGCGCCGCAAACGCGTCTCGACAGGCCAGATGAACCGATTCCTCGAAAAGATCGACTTCCAGCGCGCGCCGGTGCCCATGGCCAAGCGGATTCGCATCTTCTATATGACCCAGGCCGCCGTCGCGCCTCCCACCTTTATTCTCTTCACCGACCGCGACATCAAGCTGCACTTCAGCTTCGAGCGCTTCCTTGAGAATCAGATTCGCGAGGCCTTCGGCTTCAAGGGCACGCCCATCTGGTTCAAAATCCGGGCGCGGAATGCGGAGAAGAAGGAGTAGCGCCGCCGATCAGCGATCTCCCATTCGAGAAGAGAAAATATAGGAGTTTAACAAGTTAAACGTCGTTGTATTGACAATGACGTTAATATTTAATGTCAACTTAATGACGATTGACAGGTGATATTTTGCCGATATAATGCATCTCAAGGGTTTATATTGAGGGCAGAAAGGGAACAACAATGGCGACATGCTCATTCCCGGAAATTGATCCTCAGATCAGGTTTGTCGGGGTCAGCAAGCTGCGCGATCTGAATGCGGCCAAATTGAGGGAGCAGACAGACGACACACTTGTCATTCAGGAAAACGATACTCCGCTTTCGGTGCTCTTCTCCTACAAGCGGTACCAGGCGATGCGGGCGGAGTTCAATTCTTTGCTCAGCATGGTCGAGATGCTCTCCGACGACAACGAGCGCAATGGACTGCTTGCGGCGTTCGAGGATATTCGCGCGGGCCGGGTGCGCACACTAGCGGAGATTGAAGCGGATTTAGAGAGGGAGTAGCGGATGCGGCCAACGAGAGCGAAGAAAGCCGTTCGAGCGACAGAAGAACGGCCTTCCCCGTTGCCTTACGCAGTGGAAATGACGGCTGCGGCGGAAGCCGTCTATACGGACCTTTATCGAAATGCGAAAGCGGCCGAAACCAACGGGCATCCAGAAAGCGCTCACTGCACAACTTTCAACATGGTGAAGGAGGCAGTCAAGACACTCATCCCACGTGACCCGCTCAACAAACGCAATGCTCTGCGGGGGAAGCTCTCGAACATCTTCCGGCTGCGCAAGGGCAGGCTGAGAATCTGCTGGATCGCCTCCTCCCAGACTCGCCGCATCTGCATCCTGTTCATTGCGCAAACCATGCGCAAGGAGGGCGATGCAAGCGACCCATACGTGATCTTCCAAAATCTTCTGGAATCGGGGCGATTCGATGAGGTCATGCGAGAATTGAAGGTCAAGATACCGAGAACAAAGCGATAGCGGCTTCCGCAAGAGAGACTCAGCTTCAAATGCACGCCGATCTGGTTGCGTAATTTTCGTCCAATTTGTGCATAGCATCGTCGGCCCTTTTCCCTGTTCTTTGTTTCTTGATCTCTGATCCCTGATCCCTGACAGCGGCGGCGGCTGGCCCGCCGAATCCAATCGGCGGTACACTGGTAGCGTGCGCACTCCCTGACTGGAGCGCCCTTCCCTAGGAGGAATCATGCCGCAGAATCTTCTCGAGCAATTGCGCAACTATACCGTGGTCGTTGCCGACACTGGCGACATTGAGGCGATGGAGAAGTTTCGCCCCCAGGATGCCACCACCAACCCATCCTTGATTACCGCCGCCGCGCAGATGCCACACTATCAGCCCATTGTGGACGGAGTGCTGCTGGCTGCCCGCAAGGAACTCGGCGACGGCGCAACCGACCAAGCCGTGGCCAACCAAGCCTTTAAAGGCCTGGCTATCGCCTTTGGCAAGAAGATTCTGGACATCGTTCCCGGCCGTGTCTCAACAGAAGTCGACGCCCGCCTCTCGTACGACACGGCGGCCACCATCTCTCAGGCCCGCGCCATCATTGCCCAATACGACCAGGCAGGCATTGGCCGCAACCGCATCCTCATCAAGATCGCCTCCACATGGGAGGGCATCCGCGCCGCCGAAGTGCTTGAGCGCGAAGGCATCCACTGCAACCTCACGCTGCTCTTCGGCCTCCACCAGGCCATCGCGGCGGCGGACGCCGGAGTCACCCTTGTCTCGCCCTTCGTCGGCCGCATCCTCGACTGGTACAAGAAAGACACCGGCAAGGATTACCACGGCGCGGAAGACCCCGGCGTGGTCTCCGTCACCAGGGTCTACAACTACTACAAGAAGTTCGGCTACAAAACGCAGGTGATGGGCGCCAGCTTCCGCAACATCGGCGAGATCACCGAGCTTGCCGGCTGCGACCTGCTCACCATCTCGCCTGCGCTGCTGGCCGAGCTCGAAGCCACCGAGGCCGAACTGCCCCGCAAGCTGGACCCCGAGGCCGCCAAGACCTTGCACATTGAAAGAATCGTCATGGACAAGGAAACATTTGACATTCTGCATGACGGGAACCGCATGGCCACCGACAAGCTGAAAGAAGGCATTGAGGGCTTCTCTGCCGCGCTGGTCAAGCTTGAAACTCTGCTGGCCAAGCGCCTGGCGGAGATTGAAGCCGCTGCCCCCGCGTCAGTCTAATTGCAATGCACCGTCACGCAAAAGGGCAGCCCGCCGCGGCTGCCCTTCGTGTTTCCCCCCTGCACCCATTCGCAATCGAGCCTTCCCTCTGCCAACAAACTTCGATTTCCCCTCTTGCAATAGCAACAAATCCGATGCTTTCTTTGTTACAAGAGCATGAACAGGCAAAGGCTGGCGTCCCCGGCTCAACCGTGAGCAAGCGGCCAATGCCCTTAGCAGACCGGCAGCGCGCGGCCAAGGGAGGTTTGTATGCAGGCACCGAACCATCCAGCCCCATCTCATCCACTCGAACCCTTCTTCCAGCAGGCGGTCCGCAACAGTTATGAGGGCAAGCTGGGCCTCAACGATCCAGATGTGACCGGCTACGTGGCGCGCCTTTTGTGCGAGTTCACAGAGGCCGACAAGCTCTACAGGGTGCGCGACGAGGCAGGACGCCCCATCGAAGAATTGTCTGAGATGATGGTCGCCGCCGACCCCGTCCATGGCAGCGCCCCGTCTTTCGATGCCGAGCGCGCCATACGCAAGCACATTGGCGACTATGCTCTCTTTGTGGCCGGCATGTATCCCGAAGCCAGGGACTCGAACCGCCGCCACCGGCGTCACCGTCCAAGCCTTGGCGAACTGATTCTCGCGGGCAAGGAGAGTTACTTCATCGTCAGCCAGTTCAATCTGTGCGAGTATGAGCAGGAAGCGCCTCTGTTTGCGCGGCTTTCCGACCGCTTCGAGCGATGCATCCTCGGCCTCACGCTGGTCCGCGAGGAACTTGCGCCGCGCAAGCCCCTGATGCTGCCGCCGAGCGTGAACTAGAGCGGTTCCACAATTCGCGCGCTCTTTCCGGCATCGTGCCAAGGGTCATTTTCTTGAGGAAAATGACCCTTGAGAGCAGTGGTTTCGGGGTGCGGTCATGCGTCGATCACGGCTTGCGATTGTGGCTCAGCGTCCAGTGTTAGCCCCGCGCCAGCGTTATAAGCTGGCGCGGGGAGTGCGATTGAGTGGCAGTTTGCCGCCCGTCAAAGCTCAGTCGTGTTGCACATGAATCACTTGGGTTTCTCCTGCGTGGATGGGAGTTCCCGATCGCGAATATGTGCTTGCATCGGCTGGCAGCATCATGAGAAACATGCAGGTCGGATCGTAGACGGAACACGAGAGAATGCCCTGGCGAACGATGTGTTCAGGGCCGTCGTCAGGAAACGGTAAGTTGAATTTTGCTTGTTTAAGCATGTTTCCATAAGGCTCCAACTTCGCATCGCCGCCAAGCAACTTCACTTCAGTCACCTTGCCACCGGCAAAGAGGATCAGGAAATCGGCGGAAGCCGAGATGGGTTTCACGCGCGCAAGGTGGACAATGCGAAGATTTTGCAGCCGTTCCGTGAAGTTAACGCCATTGAAACCGGCGTGGCCGATACGTTTTTCGAGGGCATTGATCCGGTCATCGATTCCGGGTACGGTGGGGTATACACGCGCTTTGGCCAATTTGAGCGCATCGAGCGCTCGCGTGGCCTTGACTTCCTTTTCGTAGATCTGACCCAGGTGATCTCCCGCGCTTGGCTCCTGAGCTAAAATCCAGGCTGCCAGCGCATACTTCTCCGCAACCGCAAGGTCGCCGGCTTTGAAAGCAACCCAGCCTCGGCGATCCCAGGCCAACGCAAGATACATCATCTTCTTGATCTGCGAATTGGCGATGGTGTCGAGAGATAGTTTCCCTGTTTGTTCTTCAGTCAGCGAGACCGCGCGCCGGGCTGCGTCCTCCGCCACGTCGAGAGACTTGCCATCGTCGGCCAGCGCCAAAGCGATGGTGGAGAGCAGCGCGGCATCGTCGGTTGCATTGGAGGCGGTCTTGAGCGCGGCTAGACCCTCGGCTTCCTTGTCATTTTGCAGGCATGACTGGCCGTACCATAGCTGGACTTGTGCACTGTCGGGGCGTATCTTTACCGCTTTCTCCAGCACCGGCTGCGCTTCTTTCCAGCTCTGTTTCTGGACCAGCAGCCAGGCCAGCTCTGTGTTAGCGTCCACATCTTCCGGGGCTAGCTTCAGTATTGCTCGGTAGACCTCGATGGCGTCGTCTACGCGTTTGATCCGGCTCAACATCTGCGCACACCAACGAGCGGTTCGCAGGTTGCCTGGATGCTCTTTGAGCTCGGCTCGAAAAGCCTCAACTCCCGCGTCCATCTTTCCCTGCATAATATAGAGGCTGCCATATGTTGCATTGAGGTTGGTCTGGTGCGGGTTCAGCTTCCTTGCTTTGTCCAACGCATCTTCGGCCGCATGGAACCCATAGTCTTGAAGGTTCTGCCCTGCTCTTTCAATCAGGCTCGCGGCTTCGGGGTTCTCCTCGGCATCTTCCGCCCGCGCCTCAGATCCACTGACGGCAATCAAACTCATATGCCCGAAGTCTTCTTTAAGCTCTTTCTGGAATGCCACGTATTTCTGCCAGTCTTCAACGGGTACCTCCTTCTTGAAAAGGATCAATTTCCTTTCTGCCGAAAACTTTCTTTCGGTGACCGAATACTTCGCGTGATACTCGGCAAAGCTGGTTTTCAGATCCAAATTGGACGGCTCCACAACGGTATCACCGGCGGGAAGGGTCACTTCTCCCGTGTAAACGGTGGTTCCAGCCGATCCGGCCTGGATGGGGGATGTTGGTTGCTTGTCTTCGTCGACGAGGTTTATGGGAATACCCGGTGAAGGAGGAGTGATCTGCCGGTTATCCCAGTCGCCGTATTTCTTGCGCAGGTAGTCATAGGCGATATGGAACGGTTGCTGGGTGGCATCTGGATCGTCTACCGCTACATTGCTTACCTCCCCGCCGTAGCCGAGCCTGTAAGAGATGGCTTGCATCACATCCTGCCACTTGGCGCGAGCGGCTGCGTGGAACACTGCACGAAATACTACCTCTGTGTCGCCGCGCAGCGTCAGATCGCCATGCCCCGTAAAGGTGCCTTCGTTATTCAACTCGCCGCGCATGATAACGCGATTTACGGAGGGGAATGGCGGGTCGGCAGGGGTTTTCATCAGGTATGGCGCGGCGGAGGCGGGAACAACAAGAGCCTGCTTATCGCGCAGGTTGCTCAGCAACATACCGAATGGCGCAACCTCGGGAGTGGTGTCAAGCCACAGGAACTGCTGGCCTTGAGGAATGACTGTAATCACGTGGTCGAACTGCGCCAGTGAGGGAATGTCTTCGTCGAGCTTCTGAGAGCTGGAAATGAGTGCCGGCCATGCGTCAATCCCCTCAGCCTTTAGCAGCGCGGCCAAGAGCGTGTGTTTGTCTTTGCAGTCGCCATATTCGTTATCAAGCACAGCCGTGGCTGTATGCGGCTGATACCGGCCAATGCCAAAGGACAAGCCGATGTAGCGGATGTGACTAGAAACAAAGTCGTAGATCGCCTGGACACGAGCGGGTCCGGCGGGAATACCTTTCACCAGATCGTCCGCCTTGGCCTGGATTGCCGGAGTGACCTTGGCTTGCTGCTGTGCCAGGCTGCCGTACCACTCGCCGACTTGTTGCCAAGTTGTAAAAGTGCTGAATTGGACTGAAGGTTTGGCGGGTTCGGCCGGTTCTTCTCCCGTTCCGACCGGCTTGGTGGGCCCTGTGTTCGATGTCGTCCAGGTGTACACACCCTCCGCGCCGTCCTCTGTGATGACCGGCTTGAGATCGGCGTTGACGATTTTTGGCCGTTTGTCGCGCGGAACGCGAACTTCGAGAATCTCTTTGAGGACCACGAGATTCCGGGTGAAGTTATAGATGTACCAGAATTGCCCCGGCACCAACGGTTTGCCCTCGACATAAGCGATCTCGAACTCCAGCGTGTCGCCCACGCCGAGAGCTTTCACGGGAATCTGCTTCTGCTTCAAATCGCTGTACATCGGAGCTACGCGAGTCACGTCCGAGGGTAGATCGAGCACGTTCTCCGCGGGAGTGGAAACAGTAGAGCCATCCGCCTTATGCACGCGGACGTAATGAACATCGACATGCTCATTCTCAGAGGCATAAGCAAACTCCAACACTCCCCAGGTATGGACCCCCGCCTCGGAAAGTACATTGATGCTGGTGGTTTGGGTTCGCACGGATGTGCCATCAGCCGCGAAACGCAGATGAGCTACGGTGCTGGTGACAATCGACGACTCTTTGGAGTAATCGGGTTTCTTCGATGCGTCCTGGCCCGCAAATCCGAACCGCGCTGCAAAAGCGAGAAAGAACAAGAGCGACACGAAAAACCTGTTGTGAGGCATACCTATTTCTACTGCAATTCAGATGACACTGCACAGGAATATTGAATTTTGCCGGCGAGGCAGGGCAAGCCATGCGGTTGTACACTGGGTCCATGATTTGGCGATTGCTTGGTTCTTCGTTGATTGCGGCGGTGTTGATGGCTGGGTGCCATTCAGGCTCGACGGCTGGTTCGGAGCAATCGTCCTCCAGCCAGAAGTTCAAGATGTACACATACCCGCTGCGCGGCAAAGTGGTTTCAACGGACGCAGCCAAGGGCGAGGCGACGCTGAACCATGAGGCGATTCCGGGCTTTATGGATGCGATGACCATGCCCTA
>Ga0302320_10014811_pt1 | contig 16098 bp, 10 predicted proteins | sample Bog_T0_3_FD_202130 | JGI IMG/M metagenome (GOLD analysis project Ga0302320, IMG submission 202130) | Peat permafrost microbial communities from Stordalen Mire near Abisko, Sweden - Bog_T0_3 | ecosystem: Environmental > Terrestrial > Soil > Wetlands > Peat | place: Sweden: Abisko, Stordalen Mire... | reverse complement strand
GCGCAAGAGCGGCGTATTATCCTGGAGCATGGGCAAGCCATGTCAGCTTTCCGAAGCTGAACGGCAGCAGATCCAGCAGTGGATCGCGGCGCACGGCACTCCACAGCAGGTGGCTTTGCGCTGCCGTATCGTTCTGGCCGCCGCTTTGGGTGCGTCCGACGTCGCAATTGCGAAGCTGCTTGCGGTGAACCGAAACACGGTGGTGCTGTGGCGCAAGCGCTTTGCTGCCGAGGGACTGGACGGTCTGTGGGACATCGCTCCCGGCCGGGGCCGAAAGCCCACGTATCAAATCGACAAGATCGCCGCTATCTTGGATGCGACACTGCAAACCAAACCGACCGGGATGACGCACTGGAGTTGCCGGAGCATGGCACAGAGTCAGGGCGTCAGTAAGTCCACGGTCAACAGTATCTGGCGCGCCCACAATCTGCAGCCACATCGCACGCAAACCTTCAAGCTGTCACGCGATCCGAAATTTCTGGAGAAGCTGACCGATGTGGTTGGGTTGTATCTGAATCCGCCGCAACAGGCGATCGTTCTTTGCGTCGATGAAAAGAGCCAGATCCAGGCACTGGATCGCACTCAGCCAGGCTTGCCGATCAAGAAGGGGCGTTGCGGCACAATGACCCACGATTACAAACGCAACGGTACAACGACGCTGTTCGCCGCATTGGACACGTTACAAGGCAAGGTGGTCGGTGAATGCCATCAGAGACACCGGCATCAGGAGTTTCTGAAATTCCTGCGGCGACTGAATAAGGAATTCCCCGGTACGGTTCCGTTACACCTGGTGATGGACAACTACGGCACGCACAAACACGAGCAAGTCCGGGTGTGGTTGAAGCGTCATCCCCGCTTCGTGCCGCACTGCGTACCCACCAGTTCCAGTTGGCTGAATCTGGTGGAGAGATGGTTTGGCCACCTGGACAACAAGGCCATCCGCCGCAGCGTTTTCCTCAGCGTAGCCGACTTGCAGGCGTCCATCGCGGCGTTTCTCAAGGCGTGGAACCAGGACCCCAAACCGTTCGTGTGGACCGCGACGGTCGAATCCATTCAGGAGCAGCTCACGCGCTGCCGACGAACTTTGGAGCAGATCCAGCCCGGCTGCACGAGCCCGAAGTCGGGAAGGCAGAAAAAAGTGCCTGTCTAGTTATTTCGCAGACACTACACTAGCGATGGATGGCCAGGCCGTATCAGCCAACGCACGCTGCATTCGAAGTCGGTGCCTTGAGCGCTTCCCTTGGTAGCGCGGAATTCGACAGAATGGATGTCATGACTGTTCATGTTGTCGCCCATTTCAACGCCCGCCCCGAGACGGCCGAAGCGGTCCGCGAAGTTGTGACCGGATTCATCGAGCCGACCCGCAAAGAGGCCGGATGCATCTCCTACGTGCTGGTGCGGAATGACGCCGACCCGCTCGAGTTCACCTTCGTCGAGGAGTGGGCCTCTAACGCAGCCCTCGACGTCCACTTGCAGACGCCTCATCTCACGCATGGCGCCGCCAAATTGGCGGGTTTGCTGGCGAAACCGGGCGACATCCGGCGCTACACCCGCCTCGCCTGACGCCGCGCACGGGAGCCTCGCCGTAGTTCCACTTGAATCAGGCTGTCCAGGGGATCATTCCTCCAGGCTGCAGTAAGCGCCGGACACAAGACGGATCTCTTCCTGACCGGCAGACCGTTCATCCCCCAAGGATGAGAATCCGGGTCTGTCCCCCGGTACGGAGCAGCGAACGAAAAGGCGGCCAATGCCGGACACGTCCATTCGTCTCACGCACTTCGTCGTGCTTTCTGTCCCTGTTTGCCAGGCTTTCTTTGAACGCCGAACAACGCTTCCCGGCTAGGCCGGCAGCAGGCCGAACTTCGCCCGGTCGAGATGGTCCTGCCGGTCCTGCAGTCCGTTCAAACCGCCGTTGACGCGCCGCGTAATGGTCTCCAAATCGTCGTTGTCGGCGAGCGCATTTAGATTGTGCGTCGTCCAGAACCAGCAGGCTACGTCCACCGCCCGCGACGGGTCGGTGGAGACACTGGTCCAATTGCCGTCGATGGTCAGATCCTGACCGATCGACTTGCCATACGCCACGTAATTGGCGCGCCCGGTGAGCTGGATCAGGCCGCGCCCCTTGAACTTCGGGCCGTCTCCCGCTTGCGTATTGCCCAAGTCCGTGCGCCCCTCATAGGCCTGGCCGCTGGCGAGCTCCTCGGTGTACAACAGATCGCCGCTCTCGTGACCAGTCTGAGCCAGAAAATGGGCCATGCGCAGGGGCGTGCTGATATCCGCACCCTGCATCCGGTCGAGTATGGGCTGATAGAACAGATCGAGTTTCTGCTGCCTGGCGTTCAGCATGATGAGGTGGAGTTTCTCCTCGGTCATTCCATCCGGAAGCCCCTTTCTCAATTCGGCGAGCGTTGCACTGTCAGTAGACACGATTCCATCGGGGGAAGCGTCCCCCAGGACCTGCGACTGAAACGCAGTGATGGCCCCTGCCGAGGCGGAACCGAACTGGCCGTCCACCGTCAGAGCGGAGGCGCCCGGAATTCGTGACAGGTTCAAATTCAAGAGAAGCTGGACGATTTTGACATCCTGCGCCTGATTGGGCGCGGCATTTCCTACAGCGTTTCCCAGTAACATCTGCAAATCTCCTCTATTCAACCCAGACGTAGTTCCGCAACAGTGCCCGGCACAGTGCGGTCCTCTCTTCCGAAGATGATGAAAGGATAACCTGGAAGTGGCCGCAGTCTCCATTTTTTCTATGTGGTTGAATCTGAGTGGAAAAGAAAAGCGCTGCGTCTGTCATTGGCAACCGGCTGGAAAATTGGCGTGCCGTGCAAGGTGTTTTGGATACTCACGTCCGATTTGTGAAATGATTTCTTTATGAAACTGACGTTTTGGGGAGCCGCTCAAACGGTCACCGGATCGATGCACCTCCTGACGTTGAACGGCAGCCGGTATCTGCTCGACTGTGGCCTCTACCAAGGGCACCGCAAAGAGGCGCGCGAACGGAACGCTACGCTTCCCTTCCCGGCCGCTTCCATCAATGCGGTGCTGGTCTCGCACGCGCACATCGATCACACGGGCAATCTGCCGACGCTGGTGAAGAACGGTTTCAAGGGACCCATTGTCGCCTCGCCGGCCACCATCGACCTCTGCAAGTACATGCTCACGGACTCGGCGCACTTGCAGGAAAAGGACGCGCTGTTCATGGCCAAGCGCAATCACCGCCGCCGGAGCTTGGGTGAAATCGACACGCCAGAGATCGTCGACCCGCTCTATTCAGTGGACGACGCCGAACGGACCCTGCCGTTGTTCCAGCCGGCCGCTTTGGCTCAGGCGCGCGAGATCGGGACCGGCCTCACGTATTGCTCCTACGAGGTAGGGCACATGCTCGGCTCCACGGCCATGGTGCTCAACATCAAAGAGAACGGCCGCGAGCGCACATTGGCCTTTTCGGGCGACGTCGGACGCAACAACTTGCCGATCACCAAAGACCCGGAACCTCTGCCGTCCTGCGATTACCTGATCGTCGAATCGACTTACGGAGACCGCCTGCACAAGCCGCCGGAAGCCGTTTGCGGCAAGTTGGCGGACGCCGTCAACCGCACTCTGCAGCGTGGGGGACGTCTCATCGCCCCGGCCTTTGCCGTCGGAAGGACTCAGGAAATCGTCCTCTTGCTGCACCAGTTGATCGATGCCGAGACAATCCCCGAGTTCCCCATCTTCGTCGACAGCCCCCTGGCCGTGAACACAACGGAAGTCTTCCGTAAGCATTCGGAGCTTTATGATGACGAGACCAGGGCGATGGTCGACCAGGATGGCGACCCGTTCGCTTTTAAGAATCTGCGCTACATCCGCGAAGTCTCGGAGTCAAAAGCCCTGAACGATCTGCGCGTGCCTTGCATGATTATCTCCGCCTCCGGCATGTGCGAAGGCGGCCGCATCCTGCATCACCTGCTCAACGGAATCTCGAATCCGAAGAACACGATTCTGATCACGGGCTTCATGGCGGAATACACGCTCGGCCGGAAGCTGGTGGACAAGTGGCCGGAGGTGCCGATCTTCGGCGAGCCCGTTCCTCTGCGAGCGGAGATCGTCAAGCTCAACGAATTGAGCGGCCACGCCGACCAGCACGAACTGCTGGATTGGATTGCACCCATAGCGCCCGGTCTGAAACGAGTCTTCGTGGTCCACGGCGAACCGCCAGCGCAGGCGGTCATGGCCAGAGAGATTGAGAAGCGCTTCAAGGTGCCCGTGAGCATCCCGGCGCGCGGCGAGTCGGTAGAACTGGACTGAACCGGACTATGCGCCGGCAGTGACGTCCCTGGCCGGCAGCTCACACGCCAGGCCCGGGCGTCCGGGACTGCTCTAATCAAGACTCGTCCCAGCGTCTGCACACGATACTCCCAATGCGCGCCATCGCCCTCGATTTCAACTCCCGCACTCCCACTGAGATCAGCCTGCCACCCCCAGGCGCGCCGGGCCCGGGTGAGGTTCTGTTCCGCGTCGAAGCCTGCGGAGTGTGCGCGACCGACCGCGAATTGGCCCGCTTCCACTTTGGCGCGCCGCCGGCGGCAGAGACCACGCTGGTGTTGGGTCATGAGGCTCTGGGCGAAGTCGTGGCCGCGGGCGCGGGCGTGACACGCTTCTCGCCGGGCGACCGGGTGGTCCCTACGATCCGCCGCGCCTGCCCCGCCGTGTGCCCGGCCTGCGCCGCGCGCCGTTTCGACCTCTGCGCAACCGGCAACTACCTCGAACGCGGCATCCTGCGGGCGCATGGCTACTTCACAGAATTCGCCGTCGATCTCGCCGAGAACCTCGCGCGGATCCCCCGCTCTCTGGGCGAGTCGGCGATCCTCGCCGAACCGCTCAGCGTTGTCGAGAAGGCTGTAGCCACGGCGCTCGCCGCTCATCCCTTCAATCCGCGAACGGCCCTGGTAACCGGCTGCGGTCCCGTGGGAATGCTGACGGCGTTTGCCCTGCTGGCGCGCGGCCTCGAGGTGGAGATCGCTTCACTCGAATCCGCGAATGAGTCGCGTCCGGCCATCGCGATTCGCTCAGGCGCGCGCTACGTCCGTCTGCCTGATTCGCCTTCGCCCGCCGATCTGGTCTTCGAGGCCTCGAGCCATCCGGATGCCGCGACGCTCGGCCTGTCCCGTCTCCGCACCGGCGGAGTGCTGGTCTTTATCGGGGCTTCGCAGACCACCATCCCGTTAACCTCGCTGGAGGCGCTGCGCCGCAACCTCACGATTGCGGGCATCATTAATGCGGCCGGGATACACTTCGAGGCCGCGTTGGAAGATCTGGCGCGCTTCCCTCGAACCTGGCTGGATGGCTTCGTCGAGCGTCGCCCGTTCGACGCCTGGCGCGAGTCCTTATCCACCACCCCCGCGGTTCCCAAAGTGGTTCACGTGATCGTTTGAGCGCTAGCGCTGGCTCGCTTCGCCCGACGCAACCTTGGCGTTGAACTCGGCGGAGCGGTTGCGAGGCACACTCAGCGATTGCCAGCGGTCCGCCGAGAAATGCTTGGCCAGCAGGATAATCTGACCGGTGTGTGAGGCGTAGTGGGTGATCTGCCGGTTGATCGCCTGCATCACCGAATGGGCCTCGCCGCGGATGGTGACGGTGCGTCCGAGGTCGGAATCGCCGAGCGGCTCGATAGCTTGAAAAACCAGCGCCCAACCCTGCTCCCACATTGCCATCAGGGCTGCCCGCGCCGCCGGCGGTGCTTCGAATTCCGAGTCGCGGTTGCGATCGGGCTTCTCGCCGTCTGACGTCAGGAAGCCGGTCCAGCGCGAGCGCATGTTCCCAGCCATGTGCTTCACGATGGTGGCGATGGAGTTCATCTCGCCATCCAGAGTGGCGGTAAGTTGTTCGTCGGTGACCTGCGCCATCGCGCCTTCAGCCTGACGCTTGTATTGGCGGAAGACAGCCAGAGCCTCAGCAATGTACGAAGTGGTGAATTGGTGGGCCATGGGAGTATTGTCGCAGCGCAAAGCCTCGGAGATTTGCCTTGCGCCGCGCTCAGCCGTTACCCTGGACGCTACACCACAAACAATGGACTCTCGACTCCCCAGACGCTCCCTCATCCAGGCCCTTGCCGTCGCTTTGCCCACCGCTTTGTCAGCTTCCGCCAGGGAGCCGCAGAAGCAGCTCTTGAATCTGCCCTCGCGCGTCGCGGAGGCAAAGCCCATTACCCCGGACGAGCGCAAGCGGCGTATCGAGCGCGCGCAGCAACTGATGCAGGCCCGCAAGCTCGACGCCATCTGCATCGCCGGCGGCACGTCGCTCAGCTACTTCGGCGGCGTTCGTTGGGGTAACTCGGAACGTTTGCTGGCCATGATTCTCACCGCCAAGGGCGACCCGTTCTTCGTCGTGCCCACCTTCGAAGAGGGCCGCGCGCGCGAGCAGATCAACCTCGGCTTCCCTGGCGAACGCTTCGCCGTGTACGCCTGGGAAGAGGACGAGAGCCCGTACGAGAAGATCGCCGTCGGCTTGAAGGAACGTGGCGTGACCACGGGCACGGTCGGCATCGAAGAGACCATGCCGTTCGTATTCTCGGACGGCGTTGGCAAGGCGCTTCCCGCAGCCAAAGTGGCCCCGGCGACCCCGGTTGTCGCAGGCTGCCGCATGATCAAGACGCAGCACGAGATCGACCTGATGAGGCTCGCCAACGAGGTCACGCTCGCAGCCTACGCCGCCGCGTATCCGCTCGTCCGGCCGGGCATGACGCAAACGGAAATCTCCGGTCTCATCGCCACGGCGCATCAGCGGCTCGGCTTCCGCGGCGGAGCGATGGTGCTGGTGAACGAAGGCTCGGCGCTGCCCCACGGCACCGTGCAGCCGCAAGTCGTCCGCGACAACTCGATTGTGCTGATCGACGGCGGATGCAGCGTGCAGGGCTACGAGTCCGACATCACACGGACGTTCGTGGTCGGACGGGCAACTGACAAGATGAAGCGTGTCTTCGAAATCGTCCATGCGGCGCAGGCCGCGGCGCTCCGGACGGCGCGGCCTGGCGTGGCCTGCGAGGCCGTGGATCTCGCCGCGCGCAAAGTGATTGAGGATGGCGGCTATGGCCCCGGCTACAAGTACTTCACGCACCGCCTGGGCCACGGCATCGGCCTGGACGGCCACGAATGGACCTACCTGCGGAAGGGCAATAAGACGCCGATCGAGGCTGGCATGTGCTTCAGCGACGAGCCGGGCATTTACATCCCCGGCGAGTTCGGCATCCGGCTGGAAGACTGCATGTACGTAACCCCCGATGTCGCGAAGATGTTCACGCCGCCGAGCCCGTCACTTGAACGCCCCTTCGACGCGGTGTAGCCCCGCCTGGGACGGCCGGTCTCCAGACCGGCAAACTAATCTCGTCGGAACGCCTGATTTCGTGCATTTGGTGGCTCATCGACCCCGCAATGGTACCCTCGAAACAGAACTGTTATGAAGTCGATGACACGAATTAAGGGCGCTCAGACTGCGCCGGGGCTGCTCGATAGCGCACCGGCGAGCGACACTCCTCCGGCAGTCCATATCCGGCAGGAGACGCTGGCTAACGGGTTGAAAGTGGTCCTGGTGGAGGACCGGTCGCGCCCGCTGACCAACCTGCAGGTCTGGTATCACGTCGGTTCAAAAGACGAGCGCACCGGCCGCACCGGCTTCGCGCACTTGTTTGAACACCTGATGTTCCTCGGCTCGAAAAACGTCGAGCCGGAACAGCACATGCGTTACGTCCGGCAGGCCGGCGGCCAGGTGAATGCCTACACCAGCTTCGATCAGACGGTCTACTGGGAGACCTTCCCGTCGAATTACCTGGAGCGCATGCTGTGGCTCGAAGCCGACCGCATGGCCACGCTCGACGTCAGTGAGGAGCACTTCACCAAGGAACGCGAGGTGGTGAAGGAAGAGCGCCGCATGCGCTACGAGAACCAGCCGTACGGGCTGGTGATGGAAGCCGTGCTCGCGGAGACCTACAAGGTTTACCCCTATAAGCACATGCCCATCGGGTCGGTAGAGGATTTGGAAAACGCCTCGCTCGAGGACGTGCGGGACTTCCACTCCACCTTCTACGTGCCGAACAACGCGACGCTCATCCTGGTGGGCGATTTCGAATCCGACGAAGCGCTGAAGCTCATGCACAGGCACTTCGGGGGCCTGCTGCGTGGCAAGGAAGTTCCCAGGGTCACCGAGCTGGAGCCCGCCCCCACGGCCCCGCGCTTCAGCGACGTGCAGCAGGCCAACATCCCGCTGCCGGCCGTCACGCTCTCCTGGATCCTGCCGCCCTTGAACCATCCCGACTCGTATGCGCTCGATGTTGCCGGCATCATCCTGAGTTCCGGCCAGAGCTCCCGCATCTATCGCAAGCTCGTCTACGAAGAGCAGTTCGCGCAGTACGCCTTTGGCCAGGCCCAATCGCTCGAAGGCCCGTCATTCTTCTTCGCGGCCGCGATCGTGCATCAGGGCAAGGACATTCAGGAGCTCTCGGAAGGCCTGCAGGCCGTCATCCAGGAACTTGGCGCAACGGCGCCCAGCGACGCTGAGTTGACCAAGGCCAAGAACCAACTCATCGCAGGGTTCATTACCGGTCGCGAGGGCGTGCAGGCGAAGGGCGATTCGCTGGGACGCTGCGCCGTCCTGCTGGGCGACCCCGAACGTTATAACGCCGAACTCGAACGCTACCGTCAGGTAACGGCTGAAGATGTGCGGCGCGTGACGGCCCATTACCTGAAGCCCCAAAGCCTGACCCGGCTCGTCTTTCCCGCGTCCCCTCCGCAGGCCTAGCAGGAGGGTTTCGTGACCCACCGGGAACTGCATCTCGCCACGGCTGGCGCGCCCGTACCTGGACAGATTTCTCCATGAGCGGCAGACCGTTCACCCCAAATCATGAAGACGTCCCCCAGCACGGAGCCGCGAAGGTCACAGAGCGGCCCAGCGCACAGGCATTTTCTGAGCAGCGCCGGGACGAATAGCCCGAGAATAGAAAGCAAGCAATTTAGCAAAATGACTCCTCCGCTACCGACCGCACCACGCCCCTACACATTCCCGAAGCCGGTCAAACGGCAGCTCGCCAACGGGCTCACCGTATTCGTGGTGGAGGACCACCGGCTGCCCGTCGTGACGTTCGCGCTGGAGATTCTCGCGGGCAACTGCGTGGTTCCGCCTGAGAAGTCAGGGCTGCCGAGCCTGGTGGCCGGGCTGCTGCGCGAGGGCGCGGGCGCACACTCCTCGCCAGAGATCTCCCAGCTCATCGATGGCTGCGGCGGCAGCATGGGCGCTAGCGCCGGCGACGACGTCACCACGGCCGGCGGCACTTTCATGAAGAGCTATGCCGCGCTGGGTTTGGAATTGCTCGCCGACATCGTCCAGCGACCCCGGTTCGAGCAGGAAGAGATCGAACGCCGCCTGGAACAGATCCAGTCCGGGTTAGCCGTGAACCTGAACGATCCCGCCTATCTCATTTCGCTGGTGAGTGCGCGTGTCATCCTCGGCGACCACCCGTACGCCTATCCGGGCGACGGGACTCCGGAGACGATCGCGGCCTTGACCCGCACAGATATCGTTGACTTCTGGCAGCAGCACTACGTGCCCCAGGCTGCCTGGTTTACCGTCTCAGGCGACGTGACGGCCGAAGAGGGCTTCGCGATGGCGGAGGAGGCTTTTGGCGGCTGGAACGGAGCTGGCCTTGCCAGCATCGTTCTCCCGCCGCCGGCCCCGCGCGAAAGCAAAGTCCTGATCGTTGACATGCCGCAGGCCGTGCAGACTCAGATGGTAATCGGCCATACGGGCATCCAGCGCAACCACCCCGATTTCCTGGCGCTGAACGTGGCCAACCAGATCTTCGGCGGCAGCTTCAACTCGCGCCTGAACATGAAAATCCGCGCCAAGGAAGGCCTCACCTACGACGCCAGTTCGGGCTTCGAAGCGCAGCGCCAGGCGGGCTCGTTCACCGTCGGCACGTTCACGCGCACCGGGAAAACGGCGGAGGCGGTCCGCATGATCGTGGACCTGCTCCAGGAGTTCAAAGCGAACCCCGCCAGCGAAGAGGAATTCGCAGAGGCCAAGGCCTTCTTGAACGGCAGCTTCGCGCTCGCCACGGAGACCAGTGGGCAAGTGGCCGACCGCGTGCTCTCCGCCGCGCTGCACGATCTGGGCGAAGACTACTGGACGGGCTATCGCGCGCGCCTCGAAGCTCTCACCATCGGGCAAGTCCGCTCGGCGGTGCAGCGCTTCCTCGAACCCGAAAAGCTGGCGATCATCGCCGTGGGCAACGCAAAGGCCTTCTCAACGGAATTGGCCGCGTACGGTCCCCTCACGGTGATCCCGCAAACGGAGCTGGATCTGGTCGCGCCCGGACTGCGCAAGCCGCTTCCCGCTCGATGATGAAACACGAGGCCGGCTGAACTTCACCACGCACGCGTCATGCGCGCAGCGATATGATGGCCCTGTCCGTCGCCTTGGATCGAGCGATGACCGCTTGGGGCATCCATGGAATCCGGGCCTGGCGACGTAGTCCGCGAATTCTCAGATAATGCCACATGGGGCTTATAGAATCTACTTCTAAGGAGTGTTGAATGCCTGCACTTTCGAGACGTGACTTTTTCAGGGACACCGCGGGTGCCGCGCTGCTGTCCGCTGGCGCATTGAAACTCAAGGCTAATCCTCTGGGCCTTCCCATTGGATGCCAGACCTGGCCTGTGCAAAAGCTGATCGCCCAGGACTTCCCCGGCACGATCAAGCAACTTGCGAATGCGGGATTCCAGACGATCGAGTTGTGCTCGCCGGTCGGTTATGCCCAGTTTGGCTTCGGCGGACTCGCCAAGTACAAAGGGGCGGAACTACGCAAGATCCTGGGCGACAATGGCGTCAAATGCGTGAGTTCGCATTTTGGCATCAAGGAACTTCGGGACAATCTTGCCGGCAGAATCGCGTGGGCCAGCGACGTTGGCTTGACCCAGATGATGGTGCCCAGCCTCGACGGGCCGAAGAACCCGACCATGGACGATGTGAAGCGTGCCGCCGACGAATACAACAAGATGGGTGAGCAGGCGGCCAAAGCCCACATCACGCAAGGCCTTCACGACGAGGGCTTCGAGATCTCGACGGTGGATGGCAAGCGGGTCTACGACGTGCTGTTTGGGCTGCTCGATCCGAAGCTCGTCAAGTTCCAGTTCCAGGTCTCGGAGATTCAACACGGCCTGGACGCCGCCGAGTACTTCAACAAGTATCCGGGCCGGTTCATTTCGATGCACGTGCAGGGCTGGTCTGCAAAGACCAAGAAGATAACTGCGGTGGGACAGGACGACCTCGATTGGAAGAAGATCTTCTCCGCCGCAAAGGTTGGAGGAATCAAGAATTACTTCGTGGAGATGGACCTTGACCTGATGAAAGCCAGCGTTCCCTATCTTCGCAGCCTGCAGGTCTGAGGGGTCTTGCCGGCCACTGCCGGGGCCGTTTGAGTCAGAGTAGCCGCTGCCATTCGCCGCCAGTTTGGCAACGATGGCAGCGGCGCCCCGCCAGCGAGTATCCGTCAGTGACGTGTTGCCGGAAAGACGCGAAAAGAGGGCGCCATGCATCTTGCCATGGCGCCCTCTTTGATTGCTCGGCGGATATTTAGTGCCGGAGGCCGCGGACGCATCCACAGCCCCCGGAAAACGTTACGGGCAGTTAGAAGTCGACCCGAGCGTCTAACTGCATGGTACGGTTAGCGCCGCCCGCCAGAACCTGACCGAAGCTGGAATCACCAACGCCGGTGTCCGTGATGTAGCGGTACTGCCGTTTGAACGGATTGGTCATTGTCATGCCCACCTTGAACTTGGCCTTTTCGTTGAAGAACGGGAAGGACTTGGACATGCGCATCGTCTCGCTGATAGTCGCCATCCCAGTAAGGTCGAGGTTCCTGGGAGCCGTTCCAACCCGCAAGGGGACGCCGTTGCCCGTTGTGGGGACGTTGGCGAAGGCCGCCTGGTTCAGCCACTGCACGGGGTTGCTGTAATCGGCGGAACTCGGGATACTGCCGTTCGCCATGTTCGAACTCAGTACATCCGGGCGAATGTTGCCGAATCCGGACGGGGTGTTCAGGCCTGTGGAGTACACGGAGACCGGGAAGCCGGAGGCGTAGTTGTGGATGCCCGCCAGTTGCCAGCCGCCCAGCGCGAAGTTCCACTTCTTGAGGTCCCATCTCCGGCCCTTGCCGAACGGAGTATCGTAGGTCCATGTGAGCTTGAAGTTCTGCGGCTGGTTGAAGCTGGCGACGGAGCGCTCCAATCCGCGGTTGTAGAAGTCCTGCGGGACGCCGTATCCCGTGGCCCCGTTGCTGTCCTGGTAGCCGATCACCTTGGAGAAGGTGTAGGCGGCCAGAAAGCCAAGACCCTTAGTGAGGTGCTTGGTTACGGTCAACTGGAACGAATTGTAGTTCGAGTTGCTGTTGTAGGCGTAAAAATTCGTGACGCTGTAGTACTGCGGATACGGCATCATCGCCTGCGCGACGGACAGATTCGTGGGGAAGCCGGTGTACGGCGTGTACTGCGGGTACTGAGAAACGGGAGCGATCAGCGTATCGCCTAACTTGAGGTTGGTCGAGGGCGACACGTCCATTTCGTTGAAACCCCACATGCGCGTGCCCTTGTTGCCCACATAGGCCCCTTCCACGATCATCTGGTGGGGCAGGAGATACTGCACCGTTAAGTTCCAATTCTGCATGTAGCCCGGGCGATTCGCGTCGGGGCTGACCGTCTGGCCGGCATTGAAGTGGCCATCCGCCGGATTGGTGTCCGGCAGGCTGTAACCAAGGCTGGGGAAGGGCTGGTTCAAATACATCGACGGGTCCTGCACGAACCCGGTGGGACTGGTGCCCGCCGCCGAGGTGACGGTGGCGCTGTAACCGGTATTGAAGCCGGAATAGCCCCAGTTGTTGGTTGTCGGCGGGGTGTTCATCATCGCGTATCCCATGCGCAGAACCATCTTGCTGCTGAGCTGATAGGCGACGCCGAGCCGGGGACCGATCTCACCCCAGTAGGTGGTTGTCGGGCGGTTCTTGAAAGTGAGCAGACCAGGCAGGCCGCCCGCCGCGGGATCCGGCGCACCGAGGTCGATGTAGGACATGCGATTCGTTCTCTCGTAGAACGGCGTAATCACTTCCCAGCGGAAACCGAGATTCACGGTCAATTTCGGCGTGATCTTGAAATCGTCCGCAAACCAGCTCGCATGGTAAGGGCCGCGATAACCATCGCTCAACGCGTTGATGCCGTGGCTGGCGCTGTTCGGCGCTCCCAGCATGAAGCTGGCAAACGCATTTCCAGTGTCGGACGTGAATCCAGGCAGCGCCGTTTGAACCGGGCTGAAGTGGAATTGGCCCGAATCCGAGTAGTTCTCTTCGTCGTAGCGGTAGACCGTGTACTGGTAGCCGAAGTGGAACGTATGCCGGCCCCAGATCTTGGTGGCGTCGTCCTTCAGGACTTCGCTGCCATTGGCGCTGGCTCCATACGAACCTACGCCGATCTTGTCAATCGTCCCACCCTGGTAGTCCGGCCCGCTGAAATTGAACAGGGGAAAGACCGTGGCGGAAGTATTCTGGATGCCGATTTTTTGCGCCCAGTTCTGATTGACCGTATAAAGCGGAGCGCCGTTCTGATTCAGGAACCGGTTGTAGCCCAGCGCGAAGTTGTTGATCAAAGTCGGCGTGATCGTGGAGGTGAGGCTCAATCGGCCCATCTCGCTGGGCGTCAACTGATCCTGCCAGCCGGTTGTCGGAGGTCCGGGGACCGGCAGATAATCTCCGCCGCTCACGTTGTTGCGTTCGCGGTAGCCCTGGTTATAGAACACCGAAATCCGGTGCTTGTCCGTGATAATCTGATCGACCTTGATGCCGATGATGTGCTCGTCGAAAAACGGCTGGCCCGTGTTGAGCGCCTGGATGTTGCGGAGCATCGAGGAACCCGTCGGGGCCACCAATCCGACCTGGAGGATGGCGGCCGTCACCGGATTGATCCTGCTGGTGGGAATGATGTTGCCGGGGAATGGATCGCGAACGATTCCGCCCGCGGTATTCCTGGTAGTGGTCGGATCGTAGATCGAGCCGAAGACGACGGAACGGCCGAGCGGGTCGGTCCCTACTGTCGATCCCGCCTGCGCTTGCCCCGACCAGGTTGGATCGAGCATCTGAGAGAAGTCGCCGGTGCGGTAAGCCATGGGCGCGAGCGTGGTGAACCCGCTGAAGCCCAATTGGTTCCGCTTGTCATGCTCGAAGTTCGAGAACCAGAATGTTCTGTTGCGGCCGTTATACAGCTTGGGGATCATGACCGGGCCGCCCGCGGCGTAGCCGTAGTTGTTGTCCCTGTAACGGGCCTTCGTGGCGCCCAGCGCCAGGGCGTTGAAATCCTCGTTTTGCAGGTACTCAAATACCGCGCCATGCAGTTCGTTGGTACCGGACTTGATGCTGTAGTTCGCCACCGCGGTCTGACCGCCGTTGTATTCGGCCCCGACAGCGCCGGTCTGCATCTTGAAGTCGCCAATCGCATCGAGCGAGGGACTCATTTCGTTGTTGTTGCCGCCCGAAAGGTCCGAGCGGCCGAGAGCGATTCCGTCGATCAGGATCTCGTGCGAGTATTGTTGCCCGCCGTTGATCGAGCCCTGGAACGTGCTGCCCGTCGTGCCGGGCAGACTGTCGAAGATGAACTCCTGGATCTGGCGCTGGCCATCACCAGTAACAATCGGCCAGGCCTTGAACTCTTCCTGGTTAACGTAGTGGCCCATTTCCGCAGTGCCCGCCTCCAGTTCCGGAGGGGTATCGCTGACCGTCACCTTTTCGGTGACTTGGCCGACTTCGAGGTTAATGTTCACCGTCAACGTCTGCGCCGCGCGCAGAACGACGTTCTCGGCGGTCGCCTGGCGGAATCCCGACATCGTCACGCGCAGCGTGTATGAGCCCTGCTGGAGATACGGCAGGGTATAGGCTCCCGCGGAGGTTGATGTGGTCTTGTTTTCAGCTTTGGTGTCGTTGTTGACCGCCACCACGGCCGCGCCTGGCACCACCGCGCCCGCGGCATCCAAAATCGTTCCATTGAGTGTTCCGACTGCTTGCCCCCACGCACTAACCATGCCGAGGGCCAGACAGACGGCCGCGATAATGAGATTGCTCTTACGAAACATACGCCCCCATTTCCAAGCTTCTCGATCTACACCTGGTTACGGTGCAACAATGCGCCCGCATGCGCCAGCCGACCGCGACCCGTGGCGGGCATTCGGCTTCTTGCGCAGACTTGTCTTTTTTTGCGAAACGACCCTACGCTTTTATATTCTTTTTCTATCTCGAAGTCAAGGCTCATGAAGGCGTATCAAGCTGTGTCCATCCGAGTGTTACACCGGACCATGAACCTGGTGCGGTCTTACGACCGCAAGCAAATTCACTTTCGTCTTCCGGAAGGACCTGCACCCTGTCTTACTACGGCGAGCGCGGTACGGGAAACGGAAGCTCTGTTGAGGCAGTCACCTTCCGGCCCAACATTGTTGGACCAGGCGGGCCGGAATCGCTCCGGGCACAGGGGACCAAAGCGCGGTTTCGTGAACCGTTGCATCCTCTTCGTCTTCCAGTGGCAAACTGGTCAGGATGGCATACGCCCGGGCTTCCCATCTTCGAATCGCCGTGCTGGCCCTGGGACTCGCCGCCTGCGTGGCCTTCCCGGTGTCTGCCCAGCCGCCGCAGGACGCCGCGCAAAAGAGCGCGCAAGCGAATGCGCTCGTGCAGGCGGGCAAGCCTGAAGCCGCGATCCCGATCTACAAGCAACTCGTGGCGGCCTTTCCCACCGAACCCTCTTTCGGGACGAACCTCGCGATCGCACAGTACAAAGCGGGCCGTTATCAGGACGCCGTCCTGGAGTGCCGCCGGCTGTTGCGGCTGCGGCCGGATCTCTTCCCCGCGTTGCTGTTTCTTGGCGCCAGCCAGCTCAAACTGGGAGACGCTTCGAGTGCCATAGAACCTCTGCGCCAGGCCCTCTCGATCAACCCGCAAGACCGCAACGCCGGGATCATGCTGGCGGATGCTTTTCTCGCCAGCCAAAGGCCCCAGAAAGCCGCCGGCCAGTACGCGCAGCTAGCCGAGGCTATGCC
>Ga0302320_10014810_pt1 | contig 16098 bp, 10 predicted proteins | sample Bog_T0_3_FD_202130 | JGI IMG/M metagenome (GOLD analysis project Ga0302320, IMG submission 202130) | Peat permafrost microbial communities from Stordalen Mire near Abisko, Sweden - Bog_T0_3 | ecosystem: Environmental > Terrestrial > Soil > Wetlands > Peat | place: Sweden: Abisko, Stordalen Mire... | reverse complement strand
GTCGAAAAGAAACAGCAGGGGCAGGACTTGCTCCCGCTTCTGCCGTCTCCTCTCGCATCGGCGGCTACGGGAGCCGCAAAATGAAGCTGACCGCCGCTTGTTTCGCTATCGTCGCCGCGTCGCTCTGTCAGGCCCAGGCCGTTCCAGGCAAAGCGGACGCAGTCTTCGACGCCATGAACGCAGAGATGAAGCGTTCCATGTCGCTCTCCCTGCAGCAACTGGAGCACCCCTACTTCGTCAGCTACACGATCGATACCGGCCATGAGTGGTCCGCCACCGCGGTCATGGGCGGACTCCTGGGCGTCACCTCCGAACCTTTCCGTTTCCCCGCCATGCAACTGCGTGTCGGCGACTATAACTTCGACCAGACCAACTTCTCGGGCCGGGGCGTCCGTGGCGCGTCCTACGCGCTCAGCGGCTTCCCGCTCGATGACGACGCCGGCGTGATTCGCCAATACCTCTGGCTCGAAACCGACTCCGCTTACAAAGCGTCGCTCGAAGCCATAGCCCAAAAGCGTGCGGCGCTCAAAAGCATTACGGTCACCGAGCAGCTGCCTGATTTTGCTCCCGCCAAACCCAATGTCCTGATGAAAGACCGGCCAGCCATCAAGTTCGACGACAAGCTCTGGAACGAGCGCGCCAAGCGCGTCTCCGCCGTGTTCAACGATTACTCCAACCTGAGAACTTCGGTAGCCGATTACACGGCGCTCGATGCGGTTCATCGTTTCGTCAACTCCGAAGGCACGGTGATCCGTCTGCCGGAAAGCGAAGGCCAGTTCCAGGTCCGGGCCTCGGCCCAGGCGCCCGATGGCATGATCATGCGCGATGCCGCGCTTTTCTACACCAATGACATCGCGAAGATGTTCAGCGAAGAAGATCTGACGAAGGCCGCGAAGAATGTGGCGGATCAAGTCACTAAGCTGACCGCCGCCCCGATGGGCGACAACTACTCGGGGCCGGTTCTCTTTGAAGGCGTGGCCTCCGCCCAGTTGATGGCTGAAGTCCTGGGCCGTAATCTCCATATCAACCGCAAGCCGACCGGAGCCGGCGCCGGCAACCCGACGGAACTCGAAGGTCGCCGCGGTGTCCGCATCATGCCCGAAATGTTCGACGTGACGGACGACCCCACGCTGCCGATGTTTGGCCATACCGAAGTCGACGACGAAGGCACGGCGAGCACGCCGCTGCAGATCGTCGAAAAGGGTATCCTCAAAGACTTTCTGCGCACAAGGCTTCCCGTTCGCGGTTACAACGAATCGAACGGCAGGGCACTCCTGGGTGGCACGCCGTCTCCCACCAACCTCATCATCAAGTCGCACGAGACAAGTTCCATCGCGGATCTGAAGAAGAAGATGATCGACCTCTGTCAGCAGCGCGGCCTGACCTACGCCATCGTCATCAAGAAGATGGACTTCCCGTCGACCGCCGCGGGCGATGAAATGCGCCGGCTCATGAGCGGTGGAGCGGGCGGCGGACGCGCCGTCTCGATGCCGCTCTATATCTACAAGCTGTACACCGACGGTCACGAAGAAATGATCCGCGGCGTCAAACTGCGCGGCGTCAATGCCCGCTCGCTCAAAGACATCCTGGCCGCGGGCGACGATCAGGTGACGCTGAACTATCTCGAAAACGGCGCACCGTTCGCTCAGGTGGGCGCGGGCGGGTATACGGCGGAAGTTGCGGTCTCCGCGCCGTCGGTGCTGATCGACGATCTGGAACTGACGAAGATGGAGGACGAGTTGCCGAAACTTCCCGTGGCGCCGTCGCCCATGGTTTCGCAAAAGTAATCTTTCGAAAAGATGAGGATTCTCGGCCGCTACGTCTTTCGCGAAATCTTTGCGGGTTCTATTCTCGCGACGGTCATCGCGACGTTTGTCATATTCCTGCGCGGCGTCGGACCGCTGTTTGAACTGCTCGTGCGTTCCGCGCGCGGCGCGGTAGTGGCCGAACTGATCGGGCTTTATCTGCTGCCGGTGCTGCTTCTGAGCATCCCGTTCGGCGTACTGGTGGGCATTCTGGTAGGCCTCGGACGCATGTCCGGCGATAACGAAATGGTGGCGATGCGCTCGGTCGGCGTCTCTACTCGCGTGGTTGTGACGCCGGTCGTATTCTTCGCCTTCCTTGCCACACTGGTTTCGGGAGCGTGCGGCATCTGGCTCAATCCGCTCGCTATCCGCGAAGAATACCGGCTCATGAACAAAGTGGCGACACAACAGGTCACGGCCAATGTGGAGCCACGCATCCCTCAGGAGCAGTTCACCAACAGCAACACCGTTCTCTACGTCAACGACGTCGTAACGGGTACCGGGCCAACCCTCTGGCGCGGGGTCTTCATCGCCGATACCACGCCGCCCGCTCAACGAACCGCGGCGGGAGCCAAACAGGCTCCCACGGGACCTCGCATCACGCTGGCGCGCGAAGCCCTTGCGATCCCCGATCCCAAAAACGGTCGCATTATGCTGCACACCATCGATGGCAGCACGCATGAATCGGGAGCCGGGATCCACACGCTCGCGCCCACCGGTGACACTTCGCTTCAGTTGGCGCCCCCGGAACAAAAGAGCGGGAAGCCAACCCGCGAAATGTTCACCCGCGAACTGATCCGCTACGTGCGCGCCCAAAAGCGCGGCTCGGACGACTGGATCGATGGCGCGCTCGAACTGCACAAACGTTTTGCGCTGCCCGTCGCCTGCATGATGCTGGCGCTGGTGGGCATTCCGCTCGGCACATCCTCGAAGCGCGGCGGCCGGTCTTCCGGCTACGTCTGGGCCATCTTCCTCTGCTTCTGCTGCTACTACATGGGCTTCATTGGCCTCACCAACATGGCGCGCTCCCACACGCTGAGTCCGATCGTCGCATCGTGGTTGCCGAACGTAGTCTTCGGCATCGCGGGAGTAATCATGATCGCCCGCATGGAAATGCCGGGTGACCGCGACATCCTCGGCAGGCTGACCATCACGTTTGCCCGATGGTGGGCATCGATATCCGGCAAGCTGCCTGCCGAACGCACCGCCGAGACCGGACGCGGTTTTCGTTTGGTGCTGTTCCGGATCATGGACAACTACGTCCTGTCCGGCTTTCTGTTCTACTTCGTGCTGGGGCTGGCAGCCTTTGTTTCGATGTCCCAGATCTACACGTTCTTCGAACTCCTGGGCGACGAAGTGAAGAACCACATTTCTCTGGCCGACGCGGCTCGTTATCATTTCTTCCTGACGCCCGAGTTGATCTACGACACGCTGCCATTCGCGGTTCTGATCGCGGTCCTGGTGACCTTCGGCGTCATGACCAAGAACAACGAAGTGACGGCATTCAAAGCCTGCGGCGTCAGCGTACGGCGTTTGGGGCTGCCGGTCATTCTGATGAGCGGATTGCTCAGCGCCGCGGCGTTTGCGGCCGATTACTCCTGGATTCCGAACGCCAATCGGATTCAGGATTCCATCCACAATGAGATCAAAGGCCGACCCGCCCAGACCTTCCTGAATCCCCAACGCAAGTGGATGTTCCACGATAACCGCGTCTTCTACTTCAGCAATTTCGACCCGGCCGAATTCGTGATGGCCGAGCCATGGGTTTACGAAATCGATCCGAAGACCTATCGCCTCACCCGGCAGATCAACGCAACCCGCGCCCGCTGGGAACCCGCGGCCAAAGCGTGGATCTTCGAACAGGGCACGGCCGTGGACATCTGCGACCGCGTGATCGAGTGCCATGTCAACACGTTCACGGCGACCAGCTTCCCTGAGATCGCGGAGACGCCCAGCGACTTCCGCAAGGAAAGTCGGCAGGATCAGCAGCTGAACTTTCTGGACCTGAACGGCTACATCCAGGACCTGGACCAGAGCGGATTCGACACGGTAAAGCTGCAGGTGCAGTACTACCGGAAGTTCACTACGCCGCTGTTTGCGCTGACCATCGCATTGATCTCGGTGCCCTTCGGTTTCCTTGTGGGCAACCGGGGGGCGATGGCCGGAATCGGAGTCAGCATCGGGCTGGCGATGGCCTACATGGGAACCGACAAGCTGTTCGAGCAGGTAGGGAACGTGGGCTACTTGTCCCCTCAAATAGCCGCATGGGCGCCCGACACGCTGTTCTCCCTGGCTGGGTTGTACCTGATCCTCCGCATGCGCAGCTGATTCGGTACAATCGGTCCCATGCGCCGAACGCTCTTTGTTACCCTCCTGAGCCTGACCGCCGGATGCGGCGAAAGGGATACGCAGGATCTGCCCCACTACACTCTGGAATTCGTCCCAGCCGCGTCGGCCGGAAATTTTACAGACGGTTCTGGACTTGCCATCAACAGCAAGGGGGACGTGACCGGCTGGGTTGCCGAGGGCGATTCTAACAAGACTACATTTTTCTGGCCCGCGGGCAGCAACTCGTTGATACTTCCCAAGGATGTCAGTGCTTGTCAGGGAGCAACCGCGATAGACAACCAACGACATGTCTACTGCAATCAGGAGGTGGTTCTTAACGCCAATGTTAACCCGCTTTCGGCTTTGACCACCACCACCAACTATGGATGGCGCGGCACTGGCGTAACCCCTGGCGGACTGGCCATCGAGACCCAACTCGGCGTCAATCCCTATACAGCCCGGCTGTATCGTGTCGACTGTCCGAACAACAAGTGCACGGTGCATGTCATACAGATTCTGGCGCCGCCGCCCGATGGCCAATCGGTCTACGGGGCGGCGGTCCGCGAGATGACGGACGGGAGTTGGATAGCGACCGGCTGGGCGGGTGGCCTGCTGGCGCCCGGCTTTGATGAATCCTGGTGTCCGGACACGGCTTACGTTTGGCAGAAGGATAAGGCGCCGGTCGCAATCCCTTCCCTGCCGGGCAGGACGCTGCAATCCGGCATGGCGATCAACAGTCACCGATGGATCGTCGGCCGGACGTCCGCTCCGGACCCGAACGCACCGATGGCCAGCACTACGGCATTCGTCGCCATCCCCGGCGACGACGGGAAGTATAAGACCCTGGAATTGACCTCTCCCGCCAAAGGCGATACCTACTATGCAATCGGAATCGACGACAAGGGCGTCATTATCGGGGATTCCCTCCTCGGGAACGCGTTGATCTGGTTCCCGGACCAGAAGAAGAACACATGGGGCGGTGGACACGTGTTCGACGACCTGGTCGACAAACCGGCGGGTTGCACAACTTTCAGAATCTCCGAGACCGATGCGATTAACGATGCCGGTGTAATCGCGGGAGCGGCGGTCTGCGACGGCCAGCGTGGCGTCGTAAGACTTACCCCGCTCCCGTCCAAGGTTAGATAGGATAGATGGGTGCATCGTCGCGCCGCTATGATCGCCGTGACAACGCTGGTTATAGCCAGCGTTGCGTTCGCGTCGGTAACTGTCACGGGCAGTGTGGTCGACGAAACCGGCAATCCCGTTGCGGGTGCGCGTGTCAGTACCGATGCCGCGGCAGCGACTACCGATGCGGCCGGCGAGTTCCGCTTCGACATCCCGGACGCTGGCGAGTACCAGCTTCGCGTGCAGCGCGAAGGCTACTTTCTGTTCCTGAACAAAAGCGTGCATTTCGACCCTGCTTCTCCTTTCGAGATTCATCTTGTCCACCTCAAAGAACTCTCCGAATCGATCGACGTGCCGTACTCGCCGCCCGTCGTCGATCCCGACCAGACGACCGAGGTCAAGCGCCTCGATGGCCAAGCCATCCTCAACCTTCCCTACGCAGCCGCCCAGGATTACCGACGCGCCCTGACGCTGATGCCCGGCGCCATGCAGGACAACAGCGGGCAAGTCCACTTCAATGGCGGCAGCACCAATGAGACCAGCTATCGGCTCGACGGATTCGACCTCTCGGACCCGGCCACCGGAGGCCTCGGCGCGCGCCTCAGCGTCGACACCATACAGTCCGTGGAGTGGAGCGCGGGCCGCATGACCCCGGACAACAAGGGGTCGGCCGGCACGGTCGATATCAAGACCGAGATGGGCGACGACCGATGGCGCTTCGGCGCGACCAACCCGATCCCATCCTTCGACACCTCCGGCGGACTGCATCTCAACCACTGGTCGCCGCGGCTGATGACATCGGGCCCTATCAAGAAAGGCAAGGCCTGGTTCCATACCGCGCTCGATCCTTTCTATACGGCCGATACCGTCTCGTCGCTGCCGAAAGGCCAGAACCGTACGAGCAGCTTCAATGGCAGCGACCTGAGCCGCTTCCAGTGGAACGTCTCCGACTGGCAGACGCTCACGGCGAGCTTTCTCTACAACCGCGGCAACATCTGGCGCGACGGTCTGTCCGTGCTCAATCCGATCGAGACCACGGTCAACCAGCGCTCGACGCTGCTCGCCGGCACCATCAAGGATCAGTTCATCGTGAGCGGCAACCTGGTTGAAGCGGGCTTCGCCACGACCGAGAACTACATGCAAAGCTCGCCCCGCGGCGATGCGCCTTATCTCATCACTCCCTTCGGCTCCTCCGGCAACTTCTTTCGCAACGAGACGACGAACTCATCACGACAGGAAGGCATCGTCAACGCCGCATTCCGCCCGCTGAGGTGGCGCGGAACACATCAGATCCGGATCGGGACCGACATCGAGAGCAGCAACCTCGCACAGACGATCATGCGGCACGATCTGAGCGTGGTCCGGACCGACGGCTCGGTGGTGCGGACTGTCCAGTTCGAAGGCGCGCCGCAACAGGCGACCGGAAACCTGGAAGCTTACGGTTACTTTGCCGACCACTGGAGCCCGGCAGCAACGGTCACACTCGACATTGGCTTGCGCACACAATGGAACCGCATCACAGGTTCCGCTCCGCCCGCGCCCCGACTGGCGGCGGCGTGGGCTCCGAAGAAGCTGGGCGGCGCCAAGCTTTCGGCGGGATGGGGCGTCTATTACGACCCCATTACGCTTTCGCTGATGGCCCTGAACCAGGAGCAGACCAGCTTAACGACTTACTACGCCCCGAATGGCGCGGCCCTTGGCCCGCCCATGGAGACGATCTATGTGGTCGACACGCACAACATGCGGTCGCCCCGGTTTACCCTGGCCAGCGCGTCCGCCGAGAAGGCGCTGCCGTGGGGCTTCTTCGGCCGCGTCGATCTGACGTCGCGACGAGGGAGCAGGCTGTTTGCGCTGGACCAGTTGGCTCCAACGCCGGTACTCAACGAATACATCTCCAACAACTCGGGACACGCGAGCTACCGGGCGGCCGAGGTTGCACTGCGGCGCACCTTCCACGCCAAGTATCAGTGGTACGGCAGCTACACGCGATCCTCCGCACACTCCGACTCCGTGATCGCCTACACGATCGAGAACCCGCTGCTTACGGCACAGGCCGGCGGGCCGCAGCCGTGGGACACGCCCAACCGATTCCTCATGTGGGGCTGGATGCCAGTGGCGAAGACCTGGTTCCCTCGCCTGCTGCAGCCGGTAGTGGGCGATACCGACTTCCAACTGCTTGCCGACTATCACACCGGACTGCCCTTCAACGCAACCACGGAAACCGGCTACCTGGCGGGTGCGCCCGATTCGCGACGATTTCCCGACTACTTCTCCGTCAACATCGCGCTGGAGCGCCAGTTCCACTTCCACGGTTACCTGTGGGCATGGCGGGCAGGTATCGTCAACGTACTGGACCGGGCCAACCCCAACGTGGTGAATGCGGATGCCAACTCGCCTCAGTTCCTGCTGTTCGGACGCGGCCAGGCCCGCGCCGTCAATGTTCGGCTGCGGTTCCTGGGTAAGAAGTGAAGCCGGCAGCTACGCGCGTTTGAGTACCGCTCCTTTACAGTCGCGGCTCGGAAGGTGGTGGCGGGTGAAAGCTACCGAGGTCTCTGCTAGCGGACTGCGAGGGTTGTGGTCAGGGTGCTGGTCTGATCGAGGTTGGGGATGGTCTTCTCGTAGAGCTTCACGACGACAGCGCTGCCGGACTGGGAGTTGAGGGGGATCTGGACGTTGATCTGCCAGAGCCCGGCAAAGCCCGGGGCGAGTCCGGAATAAGTGACAGTGGCCGGGATAAAGGCGGGGGTGGTAACGCCGTTGGTGGTGCCTCCCGACGATGCGATCAGGACCTGAGGAAGGTCGGAGGCGGACTGCCCGGAGGCGGCGGCTCCGTCGGCCGGCGGACTGGCAACGGGGCCGACTCCGGTGCCGTAGAGAATCACGTACTGGCCACGAACCACGGGATCGGTGGCGCTATTGACGTTGGAATCCTGAACGTTGACGGCGAGGAGCGGGCCGGAACCTATGGCACCGATGGTGAACAGGCCGGGCGAAGCAGGTGCGAGGGATACTTCGGCGCCGGCGAGGATCTGACCGGTGGAGGGCCTTACGGCCAGCAGGTCGGCTGTGCCGCTGGTGGCGAGGCCCTGAGGCATGATGACGTTATCCTGGCCGGGGGAGACGAACAGGAGCGGAATCGGAGTACCGCCGACGGTGACCTGAGTATCGGAAAGCGTTGTCGGCAAGGGGAATTGATTCGCCGGGGCGGTGGCGGTGCCCTGGGCAATCGCGTCGGCGGCAACGGTGGGGAACAGCGCAGCGACGGTACCCGCGGCCAGCGCCCGAGTGCTGTAGTTGGCAGCGTTGGTCAGATTGATCTGCGGAGCGAAGTAGAGGATCCGGTCGATTCCGTCCGTCGCCCAGAGGTTGTTGAACTGGTCCACAAAACCGGAGTGAGGGGATAGCACGGACAGCGAGGTATCCGGCTGGTCGTTGGTTTGCGGCAAATTCGGGACCGACGGGAAGTGCAGAAACCGACCGGCGGTGCTATCGGCCACCCAGAAGTCTCCGGCGGGACCCACGCTCGGAGAAAGGGGCGCCGTGAAGAAACCGGTAATGCTGAGGAGGGCGGGAGCGCCGTTGGCCAGATTGGCCGCAACGTCGTAAATCTGGACGCGCGAGTTACTGGTATCGGCAACGATGACGCGGTCCTGCGGGTCGACGGCAACGCCGCGAGGGGAATTGAGGCCCGACGGGCCGGAACCGGTGGGGCCGGAAATCAGGTTGAATTGCCCGAGCACGGCGGTGGCGCTCTCGCCGGTGACGAATGGTGTGGGAAAAAGCAGGACGCGGTTTTGCACGGAATCGGCTACGATGAGGTAGCCCGAATTGGTGCCTCCCTTGAAGGCTCCGGAGGTCAGCGCCAGGCTGACCGGGAGGCCGAGCGTAACGGGAGTCGGATCGGTGATGTTAGCGGTGAAACTCTGCTGGCCGATGACGATATCCGCGGGCTCAAGCGCGGTCATTCCGGACTTGTAGGGCGAGGGGAAGCGGAGGACGCGGGAATTGCCGGCATCGGCCACGTAGAGATTTCCGGCGGCGTCGACTGCAAGCGCAGTTGGTTCATCGAGACCGGTGGAGTTCAAAGTTGTGGAGACGCCGGACGGATAATTGACAATATTGCGATAGAAGTCGGGCTGTCCGATGACCAGGTCGGCCGGCTGGCCGTTCTTGAGTTGGGTGAAGTCTTTATAACCCAGAACACGATTGTTGAGAGTGTCGGCAACGTAGAGGTGAGCGGGGGTGGAACTGGTGTCGAGCACTACCCCTGCCGGGTAATTGGCGGGCAGGCTATAGCCTTTTCCATCGACCAGGTTGGTGCCTGTGTAGGGGAAATCCAATTGGCCGATGACTCGACTGGCGGTGAGGCTGTAGCCGCCCGCCACGAGCACCGGATAGACCAGCACGCGGTTATTGCCACTATCGACCACATAGAGTTCGGAGGCACTTGCGGCCACGTCCGCCGGAGCGCTCACTGTGGTTGCCGAGGCATCGATATTACCCTGGTTCGCCTTATTGACGGTGTAAGAAATCTGCCCGATGACCGAGTTGGCGGACTGAGACGCGCTAAAAAAGCCCTGCCATTGGGGTTCCGGGAGGTACTGCATGACTCGGTTGTTATTGGTATCGGCGACAATGGTGCCGGTCGCGGACGCAAAGACACCCGTGGGAGAGGTCAGATCGATCTGGGTGGGGGTAGCGGAGCCGGGGACGGAAGGGTCGATGCCGAGGAGGTTTGTGGCGGCCTCATTCGTGGTGAGGGGCGCGGGATAGTAAAGCACGCGATAGAGCGAGTCGACTACATAAAGATTGCCTGCAGAATCGACCGAGACGGCGCCGGGCCCGGCGAGACCGGTAAGAACGGTCTGGGAGGATATGGATAAGCCAATACTGATGCTGGCGGTGAAGTTCGCCTGGCCGATTACGGTATCGGCAGCGGGGAAATTGGCGCCGGACTGGAGAGCCGCGACCGGGAAGCGAAGGACGCGATTGTTGCCACGATCGGCGACCCAGAGGTTGCCGGCAGGATCACAAGCGATGCCGGTGCGACCGGAGCCCGTGCTCAGGTAGAGCGAGGAGGCACTGACGCCGCTCAGGTTGAGGGTGCTGGTGGAGAATTGCTTTTGGCCAATCACCAGAGACGGAAACTGGTTCACGTTGGCGGCTGCAAACGGCTGCGGGAAACGGAGGATGCGGTTATTGCCGGTATCGGCAACGTAGAGGTTGCCGTTGCTATCGACGGCCAGCCCGGTGGGGTTATTGAGGCCGGTCTGGCGGCCACCGCTGGCGGGGTTTTGCGACTGATTGGCGAAGAGATTGACCTGGCCGATGACGATATCGGCAACAGAACCGGCGACGGACTGGGTGGCGTAGCGGAAACCGAGGACGCGATTGTTGCCGGAATCGGCGATATAGAGGATAGCCGGGGAAACCGAGGTATCGAGCGCGATGCCCTGGGGGTTATTGAGTTCCCTGCCCTCCACCCAATTGGGGCCAATGGACTGAAAAGCAGTGGGGCTGGCGGCCGTTGCCACGAAATCCGAGTCACCCAGGTACTTGACTGGTTTCTGGAACAGCGCCTGGGAGGAAAGGAGACCGCTCGACAGCACGGCGATCCCGGTCAGAACTAAAGCTCGGCGCATGGACTCTCTGGGACAAAGATAACACGTGGTTGGGGCAAGGCGGGGGGAGGGAGCGCGGGAAGGGTACTGGACGGCACTGGCGGGACCGCCGTCGGAGCCAAAAATTGGGTTAAGAGGTACCATTTTTTGGGTCCGTGGGGTGCTTATATGGCTTCGACGGATTTGGTAAGTCCTTTGTTTTGTTAGAAAAATTGGGTCCGTGTGGCACCCGCATATTTTTCGGGTGACTTTCGCCGCTTGTTCGCTTGTTGCTGAAGCCGTGTGGCCCGGGGCGGGAAAGTCAAAACCTATAGCCGCAGATGAACGCGGATTTGCACGGATGGGAAGGCCTGGGTTTGGGGGTACGACTGGGGTTAGGCGGCGCTTCCGGTTTATGAACGCGGATTGGGAGGCGGTGGTCGTTGGCGTCGTCATAGCTTTTCCGATTCGACTTTACCGCATGGGGCCGAAAAATCGGGGAGCGGACGGGGTAGAAATTGGCGGTAAGTTATTGGTGAGTTTGGGGATGGAAATATTTTTAATCGTTGTGACTGGGGTTTTGGGGTCCATCGGGATTGGGGGCGTCCGGATTTCACGCGGAGGGCGCGGAGGGGGACGCGGAGATCGCAGAGAGAACCTCCTTGGGGGGGCAGGGCTGCATCGGCCATCCCGGCGGGCAGTGGAGGGTGGGCGGTTCGTCGAGCGATATCGGCGAGACCGGCTGACGCAGGTGCAACGCAAAATGCCGGTAGTGCAGATTATCCTCAACAACGAATCGCTGGACTTCGTGAAGATCGAGATGCAGGAGGCCGGTCTGGTCTCATTCGGCGTCGATTTCAAGAACCCGAATTTCGCCAAAGTTGCCGAGGCAATGGGAGCAAAGGGCATTCGCATCGAAGAACCTGGCGACCTGAGCGAAGCGATCGCGGAGGCTCTTGCGCACAGGGGCGGTCCGGTAGTGGTGGATGTAGTGGTCGACGCTTATGCACTGTCGCTGCCGTCGCACATTCCCTTCCACACGGCTTCGGGCTTCACCCTCAGCCTCGCCAAGCAGGTCCTGAAGGGGGAGATGGACTCGGTGGTGAAGAGCATTGGCAGGAATGTGGGGCTGGTTTGATGAGGTAATTTCCAAAAACGGAGAGCATCGACTGCATCATTCGATTGCATACAGCGTTACGCGCGGGCAACCCACGCTCACGCAACTTTACTGACCAGCGCCCCGACGCCTGGGGTCACCGCCATGGCCAGCGCGCCCCAAAACGTGACACGAATTGCGCCCACCGCCATGCCTGCGCCCCCGACCCTCGCAGCCAACCCTCCGAGCAACGCGAGGAACAATAGTGAAGTCCCGGAGACGACATAGATCAGGCTATCCTCCGCGACGACCACGGTGAACACCAAAGGCATCGCAGCTCCGACGGCGAAGCTGGCGGCCGACGCCATCGCGGCCTGAATCGGACGCGCACCGAAGCGTTTCGGTGATGCCAAGCTCATCGCGGGCATGCGCGCCCAGTGCGTCGTGGGCCATCAACTGCTGCGCGACCTGTTTCGCGAGAGATGGATCGAGTCCGCGACCGACGTAGATCGCCGCCAGTTCCCGGTGCTCGCCTTTGTCGTCCGCTTTGAGTTCTTTGCGCTCGAGCGCGAGGTCGGCCTTTTCGGTATCGGACTGTGAGTGCACGGACACATACTCGCCGGCCGCCATCGACATAGCCCCTGCGACCAGGCCGGCGATCCCCGCGATCAGTACGTTACAGTGAGTCCCGTGGGCAGCCGCGACGCCAGGTACAAGACTCGCCGTCGAAAGGATGCCGTCGTTCGCGCCCAATACGGCGGCGCGCAGCCAGCCAATATTCTTTGTGCGGTGCTGCGCCCCGCGAATTGCCGCCATTGTTTAAGGTCCCTGACCAATCTACTCTCGCCGAACGCGCCGTCGCCAGCGTGCGGCCTGGGCCGCTTGCGAGGGCATCGGAAACTTATGCCACTTCGATCAGACGAAAAGAGCATCGCACTGCGTCGCCGGAAAAACGGATGGCTTAGGCTGAAGCCCGTGACTGCCATTGAACGTATCCGATCACGGTGCCGTTGGCGACACTGCCTCGCTGGTATGTTCATCGTCGTCCCATCGTATGTTCTCCTGGCTGAAGCGGTTGAGAACCCTGTCGCCTTTGATTTTGCCGAAATAGTCCCACGCCCATTCCACAAAGGCCTCTATCCTCGCGCGAGCCGTACTTAATAAGGCCGCGTGCACACCAATCCACATTGCGAACGCAATCGGTCCCTGGAGTTCATGGTGGTGCTCGCCAACTTCAGCAACGGCTGCGTTACGCCCGATCATTGCCATGATGCCTTTGTCAAGATAATCGAAAGGCGTCCCCGGTTCTCCGGCGATGTCGGCAGCGATGTTTCGCGCACACCACTTGCCGGACTGCTCGGCAACGGAGGCAAGCTGGGGCAGTGGTTTACCGTCCTTACCGGAGATATTGGCGAAGTCTCCCAGTCCGTATACGCCCGGAAAGCCCTGGACCGCGAGGTCGGTCCCGATATTGAGACGTCCACCCTTGCCAGTCAGATTTTCTAATTTGGCCGACAGGCCCGACGCTTTCAGGCCTCCCGCCCAGATGACGGTGTGAGTCCGGATACTGGTTTCATCGGAGAGCGCAACGTGACCGGACGCCACCTCCTTAACGGTCGTGTGCAGACGGATTTCCACGCCGCGCTCCGCCAGCATCTTCACGGCATAGGCCTGCGCCTTCGGCGAGAACGCGCTCAGTACGGCGGACCCCTTTTCGACCAGGATAATGCGTACTTCGTTCAGAGGAAGACCAGGGTACTCGTCCTTAAGCACTCTGTGCATGAGGTCTCCGAGCGTTCCCGCCATTTCAGTGCCGGTGGCCCCGGCTCCCACGATCACGAAGTTCAACGCTCCCTTCGCAATCAGGGAAGGATTGCTATCCGCAGCTTCCAGAACGGCGAGGATTCGTGAACGCAGCAACTCGGCGTCGTGCAGCGAGTACAGGGGAAAGCTGTATCTCTCGGCACCGGGTATGGCGAAGAAATCCGGCTGCGACCCGGCCGCCAACACCAGATAGTCGCCCTGGAAAGTTTGTCCGTCGGCGGTGACGGCGGTCCGTGTAGTGAGATCGACGGAAACAATCTCCGCCATCTTTACTTCTACGTTGGCGTGGCGTACGAGGATGTTTCGCAGGCTGAAAGAGACGTTACCGGGGGCCAGGAGGCCGGCGGCGACCTGGTAGAGGAGCGGCTGGAACTGGTTATAGTTGTGCCTGTCGATCAGGGTGATCCGGACATTGTCCTGTTTCGCCAGCTTGCGGGCACAGTTCAGCCCAGCGAAACCCGCTCCGATCACGACAATATGCTTCTCTGGTTCCACTCGCTTTCCGCCTCCCTTTGTTTCTCTCGCTTCAACCCGTCGCGGCGCGGCAACGTGGCCCTCCGTTACCCCCACTCGATAACCTCTTTAATCGAGTCGGCCCGATGCTGTCCGGTCAGTCCTGCAAATTGATCGGGCGAATAACGGTCCGTGATCAAGCCGGCGATTTGCGCGCCCCAGCGCAGATGGGCCTGAGCCAGATCGTCCACGGCCATCTGAAAATGCCCGCGCGCGGCGTTCACGCTACCCAGCATCACCTGGTTGTCCAGCACCAGCTGCCGGATGAGTTCGGCGCCGGGGATGCGGATCGGCCGGTCTCCGCCCGGGATACCTGTGAGCACATAGATTCCGTTCAGAGCGAGAGCATCCAGCAGATTGAACTCCAGTTCGGCAATGCCGCTGGCGTCAACGATTAATTCCATGGGAGCGATTTTCTTCTCCACCTGGTCCGCCGGAACTTCGCGTCCGTCGATATAGTGTCCGCCAATGCCGTCCAGCCATTTCGGGCGGCCGGCGGCCGAATCGACTACATCCAGGCCATAAACTTCGCCGCCTCGCAGGCGCAAGACCATCGAGGCCAAAAGACCTACCGGGCCCAGACCGGCGACGAGGCAAGCCCGTCCATGCAACCAGTCTGGCGTGGTCGCAGCCTCCGGGCAGCGCAGGATTTGCACGCGCAGGGCCTCGTCGATAGCTTTCTCAACGATGGAAAGCGGCTCCATCAGGACTCCCACCGGCTCCAGTTCGGCCGGCACACGGACGACATATTGCTCGCGATCCGCCACGTATTCCGTCTGGTATCCATCCAATCCGCGGATACCCCGCTCGCGGTAATTGCCCGACTGGCACATGTCGGCGCGATCCATCAGGCAGGAGGGGCATGCGCCGCAGCCGCGCCGCACGGTGAAAACGGCGTAATCTCCGGGTTTCACGCGAGTGACGGACGAGCCGATGCCCGTGACCTGGCCGAACATTTCGTGCCCGATCACGAGTTCCTGCCGACCCTCCGGCGCCTGGGCGCGACCGCCGGATACTTCTTCCCGGTCCGTTCCGCAAATGCCCACGCGGATCACCCGCACTTTGATTTGGTCCGGCGCGGTGATCGAAGGCTCCGGCCGATCCACCAGGCGCGAACCGGAGGTACCCGGAACGATAGCGATTGCTTTCAAGCGTTGTCCATCCCTTCTGTTTTCGACCCGCTCGCGCGGGATCCCAGCCGTTCCAGCAGATGGTCGCCCACCCGCAGCGCATTCGCCATGATGGTCAGACTGGGGTTCACGGCGGCGATCGAGACGAAGAAGCTCGCATCCACCACGTAAAGATTGTCCAGATCGTGCGCCTTGCAATTCACGTCGAGCGCCGATGTCTTCGGATCGCGGCCGAAGCGGACGGTGCCTGCCTGATGCGCCGTGCCGCCGATCGGAATGTTCTTACCGAGGTAGAGCGAGCGGTGCATCAACCGATCGTGAAGGCCGAGAGCCCCGAGCATGCCCTCCAGCTTTGCCCGCAGGCGCTTGTGCCCTTCGAGATTAGTCTCGTCGATGCTCAACCGGATCTGCCCATCGGGTTCGAGCGTGACACGGTTATCGGGGTGGGGCAAATCCTCCGATTGCAGCCAGAAGTCGATGGAATGCTCCGCCAAAAAGTCGAGCGCAAACTCAGGCTTCCACACCGCCCAATCGGGGGCCTCCCCCTTGAGCATTTCTCCATCCGACTTGCCGAGCATCTGGATCTCACCCAGAGGATATTCCCAGTCGTCGGAGCGAAAATAGAAGTCGTTCAATGCGAGAGTCTTCTGAAACACGGTGGGGTTGGGGTCCCGCGA
>Ga0302320_10014807_pt1 | contig 16103 bp, 9 predicted proteins | sample Bog_T0_3_FD_202130 | JGI IMG/M metagenome (GOLD analysis project Ga0302320, IMG submission 202130) | Peat permafrost microbial communities from Stordalen Mire near Abisko, Sweden - Bog_T0_3 | ecosystem: Environmental > Terrestrial > Soil > Wetlands > Peat | place: Sweden: Abisko, Stordalen Mire... | reverse complement strand
TCCCAGGTATTCACCCATGGCCGGGTGCAGCGTGACGTCCTGGATCAGGGTGCGGTAGTTGCCAAACGCATTGTCCACCAGCATATCGTAGTAGGATGACAAAGCGTCGGCCTGGTTCTGCAGCGTGCCATTCTCCGAGACCACAAAAATTTCGCTCAGGGCAAAGGCAACCCGCTGTCGCAACTGGTCGGGAGCCGTCACCGAGTTTTGCCACCAGCTATTGAACCAGAGCGGACTTTGGTACAGGTCGGTCGGGTCGGAATACGGATGGGCCAGCACGTTGGTCAACGCGTGGGTTGCCGGCAGGCTGAATTGATTGCTGAGCCAGCCTGCGTAACCAAGCGCCTGCACCGTGGCGAGGTCGTTGGAGCTGGCGCCAAAGGTTGCCTGCGTCAGGAAACGCGCGGCGGCGTTGGGATCGGCCGAATCGTCCGTCCAGGCCGGCGGCGCGGGGGGCGGCGTGAAGGTCTGTGAACCGTTGGCCAGCGTGAAATGTCCGCCAATTTCCCCGTTTGCAAACGCGGTGCTCTCAATCACGATGGCCGCCTTGCCTTCGGCAATGATTTCCTGAATGTCATTGGTTTGCAGCGGGCCGGTGGCCTTGAAGTTCCACAAGTAGGTGCCATTGGCTTGCGGTTTCGCGGCGGAGATGTCAAAGACCAGCTCGCTCGGATCGCTCAGATACGGATCGGAATTAATGGACTCGCCCGTGGGAGTTCCCACGAGGTTGGTGATCGTAAAGCTCAACGTGGCCTGCGTTCCCGCCGCATTCACCCGCAGCGTCGCCGAGCCAACGCCATCACTGACCACACCCGGCAGCGCCAGCATGTTCGCCGAGTACAGGGTGCCGGGATTGTTGGCCGGCAACGGTGGATAATAACGCGACAGGAGGTAGCCGGGCACCACGCCGGCCGGGGTGGTGTTGGTGCCAGTCGGGTCGAGCAACCAGGCCACCGACCAGTTGGCATTGGTGCCGCCACCGGCCTTGTGCAGGATTTGGATGAAGTATGGCTGCCCGGCAACCAGCGAGAGCCAGCCCGACTGTTGGGACGATTGTAAATTCCACTGCCGGGACGAGGTCCCGTTTTGTCCGGGCGCGGTGGGATTGTTGGTGGGGGTCACCCAGGATCGCACGAGCTGGTTGACCTGGCTGTTGTCGTCCGCGACCCAGAGCTGCGCGGAGTCGCTGCCCGCCAGCCAGAAGTAATAATTTCCCGTGGTTGGCGCGGTAAAATAACCGCGCACGCGTTCCCCATAATTGCTCCCGTAGTTGACCGTGCCTTCGAGGGTGCCGATGACATTCGTGACGCTGGCCGGCCGGCTCGTTGGAATATCGGCAATATTGGTGCCGGGAATGTTCGACCAAATTTCCTGGACCACCGAGCTGCCCGTGTTTAAAACGGAAATGGTCAGCACGGATGCGCCCAAACCAGCGAGATTGCTGGTGGTTAACGTCGCCTGAAAATTACCTGCCTGGGTGGGAATGCCTGAAATCACGCCATTGGTACCGTTCAACGCGAGCCCGGGAGGCAGGCCCCGGGCGGCGAAGCCCAGCGGGGTATTTGCGCCGTTTACGGTGAAACTGAACGGCTGACCCAGAAAAGCCACGGCACTCAAGGCGCTGGTAATGACCGCCGGGGCATTGGAACTGTTGCCGACGCCGTTGGTGGGATACAAACAGGAAGTGGGGATGATTTCTTCGGACTGGTCCGGGCTATACCAATACAGTTGCGCTTCAGCCGAACCTCCCGCCTGGAGATATTCCAGCTTTAGGTCATAGCGCGTCCCGGCTTGCAAGGCAATGGCGTTGGTCCAGTCCGTCGCGCCTTGCGACTGCCATTTATTAATCAACAGCTGGTCGTTGATCCAAAGCCGGCAACCGTCGGCGCTCCGCACATCGAAAACATACAGGTCTGAAAACTGCGGTTGCACCTGTCCGGTCCAGCGCACGGTATAAAGCCCGTTGCTCAAATTGGGCGGGGGATTGGTCGGGCCCCAGATGAAATTGATGACCGGATCTACCCGGGTCAGAAAAAGGTTGGTGGGATTGAAATTATTGCTGTTCGTATAGGTGGTGCTCGAATTTGTGTAGTATTGGCCGAGCAAGCCCGTGCCATTGGCCGTCGGCGAGGGATAAATGACCACGGCGGCATTGCTTTGCGCGGCGATGGTGTAGTTGGGGCCGGGCATCAACAGCCATTGAGCCAACGCCGGTGTCTGGAGGTTGGTGTTGGCCATGGGTGTCAGCGTGAAGGTGGCCGCGCTCGTTCCGGCGGGCAGGGTGGCGGTGGCCGGCAGGTTGCTGTAATCCAGTCCGGCGGTGGCAAACCCTGTTCCCTGGCCCCCCAACCCCAGGTTCACCGTGATGGCATTCAGCGGAAACCCCCCGCGCGTGATGGTGAACTGCCCGGTCAAGGTGGACTTCTGCCCGGGGTCCGGCTGGGTGGCAGCCGGTACCGTGGCTGCGATGCTCATGACATTTTGCGCGGCGAGCAGGTTGGTGGCATAGGTGTAATCGTTCAGCGGATTGCCGTAGCCGTCCTGCTGGGCGTTGCTCCACGCATTGCTCGGGTCGAGGCCCAACTGATATTTTTCCCAGTCATTCATCAGGCCGCTCCCATCCGAATCGACATCCGCAATCGCGACGCGATAATATTTCCTGATGGTGGTTGCGGGCGCGATCAGGGTCAGGTTCGTGCCCGACCGCGCCACGGTGTTGGTTTCGGTGGTCCAATTGGCGGCGCCAAGGTTCGTGGTACTTTGCAGCGTATACTGTTTTCCCAACGCAATGGGCAGCGTCACGGAAAAGCTGCCGGGCGAATGCAAGGTCAGGGGAATGTGCGGATAGGAATTGGAGTCGAAGGGATTGGTGCCGGCCAGGGCCTCCCGGAGATTGGAAAAACCGTCGCCATCCGGGTCCGCATGGGGATTGACATTGTAAGCGTTGTAAACCCATTCCCAGACATCGCTCATGCCATTGCCGTTCAGGTCGATCATCTGGGCGGACGCCGGCTGGGCGCACAGCCAGAATAACGACAAAGCCAGCCAGAAAGAAAAATGACCAACGAAAGTCCCGGAAGAATTTCGACACCGATAAGACACCCAGTTTTGAACAAGCATAAGACGACGGGTTAGTTGAGGCCCGTTGATGCGTTACGTTCCGCCGGGTTATGGACTTTGTCAAGCGACCTAATGTAAGCGCTTGCGCCAGAACGGATCCGCGGACCGGCGCGGAAGGCTGGCCGAAGTTTTTCCGCTTCACAATTTACCATTCGCTGGCGTTCGTATAGCCTTCCGCCATGCCAGATTCCATTCGCGCCGATGGGCGCTCCGTCAGACAATTGCGGGCCTTGCGCTTTCAAAACCACATCGCGCCGTACGCGGCCGGATCCACGCTCATTGAGTGCGGGCAAACCCGGGTCATCTGCGCGGTCACCGTTGAGGAAACCGTGCCACGGTGGATGAAGGAGCAGAAGGTCGAGGGCGGCTGGCTCACGGCGGAATATTCCATGCTTCCATACTCCACCCTGGACCGCAAACCGCGGGACATCTCCAAGGGCAGGCTCGACGGTCGCTCCTCTGAGATCCAGCGGTTGATCGGCCGGGCCATTCGCGCCGCGGTGGACCTCAAAAAAATTGGCGCACGGACTATTTGCGTGGATTGTGATGTGCTCCAGGCTGACGGCGGCACGCGCACCGCTGCCATCACGGGCGCGTTTGTGGCGTTGTCGCTGGCAGTGAACAAGCTGGTCGCGGAGAAAAAGATCGCGGAGAATCCGATTCTCTCGCCCGTGGCGGCCGTGAGCGTGGGGATGGTTGGGGGCGTGGCGCTGCTGGACCTCTGCTACACGGAAGATGTGGCGGCGGCGGTGGACATGAATCTGGTGATGAATTCGCGTGGTGAATTCATCGAGGTGCAAGGCACCGGCGAGGAGGCCACCTTCACCGAAACGCAACTGGCGGAGTTGGTTGCCTTGGGCAAGGCCGGCATCGGCGAACTGCTGATGGCGCAGCAAAACGCCATAAAGCAAGGTTGATCCAGCATGGCCGTCTCATCTCCATCGCGGCGCCGAGCGTCCGCTCCTGCCGCCACCCGGTTGCAGCTCATCCGCCATGGTGAGGTGGAAGCGCGCTACCAGAAGAAATTCGGCGGCTGGCTGGACATGAACCTGTCGCCGAATGGCCGGCGGCAAGCCCGGGTGCTGGCGGATTATCTGCGCCACAAGACGATTGACGCCATCTACGCCAGCCCCCTGAAGCGCGTCCAGCAGACCGTTGCTCCCACCCTCAAGTGGAATGGCCAAAAGCAGGCAATCCGGCCCGGCCTGCGGGAGATTAATTTCGGTGACTGGACCGGGCTCGGCTGGGAGGAGGTTGAGGAGCGCTTCAAATTCAAGTCCCATGAATGGCTGGATCAGATCCAATCCAAAGGTGTGCCCAACGGCGAGAGCGGGAAGGTTTTCCGGCGGCGGGTCGAACCCTGCCTGCGGGAAATCGTGGCGAATCATCAGGGCCAGAATGTGGCGATTTTTTGTCATGGCGGGGTCATTCGCATGATTCTCGCCATCCTGCTCAAGCTGCCGCTGCCCAAGACCAATCATTTCGACATTGAATACGCGAGCATTACCCAGGTGGCGTTGCATGCCCACCTGGCGGAGGTCGAGCTGCTGAATTTTACTCCGTGGCGGGATTTTGTGGGCTGATGGCCAAAGGATCAGGGGATGAAGTCAAACCAACCATTGTGGCGAATCTCCGTGGTGACCACGGGCGAAGCCGAGGATGCAGTGAGCGAATTGCTGGTTTCGGTCGCCGGTGCGGCGGCGGTGTCATATTTCGATTTGGAAAGCCAGACCAGCCGGGTGAGCGTTTTTCTCGAACGGGGGAAATTTTCGCCGACTACCGCGCGGGCGGAGGTTGCCGCCGGCTTGCAGCGTATTCACAGCTTTGGATTGGATACTGGTGCGGCGACAGTGGAAATTGGGCGGGTGAAGCGCGAGGACTGGGCGGAGTCGTGGAAACGTCATTTTCAGCCGATTAACATCAAGGTTCGCGGGGCAGTGAGCAAGCCCGCGGCACGGCGTGGGGCCGCATCATTCGTCCGATCGCTGTTGGTGAAACCGAGCTGGAGCAAACGGCGCCGGGCCAGGAACCAGGCCGTGGTCATTCTCGATCCGGGATTAAGCTTTGGTACGGGGCAGCATCCGACCACCGCTTTTTGTTTGCACGAAATCGTGCGATTGGCTGAACCGGGCGTTCCGCGGTCATTTTTGGATATTGGCACGGGATCGGGAATTTTGGCGATTGCCGCCGCCAAACTGGAGTATGCGCCGGTGGAGGCCGTTGATTTTGATCCGGAATGCGTGCGGGTGGCGGGGGCAAATGCGCGGAGAAATCGGGTTCAACACCGGATCAAACTGGCCCGGGTTGATGTGGCCAGCCTGGCGTTGCGACCGGTCCACCAATTTGATCTGGTTTGCGCGAACTTGATTTCCACCCTGCTCATTGCCGAGCGGCGGCGGATTGTAAGCCAGCTCAAGCCGGGAGGAACCCTGGTTTTGGCGGGAATTTTGGCTGAAGAATTTTCTCAAGTGGTACGGGCCTATGCCGACTTTAAGTTACACTTGCAATTCAATCTTACCGAAAATGAATGGTGTTCTGGCGCTTTTTGCGTTGTTTGAAAATTTTTGAACAGCCTGACGGGGCCCGCGGTCCAACTTTCTGATGATTACAAGCGGTTTTTAAGCAATGAACCGTTTGGCATCATTTACGCTTCCTGAACATTGAAAGGAAAATGCTATGATGAAAACACTTGAGGTAATGAGCGAAGCAATACGAAATCCCAAGCATCCGTTCCGCAAAACCCAACATCATTCCAAAAAGTCACTCAAGAACCGCCACGAACGGCGGAAGATACGGGAGTATCTGCAACTCGGCGACTGGGCAGCCGAGGAAATGGCCTGAATAGACGGCGGCGATGACCTCGCCGCCTTTTTCATTTCCGGCCATCAAGGCCGGCATAGTAATCAAGGCATTGCCCACGAACAACCAGGAAGGAGGCGGGGGTGAATGCGATGGCGGCGCAACATTACCACCGTGGATACCTCCAAGCCAAATGTGTTCTACCGCCTGGCCCAGCCGTAATTGCAGTTCTCAGGCCACCGGTTCGTTGTCGGTGCCGGGATGCAACCCAAACTGGACGAGTTTGGCTTTCATGGTGATGCGGGAGACCCCCAGCCAGCGGGCGGCTTTGGCCTGGTTGCCCTGCGCGAGTTCGATGGCTTGACGAAATAATTCACGTTCGGCGGTTTCGAGGAGTTGCGCGTGCACTTCATCGGTCTCACCGCGCTGGGCGGTGGCGAGCAGGCGGCCAACATATTCGCCCAGGGATTGGCCGGAGGGATGGTTGTTACTGGCATCCTGATTCAGGGCCGTGCGTACATGGTCCACGTTGACCGTGTAACCCTGCGCGATCAGGAGCGACTTGCGAACTGCGTTTTCCAATTCGCGCACATTACCGGGCCACGCATGGAACTGAAGGTAATCCATGGCGCCGGCATGGATCGATGGACCGGGGTTGCCGAGTTCGGGCCCGTATTTGGTCAGAAAATACCGCACCAGTGCCGGGATATCGTCTTTACGCTGGCGCAGGGCGGGCAAGGTGATCGCCACCACATTAAGCCGGTAATAAAGATCCTCCCGGAACAGTTTCTCCCGGATGGCCGATTCAAGGTCATGATGGGTGGCGGCCAGCACTCGTGCCGCCACCGGGATGGTTTCGCGGCCGCCCAGCCTTTGGATGCAGCGTTCCTGAAGCACACGGAGCAGCTTCGCCTGCGTACCAGGGGTGAGGTCGCCGATTTCGTCCAAAAAAATGGTGCCTTGCCCGGCTTGTTCAAAGCGTCCAATGCGCTGGCCGGTGGCGCCGGTGAACGCACCGCGCTCGTGGCCAAACAGTTCGCTTTCGAGCAGGGTTTCGGGGATGGCGGCGCAATTGATGGCGACAAAGGGTGCGTTGGCCCGGTCGCTGTTTTGGTAGATGGCGCGCGCGATCAATTCCTTGCCTGTGCCGGTTTCGCCGCGGATGAGTACGTTGACGGGTTTGGCGGCGATGCGGCCGATTTCCTTGTAGATGGATTGCATGGCCGGGCTCTGGCCGACGATGGCGTCGCGCGCCGCGCCGGGTTCGCCGAGCGTCACCGGCTCGGACATGAGGCGGTTGCTATTGACCGCGCGGTGGATGAGATCCAGCAGCTGCGGGATCTCAAAAGGCTTGAGCAGGTAATCGTAGGCGCCAAATTTGGTTGCCTCGATGGCGGTTTGAGTGGTGCCAAACGCGGTGATGAGAATGATCGGCAGCCGCGGCCGGGCCACGTGCAGCTGGCGCACCAGTTCCAAGCCGCCCAGGCCGGGCATTTTCAAGTCGGTGACGACAGCGTTGAAGGCTCCGGTGGCGGCGCGCGTGAAGCCTTCGTCGCCACGTTTTTCGATGGCGACTTCGTACCCTTCGTCGGTCAATACGCGTGCCAGGGTATCGACAATTCCGGGATCGTCGTCGACGAGTAGAATCCGGGCGGGGCCGCTCATGTGTTTACCTGGGGCAGCAGAATACCAAAAGTCGTGCCGCGATTCACCTGCGTTTGATACTGCAGGACCCCGCCATGCTTTTGCACAATGCGCGCGGCGATCGACAAACCGAGTCCGGTGCCGTTTTCCTTGGTGGTAAAAAAGGGATCAAAGAGCCGTTTTTGCGCCTCGGCGGAGATGCCGCGACCCGAGTCTGTCACCTCCAGTATGACGGTGCTTTTCTCGCCGTTGTGCAGCGGCTTGCGGGACTGACGGGCGCGCAGCGTGATGGCGCCATTCTGGCCGATGCTCTCGGCCGCGTTTTGCACGAGGTTGATCAACACTTGTTTCATCTGCGCCGGATCCACGTTCACGTACATGGGCGAGGCCGGTTCCAAATTCATTTGAATCCGGTTCTTCTCGAGTTGAGGGGTAAAAAACAGCTTGGTTTCGAGTAGCAGCAGGTCGGCCGCCATGACCACCGGTTCCGGTTCCGCGGGCCGGGCGAACTGGAGGAAATCGTTGACAATCCGTTCGAGGCGGACGATTTCGCGTTCGACGACCCGGACATCGGAATGTTCGGGGGTGCCGGCGGCGAAGCGTTTTTGCTGGGTGAACAGGGCGGCCTTGATGGCGGTGAGCGGATTGCGGATTTCATGGGCCACACCGGCGGCGAGCAGGCCGAGGGAGGCCAGCTTTTCGTTCTGTTCCACCATGGCCTGCGTTTCCACCAGCTTGGTGCGCAACGGAGTGATCATGTCGCGGTAAACAAAAACCGCCAGCGCGATGCCCGACAAAAAAAGCAATGCCAGCGCCCCGAGAATTGTCAGCCGCAGGCGGCGGAGCATCTGATGCGCCTGAACGAGCAATTGGTTCCTCAACTCCAAATGGGCCTGTGACAAACCCTGGCTCAAGTCGAACATGTTCCGCCGCGTCTGGTTTATTTTCTCCGTCAAATCTGCCGACAGTTTGTTTTCCACGCCGGGAGCGGTGACAGGATTCGCCGAAGAGACGATATTGCTGTGCACCTCCCCGGCCAACCTTTCGTAGCTGGCAAAGCTGGCATTCAGTTGTTGCAGGATGTCCCGTTCCCGCGGCGTGACGGGGCCGGCAATCTGACTTTGAATCCAGGTATTTAGTCCTTCGCTGGCCTTGAGGAATTCGGCCCAGGCGGCGTTATCGCCAGTGGCGCGGTAATGGGTGAGCTTGTCGCTTGAGTCACGCAGCACGTCTTTGAAATGCTCGGCCATGCTGAAGCTTTGGGCCTCCACTTCATTCAGCTTGGAGCGCAGGTTTCCACCCTGACGCTGCGAGTCCAGCGTTACATAGGCAATCAAGGTGCCCATGACCGCCATGGCCAGACCCAGGCCAATGAGCCTGAATTTCACTCCGGAGGTCATGGTTCAGGCGCGGGCAGGGATATTCGCCGCGCTCAACGCCAATAGCCGTGTTCATGGTGCCAGCCATAGCGATCATGCCAGGAGCGCCCCACAATCCACACGGCGTGGGGATGCGGTGGATATCCCCAGTGGCCGCCGATCCATACCCATCCGCCACCCTGCCAGACCCATTCGCCGTCAATCCACATGTAATTCGGTCCCGGTGCCACCACCACCGTTTCCACGGGCGCTGGCGGCGGCGCCTGTTCGACCACCACCGAAGGCGGTGCGCTGGCGGTATTGATCATGTAATTAACCACCCTGTCTGGCACCCCGGAATCGCGCAAGTCAATGATGTCGGCGGAACTCAAGTGAAAAACGGTGTGGGAACTGCTGATCTGGTTGATGATCACTTCCTGGTCGATGCCCGCCTTGGCCAGCTCTTTGATATCCGCCACGCTCAAAGGCTGTCCTTGATCCACGCGGGCGTACGTTTGTGGCGCCTGAGCTTTCAACCGTGCTTCCTGCTCCCGGTCCGCCGAATTGCCAATCAGTCCGCCAGCCAGCGCGCCGGCAGCCGCACCAATGAGCGCATCCTGACCTCCGTGACTGCGTCCGCCGAGGGCCGCCCCCGTGAGGGCGCCCAGGGCGCCACCAATGAGCAGGCCTGAGCCGGTGTTGTTTTGGGTGCCATCAGGATTCTGGCAGCCGGTCAGCAAAACCGACGCGCTTCCAAGTGCTAAAATCCATTTGTTCATGTTCATATTCATACTCATTTTCATCATACACATTTTGACACATTATCTTGCAATAAATTTTACCAAAAATCACTTGGGGAGGGCCTTTTTTTGTGGCCCAAACCGGCCAATTTGGCCGCCAGCCCTAATGCAACTGACATGCCAAGTTTCCGCCGGGCTGATTCTGACGATTCCAGTAAAAATCGGCTATCGAACAGGGCTTCACCCGGATCACGCCAAGGCAAATGTATAGTAACTTTACACCTTGGCAAAGCGGCTTTGCTGTTCGCGAATTGGCAGCGAATTGAAAGGCAAGGATCGCCATAAATCAGGGGGCAGGGCAATTGGCACAATCTTGGCTATCGTTGTGCCTGGTGACAAAAAATGCATATGAGCCGGCCAGAATTTCGTTCGGATTCGAGGCGCTTGTCCGGCTGGTTGGGCCAGTTCTGGCTGATCACCTATCCGGTGTCGGCTTGCGGGTTAGGGCTGGCCAGATCGGCTGGTAAAAAATCCCTGCTGGTGGTTTGGGGGCGGGCTTGCAGCAATATGCAAAGACATTGGCATTTTTTGGGAAATTGTTTAATTTCGTTAATTCAAATTCATGAATGATCAAGATCGTCCTCCGCGGCGGCTGCCTCTGTGGCCCTGGGTTTTAACCGGGCTGGTGATTGTTTTGGGTGTCATTACTTATTTGACCCACCGGCAAACGGAAGCCAAGGCTGGCGGCGGCAGGGCCGGCATGTCCGGCACCAATGCACCGCCCTTGATGGTCAGCACGGCGACGGCCCGGCAAGGCGACATCGGGGTTTACGTGACGGCGCTGGGGGTCGTCACACCGTTGAACACCGTATCGGTGCAATCGCGGGTGGCCGGGCAGATTATCAAGGTCAACTATCAGGAGGGCCAGTTGGTCCACGCGGGCGATTTATTGATTGAAATTGACCCCGGACCGTTCCAGGCCGCGGTGGTGCAGGCCCAAGGGCAGCTGGCCCGGGATACGGCGTTGCTTGAGGATGCCCGGCTGAACTTGGAACGTTACAAGGAGGCATTTGCCAGCAACGCCATTCCCAAGCAACAGTATGACACGCAAATCGCCACGGTGCATCAATACGAGGGCACGGTGCAACTGGACCAGGGCAATCTGGACAGCGCCAAAGTGCAGCTGGCCTATTGCCACATCACCGCGCCGATCACGGGACGCGTGGGCCTGCGCCTCGTGGACGCCGGCAACATTGTGCAGGGCAGCGGCTCGAACGCTCTGGTCATCATCACCCAGGTGCAGCCGATCACCGTGATTTTCAATGTGGCCGAGGACGACCTCCCGCAAATCCAGGCGCCGTTACGAGATGGCGAAGAGCTCGTCGTGGATGTGTTTGACCGCACGCAGCAAAAACAACTTGCCTCCGGAACCCTGGAAACCCTCGATAACCAGATTGACACCACGACTGGCACGCTCAAGCTGCGGGCCGTTTTTACCAACGACGACGAATCGCTGTTTCCCAATCAATTTGTCAACGTGCGGCTGTTGGTGGACACGCATGAGGGCGTGACGCTGGTTCCCAACCCGGTCATTCAACGCAATGCGGACACCGCATTTGTCTATTTGCTGGATGCGGATCAAACGGTGGCCGTCCATCCGATCACGACCGAGACCACGGACGGCAACGTGACGGAAGTCGGAGGCCTGGACGTCGGTGCCGTGGTGGTGGCGGATAATTTCAACCGCCTGACCGATGGGGCGAAAGTCACGGTGCGGCCGGCGGGCGGAAGGGGCGGAAAAAAAGACCACCCGAAGAGCGGGAACAGCGACTCAGGAGAGAAAAGCGAGAAGAGCGCCCCGTGAGTCCGTCCCGACAATTCATTCTGCGGCCGGTGGCGACCACGCTGCTGATGATCGCCATTTTGCTCACGGGGTTAGTGGCTTACGAGCAGCTCCCGGTATCCGCGCTGCCGGAGGTGGATTATCCCACCATGCAGGTCGTGACGTTTTACCCGGGCGCCAGTCCGGACGTGGCTGCCTCGGCCATCACTGCACCGCTGGAACGCCAATTTGGGCAGATGCCGGGCTTGAATCAGATGACCTCCGTCAGTTCCGGTGGCAGTTCGATCATCACGCTGCAATTTCAACTGTCGCTGAACATTGACGTGGCCGAGCAGGAAGTCCAGGCGGCCATTAATGCGGCGCAAAGTTATCTGCCGGCCGGGCTGCCGTCGCCCCCAATTTACAGCAAATCCAATCCCGCCGACGCCCCCATCCTCACATTTGCCCTGACGTCCAAAAGCCTGCCGCTGGCGCAAGTCGAGGATTATGCGGACACCCGGCTGGTGCAAAAAATCTCCGAGGTGCCCGGCGTGGGTTTGGTGTCCATCAGCGGCGGGCAGAAGCCGGCGGTGCGCATCCAGGCCAATCCCACCGAGTTATCATCCTATGGCATCAATCTGGAAGACGTGCGCACGGCGCTCCAGAACGCCAGCGTCAATCAGGCGAAAGGCAATTTTGACGGGCCCAAGCAGTCTTATGAGATCAACGCCAACGACCAGCTGCTGACCAGTCGCGATTACCAGTCGGTGGTGGTGGCATATCGGAATGGCGCGCCGGTGATCCTGTCGGACGTGGCCAATGTGGTGGATGACGTGGAAAACAGGAAGCTGGCGGCCTGGACCGACCAGACGCCCGCGGTCATTGTGAACGTGCAGCGCCAGCCGGGCGCCAACATCATCCAGGTGGTGGACCGGATCAAAAAGCTGTTGCCCCAACTCCGGGCGAACCTGCCGGCCTCGGTGGACGTGACCATTCTGACAGACCGCACCACGACCATCCGGGCATCGGTGACGGACGTGCAGTTCTCGCTGTTGTTGACCATCGGCCTGGTGGTGATGACCATCTTCTTATTCCTGCGCAACGTTTCGGCCACGATCATTCCGAGTGTGGCGGTGCCGCTGTCCCTGGTGGGCACGCTGGGGGTCATGTATCTGCTCGGTTTCAGCCTGAACAATTTGACGCTGATGGCGCTGACCATTTCCACGGGCTTTGTGGTGGATGACGCGATTGTGATGATCGAAAACATTTTCCGGTTCATTGAAGAGGGGGAAAAGCCGCTGGCGGCTGCGTTGAAAGGCGCGGAACAAATCGGCTTCACGATCATGTCGCTCACCATTTCGCTGATCGCGGTGCTCATTCCGCTGCTGTTCATGGGCGACATTGTCGGGCGGCTGTTCCGGGAATTCGCGATCACCCTGAGCGTGACGATCCTGGTTTCGGCGGTGGTTTCGCTGACCTTGACGCCCATGATGTGCGCGCGGATTTTGCGGGCGAAATCGGACCGGAAGCCCGGGCGTTTCTATGAGGCATCGGAGCGGGTTTACCAGCGGATCATCGACTTTTATGGCCGCACGCTGCGGCGGATATTGCAGCATCAGCCGGCCACCTTGCTGGTTGCGGTGCTGACGCTGGTCCTGACGGTGGTGCTGTACCTGATTGTCCCCAAGGGTTTTTTCCCGGTGCAGGATACCGGGGTTATTCAGGGCATTTCGGACGCGCAGCAGAACATTTCCTTTGCCGCCATGGCGGACCGGCAGCAGGCGTTGGCGCGGGTCATCCTCAAGGATCCAGCGGTTGATAGTTTGTCGTCGTTCATCGGCGTGGATGGCATCAATACCACGCTGAATAGCGGGCGCGTGCTCATCAACCTCAAGCCGCTGGCCGAGCGGAAGATCAGCGCCAGCGACGTGATCCGGCGGCTCCAGCCGGAACTGGCCGGGGTGGAAGGCATTGTGCTCAACATGCAGCCGGTCCAGGATCTGACGGTGGAAGACCGCGTCAGCCGGACGCAATATCAATATACGCTGGAGGACGCCAATGCGGCGGAGCTGAATCTCTGGACCACGAAGCTGGTGGAAAAGCTGCAGGCGCTGCCGCAGTTGCGTGACGTGGCCACGGACCAGCAAACCGGGGGCGCGCAGACGCGGCTGGTGATTGACCGCGTGACGGCGTCGCGATTGGGGATCAATCCGCAACAGATTGACAACACGCTGTATGATGCATTTGGGCAGCGGCAGATTTCCACGCTTTTCACCCAGCTGAACCAGTATCACGTCATTTTGGAAACGCCACCCGATTTCCAGATGAACCCGGCCAAGCTGCAGGATATTTACGTCAAATCGGCCAACGGTGGCGCGGTGCCGCTGGCCGCCTTCGCCCATTTCGAATCGGGCTCGGCGCCGCTGTCCATCAACCATCAGGGCCAGTTTCCCGCGGTGACCATTTCCTTCAATCTGGCGCCGGGGGTGGCGCTGGGTAACGCCACCACGGCCATCGAGCAGGTGCAGCACGACTTGGGAATGCCGTTGAGTGTCCAGGCGTCGTTTCAAGGCACCGCGCAGGCGTTTCTTGCGTCGCTGGCGAATGAGCCGTTGCTGATACTGGCGGCGATCATCACGGTGTACATCATCCTGGGCGTGTTGTACGAAAGTTTTGTGCATCCGGTGACCATACTTTCCACGCTGCCGTCGGCCGGCGTGGGCGCCATCCTGGCGTTGCTGCTGTGCGGCACGGATCTCGGGGTGGTGGCGTTGATCGGCATGATATTGCTCATCGGCATTGTGCAGAAGAACGCGATCATGATGATTGATTTCGCCCTGAACGCGGAACGCAAGGAAGGCAAGCGGCCGGAGGAGGCGATATATCAGGCCTGCCTGCTGCGTTTCCGTCCCATCATGATGACCACGTTTGCGGCGTTGTTCGGCGGCCTGCCGCTGGCCCTCGGCAACGGCGTGGGCGCGGAACTGCGCAAGCCGCTCGGCATTGCCATTGTCGGCGGCCTGCTGGTCAGCCAGATGTTGACACTTTACACGACCCCGGTCATTTATCTGTATTTTGGCCGGCTGGCCGGCAAATTGGCGCCGGCGCGGGGGGCGGAAGAAAATGGGGGCGCGATCACCGGCGCGGAAGCGGAGACCGCATGAACATTTCCGCCCCATTCATCCGGCGGCGGATCGGCACCGCGCTACTGACGGCGGCAATTGCCCTGGCGGGGATGGTGGCGTATCTCCAACTACCGGTGGCGCCGCTGCCGCAGGTGGATTTTCCGACCATCACGGTCGGGGCGGCGTTGCCGGGGGCGAGTCCTGAAATCATGGCCTCCGCCGTGGCGGCGCCGCTCGAGCGGGAGCTGGGCCATATCGCGGGCGTGAACGAGATGACTTCGGGCAGCAATCTGGGCACCACGAGCATCACGCTCCAGTTCGATCTCAACCGGAACATTGACGGTGCGGCGCGCGATGTGCAGGCCGCGATCAACGCCGCACGCGCCAACCTGCCGGCGAACCTCCCGAGCAACCCGACCTACCGCAAGGTTAATCCCGCCGACGCGCCGATCATGATTCTGGCGCTCACCTCGGAAATCTATGACCGGGGCCAGATGTACGACGCCGCGTCCACCATCATCCAGCAGCGCCTGCTGGAAATCGAGGGTGTCGGCCAGGTCAATGTCGGCGGCAGTTCGCTACCGGGGGTGCGGGTGGAGGTAAATCCCACGCTGCTGAACAGTTTCGGGCTGAGCCTGGAGGATGTGCGGTCGGCGTTGAACCAGCAAAATGCCAACCTGCCCAAGGGCCAGCTGGCTGATGGGCATACCACGTCGGATATTTGGGCGAATGACCAACTGCTCAAGGCGGTCGATTACCGGCCGCTGGTGGTGGCGTATCGCAATGGTGCGCCGGTGACATTGTCGGACATCGCAGACGTGCAGGATTCGGTGGAAAACATCCGGGCCGCCGGATTTGTAAATGGCAAGCCGAGTATTCTGCTCATCATCTCCCGGCAGCCCGGGGCGAACATCATTGAAACGGTGGACCGGGTGCGCGCGGCGCTGCCCTCGCTAAAGGCGTCCATTCCCAGCGCGATCAACATGACAGTCATGCTCGACCGCACCACGACCATTCGCGCCTCGGTATTTGAAGTGGAGCGCACGCTGGTGGTGGCCATCCTGCTGGTCATCCTGGTGGTGTTCCTGTTTTTGCGCAATGGCCGCGCGACCCTGATTCCTGCGGTGGTGGTTCCGGTTTCGTTGATCGGCACGTTCGGCGTGATGTACCTGTTTGGTTATAGCCTCGACAACCTGTCGCTGATGGCCCTGACGATTTCCACCGGGTTCGTGGTGGACGACGCCATCGTGGTGATTGAAAATATTTCGCGCCATCTGGAGATGGGCATGAAACCCGTGGATGCGGCCCTGAAGGGCGCGCGGGAAGTCGGTTTCACGGTGCTCTCGATCAGCCTTTCGCTGGTGGCGGTGTTCACGCCGATTTTGCTTATGGGCGGCATCGTGGGGCGGCTGTTCCGGGAATTTGCGGTGACGCTTTCCACCGCGATCCTGGTGTCGCTGGTTATTTCGCTGACCACCACGCCGATGATGTGCGC
>Ga0302320_10014806_pt1 | contig 16103 bp, 12 predicted proteins | sample Bog_T0_3_FD_202130 | JGI IMG/M metagenome (GOLD analysis project Ga0302320, IMG submission 202130) | Peat permafrost microbial communities from Stordalen Mire near Abisko, Sweden - Bog_T0_3 | ecosystem: Environmental > Terrestrial > Soil > Wetlands > Peat | place: Sweden: Abisko, Stordalen Mire... | reverse complement strand
CGCCTAGTCCAGCCCCCTTTTTCAGGGTGGCCAGGCGGACATTGATGCCCGTCAGCGTCTGGGCAATGACATCATGCAACTCGCGGCTAACGCGTTTTCGCTCGTCCTCTTGCGCCTGCAGCACTTGGCGGGACAAATGACGCAACTCCTCCTGCATGGAACGCGATTGTTCCAATAACCGCGTCTGCTCTTGCTCGCTTTGCTTGAGAGCCGCCTCCACCGACTGCCGCCGGATGATTTCCGCTTCCAATTTTCGGTTCGAGGCGGTCATCACCTCCAGGCGGCGCTGGGCTTCCTCGACCTGTTTGCGCTCCGTGATGTCGTAAAAGCAATTGATCGCCCCCGTGATGTCTCCATGCTGGTTCTTCAAGGGACGTATATTCACGACGCAATTAAGCCGCGAGGCGTCCGTCCGCTCGATAATCACCTCCTGGTCCCGCACCTCCGGCTTCTTGCCTGCCAGCACCTCAGCCATGGGACAATCCGCGTGTCGCATGGAACTGCCATCGGGACGGAACAACTTGAATGAGCCGCAATAGCGCGCGTTGCTTTCTCCAGGCACCGGGTTGCGACCCCATAGTTCCGCGGCACGCACATTGAAATCCTGAATCATGCCTGCAGCGTCACATGAATAGACGGCCACCGGACCTAATTCAAACAAAACGCGATAACGTTCTTCGCTCGCACGCAACAACTGCTCCGCCTTCTTCCGCTCGGTGATGTCGCGGATGTTGCATTGGATGACCGCGTGGCCGTTCTCCAAGTAAAGGTTGGCCACCACTTCCACCTCCTGATGCCGGCCATCCCGGGCCTCCAGCGGCAAGTCTTCGTAACGGACTTCGTGATTCCGTTTCAGTTTCTCGAACATTTCACGGCTCGCAGCTTCGTCCTTAAGCAGACCGATTTCATAAAGTTCCCGGCCCACCAACTGTGCCTGCGAATATCCCAGCAACCTCGTCATGAACGGATTCGCATCGGTGATTTTGCGGGTGGCGGGGTCGAGCAAGAGGACGCCGTCATGCGCCGTTTCAAAGAGCCGCCGGTAGCGGATTTCCGAAACCCGCACTTTGTCTTCTTCCCTTTTGAGTGCGGTAATGTCCACCAGCACGACGCGGCAGTCCAGTCCGGCGGGCGAGCGTTTGGCCCGGACTCGAACCACTTGGACCTGCCGGCCTTTGATCGGCAGCTCAAGATCAATGGCTGGCGGATCTCCGCCGGCAAAGATCTGTTTGAGAAACGCATCAAAAACTGGGCGTTGGGCCGCGAAAACCAGTTGTCCGAAAGCCCGGCCCGCCAGACGTGAGCGTTCGATGCCCACCATCTGGGCGCCCGTGAGATTGGCTTGGCGGATGGCGCCGGAGGCGGTGAGCGTGAAATAGCCCGCTGGCGCGAAATCGTAGAGGTCGGTGTAGTTCTCTAATGCCGCTTCCAGTTCATCGCGAGTCTGCCGCAGTTCGGCGTTTTGCAGCTCCAGTTCAATTTGATGAACTTCCAATTCATGCAGCAGCCGTTGCGGATCGGGCTCGGTCTTCGGAGCCCCGTCCTTTGCTCCCCGGCTTTTCCGCGGTGTGCGCAAGAGGACTTCGGCGCGGTGGTAAAGCTCAGCCATCATAGGCCGCTGTCGCTTCTGGTCCTGTATTTCTCGCAGTTCGGGCGCAGCCCGGCGTCGCCGTTCGGCGGGATCGTCGGAGGTTTTGGGCTGGCTTTTCATGGCGCGGGCTTGCTGGCGGTTGAACTATACATGACCCGGGATAGATTGGCGTGCAATTTTTCGATGTCAAAGGGCTTCGTCAGCACGCCCTTGAATCCGTGGCGTTCCGGTTCCAGCATCACTGGATCAAGCCCGTATCCGCTCATGGCAATGGCCCGCACGCGCGGGTCAATCTTGAGCAACTCCTGAAGGGTTTCCCGTCCGCCTATCCCCTCGCGGATCGTCAAATCCAAAACCACCACGTCAAACCGGCGCCCCAGCAGCTTGGCGGTTTTGTAAACCTCGATCGCCGTCCGCCCATCCTTCGCCAGTGCCACTTCATGGCCCATCCCCGAGAGCGTCCGGCCAATAACTTCGCGCACGCCCGCCTCGTCATCCATCACCAGCACCCGCCCAGGCTGCGGAATCGTGGCTGGTGGCGGGGCTTTCCCTTCAGCGCCGAGTTGCCGGGCCGCTGCCGGCAGGTAGAGGTCAAACGTGGTCCCCACCCCAACGGTTGATTCCACAGTAATCGCTCCTTCGTGTTTCTGAACGATGGAATGGCAGATGGTCAGGCCCAGCCCCATTCCCTTGCGATCGCCCCGCTGCTTCGTGGAAAAATAAGGATCAAAAATCTTTGGCAGCACGTCCTTCGGAATACCGAGGCCTTGGTCCGCGAGGCTCACTCGAATATAATCTCCCGCCGCCAAAGCTGGATGTTTCGAGGCCTTGAGCACCACGTTCTCCGCCCGAACGCTCAGCACTCCGCCCTGCGGCATTGCCTCGCTCGCATTCAGAGCGAGCCCGCGGATGACCTGGCCCATCTGCGTCTCATCCACTTCAGCCGGCCAGAGCTCCTCGGCCAGTGAAAACTCACTCCGCACCTTCGATCCGCTCAAGGCCAGCCGGACGGACTCCTGAACCAATCCCGAAAGCGGCATCGGCCTTCGGATCGGCGCGCCCCCTTCGGAAAACGTTAGGAGTTGCGCCGTCAGGTTCCTCGTCCTTAAGGCGGATTTCTTTGCTTCCTCCAGATATTGCGCCAGCTCCTTGAAGTCAGGATTGAGCATTTCGGCCAGTTCAAGATTGAGGAGAATAACCGTAAGCAAATTATTAAAATCATGGGCGATGCCGCCCGCCAGAATACCCGTGGACTCCAACTTGTTCAGGATGAGGCGATCCGCTTCAGCCCGCTTGTGCTCGGTGATATCGTGGATCATTTTGGACACCCCTATGATCTTGCCGGTGGCATCTCTTATCGCCGAGGCCGTGACCGATACCTCAATCAGCCGTCCGTCTTTGGTTTGTCGCACCGTCTCAAAGTTATCCACATTTTCGTCGCGCGTGATCTTCCCCACTATTTGATTCTCCTCGCCCAGCCGATCCGCGGGAAGCAGCCGAAGAATGGAAGTCCCCACCATCTCGTCGGCGGTGTAGCCAAAAAGCTTTTCCGCGCCGTGGTTCCAAATGGTGATGACGCTGTTCAGGTCTTCGCCGATGATGGCATCATTGGAATATTTCACGATCGCCGCCAAGCGTTCGGCCGCCGCTTTCCCCAGCTTGTGTTCGGTGATGTCCGACACGGCCACCCGGCAGGCCTCGCCCGACTCAAACAGATTCGCCCTTATCCGCACATGAAAGTGCTTTTTGCCATCCACCAGGAGAATAACATCACATTCCTTCCTGGCTTCACGTTCGAATACTTTCTTAAGAAAGCTATCGAAGGCCGGACGGCTCACCGGGTCAATAAAAAACCGGAAGGGCTGCTTTATTAGCTCGGGTCGCGGGCGTCCCACCAGGCCGGCGCCGGCCAGGTTGGCCTCGAGGATGTCACCCTTCGGATCGAGGGTGAAGTAACTCACCGGGGCGAAATCATAAAGGTCGGTGTATTTTTCCAGCATCGCCTCCAGTTTATCCCTGGCTTCCGAGAGTTCTTCGTTCTGCATTTCCAATTCGATCTGATGGACCTCCAATTCGTGGAGCAGCCGCTGCGAGTATGCTTCTGACTGCTGCTCCCCGGTCTTTGGCTGCTGGCTGTTCTGCTGGTCCTGTAGCCGGGCTTCCGCCCGGCGGCGCATTTCGGCGGGATCTGGAGAGTTGTGCGATTCCTTGGGCACGGCACGTTTTATTCTATGTTTTTGGCGGGTGCCGCCGGTTTTTCATCACCCCGCTTGACTCGTTTGCCTGCGAGCGGTTTCGCCGTCACGTTGTCCGCCTTTGGATCTGTTTCCGCAGGTTGTTTCGCGACCAGCTTTTCCAGCGCCGAGTGCCTCTCCCGCAACTGCGCTTCCAGCATCTTGGCGGTGGTGATGTCCGCGAAAGTGATCACTACGCCGTCAATGCGGTCATCGAGCGTCCGGTAAGGCATGATGCGCACCGTGAACCAGCGTCCGTCGCGCGCGGCGATGGGCTTTTCCGCAACGCCCAGTTTTTGCAGCACCTCCTGCGCGTCGGCGGTTAATTCCGGATAAAGCAAATCGGAAGCCAGGTCCGTAATCGGCCGGCCAACGTCGCCGGCAATGAGCTTGATGATCTTGGTCGCCTGGGTGGTGAACCGTCGCACTTTTAAATCGTTGTCCAAAAACAACGTCGCAATATCCGTGCTATTGAGCAGGTTCTTCATGTCGTTGTTGGAGCGGGATAGCTCATCCACGCGCAATTGCAGCTCCGTGTTGACCGTCTGCAATTCTTCGTTCAGCGATTGCATCTCTTCCTTGGACGTGGTGAGTTCCTCGTTGGTGGACTGGAGTTCTTCATTGGTGGACTGCATTTCCTCGTTGGCCGAGCGGAGCTCCTCCTGGGAACTCTGCATCTCCTCGCGGGTGGTCTGCAATTCCATGCAGACCTGCTGATGCTTTTGTTGCAATTCAGCCATCCGGGTGCTGCTGCCCGGCGCTTTCCGGGACCCGCCCGACACTTTCGTTTCCAGCGGCGCGGGCGCATCGGCAAAGACGATCATCACCAATCCCCGCAGCGGCTCTGGTTCGTCCAAACGCTGGATGGTGAGATTGACGAAATATTCCCCGCCGTGGGTTTCGACCCGCAGTCCCTTGCGCACTACTGGATCTTTCTGCCGGAGCACTTTCTGGAAGGCCTCGGTGAGTTCGTAGCGCAGGCCCTCGCGGGCCATGACAAAAATATTCCAATTGGCTTTGCCGGCGGCTGGCTCCAGATAGTTTCCCGTGCGTCCGCTGATATAAAGGATGTTGCCCTTGTCATTGACCAGCACGGCGGGCGAAGCGTAATGATCCAAAACCAGTCTGTCCGCGAGTGCCTGCAGGCTGTGCGGCGTTGTCGTCGTTTCCAAGCGGGTCTCGGCGCCGGCGGGCAGACGTCGCGTAAAACCCGAAGGAAAATCAATAGCCTCCGTCGGCGTGGCCAGCTCGATTCGCCGATATAGCCGCGTTTTGCGGCCAAGGCTTTCAAACAGGTCGGTGAAGCCGCCGACGGTTTCCGCGCTGCCGAGAAACAGGATGCCCCCAGGGCGCAGGCTGTAGTGGAACAGCGGAATCAGTTTCCTCTGCATTTCTGCATCGAGGTAAATCATCAGGTTGCGGCAACTCAGAAAATCCAGCTTGGTGAACGGGGGATCCATGATGAGGCTCTGCGGGGCAAAGACCACCATCTCCCGGATTTCCGTGACCACCCGGTAGCCATGTTCCACTTTGATAAAGAACCGGTTTAACCGTTCCGCCGACACGTCGGCGGTGATGTTCGCGGGATAAACGCCGAGGCGCGCCTTGTCAATCGCATCCTGGTCCAAGTCCGTGGCAAAGATATTAAATGTGAAATTCTTGGCGGGCTTCAGCTTACCCATTGCCTCCTTGAACACCATGGCCAGCGAATAAGCCTCCTCCCCGGTGGAGCAGCCTGGCACCCATGCCCGCAGTGCCTGGCCGCCCGGCCGGCTGGCGAGGAGCGCCGGAATGACGCTTTTGCCCAATTCCTCCCAAGCTGCGCCATCCCGAAAGAAGCTCGTCACCCCGATCAACAATTCCTTGAACAACAAATCCAATTCCTGCGAATTTTCCTGCAAATACCGGATATAATCGGCAATCTTGTCAATCCGATGTATGCCCATGCGCCGTTCGATGCGCCGATAAAACGTGTTTTTCTTGTAAAGCGAAAAGTCATGGCCGGTGTGGGCGCGCAGCAGCACAATCGCTTTCTCCAAGGCGCTGTTGGTCTTGTCTTCCCGCGCCGGTTCAGTGGCGTGAACCAGCGGCGTGCGCTTGAGATAGGCCATGATCCTGCCCGGCAGCTCTTCCACGGGGGCCACGATATCCGCCAGCCCGGCGTCAATCGCGCTGCGCGGCATGCCGTTGAATTTGGCGGTCGCGGGATCCTGAACCAGGACCACGCCCGCCTTTTCCTTGATGGCCCGCAGCCCGAGCGTGCCGTCGGAACCCATGCCCGAGAGAATCACGCCGATGCTGTCTTGCTGCTGGTCCAGTGCCAGCGAACGCAGGAAGAAATCAATCGGCAGCCGCAGCCCGCGCGGCGTCACGGGTTCGAGCAGGTGCAAAACTCCATGCAGGATGGACATGTCCTTGTTTGGCGGAATCACATAGACGCAATCAGGCTGAACCTTGGTCCGATCTTTGACCTGGACCACTTTCATGCCAGTGGTGCGCTGGAGCAGTTCGGGCATGATGCCCTGGCGCGTCGGGTCCAAATGCTGGACGATGACAAATGCCAGGCCGCTGCTCTTCGGTACGCGCGAGAGGAAAAGCTCCAAAGCCTCCAAACCCCCGGCCGAGGCGCCAATGCCGACAATGGGGAACGGCACGCTCGCGGGTGGGCTGGACGTTTTCCGAGCAGCAATCGTGACCGGCCTTTTTGGTCGGCGAGTTGGCAAAGATTTCCTGTTCATAACTGCCTGCTCAATTCCCTAAAAACGCACGCCCTGGCGCCTCACTTCCTTCAAATTTCCGTGACCGTCCGCTCGCCTGGCGTTGGCTGGTGCTGGTCCAGCTCGCGGGCAAGCCGACGCACGAGCGTTGCCGAACTTACCACCAGTCGTTGTCTGCTGGCAATTTCATTTTTTTGACATTTCATTTGTCAGACCGGCCGCCTGCTTCCGCCACCGCAGCCGGACAGTGATGCCCAACAGAATTTGGGGAATAATTTCCAAAACGCACCAGCCGCCCGGGCTAGTGAGCGGCTGGATGTCACCGGAGCGCGACCACTTATTTGCAGCCGCAGGTGGAACCGGATTCCTTGAGCGCCTTTTCGACGGCTTCCTGGGTTTCCCCGGTGCGCTTCTGTATCCGGCCGATCAGTTCGTCCCGCTTGCCCTCGACGTATTCGAGATCGTGATCCGTGAGTCTGGCCCATTTCTGTTTCAGCTTGCCCTTGGTGATGTTCCAATCGCCTTTGATTTCAAGTGTAGTCATAACTATTCGTTTCGTTTTCGCTTTGTTTGTTGCTTGTTTCTTCATTCGCCGTCAACCAGACGGCAAAATTCATTTTCCTCCCCCGGCCGGCCCGAAGCTATTGGGAGTAACCCGACTCGGACGTTATCCTCTTGGTTTCAAATTCGTCGGTCTTGCTCCTCGAGACGGCTAGCCTCATGGCAGCAACCCCCTCCGAAAAGAACCGGCACCTCGCTTTTGAGTTGGCGGATTAGCGCGTCGCCGTCCGCCGCGAGAATGCGCTGAAGCATATTCGCTTGGCGTTGCGGTGGTGCGGTGGTCCACGCTTCAGCCACCGCTCCCGTTTGAAAAATTGTGTGCTTCTTCATGCCAGGATAGTAGTCGGTAAATCCTATCGAACCTATGGGGTCTTTACCCCATGGGCGTTTTCCGGGTGGTTGGCTCGAATCCAAAGCTGGCTGAGGTCTCTCAGTATAACACCCCATTGTTCCGGGAGGGTTTCAAACGTATTCTGGGAGCATGAAAATAAAAAACCGGCCGTTTCACCTTGGTTCAAGCCTCCCCCGCAAGCTGGCGCAGCTCCTTGCCACCTTGATCATTTGCTGCGCGCTTGGCCTGCTGGCCGGTTGCGCAACGCAGCCGGAGTCGCATGTCGTTTCCGCCCCGCCGCCGCCGCCGCCGGTCCGCTCGATTACGACCACCACCACAACCACCACTCCGGACACCGTGCCTGCCGTGGTCGTCGGCAGTTCCGGCAACGTGCTGGTCACCACCGCCACGCCAGCCGTCAGCACTACCGTTGTCACCGTGGCCCCGCCGGCGCTCCAAACGGAAGTCGTGTTGGCGCAACCGTCTCCCAAGCATGTCTGGCTCACGGGCTTTTGGTCCTGGCGCAACGACCGTTATGAATGGATCGCGGGTCACTGGCAACTGCCGCCAAACTCATCCGCTGTATGGGTCGCCCCGCGCTGGGAGCAACAAGGCAATGCCTATAGATTCACCGAGGGCTATTGGAACTGAAGACAAACTGGAACCGAACTGGTATAAATGTTCCCAGCCAGCCAAGACACCAAACCGCACGTTTCATGAATTCAACGCCCTTGAATCTTGCCGTTCGTGTCGGCTGCCACCTCACCTATGAAACCCCGGTGCAGACCCCTGTTTTGTTTGTGCTCAGACCACGGCTCGAAGGCCGGGTGCAGGTGATGCAGGAAAGGCTGTCGTTCGGCATCGGGCTGCCGTCCTGTGAGTTTCAGGATCCGCACGGCAACCTTGCCTATCGCTCGACGTTCATGCCGGGTCGCAATGAAGTCACGCATGATGCCCTCGTCGCCGTTTCTTCCCAGCCGGATAGCCGAAACATCCAGGGCAACCTCATTCCCGTGGGACGGCTCCCGTTCGAGTGGTTGCGCTACACCCTGCCGAGCCGTTATTGCGATTCGGACAAGCTGCTGAATTTTGCGTGGAACAACTTCGGGCAGATACCCCATGGCCTCCCGCGCGTGCAAGCCATCTGCGACTGGGTGCACAATAATATTGAATACCGGTTCGGTTCCGGGCGGCCGGATCTTTCCGCCTCGGAAGTGATCTTTCGCCGGCACGGTGTTTGCCGCGATTTTGCCCACGCGGTCATTGCGCTGTGCCGCGCCTTCAACCTGCCCGCGCGCTATGTCACGGGACATTTGCCGGACATCGGCTACGTCGATCCCGGCACGCCGATGGATTTTCACGCCTATTGCGAAGTTTATCTCGGCCAGGAATGGCTCACTTTTGACGCCCGCTATAATGTGCCGCGCATCGGCCGCGTCAAAGTCGCCCACGGGGCGGACGCGGTGGATGGCGCGTTTGCGACCATTTACGGTGAGGCGTATCTGACGCGGTTTCAAGTCTGGGCCTACCAGGTGAATTCGCGGCAGGTTTCCGTGGGCGATCCGATCGATTTATCCAAGCGCCTCGACGGCCTCCAGGCGGTGCGGCTGAACTAGTCAAATGGCTCGTTGGCCAGGGCTCCGCAGCTCGGCCAGCCGCGGAATTTCGCCGTTTCGAACGCATTTTTATGAAGTGGGACATCTTTCACGGGACCCGTTACGACTACGCTTCGGCGGTTTGCGGCAGCGTCAACAACGTGTGTCTCCAGCCGCAGTCCATCCCGGAGCAAACGGTGGAATCGTTTTTGCTAAAGGTGCTCCCGGCGTCGCGGCTCACGCATTCCCAGGATCTTTTTTCCAACCGAGTCACCCGTATCGAAATTCCGGAACCGCACAGCTACTTCTTGGTTGAGGCGCAATCGCGCGTCAGCACGCATCCGCCAGCGCCGCTGGCGGTGCTGAAACTGTGCCCGTTTGCGTCCATGCTGGAAGTGTCCAACATCGAGTGTTGGCATGATTATTTGCAAACCAGCCGGTTTGTGGGGCTTTCCCCCGAAGCCTGGAAACTGGCCTTGGACGCCACCCAGGGATTGGATGACGGCTGGCTGGCCGTATTGGCCTTGATGGATTTCGTCTTCGGTTTTCTGGAATACGCGCCCTATTCCACGCATGTCCACACGCACATGGCCGAGGTGCTGAAGGATCGGCGCGGCGTCTGCCAGGATTTTGCGCATCTGCTCATCGGACTTTGCCGGGCGCTGAAAATTCCCGCGCGCTATGTCAGCGGCTATCTGGCCACCGAAAAGGCGAACGCGACGCACGCCTGGGTGGAGGTATTCATTCCCGGTCAGGGCTGGCGCGCGCTGGATCCAACGCACAACCGGCAGATCAATGAAACATACGTGAAGATCGGCCACGGTCGTGATTACGCCGACGTGTCGCCCATCAGCGGCCATTACCATGGCACCCGCGAGCGCAGGATGATCGTGGAGGTAAAAATCACGCCCACCATTTGATTTCGTCCCTCAATGGCGAGCTTTCTCATGCGTGTGGAAGCCACTCCTGCCTGGCAGCGCGCAATTCGGCATTCGGGCTTAGTCATTCTTTCGTCATTCGTTATTCCTTGATGTTGAATGTTTTTTGGCTTCATGGGCAGCTTCCACGGCTTTTTGCCGCGCATTGGGACGATGAACCGGCCGAAAGATCGTAGCGCAGGCTTTCCAGCCTGCGGGTTCACGGGACTTTCCAGTCCCGTGTTCCCGTCTTCGGAACTACCCCGATAGCTATCGGGGCAGAACCCGCAGACAAGAATGTCTGCGCTGCGAGGCGGTTCATGGAAAGGTCGGGTTTTACCCCATAGCTTTCCAAAAGCATTCGAGTTTATCTTCGGGCCATGACTAGCGAACCATCCATGCCGCCAACGGCGGAGACATCTCACACACCTTGTGAACGCCCATTTCACCATTCCCTCTGTTGGGGCGCCGTGCTGGCGGGTTCGGTGGTCGCCATCGGCATCCATTTGCTCCTGACCGCTCTGGGCGTCGGTGCCGGCCTGGCGATTTTCCGGCCCGTGGCGGTCACCATTCCGGCCGCGCATTGTAGTGCGGGAGCGGCGTTTGCCTGGAGCCTGTTTGTCATTATCGCCGTATCCTTTGGCGGCTGGGTTGCGGGACGATTGTCCGGTTGTCTGCGCAGCGGCTTGCTGCATGGCGTTCTCGTTTGGGGTCTCACTTTGATCCTCGCTTTGCCTTGGCTTGCGCTGGGCAGTGGCTTGGCGTTGGCCCGGGCCGTCAAAAATCATCACGACACCTTGCGGATCAGCAGTCAGGCAGCCGCTGTCGCCGGAGATGATCTGGCCAACACCGTGGCCAAACGCAACCGGGATGAACTTTGCAGCTTCGTGAAGGAAGCCGTTCAATCCATCCCGACCAATGCGAGTCCCAAGGCCGCCACCCGCGCCGAACGCGAAGTCGGCTTTGCCGTGACCAAATTATTTGCGCCCGACAACACCGCCGCCTTTCAAGCCAATCGCCTGGAGGCGATCAACGCCCTGATGGTTTACACGGAAATGAGCGCCGCAGACGCCACGACCACCATGGATGCCTGGACCACGTCCCACAAAAATCTCCAAGCAGAAATGGACAAGGCCAAAGCGGAGCTGAATAACCAAGAAGTATTGGCCAAACAAACTGCCAGAGCCACCGCCGACAACCTCGCGGTTCAAGGGGCAGTGCATCTTTCCAGCGCTGCCAAATGGTCTTTTTTCACCCTGCTGATCGGTTTGCTGGGCGCTGCACTGAGCGGCCGCTGCGGCGCCAGATGCGCTTCCCGGAATGCCAATTTGCACAGTGCATCTGCAACCCCGGTTTGATTCCGAATTGAGACCCGAAACTGGAAGGGGCAGGGCAGAGGATTGCAAAACGCCTTCCGTCCGAACGCTTCATGGCCTGGACTGGCTGAATTTTTTTCTCGCCGATGTTCAAACTGGAGTCAGTCCATTCCTTGCCATTTACCTGCGCGTTGCTCGGGCTTCCTGTTCCTGGCGGCGATTGCGTTGGCCGCCTTCGCGATGCTATATTTCTTCATGCCGGAAACCTGCGACAGACAATTTCCAAAACCTAGCTGAAAAATATCCGATGAGCACAATCCTGATGCTGTGTTGTTCCAATGTTTTCATGACGTTTGCCTGGTATGGCCACTTGAAATACGGTCACGCGTGGCCGCTCTGGAAAGCAATTCTGGTCTCCTGGGGCATCGCGCTGCTTGAGTACTGCCTGGCGGTGCCAGCAAATCGCCTTGGCTACGCCCACTTTTCGGGCTACCAGCTCAAAATCATTCAAGAGGTGGTCACGATCATCGTCTTCATCGTGTTCGCGACCACATTCCTCAAGGAAAAGCTCGCCTGGAATTATCTCGTCGCGTTTATCTTTCTTGGCGTGGCCGCCTTCTTCGCTTTTGCGTTCAAGGCGCCGGCGCCGACCGCCTGAAAGCCCGCGCTGTCCCACGGATCGCGTTTCCAACTTGAAGAGCTGATCGCCCCGTCCATTCATTTGATCCGTGGTAGGGTTACACCCCATGGCGGAAAACCCGACCGAGTCGTATCGTCTCAAGAGTAAGAAAAAAACGCAAAACATTTTATGTATTACCATATTAGATTTAACAAGTTTTTAGGCCAGGCCAGTGTCTTATCCAAGAAAACCGCTCGCAACTGCCTGGCGTTGCTGGCTGCCAGTGTTGTCCTGTCCGGCGCCGCACAAGCGCAGGATAAAGCTGCATTAACCCACCAAAATATCGTCACCGATTCCACGGCCCACATTACTTTGGAACCGGCAGCCGGACCCACCTTGGCGTGGGGCCAAAACATGCAGGTTTCCGGACTGGTTGTGGATTTAATCAAGCCACAACAGACGTGGACCATGCTCGCTCCGTCCATGTCATCGCCTTATCTCTCCGCGCCGATTCCATCCTATTTGCTGCCAATATCGGCGCCCCTTTCGTTGAACGATAATCTGGCCGTTCACAAACCCGGGATTGCCTTTTTCAGCTTCAGCTTTTGACGGGGCATAGTGACATAAACGCTTAGCAAGCAAAGGCTGGCGGAGATGAGGCAGGGTTGAATCCCAGGGCGAAGTGCCAGCCCAAGTAGTAAGGTGCTGAAAGTAAAAAATGAAAAGAAAAGAAAATTTATGCTAAACTGGATTGCGATAGTGCTGTTTGCCCTATGGATGGTTGGCTTGATGGCTGGTTTCATGATGCACGGCTTTATTCATGCCTTTGTGGTCGTGGCCGTTATCATGGTGCTCGTTAATCTCATTTCCGACCGCAAGTCCGTGGTGTGATTGGCCGGAACAATTTATCCGGCAAAAACCTGCTCTTTGAGAATAATTAGATTTGCCCTGCCGGTTCGTGATCACGTGCAAATCCTTTAGCCGCCGTAAAAATGCGATCAGGAAGTCCGTTTGGGTTGTGGCCGACATTCTTTGAATAAATGGAAGTCGAAAGCAATCCGGCAGGTTTCAGCAATTGCATAAAAGGTTCCAGGATTTGTCACACACGGCGATGGTGGGGAAACTAAAGCCTGTCTTCGGACAGGCTTTATTTTTTCCCGGTTCCAGCGCCGCCGGCGAGCCATGGTCCGTGTGTGCTGCCGTCGGCGCCTTTGAACTCCAGGTCGAACCCAAACGCCAACCCAACCCCCACGCCACCACCCGACCTTTTTGGCGGGGATAAATGATGAGTGTGGCCGCCGACGTGTGGAGGCGGATTTTTCCACCGTAATCGCCGGGTCTGGTCCGGCTTTCAAGCAAAGCCGGGTGAAAGTGCTCCATTTGAAACAATCTTTTGGCAGCCGCTCTGCAATCCCAACGGGATTGCGATCCCACAATTGCCAGCGCCGCAGGCGCGAAATAGTTGTAGCAACGAAACGAAACGGAAAATGAATTCAAGCTCTGTAGGAGCGGCATCACCCGTCGCCCTCTTTGCAGCCTTGGCGAAGGAGGACCTCCATCTGCTCCGCCATCCTCCACCATCCATCCTCCACGCTCTGCGGCCCACCCGACAGGGTAGGGTAACACCCCATGGCAGAAATGCCATTGCGCAGCCATGCTATCGAGGATGACGATGAAACAAAACAAATCATCCACAAACCAAAACCGAAAACCGGACAGAGCCGCGCGGCCGTTCTTGGCGGCTGGCTCCTTTCTACGCGAATCTGCGTTTGCGCCGTCGGCGGATGATTTGGCCCGGTCAGGCTTTGCTGTCCGGGCGATGTGCAACGCTGCCTGTCACCCGAAGCGGAGTCTGATCACGGAGACGCAATTTGTCCCGGCTTGCAGCTTCCACCAACGAATCATCCGACACAAAGAATAATCAACCGAGACATTTAACTGGCTTCATGAAGACAAGCCCTCTTGCAGGAAAACCAGCGGAGCCTGGGATGCTGGTCAATGTGCCTCAGCTCATCACGGCCTATTATTCCGAGGTGCCCGACCCTGCCGTGCCCGCACAGCGCGTGGCGTTTGGCACCTCCGGCCATCGCGGCTCCTCGTTCAAACTGTCTTTCAATGAATGGCACATCCTCGCCATCACTCAGGCAATTTGCTTTCATCGCGCAGCTCAAAACATCACCGGCCCGCTATTTCTGGGCATTGACACCCATGCGCTTTCCGTTCCCGCCTGCGCCACCGCGCTGGAGGTGCTGGCGGCCAATGGCGTCGAAGTGCTGCTCGCCGAAGGGGACGAATACACACCCACCCCGGTGATTTCTCACGCTATTCTGACTTGCAATCGCGGGCGCGCGACGGGATTGGCCGACGGAATTGTCATCACCCCGTCACACAACCCGCCTCATGACGGTGGTTTCAAATACAATCCCCCCCATGGCGGGCCGGCGGACAATGTCGTCACCGACTGGATTGAAGCAAAGGCGAATGAACTGCTCGAAACCCGGCTGGCGGGCGTGAAACGGATTCCCCATGCGCAAGCCCTGCGCGCCGCGACGACGCATCGCCATGATTTTGTCACCGCCTATGTCAATGACCTTGGCAGCGTGATTGACATGGGCATTCTGCGCAGGGTGAGGCTCCATCTGGGCGTTGATCCGCTGGGCGGAGCCGGCGTTCATTACTGGTCGCGAATTGCGGAGCAACATGGGCTGAACCTCACGGTGGTGGATGAGACCGTTGATCCCACCTTTCGTTTCATGACTGTGGACTGGGATGGTCAGATTCGCATGGACCCATCTTCGCCCAGCGCGATGCAGCGGCTGATCGGGTTGAAGGATCGCTTTGATCTCTCATTTGCCTGCGACACGGACCATGACCGGCATGGGATTGTCACCAAAAGCGGGGGATTGCTTCCGCCTAATCACGATCTTTGCGCGGCGATTTTCTATCTTTTCCAGAATCGGCCAAAGTGGTCTAACTCGGCGGCCGTCGGGAAGACCATCGTGAGCAGCCAGATGATTGACCGGATCACCGCCAAACTCGGGCGCAAGCTCTTTGAGGTGCCCGTCGGTTTCAAATGGTTCGTGGATGGCCTGCTCAAGGGTGCGCTGGGTTTTGCCGGCGAGGAAAGTGCCGGTTCGGTTTTCCTGCGTCTGGACGGTGCTGTCTGGACGACGGATAAGGATGGATTCATTCCCTGTTTGCTCGCAGCCGAAATGACCGCGCGAACGGGTCGCGACCCCGCTGCAATCTACCGCGAACTTACCAGCGAGTTTGGCGACCCGGCCTACGAACGAATTGACGCGCCAGCAACTTTGGAGCAAAAGCAGCGGTTGGCGCACCTTTCCTCTGCCACCATCAAGCTCACCGAGTTGGCGGGAGAATCAATACAGAATGTCCTGACCCATGCGCCCGGCAACCATGCTCCCATAGGGGGATTGAAAGTGGTGACCGAGAATGGCTGGTTCGCCGCGCGTCCTTCCGGAACCGAGGAGATCTACAAGATTTATGCGGAGAGCTTCCGCGGAACGGAGCATCTGCGCCTCATCCAAGCGGACGCCCAGGCCATGATCAATGGTGTCTTTGCGGCGGCTCCGCCGCCGGCGCCAGCCGGTGCTGAGTCCTTATCGGGCCTGCGCCAAATCAGCGCCGAGGCGGCAGTCGAAGCGTGGCGCAATGAGGGAGATCCAAACTGATGAGTCGCGAGCTTCGGTCCAAATTAATTTCACCTCAATATGAACATGTCAAAACCTCTCAGCCAGGCGGTCCACGGTCAATCAACTGCGACTGTCGAAGGGTACGATTCGCTGGCGGAACTGGCGCTGGATTTGCGCTGGTCGTGGAATCACGCCACCGATGAAGTGTGGCGGCAGCTTGATCCCGCGCTGTGGGAACTCACTCAAAATCCCTGGGTGGTTCTACAGACGGCTTCCCGGGACAAACTCAACCGGGTGCTGACCGATCCAGCTTTTCGCAAGCAGGTGGACGGCTTGTTGCGAGTCAAGCACGAGGCGGCGGAAACGCCCGCCTGGTTTCAGCAAAACCATCCGGAGTCGCCGTTGAAATGCGTCGCCTACTTCAGCATGGAATATATGTTGAGCGAAGCGCTGCCCATTTACTCCGGCGGGCTGGGCAATGTGGCCGGCGATCAACTCAAAGCCGCCAGCGACTTGGGCGTGCCGGTGGTCGGAGTGGGACTGCTCTACCAACAAGGTTATTTTCGCCA
>Ga0302320_10014804_pt1 | contig 16106 bp, 16 predicted proteins | sample Bog_T0_3_FD_202130 | JGI IMG/M metagenome (GOLD analysis project Ga0302320, IMG submission 202130) | Peat permafrost microbial communities from Stordalen Mire near Abisko, Sweden - Bog_T0_3 | ecosystem: Environmental > Terrestrial > Soil > Wetlands > Peat | place: Sweden: Abisko, Stordalen Mire... | reverse complement strand
ACTCGTTCGATAGCTGCGTGTATTGCGCAGATTGTCGCGATGCACTCGTCTACCACTTCGACGTGCTGGGCGAACTTGTTCATTGCATATTTTTGAAGGCCGCCCAAGCGGCGAAGCTCGCGAATCATCATCAGGTCAGTCGCCGCGTGAATCGTTTTGCCAAAAGTGCGCTTGCGAACTAACTCGCTTATGCTCATCCCGGCCAGGTCGGCTTCTTCGCGGAGCAGCACGCGCTCTGACGCCGTCAACCGCATTTCAAATCGCGAGGAGGCGGGATCTTTGGTTCGTGAAGTAAACGGCATGGTGTTTTCTCTACGCGAAGCGTGCGCGGTTAGTTTCAGGATGAGCCTCGATGAGACAAGCGTAGCGCGGAGCATCGCAGGCGACGGGTTGGACGACACAGGGCGAAGCCATGTGTACGGATAACCCGCATCCTGTACCGCTCTTCCAACACATAGCGCGATACATTCACAACTTATCCGAGAAACTACTTTCACGCAAGGCCACATCGCGCAGAAAATAGTTTGCTACTCACTATTACGTTCAATTACGCTCACATTCGAATAACTACGCATCACCCAATAAATGAAGGCGTTTTCACATTTTTATTCTGATCTCCTCTCGTGCTATTTTGCATGTATTCCTCGTTCCATGCGACTCTCTGGAGGAACTTGATGACACTAAGAGAAGTAATCACTGAGGCAATGCTCCAAGCTGCCATCGCGGCATTGGATAAACGAATTGCAATGCCTCCTCTGCTTGCGGAGAAAAGATATTCGCGCAGAGAAGCATTTGCAAGGCTGCGCGGAAAGGCCAAGGAAGCACTCGCTGCTGGACACACTCTCGAAACGGTGCTTGATGATCTCAAGGGTGTTGGCCTCGGCATGACAATCTCGACCGCGCGGCAATATCTGAAACCCGGAAGAAGAACAAGTAAGGCGCGGGGTGGTATCCGACTGGAAGCCCAAGAGAATCCGCTTGCGAAGACTGCTCCGGCTGCGCCCGCAAAATCAAGTGCTGCCTCGGTAAACACAGTTGCAACGAAAAAGGGAACATTCACGGTAATCGAAGACGACAAAGAAATATGAGGAGGAAGTATGGGGAAGCCTGTGTACATGGTCAGCGGTTCAAAGGGTGGCGTCGGCAAGAGCATCGTCTCGATGTCTCTGATCCATTACCTCTCAAAACGCAACGAGAAACTGTTGCTGATTGACGCGGATACTGCAAATCCAGATGTCGGCAAGGCGTATGGAAAGACAGTCGAAACCGTCTACATCAACCTTGACGAAAAGGACGGATGGATGGACCTTGTGAATCGTCTCGCCGTGCAGCCCGATGAAACCGTGGTCGTCAATACACCCGCTCGCAGTGGAGTGGGCGCAAAACTCTACGGAACGCTGCTCACGGAGTCCATGCGAGAACTGGGGCGCGAGTTGGTAACGCTGTGGGTAATCAATTCACAGCGGGATAGCCTCCAACTCTTGAAGGAATACCTGGACACAGTCGGTGGTCACACGACCCATGTTCTTCGCAATCTGTACCACGGGCCGGAACGCAAATTTGAGCTATACAACAGTTCAAACATCAGGGCAACGGTAGAGGCACAGGGTAAGACTTTCAATTTCCCGGAAGTGGCAGACCGCATCTCCGATCTGTTGCACAGCGAGCGGCTGACGATTGAAAAGATCATTGAGGTCGCGCCAATCGGAAATCGCGCCGAGGTAAACCGCTGGGTAAAGGAGTGTGCATCGGTCTTCGATGGGGTTGTTGCATGAATCTCGATACAGCCTTTTGCTCAATCTATGGCCGTGCTCCGAGTCCTGAAGAAACGAACCGTTTCAATCACATCGGTAAAGAGTTAGGTATTCGGGACAACGATGCGATATGGGCCATCGCCTTCTTACTTGGCCACCATCTTGATTTGGCGAAACAGATGCCGGAACAAATCGACAAACTGATTTCGCAATCACTCACCAAGTACGCATCATCGCTATCAAGTGCTCGCAAGCAAGCCGAAACAGAACTCGCTGCAACCAAGGCGCGTATCGAAGAAACGGTGAGCCAAGCTGTCGTAACGTCCGCGCAAAAAGAGATTGCGCGGGCCGCGCAGACGGTTGCACAACTCACGGCTCGTAAATCCTGGCTTCAGTGGCTCGGCGGCGCAGCGGTCGCAGGAATGCTCTTGATTGCTGGAGCCTTCTATTGGGGATATGCCGTCGGGAACACCAATGGATATGCTCGCGCGCTCGATGTAAAAGCGGTGTCTGCCTGGGCTGCGTCAAGTGAAGGGCAAGCTGCTTACAAACTGGATCAGGATGGGGACTTGAGGTCTTTGATTCGATGTGACCGCGATGGTTGGACCGTGCAGCGGAGCCAGGATGGCAAGCATAAGCTGTGCATTGTGCGTCCTGCCAGCAATGGTTTTGTTTCCGGCTGGTACGTCCCGTAGGCTCCTGGGAAAAGGAGAGCATGATTAACGTGGCAGCAGCGTAGAGGAGTCAAGGCTGGCCGTAGGCCATCGCGTCAGCGGCGTGCAGCGGCCTTTACGCCTCGCAGCGACCCCACACTTGAAAATGGTTCGAATTCGAGCGGACGTGATGACATTCGAACCGTAGTTAGCGAAACTCTCCGCACCTGGATAGCGGTTCGGTTCCGAGTAGCCGACGATTCAGGCATTGGCCGATGGTGAACGGATCGGCATGGACTTCTCAGCGAGTGGTGAGGGCCGTTGGCGCCAACGGAGACTCTTGTGTAGGGAAATCGATAAATGCTGGCCGACTTGAACGGGACCGATCGCGCCTTAAAGGATTTAATCAACCGTTTTTAATTGAGTTCTTGCGCTTCTGAGCCACTACAACTACGCCTTGCCGCGCTCAACCTGCAGTTTCTTCGTCAGCTCAAGCGAGGCTCAACCTCCAAGCTTCGCTTCACAATGTAACGGCCAAGGCCAGATGTGCACTGGGCGACAACGTAAACCAGTACCAGGCTAAAAAGCCGGCACCGGCCAAGGCGATTCCGAAGAATATGCAAGCAAACCTCCAGAGCCGCCTCGATTTAGGTGTGGAGAAAATCCTCCACAGCGATGCGCCAGACCAAGCGCCATTCGCTACATGAAAGGCCGTGGCCCAGATGCCGCCCAGCAGAAAGAACATCGCGATGACATTGGCAACTTGCGCCAAGGAGTCTGCACCCCAAGGTGAGGTGAATCCATGGACAGTCGAGGCAAACGCGTCTCCGCTATGGAAGAGCCCTCCCGCTGCATAACGCGCCAGTCCCTGCCAGTGTGTGACTCGATAGAGGAGATGAAGGCCCCAGGCGTGCATCGTTAAAAAATGCACTGTGATAAACCCCAGGACGACAAGAGCAGTCCATCTTTGAAGGAAGAAACGCACTCGTCCTCCTCTGTCGCATTTTCCGGTATAGAACTTCAATCCTTCTCTCTGAACCAAAAACAGTCCCGTTGTGCCTTGCAGAAGCAGGGGAAGAATGATCCAAAATAGCGTCACGCCAGGAATGGCGTTCACTACCGAATGCAGACGGTCAACGTTCTGCTGATAGAGAACAGGATTAAACCCTGTGACACTTATACCTAAATGCAGAACGATGAATCCGGTCAACAACAGACCGCAAGCCGCATGAATCTTCCGCGGAGTCCGCAGCTTCTTGCATTTGCACGAAGGCGCAGCCGATTCAAGGACTGGGATGCGGTGTTTGCATCCGCAAGTCTTTCCTGGAACCGGTACGCTGGTTTCCGTTTCATTGGGCGGCTCTTCAAATTCAGTGATCATTCTCATCGCTTTCTGTCTGGCCAAGGACTCCGAATTTCAAAAGCATGGGAAATACTCTCGATTGCCGAATCTAAATTCTGTATCAGATCAAACGGCTGCTCTCAGCGCTTACGGCGTTCAAGAGAGGGCGTTGGATACTCGATTCGCAGCAATTCAGGCAAGGCGGTCACCTGCGGTGCGCATGTCATAGCCGATGCAAGCTTCCACTTCGCGCCGGAATGCAGCGCGACCCAACGTCTCAACGAGTGCCTGGACAGGTGGCAGATCGAGATGCGCTCGGCGGAGGACCAGAAGGTAAGGCTTCTCTGCCAGTGGGAGGAAAGTCAGGCCCATCGAAGAAGCGGCGGCCTGTGTGCTGATGCAGGTATCCACCTCTCCGCTACGCACCAAGCGAGCAGCGGGGAGTTGTCCCAGCGTGACACGGTCGTAGCCTCTTACCTTGCCACTGGGGATGCTATACCTTTTCAGCAAGTCGTCAAGTAGACGCCTACAGCCTGCGCCCGGTTCACGATTTGTGATCTGTACATCTCTCCGAGTCAGATCCTCAATGCCGACGATCTTCTTTGGGTTTCCCTGCGCAACTATGAGTCCTTCCTTCCACATTGCAAAGGAGAGGACTGCTACCGAGCCTCGCGGGAATATCTTTGTGATGGGCAGAAGATCGGCTTTTTCATTTGCCTTTTCGGCCAAGTGAGTACCCGCAACATGCACCAGTCCCTCGTGCAGCAGATTGAGAGCGCGTGAACTGTTCTCGTAGGCAATGACGAGCTCGAAACCCTGCCGATCAAGCGCGTGCGCAAGTAGAGAGGCGCTTGGATCGCATCCGGCGAGAAGGATGCGCGAGGGACTCTTCCAGGCATCGCTGAGAAGCCGGACTTTTGCATTCACGTTGCCCTTGGCTCCGCGGATAAGTGTCAGTAAAACAGCATCGGTAGGTTGCAATCCCCAACTGGCCGGGTCGGGCGCAACGGCAACCAGATGGTCATTGACTCGCGCCAGCCGCAGAGGCTGTCCTGTAGGCAACGATGCGGTCTCTCCAAGAATGAATACTTCAGCGGTCGCGTCGGTCGTTTTAAGTTCCGCTTCAAACTTGAACAATTCTTCAACCGTTGTATCGAGAACGCGAGCCAACTTCAGACTCACAATGGTATTTGGAACATAGGTACCAGCCTCGATGGCGTAAATCGTCTTGCGGTTGATGCCAACCTCCGCGGCAAGCCGTGCGGCCGCAATCCCTCGTTTGGTTCTCAATTGTGCTAGATTCGTTCGTACATCCATTGGCTTCATCCTGCCTGTCGGTGAAACGTCATGTATCCTTAACGCGACTGATGATACTGATACGAGGAATCATGCACAAGCGGAATTCTGGCGCGCGCAGTGAGATGCTCGCAATGTCGGCGATCGGTGTGATTCATACACCCTTCACGCGCGCCGCGGGCACTCCTATTCAGGCCGCGGGCGGGGAAGAAACACAGGGTGTTGTCGAGTTGCTTCCAGAACTCGTTCCAGGGCTGCGAGACCTGGCGGAGTTTGAGAGGCTTTGGTTGATCTACCTGCTGGATCGCGCCTCGGAGGTGGAGCTGGTTGTTCGTCCCTACATGGATACGTCCGAGCGCGGCGTCTTTGCTACGCGCTCCCCAGCCCGGCCCAATCATATCGGTCTCTCTGCCGTTCGTCTCCTCAGCGTGGATGAAAATCGCTTGCTGATCGCCGGCGTGGATATGCTGGATGGAACCCCGCTGCTCGACATCAAGCCCTATGTTCCGGCCTTCGATTGTTTTGAAGTGACTCGCACTGGATGGTACCAGGGCAAGTCCGTGCAGGGAGCAGTGGCCGATGATCGATTTGAGGCACACATACCGGATACTGATCATGCCTGATGCTCCGCCGCCAATTCCGCAACAATGCCCAGAACGGTCTCAATCTCGGTCATCTTGGTAAACGATCCAGGGCTTAAGCGCACTGTCCCTGTATCTTGCGTGCCCTGCGTGCGATGCGCCAAGGCGGCGCAGTGCCAACCCGGACGGCACGCGATGTCGCCTCGCCGCTCCAATTCATTAGCTACAATTACTGGGTCCATGCAGCGCAAGTTGAAAGAAACCACTGCGGCTCGCGGCATTTCCGCGGGAGGGCCATAGACAGTGACTCCATCAATCTTCATCAGCCCGGCGAGCAGGCGTCGAGTCAGCGTTGCTTCGCGACGCGCAATCTGCGCAACACTTTTTTGCAATAGATAGCGCACAGACTGGTTCAATCCGGCGATTCCAGGAACATTGAGCGTACCGCTCTCCAGCTTGTCGGGATAGTACAACGGCTGATGCGGGCTATTCGAATCGCTGCCGGTACCGCCCTCTTTCAAGGGCCGAAGATTCACCCTTTCGTTTACAAAGAGACCACCCGTTCCTTGTGGTCCAAGAAGACCCTTGTGCCCCGGAAAGGCAAGCAGATCAACGTGCATGGCTTCCACGTCGATTGGGATTGAGCCCGCCGTTTGCGCGGCGTCCACCAGCATTGCGATTCCTCGTTCACGGGCGATTCGGCCAATTTCTGCCACCGGTTGAATTGCACCATTTACATTCGAGGCGTGCAGAACTGCAATCACCTTCGTATTGACTTTGATGGATCGCTCGATACTTGCTACGTCCGTAATGCCGTTTGGGTCGGCTTCTACGACGGTGAGTTCTACGCTGCGTTCCTCAAGCGCAACGAGCGGACGCCAGACCGAGTTGTGTTCCATGCTTGAGCAAATCACGTGATCGCCCGGCGACAGCACACCCTTGATCGCCAGGTTCAGCGCTTCTGTCGCGTTCGAGGTAAAGCAGATGCGCAAAGGGTTGGCTATGGCAAAAAGTTGTGCCAGATTCTCGCGGCACTCTTGAACCATCAAGGCAGCGTCCATTGACAGGCGATGACTCGTGCGTCCGGGGTTTCCCATCCCGCTGGTCAACGCATTCGACATTGCACGCGCTACTCCCGGAGGCTTCGGCCATGAAGTTGCGGCATTGTCGAGATAGATCATTGTGTGAACTCGCTTCTCTGACTACTCATCTAGTAGAACATTGTCGAGCTCAGGTGAAGAATCCTGCGTGTCTGCAAAGATTCCGCCAACTTCGATCTTCCATTTACGGCATACTTCTTCCAGCAGCGCAATCGCCTCGGTGCTGCAACGCAACGCAAAGCTGCAACCGGTGTGCGACAGGCATCGCGGCGTACGCAGCATCTCCACGTGCACACCCTCGCGATGGAGCGCACGCTTGACAAGTGCGACCTGATTCAGCGATGCAAACACTGCGAGTTGTTGCGCCATGATTCACTCTTAAACAGCTTGGCTGGAGAGGCTCGACGTGAATAGTTCTTCCTCTTTGAGTGAAAGCACTTCGTCTGCTCCCGCGTAGAGTTGATCCTTTACGCGTATCTCGATGCTTCTTCCTTCCGCTTCGAGAAGTGCGAACCAATCTGTGAGTGACTTGGCCTTTTCTTCAAATTGCATGGTGCCGTGCAGCACACTGCATCCAGTCACCGCTTCCACTCCCTGAGCAAAGAAGCTGCCTCCATGCACGACTGCGTTCTTGGCTGCTCCGCGCGCAACTCCAAGCTGATGCATTGCCCATTGTCCCGCTTTCATGCCGAGCGCGAGTGAAACATTCATCGTGTCCCAATGGAGCAGCCGAGAGGTCGTGATCATCTCGGTTCTCTGGCACCAATGCAGCGGCGCATCGGCCCAGGGAAAGCAGTCGTATCGTGCGATATAGATTTTGATGTCGAGAATGGGCGTGCCATCAACAGCATCGAGTCCGCGCACGCGTAGCCGATTGTGCTCGCGACCGAGTAGTTCGACGATACAGGAACCCATGCCAGAGGGTCGTGCGGGAGACCGGCTGGTGTAGATGCCTTTGCAGGTTGGTTCGCCCATAAGCGGCATGGTCAGAATCTCTTGACCTTCGGGAATGTTGGCGCGCCGCTTCCACTCCTCGCGGCGATGCTGCCGATAGACCACGTGTAAATGAGAAAAGTGTTCAAGTCCGAGCAGACCTTCGGTCAGATCTTCGCGAATGCTCAGAATACAGTCTTCTCGATAGGTCGGATGCTGGTCGAAGTTCTTCAACTCGGAGATGACCACCCCGATGGGGCGGATGGTAACAGGCTCTTGCCAATCGTAGCTCATCGTCACTCCTTTGCTTATAGTGTTTGAATCGTCTGTGGCGATCTCGCCCTATTTCGTTTTGCCGCCGGACCTGCGGACGGCCGTTGACAGAACCTGATCCAACTGAGCGTCGCTCAGATCGAGTTGATAGAACAGTTTGTAAAACTTGCGCGTCTCATTGCGTATGTCGTAATGGAAGAGGTCCGGATAGAAGAGATTAGCCAGCCACTTGATTCCGATAATGCGGTTAACAGAGGGTGGCCGGTCAATCCAGTTGAAGGGATATTGCGGCGTTTCATACACATCACGATTGCGAACAGCAGTTACAATCTTCCAGGCAGAGTCAGTCCATACAGTCTTGTAGAACTCACCCGGAGTGGAAGAATGGTCGTAACCGGAGATTACGATCTCCGGGTTCCAACGCAACACCTGCTCCATCGATACTGCCGAGTGTCCATACCCTTGTTGCACCTCAACTCCGGCAGCCACATTTATGCCGCCTGCAAAGTTGAGAGCCTCTGAATGCATGGAACCTCCGGGTTCTGTCTCCAGCCCCTTCGGTCCTTCGGCGTAGTAATAGCGGCGCCGTTTGTTTTGAGGAATGCTGCTGATCGTTTGTTTGATCTGGTCCAATGTTCGGCGACATTCAGACGCGAGTTGTGCAGCGCGAGGCGCGCTTCCGAAAAGCTCTCCCGCCTTTACATACGTCTCCGGTAAATGCTCAAGACGACCGTCGAGGATGATAACCGGAATATGCGTTTGTCCCTGTACCCGTTCTGCCTGGGCCGTTCCCAGGGGATCGCCCATCGAAATCAGTACGTCTGGGTGCGCCTGCATGATCTTTTCGAGGTTGCCAGTATTGTCCTTGCCAAACCATCCTCCCAGCACTGGAAGATTGCGATACGCTTCAAGCAGCATAGCGCGTTCGCCGGGGTCCGACTGATAGTTCCACCCTAGTAACAAGGATGGATCGAGCGTATAGATCAGCGTGGTCCCCATGGGACTCATGGCGAGCACCTTGTGAATCTGCGCCGGTACTTCAATCTGGCGACCGGCCATGTCGGTTACGATGCGCTTTCCCGCATTGTTTGCCGGTGATTGCAACCCACGGCATATACTGCTGCAAGCCAGAGTCACAAACAAAACGTACACCAACAATCGTCTACTCATGCGTGTTCCTTCCAAACTTCGCTGGGTACAACCATCTTGATTCCTTGCTGTGCGCCTATCTCAACGACATGCACCGGCACGCCATACGCTTTCTGCAACGTTGCTTCCGTGAGAGCTATGCCGGGAGCATCCACCGCAAGAATCCTACCTTCACTCATCAACACAACGCGTGATGCATACAGAAACGCATGGTCTGGCATATGTGTGGTCATCAGAATGCCAAGACCTGACTTAGCAAGTTCGCCAACGGCGCGTAGAACTTTGATCTGATTCGCGAGATCCAGACTTGCAGCCGGTTCGTCGAGAATGAGCCAACGAGCCTGTTGTGCCAGGGCGCGTGCAATCAATACCAACTGCCGTTCACCACCGCTGATTTCGGTGTAGCGCGCCGAGGCCATATCGAGAATGCCTAACGAATCGAGCGCTTCGTCAGCGATGCGCCGGTCCTCTTTGCCGGGTGAGGCATAGGGGGCGATATGTGCGGCGCGAGCCATCAGCACGATGTCACGCACCTCAAAGGCGAAAGGCGGTGTGTGCGTTTGAGGCACGTAGGCTAAAGTGCCTGCCAAACGCTGCCTTGACCAGCCCGCGATGTCCTCGCCACCGAGCCGCACATATCCAGACCGGGGCTGGAGCAGGTGCAAGATCATCTTGAACAGAGTTGTCTTTCCGCAACCATTGGCTCCGAGCAGGCAAACGACTTCGCCTGGTTGCAGAGTGAAGCTGACATCGTGAACTACGGTTCGTGAACCGTAGCCGCCACTTACGTGCTCCAATGTCAGATTCATATTTCGTTCCTCTGTTCACGCATGAGAAGAAAGAGAAAGAACGGCGCTCCAATCAAGGCGGTGAGTACACCGACAGGAATCTCCAACGCACCCACAGTGCGCGCAACATCATCGACCAGCAGAAGGAAACAGCCACCCATGACCGCTGCGGTCGGCAAGAGAATCTTGTGGTTCGGCCCCACGACGAGTCGCGCCAAATGCGGCACAACCAAGCCGATCCACCCCACCATTCCGCACATCGAGACGGAAGCAGCAGTGATGAGTGTTGCGCAGACAATCACGACAAAACGCATTGCACTGGTATTCATTCCCAGGGTGCGCGCCTCCTGTTCCCCCATGCAGAGAACGTTGAGCCGCCAGCGCAGCAAGAGCAACGGTATGCAGCCAACTGCTATCGGGATAATCGCCAGTCGTACATCTTTTGGTGTGATGGAGGCAAAGCTGCCCAACAGCCAAAAAGTGATGACCGGCAGCTTGTTCAACGGATCTGCGAGGTACTTGGTGAGTGAGATGAGTGCAGTGAAGAGCGAGCCAATCAGAATGCCGACAAGCACGAGCATGAGCACAGGATCACCGCGGCGACAAAGCCCGGAGGCTAGCACCCAAGCCAGCAGCACTGCCAGTAGTCCGCCGGCAAAAGAGAGGGCTTGGATAACCACGATGTCAAAGCCAAAGAGAATCCCTATTGCCGCGCCAAAGCCTGCTCCAGCAGAGGCTCCGAGAATGTCGGGCGAGACCATCGGATTGTTGAACAAGCCTTGGTAAGACGCTCCCGCAAGGGAGAGGCCGCTGCCAACCAGAATGCAGGCAAGCAGGCGGGGCAGGCGAATCTGCAAGAGCACGATTCCTGCCGTACCACTCTCCGATGGTGTTGACAGCACAATCCACCAGTCGTGCAACGAAAGCGAGTAACTGCCAATGACAGACGACCCGAGCACGGCCAGAAGCAGCAAGAGCGCCAGAAGGGCGAGGATTCGCCCGCCCTGGAGGCCATGCCGCTTGCGATACTTCAACGTGTCTGACGAACTGGAGAGAGTCGCCATGAACTTAGAGCCTTTCGCACGCTACGGGTTGGCTCGACACTTTCACCATGCGTCCGCCCTGATTGAACAGAGCCTTCTGACCGCCTTCGGCAACGGCGCGCCAGACAGAGGGTTCGTCGTCCACGATCAGGCCGCCAAGCAAATCGACGCCGTGCTCGAACATCAGTGGATGAAGCGGTGTGCTGGGACCCGCAACCACGATGCGCGCATTGCGGCTGAGCGCGAGAAGCCGAGGCATGGTCTTGTTGATCAGCGTTGTAGCCGTCATGATGACGACATCCTGCTCACCAAGAATGTACTCGCAGGCGGGATCTGGAATATCGCCTTGTCCTGGTTTGCGTTCCAGAATGCTTAATTCGCAAATGTTGGAGAGGCGTTCCAGATTGTGGAAATGGCCGATCACTGCGACCCGCTTACCCCGCAGCTCGTCGTGCAGACAGGTGAAGACATCCTGCGTTTTGGTCTCGTCTAGTTGCGCGCCGCAGTTGCTCGTCAACACTTCTTGCGCATTCAGTGCCGAGTTGATCGCTGCCAGCCCCATGGCCGCCCCGTAGAAATTCCACGATTTGATCCAGCAGGCCAGATCTTTCAATCTCATGCCCGCTATTTGTCCCGCATTGCGGACCGGCCCCTCCATATCTCGTGGGCGCATGGCCACCCCAGTCCCGATAGAACGCACCAGAAACCAGCTCAATCCAGCCAGACACTCTGAGACACGCGCGTCCTCGGGAACAGCGGCAATCAAATCGTCGTAGAGCTTCCACATCTTAGGGCTCCTCTCTGGTCAGGCACACAGCGGCCTTTCTATGTGTACGTTATACGCGACACTATTATTCTCATGTCTCTTGTGAATCACGTTTGTTCTGAGTTAACATCGACAGTATTCCACTTGTCAAGGAGAAACGACTATGTCTTTCAAAAGACACCTGCTGTATTTCGGCCTGTGCGCATGGATGGCGGTTTGCACCCTCACGGCGTTTTCTCAAACGGAGCACCCGCAGACCTGGGCCCAGGATATTGCCTTCATGGAAAAGCTGCCGCCCTCCGAGGCCGCAGCGCAGCAGGGAAGTATTCTCCAAATTCGCGCCGAGGTCGAGTCTTGGCTTGAGGCTCATCCGAACAGTGGTATTCAGTTGTCGCCACAGCCATCGCTTCCACTGGGAGGTGATCAAGCGACTGCTCAACTTCAAGAGTTGCGCAAGGTGGTCGTGGCAATTGTCGAACTCGATCCGTCCCACCCGTTTCACCTTGGAGTGACGGAAGTTGAAGTCTCGGCCGCGCTGTCGCCCTTGTCGCCCACCACCGAGAGCATCACGCAGGAGGAGATTCAACAGCACGATGCCACAAACGTCACGAAGGCCATCGATCTGCTGCCTGGCGTGGAAATCTCGCGCATCGCGGGCAATCGCAACGAAGCCGCCTTCATGATTCGCGGCTTCAGCAGCAACGGACAGGTGCCGTTCTATATGGATGGAATCCCCATCTACGTTCCTTATGACGGGTATATCGACTTGAACAGGTTCGTCACCAGCGATATTGCGGAGATTCAAGTAGCACGGGGCTTCTCTTCGCCGCTTCTCGGCCCCAACGCCTTGGGCGGATCGGTCAACCTGGTTACTCGCGAACCATCGAAGAAGCTCGAAGGCGATGCCGCAATAGGCACAAGTTCCGGCGATGGTCTACTCTCCTCGTTGCGACTGGGTACAAAGCAGTCTCGCTTCCTCGCCCAAGGCACACTTGATTGGCTACAGGCTGACTACATGCCACTCTCCGGCAACTTCTTGTATCCGGTCGGTGGTTATGCGGCACTGACGCCGGGAAATGCAGCAAACACAGTGGGGAACGTCCCTTATGCATTGACCGATCATGAAAACCAGTCGGACACGCGCGACGAGAAGTTTGGTGGGCGCGTTGGATGGCTACCGAAGCAAGGCGGCGAGTACGTCTTCAGCTACATCAACCAGAAAGGGCAAAAAGGCGTCCCTCTCTACCAAGGAGCCAATGCCAACGCCGCATTCAAAAACTTCTGGACATGGCCTTATTGGAACAAGGATAGCTACTACTTCCTCTCTGACACCGGACTGGGAGAACAGAGCGGCATCAAGTTCCGCGTCTTCTACGACCAGTTCCGCAACTCGATCGACATGTATGACAACTCCGCTTATAACAGCATGAACAGCTACAGTAAGACCAAGGGATTCGGTTCGGAGATCAGCAGCTATGACGATCATACCGATGGCGCATCCACCGAATTCACCACCCGCCTGTTAAAGCACAACGTGATTGGCGCTTCGCTCTTCTTCAAGGATGACACGCACAATGAAAAGGGAATCTATCCCGGCGCCGCTTCGCTTGGCGTCTATCTGGCCGAGTACATCCCCGTGAAGGAGTTGCGCGACCAGCAGGCCTCCACCGGCGTCGAGGACATGATCACATTCAACTCGCGGTTGCACGCTACCGTGGGATTCAGCGCCGATCACCTCAAGGGACTCAAGGCTGAAACCTACAATGCATATGGCCAGCCAACGGCAGGTACGTTAGCGAACATTTTGCTTCTCGCTTACCAGTGCGCCAACAATCCCACCAATACCTCTTACTCCGGCTGTACCGCGCATTTCTGGAATGTCAACCCGCAGGCTTCGCTGACCTACACGGTGACCCCTTCGGACGTCGTCTTCGTGACGTATGAAGACCGAGGCCGCTTTCCCACTCTGAAGCAGCGCTATTCTTCCGGCATGGGTTCCGCGCTGCCCAATCCCGCTTTGCAAACCGAGCACAGCCAGAACTGGAACTTCGGTTACACGCATATCTTCGGAACCAAGCTGACCTTTGACGGGCAGCTCTTCCGCAGCGACCTGCGCAATGCCATTGAATCCGCACTGGTTCCTGATCCTGGCTTTACCACTTCTGGAAGCGGTCTCTGCCCGAACAACACCAGCGGCGGAATTGCAGGTACAGATTGCAGCCAGAACATCAACATCGGCAAGGAGACGCACGAAGGCGTGGAAATTGGACTTCGCAGCAATCCGGTCTCGTGGTTGAAGTTGGATGCTAACTATTCCTACCTCAACCGCGACATAGGAAACGCCGTGCTCCCCACCGGCACCACGCTCAGTTCGCCGCTCGTTCTGCCCACCGGTCTTCCGAAGAACAAGGCCTTAGGGACCGCCACCTTCAGGTTGCCTTATCAGGTCCTCGGTATCGTCAGCGCGCGATACGAAGGCGGCATTACGCTCCAAGACACATCGTATGCATCGACCTCTTCGCTCTACCATCCTTACGGCGAAGGATTGGCGACCTTCGATCTTGGAGCGGTGGTGCCTATTCGCAACAAATTCGAGGTGCAGACCGGGGTCAGGAACCTGCTGGATCGCAATTACTACTACACAGCGGGTTATCCGGAAGAGGGCCGGAACTGGTTCTTGAATCTGCGCTACCGGTACTGAGCGCGGGCGACCAAACCACGTTGCCTTCCCGCTCATTAACAAGCGGGCGTTGCGGGAGTCCCGGCGGCAGTAACCAGTCGCTGGGGTTCCCTGCTTTCGCGCCTGGATTCAAGAAGATAGAGCCTTGTGACCGCAGAATCGACGTAGGACACAAACAGAAATTGCTTTGCGATGGATTGCGGAAAGTATAATCGCGAAAGATGCTTTCAGCGAAGCCGAGTGCTGGAATTCATGGCATCGGTCATCGAAAGGACAAACAATGAGAATCAGCGCGAGAAATCAACTGGCTGGTAAGGTTCAGCATGTAACAAAGGGAGCCGTAAACGCCGAAGTAGCGCTTATCTTGCCAGGTGGGGAAACGGTGATTTCGATCATCACCAATTCCAGCATTGACTCATTGGGCCTGGCGCCCGGCAAGGCGGCCTCAGCGATCGTCAAGGCTTCAGAGGTCATCGTCGGAAAGGGCGTGGATGGCACCAAGTTGAGTGCCCGTAACGTCCTGCCGGGCGAAGTGGCGAGCTTGCACGATGGCGCGGTCAACAGCGAAGTGGAAATCACTTTGGCTGGCGGTACCGTTGTAGTAGCCTCGATCACCAAAGAGAGTGTCAAAAAGCTCGGATTGAACGTCGGCGACAAAGTCAGCGCGATTGTGAAGGCATCCAATGTGATGATCGGCGTGTAAGGTCTCTTTCCCTCGTTTTGCCGAATATAGTGCCCAGAGATCAACGCGAAGTTTGTGCCAACCCTTGAGGAACCGACGATCCTGGAAACCTCAGATCAAGAGAGTGGGCCCGCTGCGATGGCGAGCGGACGAGGCGGAGCCGGCAGATCTGATATTCGGGATCGCACAATGAAAACCAAATCGTATCCGCGGAAGATTTACGATAGCCCGCAGGAACCAGCAGGAGCCGGATTCCTTCCAAGTCAAATGCAATTCGAATACTGACCGCGAAGGTCGCAGATTCGTCCCGAAAAGCGCGCATTGGACAGGAAATCGCTCGACGCCTAGGAGAGTCCGATGATTTCAGCGATTTTCTCAGTCGAGAAGTATACTCGACGGCCCAATCGCTTGCGCGCTGCATTGACTTGGCGTGAGAACTCCGTATCGGATCGAAGGCTGATGCGCAGCCCTTCTTCGGAACGGCTCAGGATCTTGGCAAGCTGCCCAGTGGTCAGCAGTGGCCCCGACGATTTGAAAAACTCCTCTTTTGCGCTAGGCACCGTAAGCTTCCCCCTCGGTTTCGGGATCTAGGAGATAGGGTAGCGAGTATTCGAAATTGATTACAGGGTGAATTTATGGGCAGAAATTCCCGGCAAAAGACGCTTGCGTTCTTTTCGCTTCATAAGATATAATAAATGTCACTTTGGTAGGACTGGTCTAACGCTAGTCTGGCTGTGGTGTGCCGCTGAGAGCAACTGGCGAAAGAGGGCGCTTGTCGGGTCCATCAGCTTATCCGCTTCGAGCTTAGTGGTGCATGAAACTCGATCTGGATCATCTCATTCGCCCCTCTGGGTATATAGCCCCTGCAATTTCGTCATCGTTGATTTTCATTTTTGAATTTTGGTGTTGGGCTGCTTCGATGTCCACATAAAGTTGCAGTTCGATATATGGAAGAACGCCGTTTGTCCTCCACAAGGCAAAGAGTTCCGGCTCTATCCTCTTGGCGTTCGTCTTTTCCTGGCACGTCATGTAGTGTTTTTTGAAATGGATTTCTGCTTCCGCATAA
>Ga0302320_10014803_pt1 | contig 16107 bp, 17 predicted proteins | sample Bog_T0_3_FD_202130 | JGI IMG/M metagenome (GOLD analysis project Ga0302320, IMG submission 202130) | Peat permafrost microbial communities from Stordalen Mire near Abisko, Sweden - Bog_T0_3 | ecosystem: Environmental > Terrestrial > Soil > Wetlands > Peat | place: Sweden: Abisko, Stordalen Mire... | reverse complement strand
AAGTTTGCTGGTTTTTTAAAATTAGCTGGTCTGAGAATCGTCATCCCTCCCAAACCAAGATCGTCTTTTGCTTCGTTGTAGATTTCTTGAAGTTTTCTTCCAGACTGACCTTTGTTGGACCGTTCTTCGACCCACCGAGCTATCTGTTTTCCTATCACTTCAGATCTCTCTAACTGCCACTTGATCGGATAGGATGCTGCCTTCACTTGAGAAAGACTGTAGTCATAAATATAGGAGACCTTATCTTCCACAAGAAGAGTGCCTCCAATATAGAGATAAGAAAGCAGACTGATCACCAGTGCACTAGTAATCAGCAGCACTATTTTCATCCGGATGGATAGATGCCATGGTTTCATACGTGACTTAAAGGTGACTCATAGGTTCCTGAGTTGCTTATCGGCCACCTTATAAATTTCTATAACCTAGCCGATATTAATCCTAGAGTAGTGTATTGGAGACCGTGGAATTCAAGGAAAATGGAAATCAACTCTAAATTAAAAACAGCAACCGCAGCTCTCTCCTTTCAAGAGTCCCGCTGGGATGGAATCTTAGGACTCCTATGTATGATTTTCGGAATTGCTGGACTTAGGCTATCTAACGACTCGAATCTTTGGAACACGGTAGTGAGAAAAAATGAGACTCTAGTCAGGGTTGGTAACCTTGTCTGGAAAAACGGAGAAATTCGACTAAAACCTGACGGCTCATTTCTTTGGCATGACATCCAACCAGGATCTAATGGAATTTCAGGTGGGGACACCGTATTCACCGGACCTGAAGGACTCGCACTTGTAGAATTTAATGCTGGAATTACGGCAGAAATCCAGCCCAACTCCCTCGTCGTCATTCATCTTCCAGAAACAAAAAAACCTGCAATTCATATTCATCGTGGAAATTTAAAGCTCACGATCAAAAAAAAAGCAAAACCGGTTGCCATTGCGATCATGGACAAACCCATCAGTTTCTCGGGAAACTCCGATGGAGCCAAAGTTCATATCGAGGTTAATCCTAAAAATGTAGCAGAACCTGCAAAATTTAAAACAGAGGGAGAAGAGCACGTCACCATGCAGGCTTTATCTCCATCTCATGATGAAAAACCCCAAGTTGTCACCCTATCCAACTACACAACCGCCTCTTTCGCAGTCAATGGCACTGTCGCAGTGAAAGAACTCCCTCATCCCAGTCCAAGTCCTTCGCCTAGTCCAAGTCCTTCGCCTAGTCCAAGTCCTTCGCCTAGTCCAAGTCCTTCGCCCAGCCCGAGTCCTTCGCCTAGGACAGTAGAAACTCCACTGATCATCCAAGACTCCTCACCCAAAACTAGCACGCGCTACAGTCAGAACGGGAGCCTGAAGGAAATCTCCTTTAAAGTCCAGTGGAACCCCATTCCTGGAGTTAAGGAATACGTCGTTCATCTATTTAATAATAAAAATGAAAAATTTCGTTCCGAAAGAGTGAACAAACCTAGCCTCAATCTCACACTTCAATCCATTGATAATATTCCAACTCACTATCAAGTCACTTTTAAATCGACTTCAGGAAAAGTCCTTTCAAGTAAACCACTATCTCTCATTGTAACCTTATCACCTCCTTTACCAAAAACCCCCGCGGATGGAACGGTCATCTCTTCAACTGAAAGCTTCCTGCTCACTTGGGAAATGACGGCCCTCACTCCCGAGTACATTCTTCAAATTGCCAAAGACAGCCAGTTTTCAGATCTTCTCGTGAATCAAAACACCGAATTAAATTTTTATACATTTGATACTTCAAATACATCCAATGGGACTTATTACTGGAAAGTAAAAAGTAAAACGGGAAAACGCACAAGCGATTGGAGTCCCACATTTCACTTCGTCATTAACAACTAGATACTATCTATGTAATTTTATCCATGCAAATGAACGAGAGAAATTTCAGGAGCAACAGCAAATCGATTGGCAGGCCCCCAATACCCTGTTCCTGAGTTGACGTAAACCCACATTCGTCCATGACGATTTAACCCGCGGTAGTATTTATGAAATAAAGGAATCAGCAAGCAGAATGGAAAAAACTGCCCTGCATGGGTATGTCCAGAAAACTGCAAGTCAAAACCCAATGATTCAGCTTCCAAGCACACTCCAGGGCGATGAGCCAATAAGATCTTGAAATCAGAAGGCTCGCTCGATGCAACTGCTTTTTTAAGATCAGAACTATGATCTGCAGAAAAGTGGGCACCCATTGGATCGGTGACACCGCCAATTAACAACTTAGTATCGGCAATGGGTATTATTCGGTTTTCATTTATAAGTGGAATCCAACCCAAAGCCCTCACCTTTGAAATAAGCCCAGGAGCATCCCAATAATATTCATGATTTCCAGTAACATAATAGACTCCCAGTCGAGCTTTGACACGACAAAAGGGCTCCAGTTCCTCATCAATGGACATTGCTTTTGCATCAGCAAGATCACCTGTCACAAATAGCAAATCAGGATTTGTTTCATTCACTTGCCTCACCACATCTTCAACATAGTTTTTTCTAATCGTAGGACCAATGTGAAGATCGCTTATTTGCGCAATTTTTAAATCTTTCATCGCAGGCGGGAGACCTATCACCTTCACCTTCACTCTTCGAACCCTCGGCCCAAGGAAGACCTGAAACAAACCAAGACTTGCTAACCCACCCGAGAGAGCAAATAAAGAAGCATTCAGCCCTTGGGAGAAAAAGACCCGTCGATCCAGACTCACCCCAACCTCGTAAGCTTGAGCTGGTAAACTTCGAATGCCATTCCATCCTTTGAGAAATAAATGGAGAATATCAAATGGAAGTGAGATCAGCATAAATGTTGCCCATAACCCCAAAAAAATACTCCCCACCCATGACGCAATATGAAACCAGGAACACCCCCATACCCCAGGCGCTAATCGATAGAGCCATTGACTTCCAAACATAAGAATAACGAGGGGAAGCGTAACAGCACTCATCAATAGTCGATGGGCTGGCCAGATCTGTCCTGCTCGATAGATTGTAAAAGCAAAAAAAATACCTATTAAAATAAGAAATTTCAGAACTTGATTTGACATATGATTTTACAGCATAATTATATTTAGTATGTTTTGAATTAACAAATAAATACTCTGATACAGGGAGTTAACCAGGGAGTTAGCAATGATGCAATCCATGAGCACTTTATTAGTAACACTCTTGTTTTTGATTACCTCTAGCGTCAAAATAGCACAAGCAAGTGGAGATCGAACTTTTACTATTTACAATGGGTGCCATGAAACTATTTGGGTCGGAGCTCTTGGAAATTTCATTCCAAATCACGGGGGCTGGCAGTTGGACCCCGGAAAAACCTCCACAGCAACAGTGCCGGGTAACTGGAGCGGCAGGTTCTGGGGCCGAACAGGTTGTCACTTTAATTCAAAAGGCGTTGGAACCTGCTCCACAGGGGATTGCGGAGGAGTGGAACAATGCAGTGGCGCAGGAGGCAATCCTCCCGCCTCTCTTGCTGAATTTACCTTAGGAGGAGAAACTTCCTCAGACTTCTATGACGTCAGCCTAGTAGACGGATACAATTTACCCATGCAGATTGAACCCGTGGCAAATTCCACCATCGGAGGGAAACCCGTAGCAGGTTTACCCATCGACCCAAATGATCCGTATAGTTGCGGAGCTCCCTCTTGCGTCAGCGATTTAAATGCGACTTGCCCTGCAGATTTGCAACAAAAAGATCCCAGTGGCAAAGTGGTAGCTTGCTTAAGTGCATGTGAAAAATTTAATACAGATCAGTTTTGTTGCCGTGGGGCTTTTGGAACTCCTGACAAGTGCCCAGCCACAAATTATTCTGAAATTTTTAAAACTGCCTGCCCAGGAGCCTATAGCTATGCCTATGATGACAAGACCAGTACTTATACCTGTCATCAAACCAATTATGTTATTACTTTTTGCCCAACAGGTCAGGGCAATCCCCCTGAGCTGGGACCCAAACCCGATCCCTCCACTTCACCAACACCACCTACTCCGAAACCCGTACCAGCAACACCCCCGAAACCTACTCTACCTGCGCAGGATTTCAGTTACTCGATACAAATCACCTCAGACCATCACGTTCAATTTTCGTTTATGCCCAGCATTCCAGCTGAATTTGTGGTCATTCATTATATAATCAATAATAGCACTCAACAGAATATCCAAATGCAGATACAATCCAATGGAGTTTGGCAATGGGTTTCTCGTGAGATCATCCAACCAGGAGATCAGATTCAGGTAAGTTTCACTTATCGCATGGTGGGTCAACCCGATCATGACTCACAATGGTCAACCGATTTAGCGGGAATCACGCCTAATATCACTCATTAAAGACTTTGAGTTTGAGAATTCTCTTTTATGAACGAAGAAAAACGGGGGCATCCTTGCTTACACCAGGGGCCCTTCATTCCCCTTGAACCCCTTGACCCAAAGCCCCGTCGTGGCGCTTTGGGCAAGGTCTTCAAAAGGCAGGGATCCAGTGCTTTTAGCTGACTTGAATATTCGGTGAGCGTTTCCGTGACAGGCTTCGCTTTTTCTGGACCCACTGCAGAAGTCGGAGACAAGCTGACCAAGATTTTTTCGACCTCTTGTTTTGACTTATCTTTGAGAGAATCTAAGACTGTTTTTTTCTCTTCAGTGGAATACGTTTTTCCTTGCTCTGTTTCTTCTCGTTTGAAAAAATTTTGTGCTGCGCACACGGTACTCAAATTCAATGTACCTGTCTCAATTGCGGAGGCCACCTCGGGGACGGAAACTAAAAGTTTCATAGCCGCCAAACGTCTACCCGCCGCAGGTTCAGAATACTTTAACTCATGCACCGCATAGGCAAATAAAGACGAATAGCCACGTGAGCCTTTTCGGTGATTCTCAAGCATCCTGAGTCACTAGAATGGCTGATTTACAAGGTGTATCGAAAGATGCGGCTGAATCAGTATCAATTATTTTTTTCAATCAGTGCCCCCTAGCTCACAGCGGATTTAGCTGTGGCCTGTTTCCTGAGGCCTGAACGCTTACAAAAATTTCATCTCAGGAACTTGTTTAGGAACCTCTAGTTTAGCTGATGTTGCTTGAGCAATTTCTTCGACACTCACTCCAGGAGCGCGTTCTTTAAGAACCAAGCCCCTTGCGGTGACTTCGATAACCGCTAGTTCAGAAACAATTTTTTTCACTACCCCCACTCCTGTGAGAGGCAGAGTGCACTGAGGAAGAATCTTGCTCACACCATCCTTAGAAATGTGCTGCATCGCTACAATGACATTTTTAGCTCCAGCCACCAAATCCATCGCCCCTCCCATTCCCTTAACCATCTTTCCTGGTATCATCCAGTTGGCGATATTTCCTTTTTCGTCGACCTCCATCGCACCTAAAACAGTCAGATCCACATGCCCCCCCCGAATCATTGCAAAAGAGTCCGCACTGGACATAAACACAGCTCCTGGAAAAACACTCACGGTTTCTTTGCCTGCATTGATTAAGTCAGCATCTACTTCATCGTCAGAGGGATAGGGTCCCACTCCCAATATCCCATTCTCACTTTGAAGCACAACAGATATTCCTTTTGGAATATAATTAGCTACAAGAGTTGGGATACCTATTCCTAAATTGACATAGTATCCATCTTTTAACTCTAACGCGATCCTTTGTGCAATCTGTTCTCGTGTTAGTCCTTTAGACATGGCTCACCGTCCGCTTTTCAATTCTTTTCTCATAGTTTTTACCTTGAAAAATTCGTCGAACATAAATGCCTGGAACATGCACTTGATCCGGATCTAAAGTCCCTACTTTGACCAGTTCCTCTACTTCGGCAATCGTGATTCTTCCAGCCGTAGCCACCATCGGATTAAAATTTCGAGCTGTTTTTCTAAAAACTAAATTCCCAAACGCGTCCCCCTTCCAAGCCTTGACGATAGAAAAGTCGGCCTTCAGAGCTCGTTCTAAAACATAAGACCTACCATCCCATTCACGGACTTCCTTACCTTGTGCTACAATAGTCCCCACCCCTGTAGGAGTATAAAAAGCGGGAATGCCTGCCCCCCCAGCCCGAAGCTTTTCAGCCAAAGTTCCTTGAGGTGTCATCTCGATTTCAAGCTCACCAGAAAGAACCAGGGATTCAAAAAGTTTGTTTTCTCCCACATAGCTTGAAATCATTTTTTTGACTTGCCTTTTTTGAAGCATCAAACCAATCCCAAAATCATCCACCCCTGCATTATTGGAAATACAAGTCAGATTTTTCACCCCTAATTCAACTAATGCAGCAATGCAATTTTCAGGAATTCCACAAAGTCCAAATCCTCCCAAAGCTAATACAGCTCCATCCGGAATATCTTTGACCGCTTCTTGTGCTCCAGCTACAATCTTATTCATATTAGCATCTCCAAGGTATCACCTACTCCATTCTCTCAATACAAACCGCAGTACCTTCACCACCGCCAATACAAATCCCAGCCACACCTCGTTTCAGTCCCCGATCTTTAAGCGCTGAAACCAAAGTCACTAAAATTCTAGCTCCACTTGCTCCTAAAGGATGCCCCAAGGCAATGGCTCCACCCCAAATATTCAATCGCTCGGAAGGAATCTGAAGTTCCTTTTGAACTGCAAGTGCCACTACCGCAAATGCCTCATTCACTTCAAACAAATCGATATCCTGAATTTGCCACCCCGCCTTTTTCACCGCATTTTTCATTGCCCCAATCGGTGCAGTCGTAAACCACTGCGGCTCTTGTGCGTGAGATCCGTAAGAAACAATTCTGGCTAGCGGCTTCAATCCTAGGGCCTTTGCCTTATCTTGGGACATGAGCACCAAAGCTGCAGCTCCATCATTAATAGTAGAAGCATTGGCCGCCGTCACGGACCCTTTGGGATCAAAAGCAGGCTTAAGCGATGCCATTTTGTCAAACTGGACTTTAGCTGGCCCTTCATCGGTATCTATGCGCTGCACGTTGCCCTTTTTTCCCTGAATCTCGACAGGCACAATTTCCTCTTGAAATTTTCCCGCTTGTTGAGCCGCTTGAGCACGTCTGAAACTTTCAGCCGCAAACTGATCTTGTTGTTCCCTAGATAATTTCTTTTCTTTCGCGCAAAGTTCAGCGCAATTGCCCATATGGCTCTCATGGTAAGGATCCCAAAGTCCATCGTGAATCATAGAATCCATGAGGGGTTGATGCCCCATTTTAAATCCAGACCTCCCATTCCTCATAAAATAGGGAGCCGCACTCATACACTCCATCCCGCCTGCTACTACGACGTCGCTATCTCCCAACCGAATTGCCTGAACCCCCAGCATCACTGCTTTCATCCCACTTCCACACACTTTATTCAAAGTTAAGGCTGGAACACTCTTGGGCAATCCGGCAAAAATCGCGGCCTGACGGGCTGGCGCTTGACCTACTCCTGCAGTTAAGACATTTCCAAAAATCACTTCGGAAACTTGTTCAGGACCTACTCCCCCTCGTTTCAAAGCCTCCCGAATCACAATGGCTCCCAATTGGGGTGCTGTTAAGGAAGAAAGAGCCCCTTGAAAACTCCCCAAAGCAGTCCTAGCCATTCCTACTATCACCACATCACGTGTTATTTTCATTTCGGTTTTCATACTCCTTTTGAGACCGTAACGCCTCCCAGAAGAAGAATCACTAGGAAAATCTTGCCAGCCTGACCTCAGAGGGTTTAAAAGTTTAATAATGATAGGGATTTTTTTACTAAGTCTTTTGATCAGCACGGCTCCTGCCGAAACTCTTTCCTCCTGCTCCGGTGACAACCTTCCAGATATGGTGGAAAGGATTTCCTCTGGGGTTGTCAATATTAGTTCCACCACCATCGTCCAATACCGAGTCACTGGAATGGACGATTTTCTGAGACTTTGGGGGATTCCTCAGGAAAGAAAACAAACCTCCTTGGGTTCTGGATTTATTATAGATCAGGACGGATATATTTTAACTAATTATCATGTCGTTGAACAAGCATCTGAGGTCATGGTCACGCTTGCAGATAAGCGGCGGTTTTTTGCGAAAATCATTGGAAAAGATGAAAAAATGGACCTTGCCTTGCTGCAAATCCGCAATAAAGAGCACCATGTTCCAGAAAAACTCAAGCCCGTACCGCTTGGCAATTCTGATACGGTTCGCATTGCCGAAACAGTAGTAGCAGTAGGAAATCCATTTGGACTTCAAAACACCGTCACTAAAGGAATTATTAGTGCAAAAAATCGCACCATTGGTCTAGGTCCATTCGATAATTTTCTCCAAACGGATGCTTCGATCAATCCTGGAAACAGCGGAGGTCCACTTTTTAATTTAAAAGGAGAAGTCATTGGAATTAATACGGCAATTCGCTCTGAAACCGGACAAAGCAGTGGGCTTGGTTTTACCCTCCCTATCAATGAAGCAAAAAAATTGCTTCCTGACTTAAAAAAATATGGACGAGTGCCTCGTCCCTGGTTAGGAATACTTGGGGAAAGAATGACCCCACAGTTGGAGTTGTATTATGACCTCACTGTTGCAAAAGGAGTGCTCGTCTACAATACGGTTGAATCCGCTCCGGCAGATAACGCTGGACTTCAGCAAGGCGACATTCTCGTCAGCATTGATGGCATCGCTACGGATGAACCTAATGATGTGGAAAAAGTGCTAGCTAAGCATAAACCTACAGATACGGTCACCCTGAAATTTTATCGAGGAAAGAAGATTCGTGAGCTCCAGATAAAACTGGAGGAACTTCCCAGACTCGAACATCTCCCTAAAGGAATTATTTAGAACGAAAGAACCTTCTGCCTCTAGCATTTTTGTGGATGAACCGTTTCAAGGATAAAATGGAAAAAAGAAAAAAATCAGAATCAAAAGTGAGCCCGCTTCCTGTAGATTACCTGAAAATGGTAAGCGATGTATTTGCAAGCCATTTTGACTCAGAACTCAAGGCATTTAACCAACTGAAGCCCGACACTACTTTCGAAGCTTTGGGAGAAATCTATTCAGATGAAATTATCCTAGCGGTATCGCTCAATACAGAAGGGCAGCTGTCGGCCACCACTGTCTATGCCAGTTGTGACTTTGATCCCCAAGCAAGTTTTCCCACAGCTCAAGACCTTCTGGCAGCTTGTGTAGATGCTGTTGGCTCCATTTTTAGCTCTTTACTGAACTCAAATCAACCAGAATCTCTGACCCAACTTAGCCAGGAACCCCTGTCAGCATTGGAAAATGTTCCTTTCCAATGGACTGAAATTGAATGTAATAACAGCCGAATTTACCTCAAAGTGGATAAAGCAAATTTAAAAGTTGAGGCCCTTGCTGAAGAGTGGCTCAGAGAAAACGATCCAGAATTCTTAAAAAATGAACAAGAAGAATACAAGAAAAGTGAAAATCTTTTCATTACTGGACCTAGAAAGAGTGATACCACTGGCAATAATTCGGGATCGATTCACTAAAATCCATTAAAAATCAATAGTTTTGGGAATTCTTCCCTAAGACGAATGATAAATCCAAAATAAAATTTCATCTCATTTTAATTTTATTTATTATTTAGTTGACTTTTTATCTACACTCAGTTTAGAAGTAGTCATTCGTTCATATTCTATATTTAAAAAGGAGTTAGAAATAATGAAACTTGAAACTGAAAACAAAGTCGCACGAAGAATTTGTGATTTAATGTATGCTGAAAGAAAAGCAAAGAAAATCAGCCAGCAGAAGCTTTGTGAAAGCCTTGGAATCACCCAAGGGCTGCTTTCCAAAATCGAAAACCAAAAGCTACAGCCTTCTGTTTATGTTTGGCTCACCTTTTGCCGAATTTTTGGCTTAACCTCTGAAATCGCAATGAACGAGCCACTTTATCGTAAACGAATCAGCGTATTAAAGAAAAAGAACGACACAAAGGTTTCTGTTTTAAAACACTAATTCAGAACTTTTTCTTAGATTTGAACAGCTTCTCCTGCAATCTTTTCCCTGACGCGATCTTTTCAATAACGGAGAGCTTGAGTAAGGGATGTAACTTGTAATGTTTTGCTGTTAAGAAACTCCTGACTGCTGTCGGGAGTTTCTTTTTTTTGGTGATAACCCCCGGACTGTAGTCCGGAGTGAAAGAATGTCGCTAGCACTTACCTTAATTATGGCAAAAACCTGCTGCCAGAGAAGGCCTAAAATTAGGCTCTAAAACATATCCCTTTCATCAAAGTCTTGCTTCAATGTATCCACGAGAGAATCTGCACCATCCGCCCCTTCCCCATCAAATTCCTCTACCCCTTCATCTAGATCCAAATCATAAATAACTTTTGCAAAGTCTTTATCATGAGCCAAGTCCTGCCGAATGGCTTCAATATATTTATCAGGATACTTAGCCACAAGCTCTTCAATATAATGATTGAGCTTCTTTTCTTTCAAAATCACATCTTTACGTTTTATTTTTTTCCAATTTTTAATGTAGTGAAGCCTACAGTACCCCACAGCAGTAGCCAAACCTTCACAAGCCACTTCACGACACACCGTCTCCACAGCAGAGACACCTAAAGGATACCAAGGAAGCCCAACCCCTGGCCGAGAATCAATTTTTCCAGACTCTATTTTTTTTTGCACTCATTTCAATTGTCATGACGCACCCTATCCGTCAAGATGAAAGAATGAAAACGTCACTTTTGACAGGAAAAAAGAGCTCTCTTTTAGGTAAATCCCTCGGCGCTGTAGATTTACATATTCATGGAGCCTACGGAATAGACTTAATGTCCACCTTGTCTCGTTCCTTATCTGTGAATCAACTTCAGCAAAGGTTTGACAACCTTTCTTCTGCTCTTTGGGAAAAAGGAGTTGCTGGTTTTTGTCCCACCACCGTCTCCAGTTCCAAAAAAATTCTGCTCCACTCAGTCAGGCAACTGGGACTATGGATTCGACAAGATTCGTTTCCAGGAGCCAAACCTCTGGGCATCCATCTGGAAGGTCCGTTTATTCATCCTCATTGTAGGGGGGCCCACCCTAAAAAATCCATCCGGCCTTACGACCTGGATGAATTAGAGGACCTTTGGCGAGCGAGCCTAGGCACCCTGAAGATCATCACCCTAGCACCAGAAACACTGAGTACCAGGCAACTTCGACAACTGGTACATTGGAGTCACCCTAAAAAAATTCACCTTTCCATCGGACACTCCCAAGCAAGCGAAGAGTTGGCAAACCGAGCTTTTCAACTAGGCATGAAAGGCGTTACCCACGCATGGAACGCTCTGCCCTTCCATCATCGCAACCCGGGAGTCATGGGGGCAGCTTTAGGAAAACCTGGAATTTTTTTGGAATTAATCCTAGACCAAATCCATGTAGCTCCGACCCTTCTCCGATGGACTCTGAACCTCCACCCCTCTCAATCGATTTGCTTAATCTCCGATTGCCTGTCTGCAGGAGGGGATACCAAGAATCATCCACCAGAAGGGACGCTAGGCAATCTTAAGATCCACTTTGAAAAGGGAGCTTGCCGTGAAACTCATGGACAACTCGCTGGAGGTGGGGTGGTTCTAACAGATGCCTATTGCCACTGGCTGGAAAAGCAAGCCAAACAAACCCGAACTTCTATCAAAACCCTCTGGCAGTCCACCCGGCAGCAAATCACGCTTAACCCGCTGCTGGCTATCAGAATACCGAAGAATCAATTATCCGATCGGCAAGTGCAGTGGTTCTTAACTCCCGCTGGCAAAATTCATGTAATTCCGATTGACTCTACTCGCTCCAAAAGATAGTGTCCGACATCTTAGGGCTGCTATCAATGAAGATTTTTTTACATGAAATAACTGACCAAGAGAAAGAGCTCGATTTTTCTCAAGAGGACGCGTGGATTGTACAATCCGTTTTGCGCGTGGATGAAAAGCTAGAAGATTCTCGTCCTCAAAATCCATTGTCAGCTCAGCCTCGTCTTATCCAGGCTCATCTTTCTTTACGAAAAGTGGATGAAGTCATTGTTATTTCAGGGCGAATCAATACTTCTATTGAGCTGGTTTGCAGCCGCTGCGCCACATTATTCCAGTTTCATTGCACCCCTGCCTTTTCTGCCCTTTTTTGCAAAGATCCTATCATGGCAGGCATTGCTCACTTAACCAAAGCCGTTGATGGAGACCGTCATTCGGGCCGCCCTCAGGGACAAAATTCTGGCTTTGCCCGCCATGCTCATCACTTTGAAGAAGATCAGGATGATGGCTGCACTAGCCAAGATCTGGATATCACCTACTTATCCGAAGATTGTATTAACCTCGCTGATGTCATTTCTGAGCAACTTCAACTCCAAGTTCCTTTTCAGCCACTTTGCAAAGAGACCTGCAAAGGCATTTGTTCCCACTGTGGAGCCGATTTAAATACAGGAAGGTGCGCTTGCTCAAAAATCAAATCACCTACGGCATTTTCTGTATTGAGAGACTATAAAATATAAATTGACCCTAAATTTTAATCTAATAAGGAGAAAATCAAATGGCAGTCCCAAAAAAGAAAGTATCACGAAGTCGAAGAAACATGCGTCGTTTTTCAGGTGGAAATCAACTGGCAAAACCTACGATCATCTCTTGCCCTAGCTGTAGCGAGCCGACTCGCCCCCACCGAGTTTGTGCCTGTGGCCACTACAAAAGAAATGCTGTTCTACCAGCTCCAACCCCAAAGACTGCCTAGAATTCGCTTTGAGTGAGATACAACAAAGATTTAAGACATCCGCCTCCCAACTAGGGGGCTTATGTTTAGGCTAATCCTGGATGCTATGGGAGGCGACCATAGTCCTCGTGTAATCCTCGAAGGGGTTTTACAAGCTCTTCCCGAGTTACTCAGCAGTTCTGGTGAACTGGTCATCATAGGAGATGAACAAGCAATTCAGTCCATTTTGAAGAAAGTCCGGTTTAAAACTCTTCGAGACTTAATTCAGAAGAAAACTGAGCCAACCCATTTCAAAGAAAGCTCTTCGTTTCGCGTCCGACTCATTCATACCCTTGAGTCCATCGAAATGGATGATTCTATCGGGGCCATTCGAAAAAAACCAAATGCATCTATTAATTTAGGCTGCCAAATTGCAGCAAAAAATTACTTAGCTACCCAAAAAAATTTTCAAAGGTCAGGTTCGAAACACCCAACATCTGAGACGCTGGCGCCCACTGCGTTTATTAGTGCTGGCCATTCTGGAGCAGTGATGGCTTCAGCACTCGTTCAAATGGGTCGGTTAGAAAATGTAGAACGTCCCGCCATTGCAGTCAAACTTCCGACCTTAAGTCCTGATGGGTGCATCCTGATCGACGTGGGAGCCAACGTGGATTGCAAACCAGAACACCTTCGGGACTTTGCCATTATGGGTGCTGTATATGCCCGCGCAGAACGAAACAATCCAACCCCCCCCCGGATTGGCCTTTTATCCAATGGAGAAGAAAGAAAAAAAGGAAACGAGCTGACTCGTTCTGCTGCTTCTTTGATTGAGAAACTTTCCTGTTTTCAACCTGGACCCCTTTCCCTGGGGCAATTTGTAGGCTACGTTGAGGGTAAAGAAATTTTTAAAGGACAAGTCGATGTGGTAGTCACCGATGGATTTGTTGGAAACGTGGTACTTAAATCACTGGAGGGGCTAGGATTTGCAGTAACCCATATTTTAAAAAGCGAAGCCAAACGAAACCCTCTCACCCTGCTGGGGTTTGTTCTTTCGGGAGGGGTATTTGCGCGGTTTAAAAAACGTTTGGATTATGCAGAGTATGGGGCTGCTCCGCTTTTAGGAGTTGCAGGCTATGTTTTCATCTGTCATGGAAGAAGTAACTCAAAGGCAATTAAGAATGCAATATTTCGAGCAAAAACTGCTGTATCCCAGCGGTATATTGAGCATTTAGAAAAGGCACTTCAGAGTGCGGCAACCCCATTGTAGATATTTTAACCGGCAACAAATTTGAAAACACACCATCTAACGGAGGTATAGTTTTTTTCATGGCACCCAATCTCACTCAATATGCATCGCGTATTACTGGAACCGGATCTGCATTTCCGCCTCATCGACTTACCAATGAAGAGTTATCTCAACGTGTGGAGACATCCAACGCATGGATCATTGAAAGGACAGGCATCCAAGAGCGTAGAATTGCAAACCCCAGTCTCATTCAAGAAAGAAACTCCTCTTTAGGCCTCATGGCAGCTCAGCGCGCATTAGAAATGGCAGGAAAAACAGCGCAAGATCTTGATCAAATTTTATACGCGACTTGCACTCCTGATACCTTGATTCCATCTACTGCCTGTTGGCTTCAACAGAAATTAGGAGCTAACAAAGCTTGGGCCATGGACTTAAACGCAGCATGTTCAGGTTTTGTGTTTGCGTTAGCAACCGCCGATCAATTTATTCGATCAGGAAATATAAAAACTTCACTCATTATCGGGGGTGATATTCTCAGCGCTTTTACGAATTGGTCGGATCGATCTTCCTGCATTTTGTTTGGAGATGGAGCAGGAGCAGCGATCGTAGAACAGGTTCCTGCCCATTCGGACCGTCGAGTTCTTTCATTTCAACTGCATTCGGACGGAAATCTCTGGGAACTTTTCCATATCCCAGCTGGAGGATCCAACCAGGAAGTGACTCCTGAAGTTTTTAATTCTAAACAAAACAAAATGCAGATGAAAGGTAAAGAAATGTTCAAGGTGGCAGTACGGACTCTCTCCGATTATGCCGTTTTTGCATTGGAGTCTCAGGGACTTACTTTGAAAGATTTAGATTGGGTGATCCCTCACCAAGCGAATCTTCGAATTATTGAAGCAGTAGCGAAACGATTGAACATCCCTATGAGCAAATTTATTGTAAATATTGAGTCCTTTGGCAACACTTCTTCTGCGACTGTTCCGACTGCAATGGATTTATCCGTACGCGAAGGAAAACTTCAGCCGGGTCAACTCGTGCTCCTGGATGTATTTGGAGCAGGTCTTACTTATGGCACAGCTCTTATCCGATGGTAAACTTGTATGAATAGTTCACAACCCGTTTCCAAATTTTCGGCAGTTTTTGCTGTCTTTCCAGGACAAGGCTCACAGCAAGTAGGCATGGCAAAAGACCTTTATGAGAATTTTGCACTAGTGCGCCACACTTTTGAAGAAGCGTCAGAGTCCATCCATGTGAATCTCAAAAAGCTTTGCTTTGACGGCCCAGAAAGCGATTTAACTTTAACAGAAAATACGCAGCCTTGTTTACTCACAGCATCAGTTGCAGCTTATCGAGTCGCTGAACAGGAACTGGGTTTTTTCCCTGGCGCAGTTGCAGGGCACTCCCTAGGAGAGTACTCTGCATTGGTAGCGGCCCGATGTTTAGATCTCCCCTCTGCAGTTCGATGGGTAAGAGAACGTGGCTCAGCGATGCAAAAAGCAGTTCCTTCAGGAGAAGGCAAAATGGCTGCCATCTTGGGACTGGAAGACGCTCAAGTGGAACAGCTATGCAGAAAGGCGACCGAGATCGCCTTAAAAAAGAGGGAAAGCGGAGAAAGCAAAACCCTTTCCATTCCACCTCTAGTTGAACCAGCCAACTTCAATGCCCCTGCCCAGGTCGTCATTGCCGGGTCTTGTGATGCAATTGACGAGGCCATAGCACTCATCAAATCGGGGAAAGATTTTTCAGGGGGAAAAGCTATTCCACTTCAAGTCAGTGCGCCCTTCCATTGTCAACTCATGAAGCCTGCTAGAAATCGTATGGTTGAACTTTTTTCGAATACTTCAGGTGAACGCCCCAAACCCCTCGCGTTTCCTTATATTCCTAATCGCACGGGACGTCTCACTCAGGAAGCAGGACTCGTCTTTGAATTCTTGATCGAGCAAGTGGACCATCCCGTCCTTTGGAAACAATCCATTCAGACGCTTCTGGACGGATCTTTTCAAACAGCGATTGAATTTGGACCTGGAAAGGTTTTAACAGGGCTCATTAAAAGAATTGCCAGCTCCACAAATAAAAATTGCAATTTAGGTTCCGTGAGCGATACGGCATCTTTAAAGACTTTGGAGTCTCAATTTCAAACCCTGAGATCAAAATAAGGAGTTCTCGATGACAACCAAGAAACTACCCGCACTGATTACAGGAGCTTCTCGCGGAATTGGTGCTGCAATTGCAGTTCGATTGGCCCAAGAGGGGTTTCATGTTTGCATAAATTACTCGTCCA
>Ga0302320_10014802_pt1 | contig 16107 bp, 11 predicted proteins | sample Bog_T0_3_FD_202130 | JGI IMG/M metagenome (GOLD analysis project Ga0302320, IMG submission 202130) | Peat permafrost microbial communities from Stordalen Mire near Abisko, Sweden - Bog_T0_3 | ecosystem: Environmental > Terrestrial > Soil > Wetlands > Peat | place: Sweden: Abisko, Stordalen Mire... | reverse complement strand
AATTATGAATACGACCATCGTATCCGCCGAGGCGAAGGCTCGCCTGACCGAAGCCGTCAAAAGTTACACGCCGCCCGCGCCGGAAAAATACCGCGCGTTGAATGAAGTCAAAGAATCCATCATGGCCTTGCGGGAGCGCAAAGCGTCGTATGAAACCATCCGCTCCATGTTGCACGAGAACGCCGGCATTGAGGTATCTCACCAGACCGTCGCCCGCTATTGCCGCGAGGTGCTGGATTCAGCCAAGCCGAAGAAACCGCGCCGTCCCAAGACGCCGCCGACCGAACCACCGGCAGCCGCCCAAGGAGAATTGACAGCGCGTTCACCAGTCGGCCAGCTACGGTCACGCGAACCGCGCGTCACGCCTGCAAAAAATCTTTAGCGCAGCCGCGCAGGTGTCGCCCGTCGCGGCGACCAAGAGCGACTCAAAAGCAATCCACCAATCCTAAAAGGCAAAAGCCTTTGGGTTCAACGTCCGCGACCAACGCGCGTTACACAGCCCTGTAACGCGCGCTCGTCGCGGACGGATAGAAAAAGGCGCAGCCGCGCCCGCTTCCGTCTGTCATTGGCAGCGTCGCTCCGGCGCGCGGCTTCACTCATGCCGTTCCGCCGACCGCCTGCCACTTCCCGCCGCCAACGCCAGACCGAAGCGTAACAGTGGCGAGTCCGCCAATGGGTGAAATAATTCACACCAACACGTCCGCTTTGTGCCGTGCGCGCGAATCCGGCGTTCAATGGTATGATTCAAGACTCCTCACACTTTTCGGATGAACCCAATTTCAACATCCTGCCCGCCACGCGAGCAGCACCCAGCAGCGCTGTTTGATCATTCATGATGACCCGAACCGGAATGGAACTTAGAAGCTCTTTCATCCGCCCTTTGGACGTGAAGCTTTCAATGAACACCGGTTCTTTGAGTTTTTGAACAATTTTCGGTGCGATCCCGCCGCCAATGTAAACGCCGCCTGTCGCCATCATGTTGAGCGCAAGATTCCCGGCTTTCGCCCCGTAAAACGACACATACCAATCGAGCGCACTTGCACATAGCCCACAAGTCTTTTCGAGGCCGGCACGGGTGATCACAGCGGAAGGATTGCCGGATCGCATTTCAGCCACAAGCCCCGGCGTTTCGGCATAGCCTTTCACGTCCCGTAAAAACTGATAGAGCAATTGTTGTCCGTCTCCTGAAAGCACGCGCTCATAACTAACTCGCCCAAACTTGGCGCGAAGGTAAAGCAATAATTCCGACTCCAGTTCGTTCCGTGGCGCGAAATCAACGTGCCCGCCTTCGCAAGCAAAGGGGGTATGAGCGTTGCCATCCCAAAATAGCCCCGCCTCTCCCAGCCCGGTGCCGGCTGAAATCACGGCGGCGTTTCCGCCCACGTTTGGATTGCCAGCCTGAAGTGTCACCAAGTCGGCGGAAGTAAGCGCAGCAAGGCCATAAGCATTTGCTTCGAGGTCATTGATGAGTTTGACTTTCCCGATTTCCAATTCCCGCGCGAGCGTCAGATCATGCGTGTCCCACGCCAGATTCGGAAAGACGACCCGGCCCCAATGGACTGGACCGGCCACCCCGAAACAGGCCACTTTTGTTTTTGGCCTGCCGTTGTCGGAAAGAAATGTGGACGCAATTTTACAAAGGCCGTCGTAATTCCGGCTGGGAAAAGTTCGCGAGTTAACCAACTTCAGAGAGCCATTTTGAATTTCAAAAAGGCCAAGGCGGGATGAAGTTCCACCGATGTCTCCGGCAAGAATCATTTGTTTGCTGCTTTTTTCACCGTCCGTTGTGGAAATCATTGCCGACCAGGTGCGACGGTAAAAACGCATTCTTCGGACTGTAGATCCCGGCTGTTGGGGCCGATGAACACTTCAAATGGCCCGGCTTCCGTTCCCCAAGTCATGTCGCTGTGCAGAAAGACCAGATCACTTTCACCAATTCGAAATTGCACCTCGCGCCGCTCGCCCGGCTTCAGCGTCACTCTTTGGAATCCCTTCAGTTCCAGCGACGGTCTGGTGACGCTCCCGCTGTGGGTGCGAAGGTAGAGTTGAACAATTTCGGCTCCTTCGCGTTCGCCCGTATTGGTCACTTCCACACTGGCAATGATGCTGCCATTGGGATCAAGCGTCTTATGATCCAGGCGCAGCTTCGAATACTCGAACGTTGTATAGCTCAAGCCGAAGCCGAACGGGTAAAGCGGGTCGTTCGGACAATCAATGTATTTGGATTTATACTTCTCACAGGGATTGGCCGGATCAAACGGACGCCCGGTGTTTTTCTCGCCGTAATAAATCGGCACCTGACCGAGATTACGGGGAAATGTCACCGGTAACTTGCCCGACGGATTGCATTTGCCGAACAAGGTATCCGCCACAGCCTCCGCCCCTTTGCTGCCGGGATGCCACGCTTCCAGAACGGCGTCTGCAAGTGAACTTTCCCTCTCGATCGCCAGCGGACGGCCATTCAACAAAACGATCACGAGAGGCTTGCCCGTCTTCTTCAAGCGCTCCAGAAGTTTCGTTTGCACCCCAGGCAGGCTGATGCTGCTGCGCGACGCCGCTTCGCCGCTCATGTCGGCGGACTCGCCGAGCACCAGCACTGCGGCGTCGGCGTTTTCAACGGCCTTGACCGCGCCTTCAAATCCCGACTCGTCCCCGGACGATACGTCGCAACCCTTGGAGTAAAGAATTTCGCCGTTCGGGTTGAGCTTCCGCACGGCGGTGAGAATCGAATCGGGAGAATGCGTGTAGCCTTCCGCGCTCCACGTTCCCAGCAAGTCCGACTGCGCCTCGGCCAGCGGCCCCACCACCGCGATTTTGCCTCCGAGCTTCAATGGCAACGTGCCACCGTTATTCTTCAACAGCACCAACGATTCAAACGCCATTTGGTAAGCTGCCTGCAAATGTTCCGGCGTGCGGCTTAACGCCGCTTCTCGCGCCTCGTCACAATAGCGATACGGATCGTCGAACAGTCCAAGTTTGAACTTCACTTCCAAAATCCTCCGCGCCGCCTGATTGATTTCAGCGACGCTGACATCACCGCGATCCACCATCTTCTTGAGATAATCGAGATAGACTCCCCCTTGCATGTCCATGTCCACCCCGGCCAGCATCGCCTCTTTTCCCGCGATGTATTCGTCAGCCGCGATGCCGTGTTTGACCAATTCATTGATCCCCGTGTAGTCGGTGACGACAAAGCCCTTAAAACCCCATTCATCCCGCAACACGCGCGTCAGCAAATACCGGTTCGCCGTCACGGGGATTCCGTTCACCTCGTTGAAAGAAGCCATCACACTCATGGCACCCGCATCAATCGCCGCCTTGTAGGGTGGCAGATAAACTTCCCGCAGCGTGCGCTCTGACATGTCAACGATGTTGTAATCACGCCCCGCCTGCGCGGCACCGTAGGCAGCGAAATGTTTGACGCACGCGAGAATGCTCGAATGGTCGGCTCCCAAATGTTCGCCTTGAAAACCAAGCACGCGCGCCCGCGCAATTGCCGAGCCAAGAAACGGATCTTCACCAGAGCCTTCGGCAATGCGGCCCCAACGCGGGTCGCGCGCAATATCCACCATCGGCGCGAAGGTCCAGTTCAGTCCTCCCGCCGACGCCTCAATGGCTGCGGTGCGGGCGGAAGCTTCAATCACTTTCATATCCCAGGATGCAGCCTCTCCCAGTGGAATCGGAAAGATCGTCTTGTAGCCGTGAATGACATCGGAGCCGAAGAGCAGCGGAATGCCCAGCCGCGATTTTTTGACTGCGAGGTCTTGATAGCGGCGGATGTTGGCAACGCCGTGCGCATTAAAAATCCCCCCGCAATTTCCCTTCGCAATCACATCCGCCAAATCCGCGCGCGCGCCGGTCGGGCCGGTGATTGTGTCGGATGACGTGAACAAAATCGTCTGGCCGATTTTTTCCTCCAGTGTCATGCGTCCGAGCAACGCCTCGACGCGCGCCGTCACGGCGGCATCGGTCGAGCCTTGCATCGGCGACATGACTGCATTGGTTTCCCCCATTGCCCCCATCCTCCCGGACGCTGCAAAGAGCAAAACAGCCAGCACGGCTGCTGAAATACAGCCAGTCAATCTTTTATCGGATTTTTTCATGGTAATTAAATCGTATCGGTTCAAATGACCAAGAATTAAGCCACGCAAGATTGCGTGACGTGAACCGCGCAGCGGAACCGCCAGCGCCAACCTGCGCTCCAGTGATTTGATTCCGGTGATATGTTAGAATACTGTTGATAATCCAAAATCATTCCCGCTAAATCAATCATGCTGGCTTGTCTGTTTTAACTGTCGAACGCGCTAAAATTTCTCGCACTGTCGAATGACGACAAAAAAAGCCGCGACCAAAACTGAGAGCGTGCGGGCAATGACTGGCCCACTGGCTCACGCAATCCAAGTATCCGGCGAATCCAGCATCTTCGACTCGGCAAGTCGCCTGGTCGGGAAGAACTTGAGGTCGCTGCGACAATCGCCGGCCGGCATTTGACTCGGGTTGGTTTGTGTCGGACACAGTTGACCTAACTAGGTGATTTCGCGAATGTGATAGCGCTTATTGAGACCAGAGCGGGAGCGATTTCTAAGTTTCCGCCAGGCACTACTTGGTCGCTGCAGCCATGACCCGACTGGTGGATCGTTTAGGTTCGCCCGCAAACGTCAGGCCAAACCCAAACGGAAAGGCCGCGCCGGAAACTGACTGGTCGCGCACTGAATCCGTTTCCCGAGGCCACGCGCGCGGCAGCTTGCCGGTCGGCTTGCAGTCCCCGAACAGCACATCGGTCATGCCCAAACCTTCCGTGCCCGGCAACCACGCCGCCAGAAAGGCATCGCTTTGATCCAGCGCCGCTCCGAGCACCAGCGGCCGGCCGGAGTAAAGCAGTGTCACCACCGGCGCGCCGGTCGCCTTGGCTTTCGCAACCAGCGCGGCGTCTTCGGGCGCGAGACTCAAGTCAGCGCGGTCGCCCTTCATTTCAGCGTAAGGCAGTTCACCAACAACGACGATAATCGCATCCGCAGATTTCAAACCGTTCCCGTCCGGCGAGAATGAAACTTCAGTTTCTGCGCTGACAGATTTTTTGATTGCCGCGAGCAACGTGGTTCCACCCGTGGTCACGTCACCGGTCTTGCCCTGCCAGTCAATCGTCCAGCCGCCGCATTGAATTCCCAGGTCATCCGCAGCTTTGCCGACGACGGCGAGGCGCTTCAGATTCTTTTTCAGCGGCAAAACCGAGTTTGAATTTTTCAGCAGCACCAGCGATTCACGCACACACCGCCGCGCGACTTCGCGGTGCTCCGGCGAACCAATTTTTGCGAGCAACGCCGGATCGGTTTGCGGGTTTTCAAACAGGCCCATTTGAAATTTCACACGCAGGATCCGGCGCACCGCGTCGTCAATGCGCGATTGCGAAACTTTTCCATCGGCGACGAGCTGCTTCAAATCCGCGATGAAGTCCGCGTAACCGTTTCCTCCGCCCGGCCCATACGGAATCATCACCATGTCGAGGCCGGCGTTGATCGAGGTTTCGACGTCCGTTTTGTAGTCCGCTCCCAACTGGTCAATCGCCGCCCAGTCGGAAACGAGAAAACCTTGGAAGCCAAGTTCGTTTTTCAACACATCCGTGAGCAGATGGCGGTTGCCGTGCATTTTTTGTCCGTTCCAACTGCTGTAGGAAACCATGATCGAACCGACGCCCGCCTTGATGGCGGCGATGTAAGGCGGCAAATAAAGCTTCCGCAACGTGGCCTCGTCGCAAACCGTGTTGCCCTGGTCAATGCCGTCCACCGTGCCGCCGTCGCCAATGAAATGTTTCGCGCAGGCGAGAACGGAAGTCGGCTGCGCGGAAAGCTCCCGGCCTTGGAAGCCAGTCATCGCCGCCGCACCGAGTTCGGCAACGAGCGCGGGGTCGTCGCTGTAACCTTCGTAGCTGCGGCCCCAGCGCGGATTTTGCGGGACGGCGACACACGGCGCAAACGCCCAGCGGATGCCGGTGCCGGCCATCTCCTCGGCGGCCACCCTTTCCTCGCGTTCGACCAATTGAGGATCATGCGTGGCACCCATTCCGATGTTGTGCGGAAAAATGACCGCGCCGTCCACGTTGTTGTGGCCGTGGACGGCATCAATGCCGTAAAGCAGCGGGATTTTCAACCGCGTTTGCAGCGCCTGCGCCTTGAACTCGTTGACGAATTTCAGCCACGTTTCCGGGCGATTGTCCGCGGGATTGGAATCGCCGCCGCTCAAGACCGAGCCAAGGAAATACTTTTTCACATCGGCCTTGTCCTGCAGCGCTTTGGAATCTACCTGCACCATCTGGCCGATTTTTTCGTCCAACGTCATCTTTGCCAGCAATGCGTCGGCATCACTGGCGGGGCTGGCGGAAGAAATCAAGGTTGAAGCTGACAACACCACTGCGAGCAGGACGCCAAGAGATGCCCGTTCTGGTTGAAATTGGATTGGAGTAATTTGCACGGAATTTTTCTATTTGGTTTCGCCAGAAGTTTTCAAAATGAATTGACGGAAAAGACATCGTTCAGATTATTGTCCAAGTCCGCCCATTTCCAAGTTTCGACGTGGCCATCGCACAGGGCGAAATTAGCGCGCCCATTATGCCGGCAGGCAGGCTGCTTGCTGGGCGAGCGCGTGCTCCAGCCGGTGCTGGGGTCAGGCTTGAAGGTCACAATGTCCGTGAGATAGTGGGGTGGCATGGTATTGGCAGCCGGATAGTTTATGCCCACGCCGTTCTTCATGAACCCAGGCCGCCCCACATCGCCCATGAGCCAAATCTGACTGGTCCGGTGGATCGTGGTCATTTTGCGCGCGCCCTGAACCGCGCCGGATGGATCCAGATAATAGCGAACGATGCTCTCGGACCGGTCCTGGTCGTCTTCAAGCGGACCATAACCTTCACAGGGCGAGTTGTAGTAATTCGTGCATTGGGGGTCTATGTCCGTGTCCTGCACGACGGGGCACCGCCACACTTGTCCGACCGTATCAACTTTGGTCAGATATTTGCCCTGCTCAAGGAACCGGAACCACCAGTTGGTGCTCGGTGTGGCGGCATTCCGATCGTTCAACGGCGGTAGAAAATCGTTATTGTCGCCGACATACATCATCATCGCCAGGCCGATTTGCTTGTTATTGCTGACGCAGGCAATAGACTTGGCCCTATCTTTGGCCTTGGCCAAAGCCGGCAACAGCATGGCCGCCAGAATGGCGATGATGGCGATGACAACCAGCAGTTCAATCAAGGTGAACGCCTTGGAATCCGAATTATTTTGAATTTTCATAACTTACTTCTCGCTTGAGCCGGGTCTGCCCACAGGCAGACCCGGCTGCATTTTATTTTCAACCACCGACCGTCACCTCATTGCACGGAGAGGCGGTAGAACCGCTTACTGTTTCCAGTCGAATCGGGAACCACGGCGTTCACGCCCGTCCCGTTCGTCCCGTTCAATGTGTTCCACGACACGTCAGTCAGGTTGTTTTTGTATTGGACCGTGTAGTTGTGGCCAAGCTGCGTGGGGAACAACAGGTTGATGTTGCCACCGCTCCGGCTGGGTGTAATGGTCGGTTTCAACACGTTGGCGTCAGTGATGATGACATTGCCATAGGCTGGCACATCCGTGATCCAAACATCCGGCCCGACTGTTTCAAAGCCATACTGAATGTGACGAGCCGGGTCGCCGACGGTGACCATGCTGATGCTGAACGGACCAGGTTTTAGCGGAATACTCACCGATCTGAACGATGAATAGTCAGGCGCAAAATCATGGATGAAGGCAACACTCGTCCAGCCGTTCCCGATGGCATTCGTGTTCGAAGCACTGACCAGAGTGTTGGACAGCACCGTGCCGGAGAAGGTCACATTCATACCGGGCAGTGTTGTATCCACATCCAGGCTGGCGTCCATGGTTTTGTTGCCGACCGCTCCAGGACCACCGCTGGGGAGATAATAATTCGTGGACGTGTCATTGATGTCGTTCGGGAGCAATACCAATCCGAGGCTGTTAAAGACCGCCTGGAGGTCAGCGACGCCCCATGAACTGCCATAATCGTAGCCTCCGCCATTTTGCGGCGTTTCAGAAACATTCATGTAGCCTGACCAAGTCGCTGATGAGTTCACATAAAGGTTGGTGGAAACGGCATTCGACGACTGAATCACCACCGAACCGTAGTTGGTGACGTCGGTCGGCCAGACATCCGGGCCGCGGGTGATGAAGCCGTATTGAACGTGCCGGTTCGGGTCGGCAACCGTCAGCAAACTGACGCTGAATGCCGCGCCGTTGGTCAGCACGTTGGTCGCTTCCACGAAGGATGAGTAGTCGGGCGAGAAATCCTTGATGAAAGCAACGCTGGTCCAGCCGTTGCCGATGAGGTTCGTGCTTGATGGACTGACGAGAGTATTGGTAAGCACGGTGCCGGAGAAGGTCACCATACTCCCATTCGGGCCATTCATGCCGTTGTTCAATTCAACATACATGCTCGCCTCCATGTCCTTGAAGCCGACCGCGCCGTTGGTGCCCTCAGGATAGGACCCGGACTCATCATACCAGTAATTGGTGTTGATACCGACGGACGCCGGCAGGAGCGTCAAGACGGTCGCCCCACTCTTCACCGAAAAGGCAGCGGTCAACTGGTCAAGATTCCACGGGCTGCCATAGTCGAAGCCTCCATAATCTTGCGGCGTTTCATAGACGTTCATATAACCCTGCCAGGGGGCGTTGGGGCCAACCCCGATGGCAGTTTGGCTGGGTGTGGTTCCGATCGTGACGTTCACCACGGACGAGGTGGCGATGCTTCCGCTGTCAGCATACGCCACGGCCGTCAGCGCGGCGGCGCCAGGCGCGGCACCGATAATGGTCAAGGCAAACGGCGCGTTGGTGTCATTACCAAGCAGCGTGGCGCCGTCATAGAACTTGACGTTCGTGATCGAACCGGCGGTGACGCTCGCGGAGGCGTAGATGGTGAAGTTGGTGAACACCGTGGCTCCGTTGGCGGGGCTGGTGATTTGCGCGCTTGCGGTCGGGGTTGTGATCGTGACGTTCACAACGGAGGACGTGGCGAAGTTTCCATCGCTGTCCTGCGCCACGGCTGTCAGCGCGGCGGGGCCAGTCGGGACACCGGTGACGGTCAAGGTGTATGGCCAACTGGTGACGTTACCGAGCAAAGTGGCGCCATTATAGAAACTCACATTCGCAACCGAAGCAGGCTGGACGGACGCGGAGGCGCTGATGGTGAGGGTGGTGTATGACGTGGCCCCGTTGGTCGGGCTGGTGATTTGCACATTCAAAGGCACCGTCCCGGCGGCCACACGGATATTGTCAAAATCCGCCGTGGTCCCCGTGGAATAATCCGGCGCTTGGACCCCGAAGCTCATACCCGTAGCGCCCGCCGGAATCGTAACGGGGAATGCGTAGGTTGCCCAATAAGCGGTTTCACTGGAGGGATACAACGTGCCAGTATTCCCAATCTGCCCGCTCGCATTCCAGAATATGGCATAAAACCCGCCAACACCCGTGCCGGACTCACGTTTCATATCCACCAAGCAGGTAACACTAGCGCCGGCGCTCAAGCCCAAGGTGCTCAACGGAATCGGGGTGGTATTGCCAATGGTGCTGTTGGCTCCACTCCAACTGGCCTGGCCCGGAACATACTGGAAACTCAGGTAGCCGTCTGGATTGCCGCCAGACGTGAGAAACTGGGCGTTGTAACCTCCGCCCCAAGCAAACGTGTTGGCCACAATATCCGGGTTGTTCGAGTCTGATGGTTCGTAACCCCCACCCGGAACGAGATTGGCCGTCCCGGCGACCACACGGATATTGTCAAAATCCGCCGTGGTTCCCGTGGAATAATCCGGTGCCTGAACTCCTATACTCATACCCGTAGTGCCCGCAGGGATGGTAACGGGGAACGTATAGGTCACCCAATTGGTGGTTTCACTGGAGGGATACAACGTGCCGGTATTCCCAATCTGCCCGCTCGCATTCCAGAATATAACATAAATCCCGCCAACCCCCGTGCCGGACTCAACTTTCATATCCACGAAAAATGTGCAAGTGCCGCCGGCGCTCAAGCCCAAGGTGGTCAACGGAATCGGGGTGGTATTGCCAATGGTGCTGTTGCCCCCACTCCAACTGGCCTGGCCCGGAACATATTGGAAGCTCAAGTAGGTGCCGGCAGGATTGTTGCCGCCAGACGTGAGGAACTGCGCATTGTAGCCTCCACCCCAAGTGAACGTGTTGGCCACAATATCCCCATAGTTCGAATCCGATGGGTTATAATCTCCACCCGGAACGGGGTTGATTTGCGCACGGGCAAGGGTGGTCATGGCGGCCAGTGCGAGGATTGTCAGTAACTTATTCATATCTGGTGATGTCTGGGTTGTTTGTTTGACTGTCGGTTACGGGGTCACAACATCACAATACACGGGCTTTGAAAACTGCCTAGCTGTCAAAGTGGATAGTTTTTCGATGCGTAGCCGAACAGCGCGTGCCCAAGTGCGGCGGCTTACTTTGCCGTCCGGACTTTCAGCACCGCCTCGGTTCGCGAATGCACATGCAGCTTGTGGTAGATGTTCCTCAGATGAAATCGCACCGCTGCCATCGTCACGTTCAGGCGGTCCACGATTTCCTTGTTGGACAAGCCATGCACGACGAGGTCCAGCACCTCGCGCTCGCGCTCCGTGAGCTGGTTCACTTCCGTGGTGGCCCGGGTCTGTTCGCGGAAATGCGCGATGACCTTACGGGCAACCCCGCCGCTCATCACGCCGCCCCCCTGCTGCACCTCGCGCATCGCGTTCAACACCTCCTCGGTCATAGTGCGCTTGAGCAGGTAGCCGGAGGCTCCGGCCCTTAAAGCGCGGAAAATCCGGTCCGGGTCCTCATACACCGTCACCATGATCGCCTGCACCCCGGGCAGCAGTTCCTTCAGTTTCGCGATGCAATCCACGCCGGACATTTTGGGCAGTTGAATGTCCATTAACACCAGCTCCGGCTGGTGCGCGGGCAGCACGCGCAACGCTTCCTCCGCCGTCGAACAGGTGCAAACGCAGCGGAAGTCGGTCGAGAGATTGATGATCGTCTCCAGCACCTCGCGGGTGGTCTTGTTATCCTCGACGATGGCAACTTTGGTCATGATACAACTCCTCCCAGTGGCAGCCGGAATTCGACGGTGGTTCCCGTTCCGGGCTGGCTGCTGATCCGGCAGGCGCCACCCAAATCCGCCAGGCGCTCCCGCATGCCCGCCAGACCATCGCAGCCCGGCTGTTCTCCCACCCTGGAAAAACCCTTGCCGTTGTCGCTGACGGCGATGGTCAGTTGGCCGCCGACGACTTCCATGTTGATGCGCACCTCGGACGCGCCCGAGTGACGGACGGCATTGTTGAGCGCCTCCTTGAACGCGAGAAAAACACCGTGGCGCAGCCGCGAATCCAGCGCCGTAGCCGGGAACGTCTCCGCCATTTGCAATCGGCACCCGATGCCCGCGAGTTTCAGGAAGCGTTGCGCGAACAGCGAGTAGTAGCTGGCCAGCGAGTCCACCGAATCATATTTCGGATTCACCGCCCAAACAATTTCGTCCAGCGTGCCGACGACGGCGCGCGCGGTTTCGGCCAGCTTGCTGACGTAACGCCCGCGCGTTTCCGCCGGGACGGACGGCGTCTGGATCATCGCCCCCAGCAGGCTCACTTCCGTGAGCGTCGCGCCAAGTTCATCGTGCAAATCCTGCGCCACGCGTGTGCGTTCCTGTTCGATGGCGTGCTGCCGTTCGGCGTGCTGGCGTTCCTCGATTTCCATCTCCAGTTCGCGCGTCCGCTCCGTCACCTGCCGGCGCAGCACCGCCACCCAGCCGAACGCCGCCAACGTCACGAAGCACAGCGCGCCTGCGATCCACAGCACGCGTTTCAACGTCCACCATGACGGCACCGCCAGCAACTTAACGTCATCCGGCGAACGCATTTCGATGCGAAAGGATTTGGCCCGCCAATTTTCGCCCGCATACCACTCGTTCGGATCAATCGGGAAAGCATCAATCCGGCAGATACCCGTGACCGCGACGCGGCTGCCGTTTTCCAACCGGGCGAAAGCGTCCAGCCCGCCGGACTGACGGAGGTAGGCGTGGAAAATAAAACTGCCGTCCTGAAGAATCAGATACCGATCCGCCCCGTGCAACGCGCGGTCCAGCAGCCGTGCCGTGACCTGGACCAACCGGCAATCATACCGGCCCTTCAGCGCTTCGTCCTGTGTCAGAGTCGCTGGCGCGAGCGGCGGCGCGATCCCGAGCTTGCGATAGACCGCGTCCTGCAACACGGGCGAGTATTCGCCCCGCCCCACGAAGCCAAGCGCCTCGACGTAATCGCCCACTTGCAGCGGTTTGCGTGAATCGGTTTGCACCTCGACACCCTGTTCGCTGTCCTGAAGAAAAAGCCGCCGGCCCGGCTCGAAATAAGTCACCGTGCCCGCCACCTTCACCCGATGGCCAAAGGATTCCTGCGGGGCGAATTGCAACAGGCTGCCGATTGGGCGCGTCGCGACCACAAACGGATCGCTGGGTGCCGGCTGCTCGATCACCAAATCCTCCGTCCGCGGCACCATCAGGCGGATGGCGAACAACTGGCGCTGATGACTGAACAGCGCCGAGCACACGCCGCGCACGCGCACCGTGCTGTCGGTCAGTTCCGCGATTTGCTTCACCGGCAATTCGCGCGTGAACGCCCAAATCCGCCCGCCGCCGGTGGCAATGTTCACCAAATAAAATTGCGAAGCCACGTCCCGTTGAACGGATCGCACGACGCCTGTGATCTCGACGAACTGGCTGTCCTCCCCGCCGCTGGCGAGCTGCTCGTAGGTCACCGGTCTGGCTGGCGGCAGTTTGCCTTCGCCCAACACGCGCACCTGCTCCGGCACGACGACGGGCGCGTATTCGCCGGGACTGCTGACGCCCTCAACCTCGACGATCTGGCCGGGCGTCAGGGGCGGAGTGTGGGGGTTGAATTGGAGATAGATGCCGGCCGTGTCATCCTGGATGAAGCGCGAGTAAAGCTTCTCGGACCAAAACGTGACCACGCCGCGCAAGTGAACCCGCATCGGCTGTTGCGCCTGTTCCACCGTCAATCCGCGCACGTCCGCCGCCGTCCGCAATTCATTGGTCGGCGTTTGTGCCGTGGCCGCCAGCGGAAATGCGCCCAAGCGGAACGCGAGGACAAGGATAAGGAGTTGGGCGAATGTTCGCACCGCACGAGAGTTGCGCCGCCGTTTCCGGCTTGCAGGAAAATTGATGGCGCGTTCGATGAACATGTTCGGAACCAGCACAAACCAAAATCGAATCAATGCGTGGAACCGCCCAGCTTTTCGCATGGTCTGGTTTAATTGTCAATCCACTCCGCGCCGGGTTGTTCCCGGCAAACCGGGATTCGCCAGCGCACTTTCCGCGCCCGCAGCCATCTTGGACGGCGCATACACCCGCACATAATCCACCGTCAATCGCTGCGGAAATGTTGTGGTGCTGTCGGGGTAGCCGGGCCAGTTGCCGCCCACGGCCAGATTCAGCAGAATGAACTGCGGCTGCGTGAACACCCACATTGTGCCCGGCGGCAGGCTCGCGGGTGTCACGCTGAAATACTGCTGCCCGTCCACAAACCATTTGATCTGATTCGTGGACCACTCGACTGCAAAGACATGGAAATCGTCGGCGTAGTCGCCGCCGCCCGGCAGCGCGAACTCCTGATGAATGCCACCGGCGCCGCAGTAACCCGGTCCATGCACCGTGCCGTGAACCAGCGCCGGCTCTTTCTTCCCGATGTTTTCCATGATGTCAATCTCGCCGCAGTTGGGCCAGGGAGCCGTTGGAATGTTCGTCCCCAACATCCAGAACGCGGGCCACATGCCCTGGCCGCGCGGGACTTTCATGCGCGCCTCGATGCGGCCATAAGTCCAAGACGCCTTGCCCAGTGTTTTCAGCCGCGCTGACGTGTATTCGCTTCCGTGGCAACTTTCATGTTGGGCTTCAATCACCAAGTAACCGTTCTCGATGCGAGCGTTGTTGGTGCGCGAGGTGTAGTATTCCGATTCGTTGTTTCCCCACCCACCTGCCCCGATGTCGTAAGTCCACTTCGCCGGATCGGGCGCGCTCCCGTCCGGCTGGTTAAACTCGTCGGACCAGACCAACGTCCAGGCGGCATTGGTGCTGGTTTGCGCAGACGCGGTCATGGCAACCAACACACAGACCCAAAGCAACACGGCCAGCCGCCATCGTGATCGCCAGGTTCTTGCGGAATTTATGGCTAAATCAGAATTGAGAAGCTCTTCCATCTCCTGATTGTGCCTCGTTTCCAAACCCCGCCAAGCTCCCAAAATGGATAGTTCGGTGAAAGGCTCAGTCATGGCGCAAGCGATATATGGGCCAATCGAAGGAAATACTGACCAACCTGCCAATGACATTTGCGTCTCGGCACATACAAATGGATTCACCTTTCAGGCTTCGTGAATTGTGCCGCCCATTATATCGCTCCGTTCCGCTTGGCAAGGACACTACGAAAACGGCTCAAACAAAACACTCGCCGTTTTCGTTCCTCGCTTGCCAATGCTCACGTCGCAAGCTGCGGCTGGTTAGGAATTCACGAAGAATATCTGCAAGCCTTCAGTTTGCCTTGCGCAATTGCCAGACTTGCGTTCCATTCCGGCTGTGCTATTGGTTTTCTTGAGACAGGACGAAAGTCTGGATTCTCCTACTTCGCTAGAGTCGGCGTAAGCTGACTCGATAATGCCCTTCAAATCCTATTATAGGTCAGGCAAATGCCTGTTTAACGCGAGAGCGTCCCTCAATTGTGAGGCCATCATTGGCGAGAACTGACGCCGGTTTTGCTGTCAGTTTGATGACCCCCACTTCCCTTTGCATGGCTTTGCCATGCCTTGGGAAGCCGGTTTTGAATCAAAAAGTCCTATCGGAAATTCCGATATTCATTATCGGCAAATACGATAGTTAATTTTTTGAGGAGACAGTTCCGTTAGGCTACGCATTTACGATAGCTGAAAAATTTGAGCGGCTGGAAATGAAACAGCGAAATTTCATCGGGCGGCTGGTGGGCAGAAAGCGCGACCAGCTTGATTGGACGCAGGACTTTTTTGCCGACAAGTTGTAGCTCGCGGGCTGGCATGACGCCACGCGCAGCACCGTTTCCAAAATTGAGGACGGCTCGTTGCGGATTGATCTGATCCAGTTGTATTACATTGCCACCGCGCTCGGCCTTAACCCAAATGATTTGTTGGCCGAGATTGACTGGCGCAAACAGGTTGAAAAGATGATTTATTCAATGAAAACCCCACAAATGGCAGAAGCGTATGGAAACCATTCCAAAAAATGAGGAACCGACCGCAACGCCGCCGACCGAACGGCTCGCGTATTCGATTCAAGAGGCTGCCGATATGCTCGGCGTGAATTATTTTAGCGTCTATCGGCTGATTCAGCGCAACAAATTAAAAGTTTGTCGCGCCTTGCGCGGCAAATTGCTCGTGCCGCGAACTGAATTATTGAAATTATTGGGAACTGAATGAGGCAAATTATGAACTACTACGAACGACCCACACAGCTTCAAGAACAGGCCAACGCCGAGGCCATGCAGCATTTCGCGGAACATCTGAAACAGTTCAAAGCGAATTGTGACGCACTTCAAAACATCGAGCGCAATCTGACGATGACGGCAAGTGACGCTTCCAGAGCCGCGTTGCAATCGTCAGGCCGCATCGTCCAAACCGACGACGGCGCGCAATGGCAACACGCGGTTGATTTGACGGGAATCACTTCCATTTGCCATCGCCGCACAGCGGCAGGTTTTGAATTTGCTACCGTCGAATGTCTGCCGTTGAAGTCGGGGGAAATGAAGGACGTATTGAACACCGGCCACGACGCGCGCGAGGTGTTGCAAGCGTTCGTGCGCGACCAGCGGCAGGTTTTGAAAGTTTGGAAGGACGATGTGAACGCGCAGGTTAAGGAACTGGAGAGTGAAACGTTTTGGGGAAGGAATCAAGCCGAGGATTTGCGCTTTTCCCTGGCCAGGCGCAGCGCCAAAGCGACCCACTCTTCCACCAGTTTTCTGAGCCGTTTGTAATTGGC
>Ga0302320_10014801_pt1 | contig 16107 bp, 14 predicted proteins | sample Bog_T0_3_FD_202130 | JGI IMG/M metagenome (GOLD analysis project Ga0302320, IMG submission 202130) | Peat permafrost microbial communities from Stordalen Mire near Abisko, Sweden - Bog_T0_3 | ecosystem: Environmental > Terrestrial > Soil > Wetlands > Peat | place: Sweden: Abisko, Stordalen Mire... | reverse complement strand
ACCAGAGCCTGCCTCCGCTTCACCAACTGCTGACCAGCCTGCTGGAGAACCAACAAAATGAACACACTTTTTCAGCCAACCGCGAACTGTCAAGATACAATCTGTCTCACCCAAGGGGTTCACCCCACAGCCGTGTCAAGCGAAAATTCTCGCCATTTCGCGCCAACCACCTGATTCCAAACACCATAGAGTTTCCCCCAAAGTGATGGAATGCCCGCTCCAATTTGCTATCCTGAAAGTAGAGCCACAGGTGGCCCACATCCGCCCTCTTTTGGCGAATGTGGGATTGAAGACGGGGTATTCCGGCAGGCAGCTTTTGAACCTGCTCTTGACCTTCAACCTTGAAACCTGCTCGTTTAACCCTTTTATATTCAATTTTTTACCGGGAAATATGGGAGGGTAAGGGATACCACCATACCGGACAGAGTATTTGAGCGCGCAGACTTGGGCCACGCCCGTTTTATATGAAGGCGCGATGCGTGTAGGATTTTGATATGCATTCGTTAAAAGCTGTTGCATTCGATTATGGGAAAGTTCTGTCGCTGCCGCCTACCGAGGAGCAGTGGGAAGCATTAAGCACGCGCTTTGCTACGCCGATGCAGGAATTCCAGCGCATTTACTGGGGTCATCGCGTGGAGTTGGATCGCGGGACGCTGGACAACGTCGCTTATTGGAAAGTGGTCGGCAAGGACTGCGGCTTCGAGATTAGCGATACCGAGGCAGAGGAACTGATCGATCGCGACAACCTGCAGTGGACCAACGAGAATCCCGCAATGGTTAATTTTGCGCGCGATCTGCGCAAGGCCGGATATAAGACGGCGATTATGAGCAACATGGAGCACCGGATGCTTGCAGCAATACGGAGCAAGCTCGCGTGGCTGGATGAGTTCGACGTGCAGATTTTCTCCTGCGAGGTTGGCACGGTGAAGCCGGAGGCGAAGGTCTACCTGCTATGCTGCGAGCGGCTGGGCTGCAAACCGGAGGAGGTGCTGTTCCTGGACGACAAACAGGCAAACACCGAAGGGGCAAAGAAGGTAGGGATGCAGGCCTACATCCATCACTCGGCGGTCGATCCGGTGATGCTGACGGGCGAGTCGGAGATCACGGTTGAAGAGCTGCGGGCACAGCTACTCGACGGACGCTGAAGATCGATTGCCAAACCTGAAAACGGATGAATGACGCCCCGAAGACACGTGGGTGAATGGCCGGATACGAGCAACGAACGGTCAAAGCCCCACATCTGCTAGCTTCGGCAGATGTGAGGCACCAAGAAAATAAAGAGTGGCGGAAAAGATCATGGCTTCGGGATGTCGTGTCTTTTCAGAAAATCATCCACCCGAATGATGGCACGGGTGATGGTCCCCAACCCGATTTGGCGCTTACCCTCGTAGGCGGCAACCCGGAGCTTATAGAAACGGCCGTCAATGGACTCAACCTCGGCAGTGGCCCGAACCACCGTGTTGATGCCGACGGGGAGGCGATGCTCAACGTTGATCGCGGTGCCCACCGAGATCTCGCCCGGCTCGCAGAAGGCTTGCAGAGCGTGAACGCCGGCGCTCTCCATCAGACGAATCATGTCTGGCGTGGAATAGACGGGCGGAAGTTGATGATTATGCGCGGTCAGGGTGTGTTCGTATTGCACACGCTCCTCTGCCGTACCTTTGGCGCCGATAGGAACTTGTTTAACCATAGCGCGAGAACTGTATCGAAGTGCGGACCGAACAGCAAGTGAAAATGGCGAGAGCTGGAAAGTTGTTTAGGAGTGCGCCTTCCGGCGGCACTTGGATCATGCGGCGGTGAAGAGCGCATAGCCGGTTCGCCGTACTGCTGTCCAAGGCCTGCCAGAGCCAGCCAACTGCGCGTTCGGCGGCATCAGGGACGGAATCGGCTAATTTGGATCCCGGGCAACCACGCGCTCTGGTTGTTCTTGCCAATCTGCGAGTGACCGACAGAGGCATAGCAGTAAAAGCCGCGTTTGCCGCTAAGCCGTTTGCTACAATCGCCCGGAAGAGTATGCACCATCTGGAGAGCGCCATGAGCACCCCTGCCCTGCCTGAGGAGACGGTACCTGCGTTGAGCGAAGGTCAGCGCTTGCTGTACACATTTACGGCTCCGCCCAAAACCATGTCTGACCTGCGGCGCAATGCGAGCTGGTGGGTGCCCTGGCTGCTGATTTCACTTGTATCCATCGCATTCTCATACACGCTGGATAAGAAAATTGGCTGGGGCCAAGTCATGGAAACACAGATCCAGGCCAACCCCAAAAGCGCCGAGAAGATGGACAAGATGCCACCGGCGCAGCGGGAGAAGATCGTAAAGATCCAGGAGATGAGCGCCCGAGTCATGGGCTATGCGTCACCGGTGACGACCCTGCTGATGCTGGTGGTGGTAGCAGGCGTACTGTTGGGAGTGTTCAACTTCGGCTTTGGAGCCAAACTGCAATTCAACGAGTTGATGGGAGTGGCGGCCTACGGATACCTGCCGACCATCCTGAATAGCCTGTTGATTATTTTGATTATGTTCTTTGTAGATCCGGATACGTTCGACATCAAGAACCCGCTTGCAACAAACCTGGGATATTTTGTTCCAGCCACCATGCCCTTCGCGAAGGGGATACTCGGGGCGTTTGACGTGTTCACGTTGTGGCAGGTGTTTCTACTGTCGGTGGGCGTCTCGCAGCTAAGTAAGGTGAAGAAAAGCGCGGCGTTCGCGACCATCTTCGGGCTGGTCATTTTGGTCAAACTTGCGAGCGCGGCATTCAGCCTTTCAATGTAGAAAAAGCGGCAAGCCGAATAAAATGGGCTCCCGCGGATGGGAGCCCATTTTCGTTGCGCGCTCGCGCAGTTTCAGGAAACGGCGCAGACTTCAATGGCGCGGTGGAGGGCGGCTCGGGCAAGCAGGCGGGTGGAGTCCAGCACCGGCAGCGGGGAAGTTTCATTGCCTATCAGCAGTGGCAGTTCGGTGCAGCCAAGGATGACGGCGTCGCAGCCCTGGGCCTTCATGCGGCTGATGGCGCCGCTGACGACTCCAAGAGAGTCGGAGCGGAAGATGCCATTGACCAATTCGTCGAAGATGATCTGGTCGATGCGACCGCGGTCGAGCGGCGAGGGAATCTGGTACTCGATGCCGTGCCGGGTGAGAACCTCGGGATAGACTGGGCCCTCCATGGTGTACTTTGTCCCGGTGATGGCGAGCCGGTGAAAACCATGTTGTTTCGCGGCAGCGGCAACCTCTTCAACAATGTGCAGCCAAGGGAGCGGCGAGGCTTCGGCGACCTGCTTGAAGGCGCGGTGGATGGTGTTGTCGGGCGAGATGAGGAAATCCGCTCCGCACTGCTGGAGTTTGCGGGCTGAAGAGAGCATGCGCTCTGCGACGGCGCTCCAGTCATCACGCTCGATGTCCTGCATATACTCGCCGAGGCAGTGGGTGTGCATGGAAATTTCCGGGTGCATGTGGCGGCCAAGCAGCGCAGGCGCTTCGGCGCAGATGGTTCGGTAGCAGAGCGCGGCACCTTCGGCGGAGCAGGCAACAATTCCGATGTGCAGGGGTTGGGTCATCGTGGAATTCGGCTTTCCTTTACAACAATTTCAAGAGCTCACGCTTGCGCTCCTCGGGAAGCCATGAAGCACGGAAGGAATTGGCGGCAAGCTGGCGCAGCTCTTCGTCAGTAAATCCAAAAGCATCTTGCGCCAACTGATACTCCCGCACAAGTGTCGTCTGAAACATCTCGGGATCGTCGGTGTTCAGGGTGACGAGTGCTCCGGCGTCAAAATATCGGCGCAAGGGATGGGACGAAATCCCGGCGCAGCAGCTTGTGCGCAGGTTCGAGGTGACGCAGAGTTCGAGCGGCGCTTGCTCGCGGACAAGGCGCTCTACCAGCGCGGGGTCGTCTTCGGCGTGGAGCGCGTGACCGATCCGCCCGGCTTTGAGGACGTCCAGCGCACCATAAATCGAGGCGGGACCGACACTTTCTCCCGCATGAACGCTGAGGCGGAGTCCAGCGCGCGCGGCCTTGGCGTAGACTTGCTCGAATAGCTCAGGGGCAGCAATGCGCTCGTCGCCTCCGAGCCCGATACCGATGATGTTGCTATTGTGGCCGTTCTGGAGCTGGATGGCCTTGGCGAGAACTTTCTCTCCCTCATCGGAACCGAAATGGCGCACGGCGTCGAAGATCCAATAGAGGGTGGTGCCGAAATCTTTTTCGCCGCGCAGGCGTCCGCGCTCCATGCCCTCGAAAAGCGGGTCGAACTCCTGACCGCGCCAGAAGATGACGCCAACGCTAACGAAGACCTCGGCGTGGACACATCCCTCGGCGGCGAGCTTTTGGACGAGGCGATAGGTGATAAGTTCGAAGTCCTCGGGATCGCGCAGGCGCTCGGTCACCGACTTGAAGGCAATGAGAAAGCCGGTGAAATTCGTGTAGTTATAGAGCGCGGTAGCCTCGGCGACAGTGAGCGGGCGATGCGAATTTGGCAGCGGCTTATAGCGGTTGCTGGCCCACGGAAACGGCGTGTGATGCTTTTCGCTGAGCTGGCTGAGTGTCAGCGGGTCGACCGAGCCTTCGAGATGGAGATGAAGTTCGGCCTTGGGAAGTCTGGTGATGAAATCGGAGGTCACTAGATCATTCTATGCAAAATCTTCATTTCGCAAACAATTCGCTGTGCGACCCCATGCTTACCAGACACAGGTATTGGCGGTGCTCATGACGTTTGTCTTCCGCGGACCTGATTCGCAAGCCTCGATTGTAGTCGAGGTGACTACACAGCCATTCCGCGCTCACTTCGCGGAATCGATCTCCGCCAACCTCTCTCGCAGCCGTCCCTGGCTGTCGTCCGCAGTCAGTAGACCTTCGCGCAGCACCTGGCGTGCGCTGTCGGGTCGCTGCTCGGCCAGCAGCACAGCCGCCAGTGCCAAATAGCTCTGCGGCTTCCGGCTGTCGAGCGCGCTTGCCCGGCGCAGAAAGCTCTCGCCCTCGGGGAGTTGATTTACCGAGGCCAAGGTGACCCCTATCGCGAAGTTCGTCTCCCACACATCCGGCTCCAGCCGCAGTGACGAATCATAGAGCGCCAGCGCCCGTCCCACGTCGCCTACCTTGAAAAACTGGTTAGCCAGTAGATTGCGTGCCCGCACATTCTTAGGGGATACCTCGACCGAACGCCCATATAGCGTTATGCCGTTCTCCCATACCTGGGTCTGCAGCACCGTCAGTATGCTCCCGGCGCAAGCCAGCGCCACCAGCGACACCAGAACTTCCACGGACAGACCGAAAGCCTGCCGTCCGCTACGTGGCAACCGGCTCAATCCCCAGGCCAGCAACAGAACAAAGCCCACGCTCGAAAGATACGTGTAGCGGTCGTGAATAATATCAGCCTCAAGAAATGAGAACGCGCCAATCAATGCCGGCAGAATAGGAAGCAGCCACCAGCAACCCAGAAATGCCGCCAACTTATTGCGGGCGAACGCCAACCCAAGCAGTGCCGCGCATCCAATCGCAAACGCCAGTGGCAGCCAGAACTGCGCCGCCGACGGCTGCTTCAGAATTCGCACGTCGTAAAACATAGCCAGTCCCACTGGCCAGAACATCATGCGCGCGTATTCCCAAAGCATCAGCGGCCAGCTCATCAGCACCTTGGCCGGCGAGTTGTTGGCAAACACCACGTGATTCATCGCGTAAACCCGCATTCCCGCGTAAATTGCGGCGGCCGCAAAAGCGGCTCCGGATGCACGCACCACCCCCGCCATGCGCCCTCTGAACCCATCCGCTTGTCCACGTGGAAACAGCCACTCATAGAGCGCAATCAGCAACGGCAGCGCCGCAGCTACTTCTTTGGTGAGCAGTGCCGCCAGCGTCAGCAGCGCACAGAGCAGCATCGTCGCTCTCGCCTGCGTCTCGCGCCATCGCAGATAGCAAAGAAATGCGCCAAGGAAAAATACCGCCATCAGCGGCTCGGTAAGCCCGGAAATCCACGCCACGCTTTCCACATGGGTGGGATCCACCGCGAAAAGCAGCGCCGCAGCTACGGCAATCAGCTCGTTGCCCATCAGCCGTAGCCCCAACCGGTAGACCATCACCACCACCACGCCATGCAGCAGGATGACCGACAGATGCCACAGTGCCGGGTTCAACCCAAGCAGCTTGAAGTTGACCAGCAGCCACAGCAGAAACAGTGGCCGGTAATAGAGCCGGAATTGCGGCTGCGGATTCCGCCAGACGTCTTTCACAAAGTAATCGGGCGCATTCTTCCATTGCAGAGTCGGATTCTCGGCGATCTGCTGAACATCGTCCGAGACGCAAAATCCGTAGCCGATCGCGCGCCCATACACCAGCAGCGTGATGAGCAGCAAAGCGGCGACGATCAGAAGATTTCGATTCTCGCGTGTCATAACGGTTAAGATCCTGGATTGCACCAAACTTATCAGCGCCTCCTTTGCATTGCAACCCAAAGCACCACGGCCTTACGGATAGCCCAGGGGTTGGACCGCCTTCCATCCCCGCATAGAAGAAAGCCTGTATAGAATCGAAGAGCTTTGTGCATTATGCTCTTTGGTACGGTTCTCAAAATTTCGAGTTCCAAGATTTCAATCTCTTGACCTTGAAACCTTGAACTTCCAATATGTCAGTCCTCCGCGATTCATGCACCGGCTGACGGCAAGGCTTTGCGTTGAATTCCGCCTCTGAATTGCTGCGCGACGATCTCGATGATTGCCTGGCTCGCACCCGCGAGCTCTGGAGCGAGATTCGCGATCAGCGAATCTTCATTACCGGAGCCACCGGCTTCTTTGGCTGCTGGCTGCTGGAGACGCTGCTGTGGGCGAATCGCCGTCTGCAATTGAATGCGCGGGTCACGATTCTCACGCGCAATCGGGAAACTCTAAAACAGAAGGCTCCGCATCTGGCGGACGATCCTGCGCTGGAGATTCTGGTTGGCGACGTGAAGACCTTCAATTTCCCATCGGGGAGGTTTTCGCACGTCATTCATGCCGCGACCGAATCGAGCGTCGAACTTAATACAAAGAATCCAATGTTGATGTTCGATACCATCGTGGAAGGCACCCGCCGGTGTCTGGAGTTTGCCGAGGCTGCAGAGACGCACAAGCTGCTGTTTCTAAGCTCAGGAGCCGTCTACGGCCCGCAATCTCCCGAGGTTAGCAATGTTACGGAAGACGCAAGCACCGGCCCCAATCCTCTGGATTCGGCCTCGGCCTATGCCGAAGGCAAGCGCGCAGCGGAGTTGCTCTGCTCCATGGCCGCTCGAAGCACTGGCCTGGAGCCGAAGATTGCCCGGTGCTTTGCGTTCGTTGGACCCTACATGAAGCTCGACGCACATTTCGCCATTGGAAATTTCATCCGCGACCAACTGCGCGGAAATCCGATTCGCGTCTCCGGAGACGGCACCACTCTGCGCTCCTATATGTATGCTGGCGATCTCATGGTCTGGCTCTGGACGATACTGTTTCGCGGAGCCCCGATGCGTGCTTACAATGTAGGCTCGGAGCAATCGGTCAGCATCCGTGAACTCGCCAATGCCGTGGCGAAAGCTCTGACTCCGAAGGTCGAGGTGGAAGTTCTCGGTACCCCGGGTCCGGGACCGGCGCAGCGCTATGTGCCGTCCACGGCCAGGGCGCGCCAGGAGCTTGGCTTATCTTGCGAGGTTCCGCTCCACAAGGCAATCCGCCGAACCCAGAGGTGGTTTTTGAACACGAACCTGACTTGGAAGGACGCTCGATGATTAAGCTTTCCGACTACATTGTCCAATCCCTGGCAGACTGGGGTGTCCGCGACATTTTCATGATGACCGGCGGCGGCGCAATGCACCTCAATGACAGCATTGGACAGGAACCTCGGATTCGCTACATCTGCACCCATCACGAGCAGGTCGCCGCGATGGCAGCCGAGGGCTATGCGCGCATTTCTGGTGTGTCGGGCGTAGTCAACGTAACCACCGGCCCCGGCGGAATCAATGCCCTGAACGGAGTTTTCGGCGCGTGGACCGATTCCATCGCGATGCTAGTGATTTCGGGCCAGGTGAAGCGGCAGACGTGCATGGCAACCGCCGGCACGATAGGGCTTCGGCAGTTGGGCGATCAGGAAGTGGACATCGTCACCATGGCGAAGGGGATCACGAAGTACGCCGTGCTGATCGATGACCCGGCCACCATTCGCTATCACTTGGAGCGAGCTTGGCACCTGGCAAAATCAGGGAGGCCGGGGCCCTGCTGGCTCGATGTTCCCATTGACGTGCAATCGGCGATGATCAACCCATCCACGCTTCGTGCCTATGACCCGCAAGAAGACGACGACGCCTGCAACGATGCGCTCATACAAAAGCAGTGCTGCGAGGTAATTGACCGGATCAGCGCCGCGAAAAGGCCGGTCATCCTGGCCGGTACCGGGGTACGGCTTTCCGGTGCGCTCAATGAATTCGAGCAGACAGTTCGTAAGCTGAAAATCCCGGTTACCACGGCCTGGACACACGATCTCATCGACGGCGATGACGAACTCTACGCCGGACGCCCCGGAACCATCGGAGATCGGGCCGGAAACTTCTCAGTGCAGAATGCAGATTTGGTCCTCGTGCTAGGCTCCCGGTTGAACCTGCGCCAGGTAAGTTATAACTGGAGTTCCTTCGCGAAGAATGCCTTCAAGATTCAGGTCGACGTGGATTCCGCGGAGTTCGACAAGCCCCTGGTAAAGCCGGATCTGGCCATCGAATGCGACCTCAAGATTTTCTTGGGCAAACTGGTGGAAACCCTTGTAGCCCAGCACTACACGCCCCATCACGATGCATGGATTACGTGGTGCCGCGAGCGCGTTGCGCGTTATCCTGTAGTGCAGGAGCGGCAGCGGCAGCCCGGGCCGCCCTTGAATCCTTACTACTTCATGGAATTGCTTTCCGCCATGCTGGCCGAGGATGACGTGGTAATCTGCGGAAACGCAAGCGCCTGTATTCTGCCGTTTCAGGTGATGAAGATTCGCAAAGGCCAGCGCCTTATCTCAAATTCCGGCGCAGCCTCAATGGGCTACGATTTGCCGGCGTCGATCGGAGCGGCTGTGGCACGCGGCGGCAAGCGAGTGATTTGCCTCGCCGGGGATGGAAGTCTGCAGTTAAATATTCAGGACTTGCAAACCGTGATGCACCATCAGTTGCCGATTAAGATTTTCGTCTTGAACAATGGCGGATACTTATCGATCCGCAGCACGCAAAAGAACTTTTTTGGCCGCGTAGTGGGCGAAAGCCCCAGCAGCGGCGTTTCTTTCCCCGACTACGTCAAAGTCGCAAACGCTTACGGAATTCCGGGCATAAGAATCGACCGGGTTTCAGACATGGACAAGGTTCGAGCGGCGTTGGAATCCAAGGGACCGGCGCTGATTGAAGTGATGCTTGATCCGCAACAGGAGTTTGAGCCACGCTCACGCTCCAAGGTGTTACCCGACGGTACCATCGTCTCTCCACCGCTGGAAGATATGTATCCGTTTCTTTCTCCGGAAGAGATGGCGAAAAACAAACTATAGGCTGGTTCAATATGACAGGTGCGGATTTTTTCAATGAGCTGTTTGTGCTGGAGATGGCGAATAACCATCTTGGCAGCGTCGAGCGCGGAATGAAAATCATCGCCGCGTATGGCCAGGTAGTGCGCTTCAACAACGTTCGAGCCGCAATCAAAATACAGCTTCGCGACGTTGATAGTTTCATCCATCGCGATTTCCGTGACCGCGAAGATATTCGCTACATCAAGAAAACAATCGATACTCAACTTCAGTTCGCTGACTACCTGGCCCTGGTCAAGGCGATTCGCGAAGCAAACTGTATCAGCATGGCCACGCCCTTTGACGAATCCTCCGTGGATATATGCTGCAAGCTTGGCGTGCAGATACTCAAGATCGCCAGCTCGGATCTGAATGACTGGCTGCTGATCGAAAAGATCGCGAAGGCGAAAAAACCGGTCATCGTTTCCACCGGAGGTTCGTCGCTGAAGGATATCGATGACCTGGTGCAGTTCTTTGACAATCGTCATCTTCCACTGGCCATCAATCATTGCGTTTCGCTGTATCCATCGGAAGACCACGAACTGGAGATGAATCAGATCGACTTTCTGCGCGGCCGCTACCCCGATCACATCATCGGATTCTCAACCCACGAATGCCACGATTGGACCTCCTCGATGCTGATCGCTTATGCCAAGGGTGCCCGCACCTTTGAGCGGCACGTCGATATCAACAGCGACGGCGTCAAAGTCTCTCCCTACTGTTCCCTTCCGGACCAGGTTGACGAGTGGTTTAAGACCTTCCATCGTGCCAAGGCTATGTGCGGAGCCCCCGGCACCCAGAGGCGTCTTTTACCACGCAAAGAGATTGAATACCTAGACGCACTGGTACGTGGCGTGTACGCCAAGTCCGATCTACCCGAGGGCCATATCCTTACTGACGATGACGTCTATCTCGCAATCCCTTTGCAAAAGGGACAAATCTCCTGCCGCGAACTGATGCGCGGAGAAGTCCTGCTCCAGCCAGTCCTGAAGGATGCGCCGATCCAGATCGATGCCATCGACAGTCCTTATGCCAGCATCCCTTCGTTGAAATCGGCAATTTATAGTCGCGGAATCGATCCAGTGACTCCCGCAAAGGAAACGAAGAATAAAGGAAATGCATAGTACCGCGTTACCCTCTTGGTGGAGCTTGAATCAGCGATGAAAACAATCAGCGTCATCACGCCCTGTTTTAACGAAGAGCTAAACGTACGCGAATTGTATGAGCGCGTCCGCGCCGTCATCGCCTCCCTGGGTAACTACCGCTACGAGCATATTTTCATCGACAACGCGTCCACAGATAACACCCTTGGCGTGCTGAAAGTAATGGCCGCCGTCGATAAGAACGTAAAGGTGATCCGCAACACCCGCAACTTCGGCCACATCCGCTCGCCAATGCACGCCTTCCATCAAGCCACTGGAGACGTAGTGATCGGCATGGCCGCCGACCTGCAAGATCCTCCCGAGATGATCGCGGACATGGTGCATCACTGGGAGGCAGGTACTCCCGTCGTAATCGGCGTGAAGATCGCCAGCGACGAGAGCAGCCTGATGTTCTGGATTCGCAAGCGTTACTATCGCCTCGTCAACCGCCTCTCCGGCATTGAGACTTACGAGAACTTTACCGGCTTCGGCCTCTACGATCGCAAAGTAGTTGACCTCATCAAGTCCTTCGACGACCCATACCCTTACTTCCGCGGCATCATCGCCGAACTGGGATTTCCCCGCGTGGAATTGCCCTTCCACCAGCCCCGCCGTCAGCGCGGAGTCACCGCAAATAATTTCTATACCCTTTACGATATGGCGATGCTGGGGATCACAAACCTTTCCAAGGTCCCTTTGCGCATGGCGGTATTTGCCGGATTCGGCGGCGCGGTTCTTTCCGTGCTTACCTCCCTCGTATACCTGGTTTACAAGCTGCTTTACTGGAAGAATTTTGCACTGGGCTTGGCCCCGGTCCTGATTGGATTCTTCTTTCTCGCATCCCTCCATCTCCTGTTCTTAGGAGTGATCGGCGAATACGTCGGTGCCATTCACACCATGGTAATGAAGCGCCCATACGCCATCGAGCAAGAGCGGATTAATTTCGAATACGAACCCGGTCCGCCGCTGGTCATCGAGTCGCGCGCCCAGCAGGATATGAAGGCGAAAGTACGCCCGGAATAGATGATGAGGAATCCTGTTCGCTCGATTCGCAATGCTTTCCGACTGGCTACCGGCGGTGTTTGGTTGCCTTCCGCCATGCTGCGCGGGCGCAATGCAGGCGATATGGAGCTCATTTCGGTCGATGTCTTTGCCACCTTGATCGCGCGCTTAAGCGATGACGAAGCAGCTTGGCGAGACGGAACATTGCGTGTGATCGAGCTAGCGCGGGAGCGGGGTCTCCCCTTAGAGCGGGAACCATTGGCACTCCGGCGGGCGGTCGAGCGCGAGCTTTCCGAGTCACTAGTAATGGCCGGTAAAGATCCCGAATTCACTCATCAACGAGCTATCGAGGAAATGCTCAGAGAATTGGGAGCAGGTGACTGGGCAAGCGCCGAAGCAAGAGGGCTCGCCGCCTGGGAGCTAGAACGAGAGATCGCCTATACTGGCCCGATTGCCGCGATGGCAGCACGGGTGCGGCATTGGGCTGATGCTGGGAAGCGAGTCGTCGCCGTTTCTGACACGCGATACAGCGAGCAAGAACTTGCCATCCTCCTTTCCCGGCATGGCGTTTCTGGTCTCGCGGCTATTTACTCGTCTGCGGATCACTGCGTAAGCAAGTTCAGCGGCAAGCTTTTCGACCTAATCGCGCTGCGTGAAGGAGTCGAGCCGAGGCGGACATTACACGTCGGAGACGACTTATCCGCGGATGCGTTGGCAGCCGCCCAGCGCGGGCTGGCAGTAAGGCGGGTCAATCGACCAGCCACGCCTCAGAGTCTACCCGAGGCTCCGGAAGCGAGCGGTACCGGAGATCCATCCTTTGCCGTGGGCTACCAGACGCTCGGACCGATCCTGGTTGCCTTTGTCCGGCTCTTATTCCACAAGGCGCGCCAGGATGGGGTTCAACTGTTGGCATTCGTCGCCCGCGATGGCGAGTTGCTGCTCCGCGTTGCACAGACGATTGCGGAGCGGCGTGAAAACCCGCAGCCCTTTGTGCTCAAGTATCTGCACCTCTCGCGACGGGCAATGGCCTGTGCTTCGCCAGATCTACAGTCCTTGCAACGCGATCCTGCTGCCGTCGAGCGAGTGCTGGAGACTCTGCAAGGCATTCGCGGCATGGGCACCGCGATGGAGCGTTTTCGAAACTACTGCAACGTGCCCAGCGAACTGATTTTGCGCCACACGGCGCGCCTGAATACGGAGGCCCGCGATCAGACAGCCGTCCGTCGATTCCTCAGCGATCCCGTTGCCGCAGCCGACTTGGCCGATGCTCTTGCGCCCATGAGGGAGAGACTCCGCCGCTACTTGATCCAGGAGGAGATGCTCGATGAGAACAGCGCAATGGTGGACATCGGTTGGCGCGCTTCTCTGCAGAAAATGGTCCGGTCGGAATCGCAGATATGGGGCCTGCCCTCTCCGCGAGGTTATTACCTTGGATTGTGGAATGAAAACGCCGGTAACTTTCCGCAGGACGCGACTGGCCTGATAAGCGACCAGCGACGCGGGCGTGGTTTGCGTGAAGGTTCCGCCTGGCATGCGGCATTTCTGCTGGAAGCCATGTGCCGGGCAAAACATGGAATGGTCACCGGCTTCATCGACGGAGACGCCGGAAGAATCCTCCCAGTCCATGTCGAAAACGGTAGAACGCGCGATGCGGAACGAGAGTCCGAATCCACCCAGAACCGCATTCAGGAGGGGGTGATCGCGTACGCGCGCTGGTACGCCGAAACATCTCCGATCACACTGGCGGACGAGGCTGCGATTCGGCGTGAAGCCCAGCGGCGGTTGTGTAAACTAGCCTTTTTCCCAACACAGGATGAGCTTGCGATCGGACGGCAGCTTGTCTATTCCGAGCCGACCAGCGATGAATCGGCAATGCCGCTCGTTGCCGATTCCGGAGTGGGTCTCCGCGACTGGTTGGCTGGGCTGCGTTCTCCATGGAAGGGAGGGTACATTCGGGCGAACGCAGGTCGCTGTGCCGCTGCTCTGTACTGTGGCGCCGAGGGACTCCTGTCGCTTTTGCCGCCTGGCACCAAACCCGCAATTCGCCGCCTGCTGCTCCGGGGTGAATGACCCACTTGCACCACATATTATCTTTGAAGAGAGAAACGCTATACTGTCTCAGGCCATACATTTCAGGGCGCTCGACCGCAACACGCGCACTCAGCATAGATGACATCACATCTGCAATCCGAAACTCCCTACACGGCTCTGCCTTCCATCTCCATTGTTGTCCCGAATTTTAATGGTGGCGCCACAATCGAAGCGACACTGGTCAGCCTGATCGAACAGAACTATCCGGACCTTGAGATTCTCGTCGTCGACGGCGCTTCCACGGACAACAGCCTCGAAGTGATCCGCAAGTATGAGGGACACATTGCGTGCTGGGTCAGTGAGAGAGACCGTGGCCAATCCCACGCAATCAACAAAGGATTTGCGCTCGCTAAAGGAGAAATCGTCAACTGGCTCTGCAGTGACGATGTACTCTTGCCAGGTGCGTTGCATGCCGTGGGGCGAGCTTTTGCCAGCGACCAAGCCCCCGATCTTGTTGCGGGCTCATGTCAACTCAGATTCATCGAGGAACCTGCAAGGGATAATGTCCAAATTCCATCCCCGGCAATGCTGGAATTGATGCCATGCGTGAATCCCTTTGTGCAGCCCAGTTGCTTCTTTCGTAGGGCAATGCTGAATCGCAATCCAATCCTGGACGAGAGTCTGCACTTCACGATGGATTTCGATCTCTGGATCTACCTTTACCGCCAGGGCGCGAAATGGAAGTTTATACCCGATGTGCTCAGCGTAATGTACTTCAGCGGGCAGAACAAGACTGCAACAGGGGGGAACAAGATTACGCATGAACTCGATGCGATCTACCGAAAGTACGTTAAGGAACGCATCCCTCTAACTTACTGGCACCGTCTCTTGCGCTATCCCATTGAGAGAGTTCGTTGCAGACATCGCGGTCTATTGTTTGGTGTTTTAGTTTACTACCCTTACCAGTGCGCGATCATCGCGTTACTGAGTCCATTTTATGGATTCCGTCGCGTACGCAGGATGAACTGGCTTGCATTCGGCTAACTAAACCTGATTGAGACGACCGGTCCCGCTTCATTCCTCGACCACCGGCGTAGCCATAATCACATCGCTCGGTGCGCTGTGCAGATGCTTCAGTGCGCGCGGCACGTAAATCGCGCAGGAAATCCCTACAATTGAAATGTAAGTAATCAGCGTCGCCCACGGCACGCCAATGATTCCAAACCGCCGCGTCAGATACACCTTCATCGACAGGCACGCTACCCCGAAGATGGAAGCCATCACAATCTGAAATTTCACGATGTTGGCTCCATTCATGAACATTGCCAGCGTGTTTCCGCAACATTCAACAACAGTCCAGGCAGCCAACCCAAGCAGCAAGAAAAACGGAGGGGAGATGTCCGGCCCGATCCACCACGAGATCAACCGATGCGCCATCAGCAGCACCGCTATCGACGCAATCACCGCCATGCCCAACACGGCAACCAGCGAGCGCCCAAGCGTTCGCCGCACCCATCCCATGTCACCACGCGAGACCGCCTCCCCGTATGCCGGCCACAGCGGCGTCACCAGCATCGCCACCATCATCGAAATCAGCGAGAACATCTTCTGGGGAATCGAGTAGGCAGGTACGTTCACCACCCCGAGTGTGCGGGCGATGATGAAGTTATCTGCGGAGAACGAAATGGCAGCCACTAACTGCAGCACGAAGAACAACGTACCGATCTTTGCAATCTGCGAGATGGCTTCACGCGACACGAGCTGGCGGCGCGGCATCAGGTCTGGCCGACTGAAAACAAAAAAATGAAACGAGTTTAACGCAGTCGCGAATACCGGTGCGCCCGCAAGCGCCGCTACCAGGACGGGCAATCCAGCGTGTACACGGACTCCAACCACAACTCCCGCAAGGCCTGCGAGGCTCCCGCACACCTGCCACAGATTCATTCGGAAGCCCTGCTGCAATCCCAACTGTGCTCGCTGTACCAGGTCGAGCGGAACATTCAATGCAAAACAGACCGCAAACACCATTAGCGCGGGCCCGGCCTCCACGCGCGCCTGTGCGGAAGTCACCCGAAAACGTCAGCCCACCGAACCCATGCATAAGTTGTAGCAATCACCCCCATCAGAGCCAGTCCAACCGCGCTGAGCACCGCGAACCCGCTGGAGATTGCGCATCGAATCCGGTCGAAGTCGTTCTTGCCGTAAGCATCCGCCACCGCGTTCAACACGCCATTGCCGATTCCAAAATCCGCGAAGCTCGCCATCGCAAGCACCGAACTGATTGTCATCCACAGCCCAAAGCGCTCATTTCCCAGGTAGTGAACGGTGATAGGAATCGTGACCAGGGAGGTTCCTGCCTGCACAACGCGAGCAATGACCGCCGTGCCGCCCGTCAGCGCCGCC
>Ga0302320_10014800_pt1 | contig 16107 bp, 16 predicted proteins | sample Bog_T0_3_FD_202130 | JGI IMG/M metagenome (GOLD analysis project Ga0302320, IMG submission 202130) | Peat permafrost microbial communities from Stordalen Mire near Abisko, Sweden - Bog_T0_3 | ecosystem: Environmental > Terrestrial > Soil > Wetlands > Peat | place: Sweden: Abisko, Stordalen Mire... | reverse complement strand
GGAAACTCCCGTGATGCAGGTAAGGAGCCCGACGGGAAAGCGCGCGTCGATGCCGTGGAGGTTGTGCTCCCTGGCCTCGCGCACCGTGAGCCATGCGCCGTCGGAGAGCTTCGTGGCCGCATCCTTGTGCACCGACATCTTCCTCGCGAGGAACGGGCCCGTCTGGGACACGCGCGCGGGCTGTGCCGCGCATTCCTCCGGGGTTCCCTGGAAGAGGAGCGTCCCGCCCTCGTGCCCCGCCCCCGGCCCAAGCTCGATGATCTCGTCCGCCGCCCTCATCGTCTCCTCGTCGTGCTCGACAACGAGGACCGTGTTGCCGCGGTCGCGAAGCCCGCGCAGCTGCTCGAGGAGCCTCTCGTTGTCCTTTGGGTGGAGGCCGATGCTCGGCTCGTCCAGCACATAGATGACGCCGATGAGCCCCATGCCGAGCTGGGTCGCGAGGCGCACGCGCTGCGCCTCGCCGCCCGAGAGGCTCGCGTAGTCGCGGTCGAGACCAAGATATCCAAGGCCCGTGTCCAGGAGGAACCTGAGGCGCTGGTCGATGCCGACCACCACCTCGCGCAGGGCCTCCGTGGCGCCCATGGCCTTCACGAGCTCGCCCGCAAAGTGGTGCGCCGAGCCGATGTCCATCGCCATGAAGCCGGGGAATCCCATGGCACCCACGCGTACGGCCGCGCTCCTCTTGTTTAGGCGCGCGCCGCCGCATTCGGGGCACGGACCCGAAACCATGAAGGTCGAGAGCCTTGCCTGGAATCCCTCGCTCTCGGTGTCCCGGAAGCTCTGCTCGACGTCGGCCAGGATGCCCTCGAACGTCATGGCACGCGCCTCGCGCATGCGGCGCAGCTTGAACGCAAAGAGCCGCTCGCCGGTGCCGTTAAGGAGCGCATCGCGGGTCTTCTCCGGCAGGTCCTTCCACGGCTTCTCCGGGTCGAATGGCAGCTGCTCGGCCAGCTGCTTCAGGATCGCATTGTGCTTGATGATCAGGTTCTTGCCACCGATGCGCCACGGCTTGATGGCCCCGCCCTTAACCGACTTGGTGGGATCCGGGATGATGAGTTCGGCGACCGGGCGAAGCTTGCGGCCCAGCCCGCCGCACTCCGGGCACGCACCCTCCGGGTGGTTGAAGGAGAAATGCCTTGGCGTGAGCTTCTCGAACACGTCGCCGCAGATGTCGCACGCGAGGTGCTGGCTCAGTCCCAGCTCACTCCACGGGTCGGCCGCCGTCTTTTGCGAGAGGATGAACGCTCGGTCGCCGCCCTCCCTGAATGCGAGCTCAAGGGAGTCGGCGATCCGGCTTCGATGCTCCGGCGAGGCCACAAGGCGGTCGACGACCACGTCGACCGGAATCTCGCGCGTGCCGCCGGGGACCAGGTTCGCCTCGTCGAGCTCATGGATAGCGCCGTCCAGGCGCACGCGCTGGAAACCCCGCTGCCTAAGGCGGGGCAGCTCGTCGCGCAGCACGCTTGGCTTCGCGCGAAGGACCGGTGCCAGGATCATGATCCTCTCCCCGGGGCAGTGCTCGAGGACGCGCTTCACGTTGTCATCAAGCGAGCGCCGGACCACGCGTCCGCCGTCCTTGGGGCAGATCTGCTCGCCCGCCAGGGCCCAGAGGAGGCGCGAGTAGTCCGAGACCTCGGTCACGGTCGCGATCGTCGTTCGCGGCGAGACGCCGCCCGTCCTCTGCTCGATCGCGAGCACCGGGGAGAGCCCGTGGATGAAGTCCACGTCGGGGCGCTTCAGCTGGTCCAGCACCTGGCGCGCCTGCGTCGAGAGGCTCTCCATGTACTTGCGGTAGCCCTCGGCGTACACCGTGTCGAAGGCGAGGGAGGACTTCCCCGAGCCGCTGGGCCCCGTCACGACGACGAGCTTCCCCCGGGGGATCCTGATGTCCAAGTTCTTTAGGTTGTGCTCGCGCGCGCCTTTTACGTGTATGTGTGAAGCAGCCTCCATGTCAGCAAACCCCAAACGTAGTCAAAAGCGCGCTGGCGCAAACCCAATCGCCCTCTTTTACCTCAGATCCCTGGCCGCGGTCGTCGCTGTTCTTGGCGGTGCTTTCTGCGCGCGGGCAAACACGCCCGCCCAGGCGAGCCACGGCATCGGCGAGGGCGAGGTGCTCAATTACAGCGTGCGCTGGGGAATCATCCCGTCCGTAGGCAGGATCAAGATCTCCGCGGACTCGCTGGGCTCGGGTTCCGGCCAGGTGCTTCGCGTGACGACCACGACCTCGACCTGGGGACTCGCCCGCGGCATCCTTCCCTTCGACGGACGCGGCGAGTCGATCTACCAGGAGCCGAGCGGTCGGCTCATCTCCTCGGACCAGTGGAGCTCGTATCGCGACAAGGTGGTGAAGAACTCCACCACGTTCGACTACGACAACATGATCGCGTCCTTCACGGACGACATCCATCCCGAGAAGTCGCACAAGTTGAAGATGCCCGGGGACGATCCGTCCGACCTCATCCTGGCGCTTATCCAGACGCGCTACTGGGACCTAAAGCCCGGCGACAAGCGCGACGCGCTCGTCATTTTCCAGGACCAGTTCTACCAGCTGACGATCCACGCAGAGGACGAGTTCCAGACCGTCTTCACGTCGCTGGGCGTCTTCAAGACTACCGTCCTTGTGCCCCGCATGGAAAAGACCCCTCCAATCGGCATGTTCAAGAGGGGATCCACGGTCCGGGTATGGATCGCGAACGACGATCCGCGGCACCTTCCGGTGCGTTTCGAGGTCGGTTTCAAGGTGGGCACCGGCACCGCGACCCTCATCGACTATCAGCCGCCAAAATAGCCTTGCTTTGACCCCTTCAAAAAGGCTTAGTCAGCGGTTTTATTTCATGAAAGCCACTATCAAAACCCAGGGACAGCAGTTCACCATCACGGAGGGCGACGTCCTCATCGTGAACCGCTTCCCGAACACCGAGGCCGGAGCCCTGGTGCAGATCAACAATGTCCTCACGGCTGGCGAGGGAGCCGACTTCAAGGTCGGCACGCCCACCCTCAAGGGAGCCTCGGTTTCCGCGAAGATCCTCGAGAACAAGCGCGGTGATAAAGTCATCGTATTCAAGAAGAAGAAGCGTAAGGGCTACGAGCGCAAGCAGGGCCACCGCCAGGAACTTTCGGTCATCAAGATCGAGTCTATCACAATCTAAGGAGAACTAAGTCATGGCGCACAAGAAGGGTCAGGGAACATCAGTCAACGGCCGCGAGAGCCATTCCAAGCGTCTTGGCATCAAGATGTTCGGTGGCGAGAAGGTCATTGCTGGCAACATCATCGTCCGCCAGCGCGGAACGAAGCACCACCCCGGCAAGAATGTCGGCGTTGGCCGTGATTGGACGCTTTTCGCGCTCAAGGACGGCGTGGTGAAGTTCGACAAGCTCCACCGCAAGGTCTCGGTCGTAACGGCCGTCTGATTCGGCCGGACGGACTTACGTGTCCGATCGGGCCAACGAACTGCGCAGGCAGAGGGACCTCCTCAGGGAGAACCTCGCCTGGATTGAAAGGGAGATTGCAGCCGAGGAGGGCCGTGCAGGCAGCCCGCCCCCACCCTTGAGCGCACCCGCTCTAGCGCCGCTTCCCATGGGCGCCCCGGCCGACGACAGGGACGCGGAGTCCATCCTGGCCGAGTACCGCACCCCCGCCATGTCGATGGCGAGCAAGACAAGGATGGGATGCATCGTCTATTTCGCAGTGGCCATGGTCCTATTCGTGGGCGCCATGCTCGCCTACTATTTCCACGTCAAGGCCTCGAGGGGCCACTGATCCCGCTCAGGTCGCGGCCGGGTAGCTGCCGAGCCACTTAACGACCGGGCAGAACTTCGTCAGCTCGCCCAAGGCCGCCTTCATCGAGGGGTCCTCGTAGTGGCCCGTAACGTCGATGAAGAAGTAATAGTCCCACGGGCGCTTCTTGCTCGGGCGCGACTCGATCTTCGAGAGGTTGATGCCCCTCTTGCCAAACGGCATCAGCATCTTGAGCAGCGACCCCGAGTGCGACGAGGCCTCGTCGCCCAGGGAAATGAGGAAGCTCGTGATGTCCTTGCCGCCGCCGACCGGGCCGGCGGGCTTGCGGCCCAGGACGAAGAAGCGGGTCGTGTTGTCGGCCTTGTCCTGGATGTTGCGGACGAGGATGGGGACACCGTGGTGGATCGCCGCGGCCTCGCTGGCCACGGCCGCCGCCTTGGGGTCGTCCTTCGCGATCAGGACGGCGCGCGTCGTGCTCGGCGCCTCGACAAGCGCCGCGTTCGGCAGGTGCCGCTTCAGCCAGTGCCGGCTCTGCGCCAGGGCCTGGTCCTTCGAGTAGACCTTCTCAATCTTGTCCAGGGGCGACTGGGAAATCAGCGAGTGGGCGATCTCGAGATAGATCTGTCCCACGATCTTCAAGTCGCTCTCGACGAAGCTGTCGAGCGCCTCGCGCACGCTGCCCTCGGTCGAGTTCTCGATCGGGATCAGCGCATTGTCGGCCTCGCCCTTCTCGACCGCCGTGAAGATGTCCTCGATGGTCGCCATCGCGTGGTAGTCGACGCTGGCCCCGAACTTTTTCATCGCGGCCGTGTGCGTGTTGCTGGCCTCGGGCCCGAGGTAGGCCACGAGGAGCGGCTTCTCGAGCGCGATCGCCGCCGACATGATCTCGCGGTAGATCGCCTGCAGGGCCTCGTCCTTGATCGGGCCCTTGTTCTGCGCGCTCACCTTTCGCATGACCGCGTTCTCGCGCTCCGGAACGTAGATCTCGCCGCCGGTCTTCCTCTTGATCTTGCCGATCTCCGCCGCCAGCGCCAGGCGCTTGTTGACGAGTTCGACCAGCTTGCCGTCGAGGGCGTCGATCTTCTTCCGCAGTGGGCCTAGGTCCTTCACGGTGCGGCGGGCTGCGGCGCCTCGGCGGGGGCCGGGTCGGGGGCGCCGAGCGGAAGCTCGGTGTCGTCGAGGCCCATGTCCGCGTCGTTCGGCGTGTGGCCGGACGTCGTGTTCTTGAGCCAGTCGTCGATCTGCCTCGAGGAGAGCACGTCTGAGGCGGGCAGCTCGTTCAGCGACTTGACGCCGACAAGCTCGAGGAAGGCGTCCGTCGTCCCGTATTGGATCGGGCGTCCCGGCAGGTCGGCGCGGCCGACGACCGCGATCAATTCGCGCTCAAGAAGCTTAGCGATGCCGGCGTCGGCGGAGACGCCGCGCACGGACTCGATCTCGGAGCGGGTCACCGGCTGGCGGTAGGCCACGACGGCAAGCGTCTCGACCGAGGACTGGCTCAGCTTCATCGGCGGCGGCTCCTCGCGCAGGATCCGGATCCAGCGGGCAAAGCGCGGCTGCGTTGCCAGGCGGTAGCCGTTCGCGCCGTCGACAAGCGTCAGGCCGTCATCGGCTGCCGTGATCTCCGCCGCGATCTCGTCCATGGTCTCGCGGATCATGGCGGTCGTGACAAGCGACGGCACGTCCTCGTAGAGGTCGGGCGAGTCGGGCGCCTCGGCCGGGGCCTCTGCGGCCTCGGGGGCGGCTGCGCCGGGGGCCGCGACCTCCGCGGGGACGGACATCCGATGGAACCTCTCAAAGGCGGCCTGTATGTCCTTCGTAGAGAGCGGCTGGCTGGAGGAATAGAGAAGTGCCTTGAGCACCTTTTTCAGGTTGAAAGCCATGCGGGATATGAGGGAGGAGTGAATGGCCTCGGCGATAGGCCACGCAACCATGAAAACACCGCTTGCCCGGGGGTTTGCGCTATGGTGGGCTTGCAGTCCCAAATGAGCGCACCCAAAGACACGCTTCGCCCCCACTCCTCCATCGTCGTAGATGGCCCAGACCGCTCCCCGAACCGCTCGATGCTGCGCGCGGTGGGCTTCAAGGAGGAGGACTTCAAGAAGCCGATCGTGGGGATTGCCTCGACCTGGAGCATGGTGACGCCCTGCAACATGCACATCGACAAGCTGGCGCTCCTGGCGGCCGAGGGCGCCGATCAGGCAGGCGGCAAGGCGATCGTCTTTGGCACGATCACGGTCTCCGACGGCATCAGCATGGGAACCCCCGGCATGCGCTACTCGATGGTGTCCCGCGAGGTGATCGCGGACTCGATCGAGACCGTCTCAGGCGCGGAGGGCTTCGACGCCGTGGTCGCGATCGGCGGCTGCGACAAGAACATGCCGGGCTGCATTATGGCCATCGCGCGGCTCAACCGCCCGGCGGTCTTCGTCTACGGCGGAACGATCCTTCCCGGCATCCATCCCGGCACGAAGAAGGAGTGCGACATCGTCTCCGTCTTCGAGGCTGTCGGCCAGCACTCGGCTGGAAAGCTGGACGACAAGGGCCTCCATGACGTCGAGGCCTGCTCCATTCCCGGGCCAGGCTCCTGCGGCGGCATGTACACTGCGAACACCATGGCCTCCGCGATCGAGGCCCTCGGCATGAGCCTACCGAACAGTTCCTCGCAGCTGGCGATCGGCGCGGAGAAGAAGGAGGACTGCAAGCGCGCGGGCGCTGCGGCCCTGGCTCTCCTGAAGGCCGGCATCCGCCCGAGCGACATCATGACCCGGAAGGCGTTTGAGAACGCGATCACGGTGACGATCGCGCTCGCCGGCTCGACGAACGCCGTCCTGCACCTCCTTGCCGTTGCCTACTCGGCCAACGTGAAGCTCTCGATCGATGACTTCACCCGCATCGGCAAGAAGGTCCCCGTCCTCGCCGACTTGAAGCCGTCGGGCAAGTACGGCGTCTCGCACCTGGTCAGGATCGGCGGCCTGCCGCCGCTCATGAAGATGCTCCTCGACAAGGGGCTCCTCCACGGGGACTGCATGACGGTCACGGGAAAGACGGTGGCCGAGAACCTGAAGCACGTGGGCCCCTATCCCGCCGACCAGGACGTCATCCGTCCCTTCTCCAATCCCATCAAGCCGGACAGCCACCTGCGCATCCTCTACGGCAACTTGGCCTCCGGCGGCTCCGTCGCGAAGATCACGGGCAAGGAGGGCCTCAAGTTCTCCGGCAAGGCCATCGTCTTCGAGTCCGAGGAGACGGCCCTGGCCGCCATACTGGACGGCCGCGTCAAGGCCGGGCACGTGATCGTGATCCGCAACGAGGGACCGGTCGGCGGGCCCGGGATGCGCGAGATGCTCTCCCCCACGAGCGCCATCATGGGCCGCGGCCTCGGCAGCTCGGTCGGGCTCATCACGGACGGTCGTTTCTCGGGCGGCAGCCACGGCTTCGTCGTCGGCCACATCACGCCCGAGGCAGCGGTCGGCGGCACGCTCGCCGTCGTAAAGAACGGCGACCCGATCACGATCGACGCCGTCGCCAACTCCATCTCGCTCGATATCCCCGCCAAGGAGATCAAGGCGCGCCTCAAGGCCTGGCACCCCAAGAAGCCCAAGGAAACCCGCGGCGCGCTTGCGAAATACGCCAGACTGGTGACCAGTGCCTCTGAAGGCGCGGTGACGGACAAGAACCTCTACTCCACATGAACTGGAATCGATTCAAGAAGTACCACTACCAGGACGCCGCGCTGGGCGTCGCGTTGGACATCAGCCGGATCCCCTTCCCCGATGACTTCCTGGGCTCGATGGAGCCCCGCATCCAGGCCGCCTTCACCTCGATGGCGGCGCTTGAGAAGGGCGCCATAGCCAACCCGAGCGAGAAGCGCATGGTGGGGCACTACTGGCTCCGCGCCCCTCAGCTCGCGCCGACGAAGGAGATCTCCGACGAGATCACGAGCACCGTCTCAGCGATCAAGGAATTCGCGGGCAAGGTCCATTCGGGCGAGGTCAAGGGCCCCAAGGGCAACTTCACGCACCTGCTTGTTATCGGCATCGGCGGCTCGACCCTCGGGCCGCAGTTCGTGAGCCATGCCTTGGGCAAGCCCGGCAGGGACAAGATGAAGGTCCACTTCTTCGACAACACGGATCCCGATGGCATCGATCTCGTCATTAACGAGATCGGCTCTAGCCTCGCGCAGACGCTGGTCGTCGTGATCTCCAAGTCCGGCGGCACGATCGAGACCCGCAACGGGCAGCTCGAGGCCGCGGCCGCCTTCAAAAAGGCGGGCCTCTCCTTTGCCGACCACTACGTCGCCGTCACGGGCGCGGGCTCCAAGCTCGACCAGCAGGCGATCAAGGAGGGTTGGATCAAGCGCTTCCCGATGTGGGACTGGGTCGGGGGCAGAACGAGCGAACTCTGCGCGGTGGGACTTCTTCCCGCGGCGCTCCAGGGGCTCGACATCGACGCCATCCTCGCCGGCGCGGCCGCCATGGACGTCGCGACGCGCGGCACCGTCACCGCCTCGAACCCGGCGGCCCTGCTCGCGCTGATGTGGTTTTATGCAACGGACGGCAAGGGCTCGAAGGACATGGTCGTCCTCCCCTACAAGGACCGTCTGCTCCTCTTTTCCCGCTACCTGCAGCAGCTCGTCATGGAGTCGCTCGGCAAGGAGCTGGACCTCCAGGGCAAGGTCGTGAACCAGGGAATCGCAGTCTACGGCAACAAGGGCTCGACGGACCAGCACGCGTACGTCCAGCAGCTGAGGGAGGGCGTCAAAAACTTCTTCGTCACCTTCATCGACGTCCTGAAGGACCGCGAGGGGGCCAGGTTCGAGGTCGAGCCCGGGATCACGAGCGGCGACTACCTGCAGGGCTTCTACCTCGGCACCCGCGATGCCCTGAGCGAGAAGGACCGCTGGTCGGTCACGCTCACGCTCTCCGAGGTAACGCCCGAGATGCTGGGCAAGCTGATCGCCCTCTACGAGCGCGTCGTCGGTTTCTATGCGTCGCTCGTCAACATCAACGCGTACGACCAGCCCGGCGTGGAGGCGGGCAAGAAGGCGGCGACCTCCGTGATCGCGCTCCAGCAGCGCCTTTCCTCGGCCCTCAAGGCCTCGCCCGGCAAGGCCTTTACGGCGGACGAGCTCGCCTCCTCGGTCGGCGGCGACGCCGAACTTTCCTACAAGATTCTGGAACATCTTGCGGCCAATGGGGTGGCCAGGAAGGCGACCAAGTCGCCGTGGTTCGACTCGACCTACAGCGGCTGAGCAGAGCCGACTTGCATCTGGGCCCGACGGGCTTATTTTGTACCGACGAATGAACCTGACCCCGAAACGCACGGCCCTGCTTCTCATCATCGCCCTGGGCGCGGTCCTGGCCGGTTGTTCGTCCGAGACCCCCGAGGCCTCGTCCATCCCGTGGAACCAGCCCGCTGACTGGGAGGGACAGATCCCTGGGATGAACAATAGCGGCAGCCAAGTGCATTGAGTCCGGAGACGACGAACACGTCGCTCACGGCCCAGCCTGGCCACCTCTACGTCGTATCGACGCCGATAGGAAACCTTTCGGACCTGACTGCGCGCGCCCGCGCGATCCTGGGCACCGTTGACTTTGTCGCCTGCGAGGACACCCGCACGACCGGGACGCTCCTCGGCCGCCTGGATATCCGCCGCGAGCTGATGGCGTACCACGAGCACAACGAGCTCCAGGCCGCGGAAGGCCTGGCGGAGCTCGTGGCCTCGGGGAAGTCCGTGGCGCTCGCGACGGATGCCGGCACTCCGGGCTTGAGCGACCCGGGTTTCCGGGTCGTGCGGGCCTGCAGGCGCCGCGGGCTGCCCGTGGTCCCCGTGCCCGGGGCCGTGGCCTTCGCGGCGGTGCTGAGCGCATCGGGGCTGCCCACGAACGGATGCCTCTTTGCCGGATTCCTGCCCCCCAAGTCCTCCGCGAGGCTCGCCTTCTACGCCAAATACAGCGACTTTGACTACACGATCGCGCTCTACGAAAGCTGCCACCGGATCACCAAGGCCATGGACGACATCGTCGAGGCGCTCGGGCCCGCCCGCATCGTCTGCGTCGCCAAGGAGGTGACGAAGCTCCACGAGACCTTCTGGGTCGGGCCGTCGGGCGAGGTCAGGGACAAGATCGCCAAGGCGAGCGTGAAGGGCGAGTTCACGCTCCTGATAGCCCCCGCGGATTTCACGCTCTAGCCCCAACCATGCGCGTCGCGGTCATCGATGTCGGGAGCAACTCGATCAAGCTGCTGGTCGCCGACAGCGGCCCTGACGGAGTGCCTGTCGAGATCACGTCCCGCACGCTCGAGGTGAGGATAAGCCGCGGGATCGCCTCGGATCGCCCGCACCTGCTGCCCGAGGGGATGGACAGGGGAATCGAGGCCGTGCTCACGCTCGCGAACGACGCCCGCGTCCAGGGAGCCGACCGGATCCTCGCCGTCGCGACAAGCGCCGTCCGCGACGCTGCGAACGGCCAGGAATTCCACGACAGGGCGAGGATCGACGCGGGCGTCGAGCTTCGGATCCTCTCCGGCATGGAGGAGGCAAACCTGATAGGGCTCGGGCTTACCACCGATCCCGCCCTCAGGGACCTCAAGCACTTCCACACGTTCGACCTCGGCGGCGGCAGCCTCGAGTTCCTCTCCTTCCGCAACCGCGAGGTGGCGTTCGCCTCCAGCATGCCGCTCGGCTGCGTGAGGCTGACGGAGATGTTTGTCGAGAAGCCCGCGGAGCCCCTGAGCGAGGAGGAGGCGCAGCGGATCGGATTCCACGTCACGGAGACTATCGTCAATGCGGACGTTCCCCTTCCCCTGCCCCTGGGATCGAGCGTCGTCGGCACCGGCGGCACGCTGACGACAGTCAGGGCCATGGTCGCCGCGAGGACGGGAATTCGCGCCATCGAGGCGGACCCGGTGATCCGTGTCGCGCTCCTCAGGGAAATCCTGTCGTCCGTTGGTTCGGTGGACCTGGCCGCGCGCAAGCGCGTGAAGGGGCTTTCCGCCGAGCGGGCGGACGTCTTCCCGACGGCGCTCGTGACGCTTCTGACCTTGGCGGAGATCGGGAAGATCGAGTCCTTCCACCACTCCTTCAGGAACCTGCGATGGGGCGTCGCCTCGAGCCTCCTGGCCGGTGGCGAGCCCGGGGCCTAGAGCTTCTTCAGGGCCTTGATCTGCGCCTTGAAGTCCGCGGGCAAGGGGGCCCTCAGGTCGAGCGTCTTTCCGGTGATCGGGTGCAGCAGGCAGAGGCGTCCGCTGTGGAGCATGACGCGAGCCGGCAGGAGCTTCACTCGGGAGTCCAGCTTCCAGCCGTAGGCCGTGTCGCCGAGGAGCGGATGGCCGATGGCGGACATGTGGACGCGAATCTGGTGCGTGCGGCCCGTGTGGAGCGTGCAGAGGACATGCGCCGCGTAGGTCCCGAACTTCTCGACGAGCACCCAATCCGTCCAGGACGGGCGGCCGCCCGCGGCCTCCTCCACGACGGCCATCTTGTGGCGATGGCGCGTGTTGCGGCCGATCGCCTTCTTCACGGAGCCGCTCATGAGACGCGGGACGCCGAGGACGAGGGCCGAGTATTCCTTGATGACCGTCCTGGCCGCGAACTGGCTCGCGAGCGCCCGGTGCGCCGCGTCCGTCTTGGCCACGATGATGACGCCGGAGGTCTCGCGGTCCAGGCGGTGGACGATGCCGGGGCGCTCGACGCCCCCGATGCCGCTCAGGGAGCCCTTGCAATGCGCGAGGAGCGCGTGAACGAGCGTGTCCTCGCGGGTGCCGGCGCCGGGATGCACGACCATGCCCGCGGGCTTGTTGATCGCCAGCAGCGACTTGTCCTCGAAGATGACGTCGAGCTTGATCTTCACCGCCCGCAGCTCTGAGGAGACGACCTCGGGGAACGAGAACTCGATCACGTCGCCCGCCACGACCGTGGCCTTCTGCGGGAGCAGCTTGCCTCCCTTGAACACCAGGCCGGCCTCGAAGGAGCGCTGGAACGCGACGCGGCTGTGCTCCGGGAACGCCATCGCAAGCGCCTTGTCGGCGCGGGAGTGGCGCACTTCCTCGGGTACCGTGTGCGTCTGGGTCATGCCCCAGCGGCTAGCACGCGGTCGATTTCAGCAAGCCATTTCGTTTTTTCAGCTGCTGGGATATCCGCGACCTTCCAGCCGTTTCGCGCAACCTGCGCCAGCTCGGCCCTCGTGAAATGCCCCTCGTTGGCGAGTGCCAGGTAGTCGTCACTGACGCGGTTCGCGAAGTTGAGCGGGTCGTCGGTCGAGACCGTGCAGTTGACGCCCGCCTTCATGAGCTCGCGCAGCGGGTGCTCGGCGATGCTCGGGTAGACGCCGAGGCCGACGTTGCTCAGGGGACAGGTGTCGAACGTGGCACCGTGGTCCGCGGCATACTTGACCACATCAGGGTCCTCGATCGCACGGACGCCATGCTGCACGCGCTTGACGCCCAGCTTCTCGATCACGAGGCGAACCTTGTCCGGGCCCGCGAACTCCCCAGAGTGGCACTTCGTGTCCTTGCCGGCCTTCCTGATGCGCTCCCAGATCTTGTAGGTCCAAGGCTCGATCGGGACCGTCTCAATGCCGTGGAGGTCAACGCCCGCCAGGCCGTCCCAATTCTCGAGGTCGTCGATCGTCTCCTTGAGCGGGCCATCGTAGGCGCCACGCAGCATGCCAGTGTAGACGCGCACTGTGAGTCCCGGGGGCGCCGCGGACAAGATGGCGGCCAGGATCTCTTTGCCGGGAATGCCGCAGATCTCAGTCATGTGGAGGTGGAAGCTCGTCTCCACGTATCGCACGTTTTCGCGCAGGTAGCCGGCGAAGATCATGCGAGCAGCCTCGTGGTAACGGTCGGCCGACTTGTACCACGGCACCGCGCAGCCAAGGAGCTTCGCCTCAAAATCCGGGAACGTGGTATAGCGGTATGAGCGCTGCCTGAACTCCGGGTTCGCCGGATAGCGCTCCGGGTCCCAGGCCCTCAGGATTTCGTCGTAGGGAACGGCACCCTCGATGTGCAGGTGCGTCTCGGTCTTCGGAAGACCCTGGATGAAGGCCTGAAGTGCGGATGAAGATGTGGCGCTCATGTGCATATCAACGAATCTGTATTCGTAGATATGATCAAGGAAAACCTAGGGCTACCGCGTCGGCTTGCGCTTGCGGTGGCTCGGGGGGCCGTGGAGGCGGAAAGCCATAGAGGCCTTCTTCCCGTCGGGGTCGCCCTTGGGCATCGGGGCGCCAAAAGCGCCCGAGCCGCCGTCCTTCGGGGTCTTGGGGCGCTTCTGCGGGCGATTCATCGCGGGCTCCCCTCAGGCTCCCGCCAACAGGTAAGCGGGATTGAGCTTCTGGAGCGACTTCGGGACGAAGTGGCCGTCCTTGCGGATGACCTTCCCGTCGAAGCGGATCTCGCCGCCGCCGTACTCCGGGGTCTGGATGCAGACCATGTCCCAGTGGACCTGGGACTTGTTGCCGTTGCCGTAGCCCTCGTAGGCCTGGCCCGGCGTGAAGTGGAAGGACCCGGCGATCTTCTCGTCGAAGAGGATGTCGCGCATCGGCAGCGTAATGTGCGGGTTGAAGCCGATCGCGAACTCGCCGATGTAGCGGGCACCCGGGTCGCTATCGAGGATTTGGTTGAGCTTCTTCGTGTTGTTCGAGGTGGCCTCGACGATTTTCCCCTTCTTGAAGACGAGGCGGATGTTGTCGAAGGACGAGCCGAGGTAGACGGTTGGCGCGTTGTACTGCAGGACGCCCTCGACGGAATCCTTGACCGGGCACGAGAACACCTCGCCGTCCGGGATGTTGAACTCCCCTCCGCACTCCTTGGCGCCGATGCCCTTGATCGAGAACGTGAGGTCCGTGCCGGGGCCCGTGATCTGGACCCTGTCGGTGGCCTTCATGAGGTCGCTGAGCGCCTTCATGCCGGGCTTCATGCGCGCGTAGTCGAGCGTGCAGACCTTGAAGTAGAAGTCCTCGAAGGCCTCGGTGCTCATGCCGGCCTGCTGGGCCATGGAGGACGTCGGCCAGCGAAGGACGACCCACCTTGTCTTGTTCACGCGGTGGTCGATCACGGGCTTCATGATCTTGCTGACCAGCTGAACGCGCGCCGAGGGAACGTCGGCCGCCTCGAAGATGTTGTCGGAGCCGCGGAGCGCGATGTAGGCATCCATCTTCTGCATGCGCAGAAGCTCCACCTCGCAGAGCGCGGTGTACTGCGCCTCCTCGGCACCCAGCGTCAGCTCCCTCGCGATGCGGGCCCTGTGGAGCTGCACGAAGGGCATCGCCCCCCTGGCCCGCGCCGCACGCACCAGCGCGATGACCATGGCGTCCGGCACGTCGAAGGCGTCGATAAGGACCCGCTCGCCCTTCTTCAGGGCCGTTGAGAATCCGGTGAGTCCTTCTGCAAGCTGGGTGAAGCGGGGGTCAATGATCATGGGGAATCCTGAAAATCGCCCGGGGAGGTGAATCCCGCAAGCGCGTTTTGGGGAAAGCAGATGCGCCCGACCGCCTCGTCAAAGTCGGCCGCCCCGCGGATGATCTCGATCTCGAGCCTGAGGTAGTAGATGGGGAGCGGGCTGCCGCCGGGCTCGGTGATTCGGACGGCGTCCTTCTCCGTCGTCACCAGGCACTCGGCCCTCTCCCGCTCGGCCGAGTCGTAGAGGTGGTCCAGGTCCTCGGGGGCGTAGCGGTAGTGGTCCAGGTAGCGTTCGCGGCCGACCAGGAGCGCCCCAAGGTCCCTCAGGAACTTCTCGAAACTCTCCGGGGTCGCGATGCCGCTGAAGGCGAAGACCCTCTTGCCCCGCAGCCACTCGAGCTCCTCCCGCCCGCCCGCGGCGCCCGGCTTCACGTCGAGGCGCTGAAGGTACTTCGGCTTGTGGGAGCACTCGATGATGTCGGCGTCGGGCTTGTACCTCGCGATCTGGGCCTCCAGGTCCGGGTCCCGCTGGCCGTTGGACTTCGTGAGGAAGATGTAGTTCGCGCGGCTCAGGTGCTTTATCGGCTCTCTCAGGATGCCGCGTGGCAGGAGCGCCCCGTTCCCGAAGGGGTTCGTCTTGTCGATCAGCAGGAGGTTGAGCCTGCCCTTGAGCGGCAGGTACTGGAAGCCGTCGTCCAGGACCAGCGTGTCGCACCCGAACTTCTTGATCGCGTAGGCCCCGGCCTTCACGCGGTTCTTGTCCACGAGCACCACGACCCCGGGCAGGTTCTTGGCCAGCATGTACGGCTCGTCGCCGGCCTGCTCGCTGTCCAGCAGCACGTTCACCCCGTCGCTCACGATCCGTGGCGGCGGCTCGTCCGTGTGGGTGATCCCGTACCAGGCCTTCTTCCAGAACGGGGGCGCCTTGCTCTTGTAGCCGCGGCTGAGGATCGCGACCTTGCGGCCGCGGTCCCGCAGCGCCTTGGCGAACTTCTCCACCACCGGGGTCTTGCCCGTCCCCCCGACCGTCAGGTTTCCGACCACGACCACGAGGCAGCCGAGCGGGTGATCCCTCAGTATCCTGTTGCGGTAGAGCCACAGGCGAAGCTGGACGATGCCGCTGAATAGCCAGGAGGCCGCCTTCAGGAACAACCCGAATATGACCGCCAGCGTGTCGGCCCGGCGCCCAAGCACGATGTCGACCGTGTAGAGCTCGAACGCTTGGAATTTTCTTTTGAACCAGGACAAGGGTTGGGCCGCGGCCGCAAGGCGGGCGCAAGGGGAATGAATGTTGACGCCGCGGGCGGCGTAAACTGTTTTCAACGTTCACGCAGTCACACCATGGCCTACAAACTCTTCATCCCCGGCCCCATCGCAGTCTCAGAGAAGACGCTCAGCGCCATGGCGCAGCCCATGATCGGCCACAGGAGCACCGACTTCGTCGCCCTGTACCAGTCGATCCAGCCGGAGCTCCAGACCCTCTTCGGGACGAAGGACCCCGTCTACATCTCGACCAGCAGCGCCTGGGGCGTGATGGAGGGCGCCATCCGCAACGTGGTTAAGAAAAAGGTGCTCAACTGCATGAACGGTGCCTTCTCGGACAAGTGGTACGACGTGGCGATCCGCTGCGGCAAGGAGGCCCACGCGCTGAAGTTCGAGTGGGGCCAGCCCGTCGACCCGGAGGCCGTGCGCGCCGAGCTCGCCAACGGCGGCTACGATGCGATCACCCTCATCCACAACGAGACCTCGACCGGCTGCATGAGCGACCTGCCGGCGCTGATGGCCGTCATCCGCCAGTTCCCGGACGTCATCTCGATCGTCGACGTCGTGAGCTCCTTCAGCGCGATGGCGATACCGAAGGACGAGCTCGGGATCGACATCATGGTCACGGGCACGCAGAAGGCCATGGCGATGCCCCCGGGCATGGCGCTGCTCTCCGTCTCGAAGCGCGCGCTCGAGCGCGC
>Ga0302320_10014797_pt1 | contig 16109 bp, 10 predicted proteins | sample Bog_T0_3_FD_202130 | JGI IMG/M metagenome (GOLD analysis project Ga0302320, IMG submission 202130) | Peat permafrost microbial communities from Stordalen Mire near Abisko, Sweden - Bog_T0_3 | ecosystem: Environmental > Terrestrial > Soil > Wetlands > Peat | place: Sweden: Abisko, Stordalen Mire... | reverse complement strand
GGGCAACGCAAGACCTCTAGAGTATGCGTTAGGATGCCTAATGTCGTCAAGTGCATATATTCGATCCGCCCCGCTCCTCACAGCAGCCCCGGCAAGCTCAACACGCAGAACGCCGCCTGCAACACCAGAATCGCCCCGCCAGCCACCATCGCCATGTGTCCGCGCGGGCCCTCATAGGCATCGGCAAACACTCCACCCACAAACGTGAGTAGAAACGGCACTGCCCACAGCCAGGGGCTTCCCTGTGTGCCGGTAAGGATCAGCACGAAAAGGACCACAGCGCAGACAAATGGGGTGGTGTTGCCAAAGTAGCGCGACCGGCGAATCCCAAGAAACAGCACTAGCGATGCCGCTGCGGAGACAGCAATTCCCGCGTTCTCGATTCTGGAAAAGAAGTGCTTCGCCGGGTCGAGCGAAACGCTCACAAATCCAGCGGACGAGCGGAAGACATAACTGAATGCGTCCGGCGAAAATCCGTAACAGGCGAAGACGCACGCCAGCTCCCCGGCCGCGCCAATCAGCACCACCGGCAGCACCTGGGACCGTCGCCCTTCCGACACCCACAGCATGGCCACCAGACCCAGCAGAGCCACCACCGGCAGCGCCGCAATGTGCGACGAGGCCGCCAGCCCGAAGGCCGCCGTCAACAGCACAATGCGCGGACGCCACTTTTTCCGCGGCCCCTGCATGGCATGTGCGACGCCGATGCAGGTATAGACGCCGCCATAGACTCCCAGCGCGGCCAGCACCTCAGTGTCAGGCGCGACGCAAGCTCGCAGCACCGCCGGAGAAAAGCAGTAAAGCGCCAGCGCCGTGTAGCCCCCAAGGTTGCCGTAGAGTCGCCTCGTTACCCACCACAAGCCCCCGCCCAGCACCACGCCCGCCAGCAGAAACGGAAGCCGCAGCAGGAACAGCACATGCGTCATCTGGTGGCGAAGTTCCCACGCGCTTACCTCGCCCCCCGTCTGAATCACCTTGTCTTCCGGCTTGCGAAACGTATCCAGGCCGCGCTCGACCAGCAGATTGAGCGTCAACGGCAGCCCTGCCAGCCGATAGCCCAGAATGCCGTCGTGGATATTGCCGCAGGTGGTGTAATAACCGGCCAGGGCCGAGGGCCGCTCCCAGGTTTCGCGCCCGCAACGGGCATACGTGTAGTCGCGATCTGAGAGCGTCTGGTGCCCGGTAAGCCACAAACCCTGGGCCAGAAAAAGAAGCAGCAAACCCGCCGCGATGCGTTGCGGTAGGTTGAAACGAAAGCGGCGAACCTCAAGAAAGCGAACTGTCATCACGAATGGGCGGGTCTTTTCCAGTCTAAACGGCGCCCCGCCAGTGGCTCTCCATTCGCATAGCAGGTCGTCCCACTGGCACGCCACCCGGCCAGGTCCAAGCGCTTTACGTGGCCAACACCGTACGGCTACACTTGCCCGGCCATGCTCAATCGCCGCCGTTTCGTTTTGAATTCCGTCGCCGCCTCAACTGCATTGACGCTCGCTGCAAGGTCGCCCTTCGCATCCGCAGCAGACGGCACCACCTATCGCAACCCGATCCTTGGCGGAGACCATCCTGACGCCAGCCCCATCCGCGTCGGCGACGACTTTTATCTGACGCACTCCAGCTTTGACTACGCCCCAGGCCTGCTCATCTGGCGCTCGCGCGACCTGGTCAACTGGCTTCCAGTCGCCGCCGCCTTGCCGCACTACGTTGGCGGCGTTTGGGCGCCCTATCTCTGCGAATACCAATCCCAGTTCTACATCTACTTCCCTGCCAATGGCCGTCTGCGCGTGGTCCACGCCGACCATCCGACAGGTCCCTGGTCTGAATCCGTCGACCTTGGGATCAATGCCATTGACCCCGCACTCATCGCCGAAAATGGCCGCCGCTTCCTTTACATGAACGGAGGGTTGATGGCCGAACTGAATGCCGACGGGCTCTCGGTGAAGACTCAACCGCGCCCTGTCGTCGAGCCCTGGCCGATCCCCGCCAGCACTCGAATGGAATGCGTGTGCCTGGAAGCTCCCAAGGTGATGGAACATAACGGCTGGTTTTACCTGAACGTGGCTGAAGGCGGCACTGGCGGCCCGGCCACCAGCCACTCCGTCGTCAGCGCGCGCAGCCGCCATGCCGATGGCCCGTGGGAGCATTCGCCATACAACCCCATAGTCCACACCACTTCGCGCGACGACCGCTGGCTCTCGCTCGGCCACGGCCGCCTGGTTGATACGCCGCAGGGCAAGTGGTACATGACTGTCCACTCCTATGAGAACGGCTACCGCACCCTCGGCCGCCAACTCCTGCTGCTGCCCGTTGAATGGACTGCCGACGGCTGGTTCCGCGTGCCTGCCGGCGTGACTGCGGAATCGGCGATTCCCATGCCCATTCCCGGAACGAACCAGCAGCCACTGCCCGACCCTTCGGACGATTTCAAAGCGCCCACGCTCGGGCTACAGTGGGGCTTCTGGCACGAGTTTGATGCGACTCGCTTCACCACGGGCAACGGAGCGCTCACTCTGCTGGCTCGGGGCAAGTCGCTTCTCGACACCCCCGCACTCACTACCCCCGTCGGCGGCCATTCCTACACTGTGGAAGTGGACTGCGAAATAACGCCCGGCTGCGCTTCCGGCCTGCTGCTCTTCTACGACCCGGAGCATGCCACCGGTATTCTTCTCGACGGCGAAGGCATCGGCGTTCGCCTCGCCAACGGCTACATCCCCAGCCGCACCCAGAAAGGCGCAACGCGGGCCACACTGCGCATTGTCAACGACCGCCAGGAAGTTGACTTCTACTACCGGCTGCCCGGCGAAAGCTGGCAAAGGACGCAGGAGTCCGCTGAGATCTCAGGGATGCATCACAACGTCCTGGGCGGATTCCTCGACGTGCGCCCGGCGGTGTTTGCCGCCGGCCAGGGCCACGCCACATTCCGCAACTTCCGCTACTGGCCTGAGGTGAAAGTTCCCGCTTGACGGTGTGGACGACTCTTCAAGAAATAGCTCTGTACGCAGAAAAGCCGCCCCGAAGAGCGGCTTTTCATTGATGGGCGATCGCCTAGTAGAAGATGGCTCCGACCGATGTGTCGCCCGTGAGGGTTACCGTGCACGTTGGCGAATCAAGTAGCGTATACGGTTTGCCTGTCGATGGATTGTTCCCACTTTTCACAACGCAACCGCTGCCCGCCGACCAGCCGCCAAATCCACTTCCCGTCGGTGACTCAGTCAGCGTAACCACTGAATTGTTCTCGTAAGTTCCGGTGCAGACCGATCCGGTGGTCGAGCCGGGACCGCAGCTGATCAGGTTCGGTGTGCCCGTATCGGATGGCGCAGTCACCAGCCATGTGGTGGAATTCTCACCCGCATTGAACACCGTGATCGTTGCAAAGGTCTCCGGTACGGCCACGCTCTGGATGCAGATATTTGCCTGCGGATCTTTGCATGTGAATGTTTCGGAATTGGAGAGGATCACCGTTCCGTCAGGATTCGTAGCCTCGGCATATAGAACGCTGTCACCGGTATAGCCCATCGCCGTGGCCAGGCCGCCGATTTCCCCGGTCACTCCCCCGTTGCTGATGGATGCCACCTCAGGAGAAGTGGTAATCCACACGACCGAGTTAGTGATGTCCCGAGTCAGCGGAGCAGTCGCAAATGTTCCGAAAGCCAGAAATTGTCCCGTCATGCCTTTGTTGGAAACCGTAATCCCACCTGGCACGATATCGATTGAAACCAACCCGGCGCCCACAGAGCCGCCGCCCGAGCCTATAACCGTGACGGTCGCGGTAGCTCCCTCAGTCCCAGGCATGGATGCGGTGATGGTTGTTGTCCCTGCCGTTAACGCGGTGGCCAACCCCGTTGTGGCGCCGATGCTGGACACCGCCGGAGTGCTCGACGACCAGGTTACCTGGTTTGTCACATTCAGCGTGGTGGATGGATGACTGCCGTGGGCGATTGTGCCCAATGCGGAGAATTGAACCGTTTGTCCCACCGCAAGGGACTGGGTTGCCGGAGAGATCTGGAGAGAACTCACCACCGTGTTGACGCAGCCCGCAATCGGAAGTGCAATGTAGATGAGACCCAGAATCTTGAAGCAATTACGACCGAACATAACTTGCCCTCCTGGCATTCTTGCGAACCCTTCACTCTTCATCGAGCCGGCGGATCGCGCAACCAACTCAGATCCCGGACACTGGTCCAATGATCGTCGAACCCCGGGTCCGGGAGACCATCTTTCCCAGTTACGGACTCAAGTCGGTTAATAAGTCTCTTTGGTCAGCAGGGGAGGCCGATTTCTCATAACTCCAGAGCCGCCTGAAGCGCCAGCATTGACCCACTCATCCACACGGAGTTAGAACAGACTCCTGCTCAGCTAATCGGTTCAAACTCTGATCCCCAAGAGCCTGGTTTCCGCAGTTAGGTGAAAGCAGGTCGATCGCCAATCATTTCTCAAAGTTAACCCCCTTAGAATCAGCATAAAATCAGCGGCATTGGGTACTTTGGTGTAACCTGCCGTATACGCGCCAGTCCGTCCAGGTACCATGGTTTACACCAATGGCACAGGTTGCACGATTGGCCGCGAATATGTGGAAGGAATTCATGCCGCGCACTTCCTGACTCCGAAGTAAGGCGAGTGCTGGCTCTCCGTCCCTCGTCCACACCTTGGGTTGACTTCGCCTTCCCACGCTCGGAAGTCGATAACCAGTGGTGCTTCCCACCGGTTCCAACGCATCGCTTTGCCCCGGCCGCCCGTACCCGCTACACTTCTCCTCAGCATGACCATCGCCCGCGACAACTCCCCTGACCGCCTCGTCAGCGCCTCCCGCGCCGAAGAGGAGCAGGGATTCGAACTCAAACTCCGGCCACGCTGGTTGGGCGAGTTCATCGGCCAGTCCAAAGCCAAGGAACAACTCGCAATCGCTCTCGAAGCCGCTAAATCCCGCGGCGAAGCCTTAGATCATGTCCTGCTTTTCGGCCCTCCCGGGCTAGGCAAAACTACCCTCGCCACCATCATCGCCAATGAGCTCGATGTAGGTTTCCAGCAGACCTCCGGACCCGCTCTTCAAATCCAGGGCGACCTCACCGCCATCCTCACCAATCTGCGCGAACGGCAGGTACTGTTTCTTGACGAAATCCACCGCATGCAGCCGGTGCTCGAAGAAAAGCTCTACACCGCGTTGGAGGACTACAAGCTCGACATCATCATCGGCCAGGGTCCGGCCGCGCGAACTCATGTGATGGAGATTCGCCCCTTTACCTTCGTCGGCGCCACCACGCGACCCGGCCTGCTGTCCTCGCCGTTGCGGTCGCGTTTCGGCATCCTGCTGCGCCTTGAGTTCTACACCGAAGAAGAGTTGCGCTTCATCGTCACCCGCTCCGCTGAAGTCATGGGCGTGCCTATTGACGAGGATGGCGCGGCGGAGATCGCCCTTCGTTCTCGAGGCACGCCCCGCATCGCCAACCGCCTGCTTCGCCGCGTTCGCGACTATGCGCAGGTCCGCGGTTCCGGCAGCATTGACCGCCCCACCGCCAATGCCGCACTCACGATGCTCGAAGTGGATGCGCACGGCTTCGACGAAATCGATCGTAAGCTGCTGCTCGCCATCATCCAGAAATACGGTGGAGGCCCCGTCGGCCTCGGCACCCTGGCCGCCACCCTCGCCGAAGAAGAAGACGCGCTCGAAGAAGTGTATGAGCCGTTCCTCATTCAAATTGGCTTCCTGGACCGCACACCGCGCGGCCGAGTGGCAACACGCCTGGCCTACGAGCACTTCGGTCTCACCATGCCCGGCCGCCAGACACCGCTGTTTTAACAAATACCCTGACTGAGTTCAGTCGATAATTCACTTTGGAGAAGAGCTATGGCACTTACTGAATCCACCATGCTTGAACTTGGCACCATCGCTCCGGACTTTGCTCTGCCGGATTCTGTATCGGGCAAGACCGTGCCCCGCGACGACTTCCGCGGCAGCAAGGCGCTGCTGGTGCTCTTCATCTGCACCCACTGCCCTTACGTGAAGCACATTGAGAAAGGACTGGCAGCGATGGGAAAGGAATACGAAAAGAAGCCCATCGCCATGGTCGCCATCAGTTCCAACGACGTCGCCACCCACCCTGCCGACAGCCCCGCCGGCCTCAAGCAACAGGCCGAAACATACGGCTTCGTCTTCCCTTATCTCTACGACGAAACGCAGTCCGTTGCGCACGCCTACAAAGCCGCGTGCACGCCGGATATCTTTCTATTTGATGAAGACTTCAAGCTTGTCTATCGCGGCCAGTTCGATGGAAGCCGGCCCGGAAACGACGTCCCTGTAACCGGAAAAGATCTGCGCGCCGCCATCGATCAAGTCCTTGCCGGAGTGCCGGTCCCCACAGACCAGCGGCCGTCCATCGGCTGCAACATTAAATGGAAAGCGTAAATGCGAACCGAATCGAACAACTGATCACTGTTCACTGACCACTGTCTTCAGATATTCGCGAAACTTCGCCCCAAATTCCGGCCGGCCCAGTGCAAACTCCACCGTCGCCTGCAGCATCCCGAACTTATCGCCCGCGTCAAAGCGCTTCCCCTCGAAGGTGTACCCGAAGACCGGCTCTTCCTTGACCAGCGCAAGAATTCCGTCCGTCAGCTGAATCTCGCCGCCCGCGCCCGGCGTCGTCTGCTGCAGCAGTTCAAACACCCGCGGCGTCAGCACATACCGCCCGATAATTGCCTGCTTCGATGGCGCGTCTTCAAACTTTGGCTTCTCCACCATGCCGGTGCAGTTGTAGATTCGCTCGTTCGTCGCATCCTGCGATCCGGCCAGCACTCCATACGCGCTGATCCCCGGCCCTTCAATCGTCATGGTCGCCAGGACCGATCCGCCGCGCTCGTCGAACACGTCAATCATCTGCTTGAGGCAGGGTGTCGCGGCCGCAATCACGTCGTCCGGCAGCAGCACGGCAAACGGCTCATCGCCCACAAGATCCTTGGCACAAAGCACTGCATGGCCCAGGCCAAGTGGTTCCTTCTGCCGCACGTAGCTGATCCGCGCCATGGACGAGATGCCCCGCGAGATAGCCAGCAGTTCCTTCTTCCCTTTGCGTTCGAGCGTCGCATCCAGCTCATAGCTGATATCAAAGTGGTCTTCCATCGAGCCTTTGCCGCGACCGGTCACAATAATGATGTGCTCAATGCCCGATGCAATCGCCTCTTCCACACCGTACTGCAGAATTGGCTTGTCCACCAGCGCCAGCATCTCTTTGGGGATGACCTTGGTGGCCGGCAAGAAACGCGTGCCCAACCCTCCTGCGGGAAATACTGCCTTCCGAACCTTATTGCTCATGCTCTCGTCCTCTCACCTGGCAACCGCACTCCGCGGCGCCTCTCGATTCGTTGCCAGCATACTAGGCTTCGAGCAAAACGACAGTAACTCTTGTGGGGGATAACTTCAGTGGTACCCGCTCGCTTGGCCTATGACGTATGGGTGTTATCCCCAGCACGCTACAATGTCGGCGACTGGTCCCCAAGCATCGCTTCGCGAACAATCTTGATCGGCGGAAAGCCCTGCTGCAAAAACTCATCGTGGAACTTCTGCAGCGAAAACCCCGCTCCGTCGCGCTTCTTCACGTCCTCGCGAAGCTTCAGGATCTCCAGCTTGCCCAGCGTGTAATAGAGATAAGTCGGGTCGCTCGTTCCGCGTTTCGTTTCCACCATCGCCGTTTCTTTCGATTGGTAGCCTTCCTTCTGAAAGAACTCCACCGCCTGGTCGAAGCTCATCTTTCCGGTATGCATTTCGATGCCGACAATGAAGCGCGCGTTGCGAAGTAGCGCGTCCTGAAGCTGCCCAAGCCGCAGAAACCTTGACTCGCGCTCATCCTTCGCTCCCACTCCCGGTCGCCCATAACCTGCGTCCAGCATCATCTGCTCGCAGTAGTGTGCCCATCCTTCAACGTCAGTGTTGGCGCTGAGAATCTTGCGCACCTTGCTCGGCGCCTGCGGAAGAAACAGAAACTGCACATAGTGACCCGGATATGCCTCATGCACCGCGGTTGAAATCACGGTGCCAACATTGAATGAATGCATATAGCCCTCAACCTGCGCAGGCGTCATGGATGGGTCGGGCAGTGTCACGTTGAAATAGGCCTCGGTCGCATGCGTCTCAAACGGACCCGGCGTGTCCATCGAAGCAAATGTCGTGGCACGCATGAAGGGCGGCGTCTCTTCCACAATGGGCCGCACATCCGATGGAATCGAGACAATATGATTCGCACGGATGAAACCGAGCAATCCGTCGAATGTCGCGCGGAAAGCATCCAGCAAATGATCGGGCGCAGGATGGTTCTCGCCCAATTCCTCAAGCACCACATTCGGTCCCTTCGTCGGCTCCAGTTCCTTGGCGATTTCCTTAAAGTGCGCCTGGTTCTTGTGCAGATCGGCCCAGCCAATCTCCAGCAGTTTGTCCAGCGGCGTATCCACCATCTCGTCGTATTGGAGCTTCTTGCTGAAGGCGTCCGCACCGATGCGATAGTCGCCCTTCGAACGCGCCAGCAGATCGGTCTTCAGCCAATCGAGATAGCTCTTGAGCGCTCCGATCACCGCCGCATTGGACTGCGCGAACTCCGCCTTCAGCGTTGCATCCTGCGCGTCTGCAAATGCTGACGGCACATCCTTCTCGAAAAAGCTGATAATGTCCGGCAGCTGCTCAATCGCGATCTCTGTATAAATATGCGGCGGGTTTTTCAGGTTCACGCGCGCGGCACCCAGCAGGGCCGGCATCTGTTTCTCGCGCGAAACCAGCGAGCGGAGCCTGTCATCCGGCGGCGCGAACTTGCGCTCCATCAGCGTGAAAGCGCCATTCGCGCAGGCGCTTGAATAATTATCCGCATTCTTCTCCGATGGACGAATCGTCTCGAGGGTCAGGAGTTGCGAACGAATATTCCCAAGCACAACCTCACGATCCGTGCGCGGCCCAAAGCTCGCCCTAGAGGCGTCTGGCTGAATCGCTTCGATCCTGGCCTCAAAGCTCTTCAGCGCGGCAATCTCCGCATCGATGTTTTTGCGCGAGAAGTCCTCCAACTGCCCGTCGTACTGATGCAGGCCATCGATCGTGGCATTGCTCGGTCCGTAATGGAAGTACACCTGGTCGAAGTATTCGTCCGCAACCTTTTCGAACTTCTGCTTCCAGTCCTCAGTTTGCGCAGTGATCGCGGCGCTCATAAGCACTCCCATTCCAAAAACGGCCAAAGCCTTCTTCATTTGTCCTCTCGATCTCAAGCGCCAACCGGCGCCGGCGTCAACTTCGCAAGCACCTCGTGAATCTCCAGCAATATCTCGTCAGACCGCACGGCAGCCAAAGGATACTTCAACAGCCCCTGCGGCGTGAACTGCGCACCGCGCTTGGCATTCTTCGCCACCAGTCGCATCAACTGCTGCGGATCGACCGCGGCATTCTCCATGAAGCGAATCTGCAGCTCACCGCGCTTGCGGTCTACCTGAGCAATGCCAAGCTGTTCGCATTCAAGGCGCAACAGCGCGGCTTCCAGCAGGTACACCGTTGCATCCGGCGGCGCGCCATAACGGTCTTCCATCTCCGCGCGCACGTCCATGACTGCCTTCTCGCTGGTTGCGCCGGCAATTTTCTTGTAGAGCCGCAGCCGCTGATTCTCTTCCGGCACATAGCTCTCGTCAATGCGCAGTGCGATGCCCAGGTTGAGCGCAGTAGCCGGCCGTTCCTCGCTTGTTTCGCCCTTCATCTCCTTCACCGCTGCTTCCAACATCGATGTGTAAAGCTCAAAACCCACAGCCTCAATGTGCCCACTCTGCTCGCCGCCCAGCATGTTGCCCGCACCGCGCAACTCCAAATCCAGCGCAGCGATCTTGAAGCCCGCGCCAAGATCGGAGAACTCCTTCAAAGCCGCCAGTCTCCTGCGCGCAATGTCCGTCAATTCCTTATCCGGTGGAATGAGTAGATACGCATAGGCTCTTCTGTTTGACCTTCCGACCCGCCCGCGCAGCTGGTAGAGTTCGCTCAACCCATGCCGGTCTGCGCGATTGATCAGCATCGTATTCGCCAAGGGAATATCCAGCCCGTTTTCGATAATCGTTGTGGCCACCAGCACGTCGTACTCATGGCTCATGAAGGCCAGCATCACGCGTTCCAGTTCCGTCTCGCCCATCTGCCCGTGGCCCACAACCACGCGCGCCGCGGGAACAAGCTCCTGAATGCGCGAAGCGATCTCGTAAATAGATTCCACGCGATTATGCACGAAGTACACCTGCCCTCCGCGCTCCAGTTCCACTTCTACAGCCGAGCGAATAATCTTCTCGTCAAACTTCGCCACCACTGTCTGAATCGCCATGCGATCCTTGGGCGGCGTCTCAATCACGCTCATATCGCGCAGCCCAACAAGCGACATGTGGAGCGTGCGCGGAATCGGCGTGGCGCTCATGGCCAGCACATCAATTTCCTTGCGCATCTGCTTCAGCCGCTCTTTGTGACGCACACCAAAGCGTTGTTCCTCATCCACGACCAACAGCCCCAGGTCCTGGAACTTGATGTCCTTCGACAGCAGCCGATGCGTGCCGATGAGGATATCCACGCGCCCCGTCTCGACCTTCTCCACAATCTCTTTCTGCTCCTTCGCCGTGCGGAAGCGCGAGATCATTTCAATGTTGATGGGAAACTGCGCGAACCTCTTCTTGAATGTTTCGAAATGTTGAAAGCTCAATATCGTTGTCGGCGTCAGCACCGCAACCTGCTTGCCATCCTGCACAGCCTTGAACGCCGCGCGCATCGCGACTTCCGTCTTGCCATAACCCACATCGCCGCACAGCAGCCGGTCCATCGGCGTGGTCGATTCCATGTCGTACTTGATGGCGCGAATCGCGGACAGCTGATCGTCCGTCTCGTTGTAGTCGAACGACTCTTCAAACTCCTTCTGAAATTCATTGTCCTTCGAGAATGCCGTGCCCTGCGCGGTGGTGCGCTCGGCGTAGAGCTTCAGCAGCTCGGCCGTCATGTCCTGCATCGCCTTGCGCACACGCGCCTTGGTCTTGGCCCACTGCTGCGAACCCAGCCTGTTCAGTACGGGCGCAGGCCCGGTATCCGTCGAACGATACTTCTGAATCAAGTCGAGCCGCGTCAGCGGCACATACAACTTGGCCGATTCCGCAAACTCAAGAATCATGAACTCAACCGCAAGTCCATCCTGAATGATCTCTTTCAACCCCTGGTATTGCGCGATGCCGTGTTCCGTATGCACCACGTAATCGCCCACGGTGAGATCGCGAAAATCAGAAACGAAGGCCGCCGTTTTCGATCGCTTCGGCTCGGGTCGTGCGGCCACATCCGCTTCGTCAGACAGGTCGTTGGCCCCGAAGAGAATCAAGTTCGCATCCACAAAGCTGACGCCCGCTGCCAGCGGCGTTCTCACAATCACCGGCACGCGCAAATCACCTGCAAGGTAGCTTCCCTCATCCAGCACCGTCTCGCCCGGATGCGGATTGCGGCTGCCCAGCCGATACGGAATCTGGTACTCGCGCAATACGGTCGCAAGGCGCTCCACATCGCCCTGGTGTGGCGCCGCCAGCACAATCCGCGATTCAACAGCCATCAGGTTTTTCAGCTGCTCCGTCAATGCCGGAATCGACCCGTGAAAGCGCATCGTGGGCCGCGTGTTCAGCTCAATCTCGCCCAGCGTCGTGTCGTCGTCGAGCACATCCACCACGCCCAGTTGATCGAGGTCGAGGCCCATGTGCGAGTTCAACTGCGCCTGCAGCACTTCAGGTCGTAGATAGATATCCTCCGGCGTAATCAGCGAGCCCATCGCCGAGCGGTCATGCCGCTGCTCCACCTTGTTCCACCAGCGATCGATTTGGTTGCGCACCATGGCCGGCTCTTCCACAAACAGCGCGCACTTGGGCAGCAGCGACAGCAGCGACTTCTCCGCACCGGCAACAGCAGAGAAAAACTCCCAGCCGGGAAAGACGGTCACTCCGCCGGCAGCGGCCATCTCCGCCGCCATCTCATCATCTTCGCCTTCCACACGCTGTCGGCTTAGTCGCGCATGCACAGCAGCCAGCAGCCTTTCGGTTACAGGCGTCTCCGTCAGCGGCAGCAGTTGCGTCTCGTCCAGTCCGGATTGCGAACGCTGCGTCTCCGGATCAAACTTGCGGATGGTTTCAATCTCGTCGCCAAAGAACTCAATGCGCACCGGCCGGTCGGATTCCGGCGAATACACGTCGAGAATTCCGCCGCGCCGCGTGAACTGCCCCGGCATCTCCACCAGGTCCATGTGCGTATAGCCCACGCTGGCCAGATGGCCCGTGAGCACCTCCACATCCACTTCTTCGCCGCGCTTCAGCGACACCGCAAGCCCCGCATAGTAGTCGCGATCAAACAGCTTCAGCGCCGCCGCCTCGACCGGCGCAATCAGAATCGACACCGCTCCCGTGGCCAGCTTCCACAATGCCGAAGCGCGCTGTTCCTGCACATCCGGATGAGGGGAAAGATTTTCGAATGGAAGTACATCGTGCGCCGGCAGCCGCACCACTTCTGCCGGATCAACTGCGCCAGTCAGATCGCACCCGGCGCGCAGAATCGACTCCAACGCCTCGGCGGCCTTGTTGTCGGCCACCACCACGATTACTGGTTGCCGCGCCGCACGCGCCATCAAGGGCACATAAAACGCCCGCGCCGTCGCAGTCAGTCCAGACACACGTCTCCGCCCCGCACCAAGGCTCAAATGCCTTCGTACGCGTTCAAAGCCCGAGCAGTGCTCCAGCTCCGCAAAAATTTCGCGGACGAACGGGAGAATCATGGACTCCCAGTTTAGCAGTGATTGTCCACCCCGGTTTTGAGACCGAAAAACCAGCGGTCCGGTAAACTACAGGGATATGCGACTTGGAATCGATTTCGGAACAACACGTGTCGTGGTCGCGCTGGTTGACCGCGGCAATTTTCCCCTGGTGAGTTTTGAGGCGCCAGACGGCCAGACGCACGATTGGTTTCCGCCAGTGGTCGCGGTCAACGGCGACCAGCGGGTCTATGGTTGGGAGGCAATTGCTGCGCAGGAAGACGAGCGCTGGACGGTGCTCCGCTCGCTCAAGCGCTATCTGCGCTCCGCTAGTCCGCACACGCTTGTTCCCGTTGCCGGCGGGCAGATTCCACTGCGTCAATTGATGGTTGAGATGATGCTCTCATTGAAAGCGCAGCTCCTTCACCACTCCAACGTCGGCGTTGATGCACCTGAGACCGAGGAGAATTTCGACGTGATGCTCGGCGTGCCCGCCAACGCCAACAGCAACCAGCGCTTCCTCACGGAAGAAGCCGCGCAGGCTGCGGGATTCAACGTCCTGGGCCTTCTCAACGAGCCCTCCGCCGCCGCGATCGAGTTTGCCAACCGCAACAGCTCTGAGCGCAAAAGCCGCGTGGGCAGCGGCCTGGTGGTCTACGATCTGGGAGGCGGCACCTTCGACGTTTCCCTCGTTACGCTGGGCGAAACGGAGCACACCGTTGAGGCCTCCGATGGAATTCCGAATTTGGGCGGCGACGACTTCGATGAAATCCTCGCTTCACTGGTGCTGGAGTCCCTTGGCGAGGGAGTGAGGCTCAAGCCTTCTGAGCGCTACCGGCTGCTGGAAGAGTGCCGCGAAAAGAAGGAGACGCTCAACCCCAACACACGCAAAGTGACACTCGATCTGGAGCGCGTGCGCGCAGGCTGGGAGCAGGTCACCATTCCCGTCGACGACTACTACGAGCGCTGCCGTCCGCTCATTGAACAGACCCGTACCGTTGTTGACGAATTGCTCGCCAAGCATGCTGACCGTCCGCTTGACACGCTCTACGTAACCGGCGGCGCGGCAGAGTTACCGCCCGTCGCCCGCATTTTGCGTGAGAGCTTTGGCCGCAAGGTGCGCCGCTCCGCGTACATGCGTTCCGCCAGCGCCATCGGCCTCGCCATTCGCGCCGCGGTGCTTACCGGCGACCTTCCCGGGCAGTTGCCCGATGCGGTACAGGACCAGTTCAATCGCAACTTCGGCATGTGGCGCGAGACCAACTTTGGCGGCACAATTTTTTTTGACCTGATCTTTCCCCGCGGCGTACAACTGCCTGACTCCGACGAGCCGCCGCTACATATTGAGCGCATCTACCGCCCCGCACACAACATCGGCCACTTCCGCTATCTTGAATGCTCACAGTTGGACGAACACGGCCAGCCCAAAGGAGAAATCGCCAACTGGGATCAGATCCTGTTCCCGTTCGATCCCGGCTTGCAGCTTCATCCTGACATTGCTTCCGTGCCTGTCGGCCTCATGGCCAATCCCGGCGATATCAAGATCCACGAAGAGTACACCTGCGACACCACCGGAAAAGTTCGCGTAAAAATCCACGCCGAACCTGCGGGCTATTCCCGCGAATACACCATCACGCAGTCTGCCTAGAGGTTGATATCAAAAGTTCAGCACGAGCCAACTGATCACTGCCCCACCGCCTTCGCAAACGCATAAAAGAAGGCCAGCGACTTCCAGTACGACTCCACCGGCAACCGCTCATCCTGCCCATGCGCGCGGTCGTCGTCGCGCTCCAGCGCGATGGCCGAATACCCATAGCAGGGTATGCCCGCCTGCGCAAAGTAGATCGAGTCGCTGGCCCCGTTCTCCATCACCGGCGTCACCGGCGTACCCGGCCACAAGGCCTGCGTGAGCCGCGTTAAAGGCTCAAACACTTCCTTGATCGGCGCCGGCGGCACCATCGCTTTTCTCTCCGGCGCAGCTTCGGAGACATCGCCCGCATCCGACACATACTTCACTCTCAGCTTCGCGTCGCCGAAAATCCCAAGCAGTTGCTGGCGGATCTCCTCGGGCGAGTGGCCTGGAAAAATCCTGCAATTCACGTTCGCCTGCGCAGACTGCGGTAGCGCGTTATTGGCGTGGCCGCCGGCCAGCCTTGTCGCCACGCATGTCGTCCGGAAGTTTGAATTGAAGCTGGGCTCGGCAGCGCTCAGCCGTGCGGCCGCAGTCATATCCGGCGGAGTCGCCAGAATTGCACGGATATCCGCCGCCGTCTGCCCAGTCTCCTGCGCTGCAAGGTTATTGAAGTACGTCCGTGTCACTTCGTTCATCTCGAAAGGGAATGCGTAAGCGGCAAGCTTGTTGAGCGCCGTGGTCAGCTCGTAGATGGCATTGTCCGGCCTTGGAATCGAACTATGCCCGCCTCGATCGACCGCCGTAATCTGGTAATCCGCGTAGACCTTTTCCGTCGCCTCCACATCGGCCACCATCGCGCGCCCCTGGTCCAGTTCCACGCCGCCCGAGTCCGGATTGATCACATACGCCGCATCCACAAGGTCGCGATGCTCCTTCACCAGCCAGTCCGCGCCGTTGAACTTGCCGCCTTCTTCATCTGCGGTGAGCGCCAGAATCAGGTCCCGCTTCGGCTTGTACCCCTCGCGATGTAGCCGCAAAAACGTGAACACCAGCGCCGCATCCGAGTCCTTCATATCCTGCGTGCCGCGCCCGTAGTAGTAGCCGTCCTTCTCCACAAACTCAAACGGATCGGTGTTCCAGTCCTTGCGCAGCGCCTCCACCACGTCAATGTGGCAGAGAAACGCCACCGGCTTTTCCGTCGGCGTCCCCACGGCCGGAATGCGCACCACCAGGTTCATCTTGCGCGCGTCGGGCCCCAGCAGATGCACGTCCTCCGGCGAGAAGCCCGCTTCCAGAAACCGCTTCTGCATGGCCTCGGTGGCCGTGGTCACGTTGCCCAGCGGCGTGTCCGTGGTGTTGATCTCGATGAGTTGCTTGAAGATCTCCCTGGCCAATGCGCGGTCCTGCGGCGAAGTTGTGGGCAGCGGGCTCTGTGCATGGGAAACGGCAGCGAAAGACGCGATAAGGGCGAGGAAGACAGTCGAACGGCAAAAGTCAGACCGAACCATGTGCGCATTGTATCGCTCGTTCCGCGTGCACCCGCAAACAACGCCAGTTTGCACCGGGCGCGAAATCGATTTATCGTGATCGCACGAAACATTTGAGGTGTTCCATGCAGTTCAGGTTTATCGTTGCAGCTTCGCTCGTCGCCCTGTCTCTTACCGCCGCAGCACAAATGCCCGACAAGGTCGTCCCGCGCCCCAGGATTACCGGCATCT
>Ga0302320_10014794_pt1 | contig 16110 bp, 12 predicted proteins | sample Bog_T0_3_FD_202130 | JGI IMG/M metagenome (GOLD analysis project Ga0302320, IMG submission 202130) | Peat permafrost microbial communities from Stordalen Mire near Abisko, Sweden - Bog_T0_3 | ecosystem: Environmental > Terrestrial > Soil > Wetlands > Peat | place: Sweden: Abisko, Stordalen Mire... | reverse complement strand
CTCCGTGGTCTTCTCGCGACGCAGGTCGGCGATCAACCGGTATTCAAGCTGAAGATGATCGAGGCGAATCGGTTCGGAGGTTTTCTGGAACAGGTTGACGATCGGCGTACAGCCCAGGCGGAAGTTGCGGGCCTGGATGACAGGCTCTGGCTGCGGAAGATCCCGCAGTAGAAAAAGAAGATCCAGCGTATCCGATCCGGTCTTTGCCGCAGTGGAGGCACAGAAACGTCGCGAAAGAAACTCCACATCAAAGAAGTGAAACTTCTCCTGGAAGCTGAAATATTCCAGTAACAGCCGATAGCCTGGCAGCGCATTAGGAGGAAACGGGAGCACTTCCTGCTGCGGCGCAAAACCTACGCTCTTAAGCGCGTTCGCCCCCAGCGAAACAGGTTTGTTGCCGCTCTTGTCCAACACAAACACGTCGACTGTATTGGCGAAGAGTATCTCATAGAGATTGCCGCTGAGTTCTGGAGCTCCATCGAGAAAGAATCGCAGACTCGGCAGGAACTTCGGATTGTGCAGAAGGTCTTCGCGACCCTGCAGAGAGATACGGAGAACGCTGCATCCGGAGTCCAACTTATACCGGTCGGCCGGTTCAAAGGCCGCATGCACCACCCTCACCGGCCAAAGCATTGTGTCGTAGCAGGTCAGAAAGCGGCAGGTGAGTCCCGCGGAATCCTGCGCAAACAATGGCGTCTTGCGAGGAATGCCAAATCCATCGGTCATCCCCTTGACGGTTGATCCCGCATCGAAGCAGGCGATTGCCATAGGGGGAAGAGGTTGTGTAAGTTGCGGATAGAGCACCCCCAGCATCGCATTGGTGATCTCTGGAAACTCCGCGCGCATCTGCCTTTGCAAGCGGGCGGTAAGAAAGGCGAAGGACTCAATCAGTCGCTCGACATGCGGATCGGAGGTCTCTCCATGCGGCATGTCGAGGCGCGCTGCAACTTTCGGGTGCTCACGCGCGAAATCGCGGCCTGCATCCCGCAGGTAGCTCAATTCATCGAAGTAGGATCGTAGAAAGTCTTCGTTGGCGCGCATCGTGCCTCGTCAATTCTTCCATCGGGTAGGGCCATCGGCGTGCGGACCTTCAGGCTGACCCCGAAAGGCCGATCACTCAGCCATGCCACCTGAGAGTGCGGCGCTTTCGCCGTGGTTGCGCAAGCTGATCGGAAAGCTAACTGTCTGTAGCCCCTTCTCAACTCTTACTGTCCCTCGAAGCGTGCCGAGCATTCCAGCTGGATCGTCCGGGTCTGCCGCCAACTCGAGCATTGGATTTTGAAGCCTGGGCTCGAATGCCACAATCTTGCCTACTACAATTTTGCCCAACAAAGCGATGTCTGTAGGGCTTCCCGCGGAGAGTGTCGAGAAGGCCGGCAGCCCATAATCCAAAATTGTTTGCGGTTCAGAGATTGGTTCCCAGGCGGCGGTTGCAGGCCGCGTTGGTGGCAATCGCGTGTTGAGCAGATTCTCGATCTCCCTTTGTATTGAATCGAGCAGTAACGACAACTCCTGAACACGATAAGGCTCAACCACCCGAGAGTCGTCCCTCTCTTCGTCGAAACGATCGAAGAGAGGAACGGCAAGCCCAGCCGTCATTTTCGAGCGCAGGCCTATGTTGCTGTGTTGGTCGCGAGATTCCATGTCGCCGATAGATTGCCTGCGTCGGTCACATCGGACTTTTGCGCCGCGTAGGCCCAGGTGATCTTGGTGTAGTTGAAAGTAACCGTCTCTTGCGGCTTGCCCCCGCCGCCGCCACCTACTGATATGGAGGAAACCAAGGCATTGGTCAACTCATAAACAAAGATCTTGGTCACTTTACCGTTGTCGTTCTGACCGATGGTGATTTTCGCAGTCGGAATGTTCTTAGCCTGATTGCAATAGTCAATCAGCTTGCAGGAAGACAGGTCCAGGTATTTCGTCACCGTAAAATCCTGATGGTTGGGCTTGCCGGAAGTACGCTTGGTGTTACTTTGATCTCCGGTGATTTGCTGAGCCACGCCGTGACTATACGAAAGCAACTCGATCATATTGGCATAGTCGGTGAGCTGCGATTCCCCATTAATGCTTGCTGCGCTTAGATCGAGGATTAGAACGTCCATCCGATTTCTCCTGAACTCTCTGTTGTCAGCTGGTCTCCGGCCAACCGCCGGGCCATTTCAAGAATTCGACTGTGTGGCATTGACTATTTTGCCGGAGGGGGCAATTCCGCGACGAGTCGCAGCGAGACCGTAAGCTCGTCCAGTTGAAAATGCGGCTTGAGGAAGGCAATCGCTTTGTATGCGCCAACCTTGTCCGCAATCTCCGTCACATCGACACGAGCTTCGCGCAGCGGAAACCTGGCCTTGATTGCTTGCGGCGCATCGTCGGTCAACAGAACATACTGGGCTATCCATTGATTCAGGAAACTCTGCACGTTCTCGCGGGTCATAAACGTACCGATCTTGTCGCGCATCATGACCTTGAGATAATGCGCAAATCGCGATGACGCCAGGATGTAAGGCAACATCGACGAAATATTCGCATTGCGATTGGCCGAACTGAGATTATATTTCTTCGGCTTATTGGTGGTCTGCCCGCCGAAGAACGTCGCATAGTCTGTCCCCTTGCAATGGCACAAGGCAAGAAAGCCAAGGTCATTCAGTTCCTTCTCGCGGCGATCGGTAATCGACACCTCTGTAGGGCACTTGAAGGTAATGTCGCCGTTGTCGGTCTTGAACGTGTAGATGGGCAAATCGGCAACCAGGCCACCACCCTCGGCTCCACGGATGGCAGCGCACCAACGATACTTGGCAAAAGCATCGGTGATGCGTGCACCCAGCGCATATGCGGGGTTGCCCCATAGATAGTTATCGTGGTCGCTCTCTTTGCCGCTCAGCTTCTCGGTATAGTTGAGTCCATCGACCGGCTTGGTCTTGGGACCGTAGGGGTAACGCGCCATGACACGAGGCAACGTCAGCGTCACATACCGGGAGTCTTCGCTCTCGCGGAATGAACGCCACTTGATCAACTCGGCGGTCTCAAATGTTTTGGCCAGGTCGCGCGGCTTGTTCATCTCCGTGAAGCTCGACCAGTCGAAGAGCTCCGGGCTTGCCGCCGAAATAAATGGCGCGTGCGCGGCGGCGGCCACGCCCGAGATTCCGGCAAGCGTGGCAACATCCTGTGGATCGCGGCCAAAAGCATAATCGCCAATCAGCACGCTAAACGGATTGCCGCCATATGTGCCGTATTCCTCTTCGTAGATCTGCTTGAAGAGCGCGCTCTGATCGAACTCCACTGCACTCTCAATATCCTTCACCAAGTCGTTCTTGGTTGCATTGAGCACTCGGATCTTGAGGTGCGTTCCCGTCTCCGACTTGTCCACCAGGTAATGCAACCCGCGCCATGAAGCTTCCAGCGCCTGAAAATCCGCTTGATGCAATATCTGATCCAACTGCAGTTGCAACAGCTCATCAATCTGCGCAATACGCGTTTTGATTGCTGCCACGATGTCACTGGTGTCGCCTTGCAGAACCTTGCGCACACGGTCGGTCAGCGCAGGTTGATCGGGAAACTTTTCGGCCAGCGTTGCATCCGTATCGTCGTACCAAGCGCTCAATGTTCCCTTGTAATAGGGGTCGAAGGAAACCTGTGCAAGGAACTCGCGGATGAGGCTCTCTGCCTCTTTGCGACGTGCCTGTTCGATCACCTGAACTCGCTCGCGCTCGGCGTCCGACTTTGGGCTGGTGTCGGTTCTAACCATGCCGCTCTGCACAACAATTTTGGCAAAAAAGTCGTCGTTCGATTGGGAGGTTGCATCCGGCATTTCGTATTTCTCCTTGTCCAACTTGGCCAACGCGCTCATCGCAACGGCGCTGATCCTGTTCGAGATGGAAATTTCCGTGAAGCCATTCGGCCGGCCAGGGATCAGTGCAAAGACCTAGGTGGCCGGCTTCTCAGGAGTCTTCGCAGCGGCGTCCGGAGAAGTTGCGAGTTGCTTCGCGCCATTCGTGTGCGGATAGCTGGCGGGGTTCAACGTCAGATCCGCAGGCTTATCCGGGGAACTCACAGCAACCTTCAACTCTTCAGCTAGCTTGTCGTTGCCATCCAGTTTGCTGAGCAAGTCGCTCAGGCGGCCACGGGCTTCGTAGAGCGTATTCAATTCGGGTGTCTGCCGAATCACCCACAGAGGATGAAACATATACAAGGGGTCTTCCCCCTGCAGCTTCACCAGCAGCGAGTCCAGCGGCTTCGAGTTGTCGAGAGTCGCTTGAGCACTGATCTCTACGGGCAGCTTGGCCGACTCGGCAGCGCCCTGTTCTGGAACCCTCATCAGGTTATCGACGGTAAAGCTCGATCGCGGATTGATCTTGGCGAAGATGTCTTTGAAGGAGTCTCGGTCAATCTCAACAAACTGGCGGTCGCGCAACCTGACCGGCTCGGCTCCTTCGGGTAACTGACCGGAAAGGTCAGCCAGGACACCGACAACGAGCGGCAACTCTTTAACCTCAAACGCGTCGCCGATCTGCACATCGTAGGTGATCTGGACGCGCGGCGGGCGCACTCGGTCCAGCTTATGCTGAATGCTCTCAGACATGACTCTCCCTCATTTTGTTGCCCTGCTCTCTTAGCGGGGGAACACAAAGGCGAGCAAGAAGACCTTTGTGCGGAACGGAAGATTTACGGTTGTGCAACGATATCGTACTTGGTTAAGCAGGGGAAACGATTCGAAGTCTAGCAAAGGTGAGGCATCAATTTCCACTGTTATTTTGAAAATCTCTAAGGACTACTCCTTTTCGTGAATTGGCTGGTCGATCTGGAGGAGTTTGAGGATGTCACTTAGCTCTCCGCGATCGCGCACCAGTTCCGGAATCAGTTCCTCAAAATGCATTGCGCCCCATGAGACCGCCCTGCGAATCAGATACGGTGTAGGACTATGAGGGTCGTTCTCATACAAATAGTCGGCAACCTCTTCCAGCAGACGATAGGCCTCGGCGCGGCTCTGAATCCCCGCGCCGGCTAGCCTAAATGGTGGTGATCCATTGGCGGCATGACCAGGAGTCGAAGATGGAACCGATGCGGGGAGGGCCATGGGCTGGTCGGCGATAGCTTCAACTGCAGAAGGAGCCAACGCCGACTCTTCGGCTTCCGGAACATCCACCTGCGATGCCGCCAGCATCGTCTCCAGAAGCTGCTCGATCGACGTAGCCTCGCTGCGAAACTTGATCAACCCGGGAGCCTGCTTGCCTGCCTTCTCATCCAGAAGATTGTCGAAGACGCGCACCCTGGCAATGGTATCGCTCACGTCCGCTGCCAGCGCCTGAAACCAGCGATAGCTGGTCAGGTGCACGCTCTGTTCAAACGTCGCCAGGGTTACGGTCGAACTGGTGCTGGCGCCTCCCGGATTCCGCAACGCCACATCCCAATCGGCAAGCGAGTAAGCGGGAACTCCCTCCATCGTCGGATGAGTTACACGCAGGAGGCGGAGCCTGCGAGAAAGCTTGTCGTTGACCCATTGAATAGGGGAAAGCCTCGCCGTCATATCGCCGTTCATCGCGGGATACATGCCGTCCCAGTAGGCCAGACAGAGGCGACGCATCAGCTCAATGCCGCGCGCAGCGCCGGCAAAACTGTCCAGTTGAATCCAGGCCTCGAGTAGCCATCCAGCCAGTTGCAGGTCCTTGGTTTTGTTGGCCAGCGCGTCGCTGCACAGTTGCTCCACAGCGGCCCAGTTGGCGCGCTTAAGGTCGCTTTGCCAAACGCCCTGGGGCAGGCTCGCATCGTCTTCTCGCCGCGCATCGCGAACTTGTTCATACGCGCCCTCATAGCGCAGCCACTCACCGCACGGTCGCTCCACAGAGATGGGCGCGGTCAAGCGATCGAGATCGGTCAAAAGCGGATCGGGGACACGGCCCATGGTCAATCTCCGTGACTTGTTCTGCGCACCGCAGTTGGCGCGAGGTAAGGAAACGTGGGAAGGGACAACGTTGCTGCGCCAGCTTTTGCGCCGGCAGGCAGCAGATCGATCTGAAGATAAACAACTGTATCGGGGGGCCTGGCTGCGCTCGTCGTGGAAGACACGTTCGGGATACTCAATGCATACTGATTCGGCGCATCGACCGGAGTTGGCGGGTGATCGCGCATCAGGGCAAACAACGACCAGGGATCATTGTACTTATAGATCACCGTATCATCTTTAACTTGCGCCGCCATGGAGGAATTGACCTTCGCCGGCATCTCGGGCGCGTTGTTGGCATAGCGCACCGTTAACGTGACCGGGTCACCCCATTGCCACACCAGGAGAGGCGTGTCGTCAGAAGGCTGACGATAAGTGATGTTTTGCTGCCCCACTTGCAACGACCATCCGGCGATGCGGTCGCCCAAGTTTTCGTGGCTGCGATTGGTCCGGAAGCGCACGGTCGCGCCCAGAATCGGGTTAGGATCTTTGGACCCGCCCGATACCAACGGTCTCGCCATCGCAATGGTTTTCAAGAAGGCATTCAACTCCCCGGGCTTCTCGGATGCATTCGCCAGAACACTCGAAAGTCCAGAACCAATGCGATCATATGTCTGGTAGAACTCGGCGATATCCTCCGGCGACGCCTCGGAACCGGGACGTGTATCGAGTTGCTGCGAGAAGGGAAAATGCCCGGCAAGGCGGCGATTGAAGTCGACCGCGATCTGATTGAAGCGCTGAATAGCCACTTGTTGGCAATGATCCACAGCCAACTGCGCAAGCTCGGTTCGCACACTCAGGAACACATCCGAGGAGTGGCGCACAGCGGCGGCTTTGCAGCCATTCTCAGGGGTAATCTTGTCGAGTTCGGTCGAGATGTAAGCTTCTAACGTCTGGATCGGATTTCCTGGCTTCTTGGCCTGAAGCGCATCCACATCCTGAGAGATATTGCGCCACTTAGTCAAGACGTCCGGATGCCCCTTGTCGGTGTGCAGCAACTGCACGAGAGGCGCAGCGTCCGCAGAGAGGTTTTCGATCTTCTGTCGCTCCGTGGCCAGGTAGGCCTGCAGATCCTCGGAGCCTGTCACACCATACATCCACTGCGACACAGGCAGATCGCTACTGCTTCCCTCGGCAATCGGGCCATGGTTGTAGAGGCCCGGTAACTGCTGGTTCACCTTGAGCAGCAGTGCGCTCGACTGGCGCACCAGAGAGCTTTTGAGACACGACACCGCGGCCGTCGCATGAAGCGCGCTGAGCGAGTCTTCTATCTGCTTGAGCTTGTCGATCGACTGACTAAGGCTTTGCAGTTGAGTGTCGAGTGCGGCTTGATTGTCCTCCTGCGCAGGCAGCGGAACAGATGCCTGGCGCAGGCGCGAGAAGATCGCAACCGCGGCACGACGATCGACAACGTTCTGCATCGCATCGCGATATTCGCCGGGAAGTCCGGGAAGCAGTTCGCCTTCTATCTTCTTGCGCATCGAGTCAATTTGCTGCGCCTTGTACAGGTCCGCCTGACTCCAGATCGCGCCACTGGAGACCGACCCGCAAGATTCGTTTGCGATCGATGTCTCGGAATCGTCGGCCATCAACTCATAACCAAGCAGAGCCTCCAGAACGGACGAAAGAGTATTCACCTCGCCGGAGAGACGCGTCTTGCCATCCGCAATGTCAACGATTGGCGGTGTTGTTTTCAGAGCGGTTCTGAGCCCCGCCAGCTTCTGCATCCCGGCATTCGTCACTCCATCGGTAAACTGAGTATCCGCAAACGGCATTTCGTCGAGCATGGAGCCGAGCGCCGGATAATTCATGCGATTGAATTCGCCGGCAACCCAGTCATAGCTTCCGCCCTTGAGCTGGTTGTCTATCGACTGCGCGCGACTCACGACCGAGCGCAACATTACGTTCGAGGGGTTTGCTCCGATGGTAGTGAAAGACTGCAACCCGTCTCTCCCCGCCAAGCCTTGTACCTCGCCGACCAGGGGATTGGCGTCGAACCAGCTGCGATAAAAATCGGCAATCAACTGGTTGGTATTTGCCGCCGTCGCCTGGTCGAATCGTGCTGGAATCTGCAGCGGCTTCCAGGTAGCCTGAAGCAAGAGTCTCTGGTACTCAGGGTCCTGCGCAAATCGACTGCTGTCCGGCAGTTCCTTGGCCCCCAGATAACGCAGCAACGCGTTCAACTGCTTGAAACTTCCCGAGTCCGATCCGCTAATCAAGTGATAACGGTTGACGTTGACCTGCAAAGCCCTCAGGTTCGACAGGTAACGATAAAGTCTGCGATACGCCGCATCTTCAGACCATGCAGTCCCGGGCGGATAGTCGGCTTCCGCGTTGGCCGCGCTGTTCGCTGTTCCCACGCCGAGCGTCATTAACGCATTGATGCGAACTTCCAGCGCATTTTCGCAAGAGCGGAGAATGACGATCTCAAAGACGCGCCCCAGTGCATCTCGTACCTCCCGATGCACTCCTGTCGTATCGAGAAAAGAGGCAGGCATCGCCAGCGAATAGAACTCATAATCGCGCGCCGCGCCAATCGTGTTCAGAATGTCGCCGGCGGGCGCAATGTTTCCGCCGGAACTGGCTGCGATGGTGTCCATGGTCGACGCGAGTGAAAGCAAGATAGGGTCCAGCGTCTTGCTCTGCAGATCACGAATCCTGCCCACCTCGTGAATCAACGTCCCGGTCAAGAAGACGACCAGAATACAGGCCACAATCTGCGCAATCAGAACAGAACGATTGCGGGAGAAGAAGTTCCGTGTTGCCGGAATAGCGAGATAGCGCTCCGCGAAAACTTTAAACTCGAAGAGATTCCGGACAAAAGCTATCCCCGCGATCGGCGCACCTGGAACGCCGCTCGGAAGGCTCGCCCTGCTCCATTGCGAAGCAACGATCGCGCCACTTTCCGACGGGGGCTCCGAGACACGTCCGCAGAAGTAGATGCCGCGCAGAAGGTGCGAAGAGTGATAAGCCGTCGTCCTGAACACCAGATGGAGCAACGCCCGCATCGGCTCCTGCATACGCTGCAATTCGAAGGGGAACTGAAAGACGCCATCGGCAGCCGCGGTCGTTTCGGTTTGCGCCAGCATCTCCAACTGGCGGCCGAGCAGAACCTCGTTGGTTTGCACGAAGGCCTCATCCACCCACGCAGTGCTGAACTCACTGTCCAGCGCATGAGGATTCGACCAGCCGAATAGATCGTCGCAGATCTCGTCCTTCGCGCTGCTCCCGCCTGTTGCTCTGCGAACAACTTCCTTCTCAATAAAGTTGCTGCAGTAGCTGCCGAAGCCCGGCACCGCATCGCATTTCGTGACGAGAAGATAGACAGGGAGGCTGATGCCCGCAACCTGCTGTACGTCATCGAGCCGTTGCGCCAGGGCCGCCATGCGCGCCAGCTTCCGTGGGTCATCCTGATCATTGTTCGCGTCCAGAAGCTCCTGCGCGGGAATCGTCAGCACAATTCCATTGAGCGGCTGGCGCGGTCGATAGCGCGCCGTCAGACGTAGGAAGCTCTTCCATGCTCCGCGATCCGAAGCCCCGGAAGCAGCTCCAGACACAGGACTCCGCGCCAGCGAGAGCGACGAAGTCGAACTGTTTGCAGCAACATCGTCCTGCAGAAACGCCTTACCTGGAAGATCGATCAGGACCGCATGGTCCAGCAGGAGCCAGCGAGGAACGCAATCCTCCTCGTCACCTTCGACGACTTCCGCGCTCAATCCGCACACCTGATCGGCGACTTCGGATTTTCCCGAACCCGATTCACCGACCAGCAAATACCAGGGAGCCTTATATTGACTGTTCCAACCAGGATGCTTTTCGCGCAGCCGTCGCAAGGCCTCTCGAAAGCTCTGCTGCATTCCTGAAGCGACGATGAACAGCGGCTTTGGTGGCTTGTCGGCTTTGGCTTCTTCCTTTTCCTCCTCCGTCTTCTTGCGCGATTTCACTACGAGCAGTCCCGCCACAACGAGAAAGACGACAGCAAAGAGCGCGACCAGGATCAAGAGCCAGGTCAGAAACGCCTGATCCTGATAAAAAGTTTTCATCGCGCCCTCCTTTCTCCACTGCGCGTGTTCGCTTCTGCGCCCGCACCTGTTCGCATCATTGCCCGCCCGGCCCGGAGCGATCGGGCAGGTAGAGAGTCACCGCATCCGTTGCTCCGCCCTCGCCCGGAAGCATGGCAAACCTCAATTGCGGATGGTTCGCCAATTCCTGCGCATCGATGGAAGTATCCACCAGATAGAACAGCGTCGTTCCATCTGCTGTCACACCCTCTGGAACCGACTTCAGTTGTTCCACATAGGCCACTTTGCGGCTACTCGGCGCGACGCCGTTTGTGGAGGATGAAAAGACGATCATGCCTTTGGATAACCACATCCGTATCCGGTTTGCAACTCCTGCATCGTTACTGCCCGCATGAACAGCGAGCAGCAAGGACGCAAGCACCGGCTCGCTTCCGGATGCTGCGCGATTGAAGGGAAGCGGCGGGGCCAGATGCAATTGAAATGTTCCATCCTGCAGCGTAAGCGGAAGCTCGCGCCACTTTTCGGTCCCCGCCGTGAGTGGCTTTTGATTCGAAATGCGATTCAGAGATTGAACGGTCACAGCAAGAGCATCCCGCGTGGAGCGTGTGATCCAGTACCAGGTTGCGCTCGACACAATCAACCAACCCACCACGATGGCGGCCACAATCAGCCACCACTTTCGCGGTTCGGGCAACCGCATCGGCGCCCCTTCGGTCACCGTGTACCGGTTGGCCTGAGGGAACAGATGACGGCTTTCGGCGCGCAGCGCAGGATTGTTCCCTGCCATCCGGTCGAAGATCTGTCTGCGGTAGGCATCCGCGGCCGCGCCATCGCGCAAATACTTTCCCTTGAAGCCCAATGCAAGAATCATCAGGTATACAGCCGAAATCTCTTCCCCTCCCTGATCCTGACGCGCCGACAGGCCGTCGATACGCCTGAAGATCTCCTGCCCCGCAATCTGCGATCGAAAGAGCCGCAGTTCCATCAAGTGGTCACGCCAATAATCTCGCCCCTTCCAGTCAAGCAGACAAACAAAGGTCTCGTCGGCAAAGGCCGCCATAATATAGATCATCTCAAGCAGCAAGTCGTGCGTGAACGAACTCGATGCGTGTTTGACTTGAAACATTCTCTGGTCGAGATAGAGTGCCATCTCGTTCCAGACGCGCAGTGTCACGGGATCCTCAGGATAGTCTGACTCCTGATCGGAATTCTGGCTTGAAGCCTGCCCTGAATCCAGAGCGGCAGGCCGATCCAGTTCCGCAACTCCGGCAAGCGAACCGCCTGCCCTGACAGAAGTTCCAGCTTCACTCGAAACCGGCAGAGCGGCCGGATTCTGCAGTGCAGCGGTCAATGGTGCGCTCATGGCCGAAGCGGAAGGAGCTGTCGTCGCGCCAAGGCGGTCGCGCTCCACAATCTCGCGCAGGCGTGCGACCTCTGCATAGAACTCGCGAAACTGGCGCAGCAGGGGATAAGGGTTCTGGCTCTGCTCCAGCATTACGATCCGCCTCTCCCCTTCCCCGGCCGGGCTTTGATAAAGAGCGCCGCCGCGTCCGGCATTCTGGTTTCCTGCTTGGCGGATTTGAGGACAAGCTTCTTATAGGGATCCACCCACTGTGCGTCGTTCTTCACACGGAAGAGAACCGAACCAGGGGCGGGAATCAGGTCTTCGAAGGCATCCACCCGTTCGCAGATTGCGCCCTTGCTGCGACTCATCTCCAGATCGGAGATCGCATCCTCTGCCGCGAGCAAACAGGAGGTGCCCCACTCGGCCAGCGCACTGGGAGGAACCCCGACAGGCGCCCGCAGCATGAGTCCAATATAGGGAGCCGAGAAGTCCGCACCGTCGCCGAAGGCCTGTTCCAAGGTTGGTCCGATCTCAAAATATGCGGATCCTCTTTGCCTCCCTGGCCCGACCGCCTTGTCTCCGACCGCCAGAACCGGTCTGAACTCCTTGCCCAGCCAATTCTCCACCAGACCTTCGGATAGGGCCCTGCGAATATAGCCGACAACATCCTGAAAACAGACGCGCATATCGTTGTGGTTATACGCCTGAAAGATGGGCGGTACGCGCGCATGGCTCAGAAACGCCACACTGCCAGCCATCGAACACAAGGCGAGATAAAGCGTGTAGGGATGGGTCTGATCCCCGTCCAAAAGCGCCTCCACCGCTGGCAGCGCAGAGACCAGCCATTGCAGTTGATGCATTCCGGCGAGATCGTCATTCCTGGCATTGGGACTCAACTTGCTCGCCAGTTCCGTAGCCTTTTGGCGCACCAGCAAGCGGACCGTCGCACACAGATTGGCCAGCGGGGATCCGGGTTTCAAGCGCAGAAACGGGGCGATGTAGGGGGTGGGCTTGAAGACCGTACCCTGTCTGTTGAATTCAATCAGCGGCAGGGCCGTAAATCCGCCCAGATTGGCCTCTCCGCACTGCAGGCCCAGGCGAGGATGAATGCGAGGAACCGCGATCGGATCGGCGCCGGAAACCGGGTCGGCAGTGAATTCCCCTCCGGCAAGGACGCTTTCATAGCGGCTGTAATCGGTGACCGGATACAAAGAAGGATCGCGCGCCACAGCAAGATAGATCCGCGACCGATCTCCCTCTATTTTGGACAAATCGCATTGCAACTCGATGCCGCGTTCCTGGCCGCCCAGCACCAGCAGGCCGTCCGGTAAAATGGCTTCAAGATTCAGGACGCGGAAAATGCCGCCCGCCAAGGCCGATTCGTCGATCTTGATCTGGATAACTCCCCAGCCAAAAGAGCTTGCCTGGTACGACATGAAATGCGTCAGCAACTCCGCGCGCGCGGTGAGTTGCTGGAAATGTTGCGGGGTTAGCAACATGCCCTCATGCCACTCAATGAGATCGGGCAGATCAAGCGACCGTGTAGTCAAGTTCTTCTCCGGCACTAAGTTGCGAGCCAAGTGTGACACAGGTCACGTGGGAGAGTCAATTGGAATTCTCCTTTTTCTTGCCCCGTTTGCCCCTCCCTCCAGGGTCGATCTGGCCCCTATTTTCGCGTTGTTCGACCCACTTCTACCAAGAGAGGCGTGCTAGCGTCCGCGCTTCTCCTGGTCCCTCATCACCGCATCGAAAGCCGCATTCAGTTCGGCCATCTTGACGCCATTGCCGATACAGTCGCCGCTGTCGGGGTGATAAAGCTGAGCCAGTCGCAGTCGCAGCTTCTTGATCGAAGCGACGGGCGTATCGATATTAACGCCAAGAATGCCGTAGGGATCGTTTGCCGGCGAGAGTACCACTTGGGGAGCCGATGCTGCGTGTCTGCGTAGCTTCGCGCTTACTGCTTCCAGCTTCTGTTCCATGTCGGCCGCAAAGATCGGCAGTTCCTCCCATTCCTGCTGTGCTGTCATTGTCGAGAATCGTTCCAACTGTCGATCCAGTTCCTCCAACTGCATCTCGTAGACCGGATCATGCGAGATCGATGCGATGGTTTTCACGGCTTCCATCCTGCACCGGAGCCGACGAAAATTCTCAGCAGCCTTGGACAAATTCTTCAGATCGAGACGCGCCAGTTCCAGGATCACCCGCTGAAAAGCCAACACCGCCTCCGGCCTCAGAACGGCTTCCACCGGATGCGACCGAAGACGCCGGGAAACCGACGCACGATAGTTGCCCCTGGAGTCCAAGCCCAATTCCCGGCGCAGCACATCGATGCCCGCCTCCAGACCGTCCAGTTCCCTTTCCGCTAGAATCTTCTCGAGAGACGCGGTGGCGCGCCGCTGCACTGCCACTCTCACCTGCTGGCTCCATCTGCGAACCGGCCCCTTCCTCCGCAGGAACAAAAGCGCGGCCAAAGCCGGAAGGCAGAATGAGGCAGCTTCAATCGCCGGGGTCATCCAGTGCACGACAGCATTCTGTTGCGGAAGCAAGCTCAGCCGGAGGCCAAGCGTGCGCTGCGTGGCGAAACATAAGCCCGCAGCGGCCCCAGACGCCATGGCCTTCGACTGCCAGGAATTCACCAGCCGACAAACTGTTGCATCGCTGAAGTTACAGGAAACGGTCGAGCCGTCGAAGACGAAGGCAGCCAACGAGGCAACGACCGAGGAATGGCGCACACGGGCAAGTTGTACTCGCTGACCCAACCAACGCGCCAAGGCACCCCCAGAAATAGCCAGAAGGGCCGCAGCCGGATATTCCAGGACCAAAAGACAAATCCCCACCGCGCATAGTGAGATGGCCGTCCAGAGCGCAACGCGCGCACCCGCTGCGGCTCGTCGTCCAAGCTTGACCGGCCGCCCACCCGTAGTAGGCAGTTCTTTGGACTCAACATCGAGCCGCAACTCCAACTGGGCTTCCGGATTCATGAGGGGTGCTGGAATTGCACAGCTTGATTTCCGTGCTCTATCACTTGTTCAGGTTCCACCTCTGGCTGAAGCCGCGTCGCCGAGATCCGTGTCGCAAAATCCCGATTCCATACCGTTCGAGCCCACTCGAAAAAACGGCGCAAAATGCGGCCCAGCACTCGGCCACAAAGGGAAACCCCTTTGCGAAGCAGGCTCGGAGCCGTTCTGCCACCGCTCAAACCCCCAGCGCCCGGAGAGCTCTTCTCTGCGAAAAGAACGAGGTTGCCTGCGACCAGTTTTTCGACCAGCACTCCTGCCCCTTCATTTCCGGCAACAGCCGCGCGAACCAGCCATTTATAGGCCGCCTCCGTGTCCTGCTCGGCCAACTCCCCGAGCAGAAAGATAACTCCCAGGCGATACTGCGCTCCGACATCGCCACCCTCGGCCCGAAACGCCAAATCCCCGAGGCTTGATTTCCCTTGTGTCATAGGTCTCCGTCTCGCAGCCAAAGAGCTCCATCCGATACAAGCAGGATTGTGACGCCCTCTGTGCCCCAGGTCAATATCCAAATGAATTCCCGGGGATGCTTTCCTCTGGACGCCACTCGATACCCGGCCGTCTTTTGTTGTACATTCGAGTTGTTTCTCCCCGGAAGGTAAACTTTGTCTCCAAACGTACTTTTAACTTGCCTGACGCTGGCTGCCGTGTCGCTGTTGACCGGGTGTGCGCTCCTTCATCCGCGAAAATCCTTTGAGCAGGCGATCGGGCATCCCCCGACACTTCTTCTCCAGGGGAGTATCGCGCCGGGGGCGAATGCGGATAGTGTGATCCCGTTCGATGTGGTCGTCGTTCGCGATAAGGCCATGCTCAAACAGATCTCCCAGATGGATGCGGCAACCTGGTTCGGCGCGAAGGGTCGATGCGCCTACCGGGGCGGAGCCAAAGCGAAGGTCCAGTTTCACTCCTGGGAGTTCGTTCCCGGCCAGACCTTCGCCTTGGATATTCCCCTGCCAGCCGACACCACGGCCGTGTTGGGGTTCGCAGACTATGGCTCCGCGGGCGAGCATCGCATTCCATTGGCCAGCTCTGGTAGTCAGTTCGTGGAAATGGGAATCGACGGCGTTCACGCGTCCGCGGTTCCGAGCAACGGGCCCCCAGCGCGCCCACCGGCTGCTGAAAAACAGAAGGTTTGCCCCGACGATTAGAGCGAGACCTGCGCCCCTGTGAAAGCTTCCTTTTGCATCAAGGCGACTGTTTGCTTGCAGTGATCTCTATTTAATTAAGCGCGTGTCCTTTACCGCAACGAAAGGACACATGCGCGCATTTCGGTCACCGTTGAGCCACTCACGGCACGTCCGGGAAGGTGTCGTCTTCAGAGACGAAGCGCCTCAACTCATACTCAGAAAGCGGCGCAAGCGGGCGGTAACGCCTGAGCGAGCTGCGGTCTTTGTACTCCGGACCGGAAACCCCGTGTCTCTCATCCCAAACGGAGGAACCCTCCATGATCTCATCAAAGAAGTGATCGCCCAAGGCCAGCATTCGGGTGAGCAGAGCGAGGCGGACACGCTGCAAATAGATCTTGAGAGCATGAGCCACAGCCAACATGGCAAAGAGTCATCCCTGATTTCGTTGGCGCAGAAATACTCCTGACGGATCCAACGAACTCTTGTGTTGACTGCACCTTATGATTCTGCGAAGGGACAGACCTCAATCACCCGCCAAAAATCCAGTCCAATGAACATTCGTTCGTGCTACATTTGTCAGCACCGAGCCTGTCTCGCTTGCGTTCGGATGCAAGTGATCGAAACCTGATGGATCTGCGCACGTTTCAGCGAGGGTCAAGGCATG
>Ga0302320_10014793_pt1 | contig 16110 bp, 15 predicted proteins | sample Bog_T0_3_FD_202130 | JGI IMG/M metagenome (GOLD analysis project Ga0302320, IMG submission 202130) | Peat permafrost microbial communities from Stordalen Mire near Abisko, Sweden - Bog_T0_3 | ecosystem: Environmental > Terrestrial > Soil > Wetlands > Peat | place: Sweden: Abisko, Stordalen Mire... | reverse complement strand
ACGCGCTGGAAGCTGACATAGCGCTCAAGCACTTCATTCAGGTTGCCGGATCGCTCGCCGGCAAGCAGCGTGGTTGTGTACATGACTGGAAACCCGGCCTGCGCTTCGAACGCCGAGGACAGTGACTCGCCTGTTTTCACGCGATTAGATACGTCATCGAGCTGGGCGGAGAAGTTGGCGTTCTTCTGGTTCTTGGCCAGCATCTGCAGAGAGCCCAGAATTGGCAGGCCCGCCTTGATCAGTGTCAGGAATTGCTGATTGAAGATGAGAAAGGGTTCGAGCTTCACCTTGCGGCGCTTCATCCCGGCAAAACCGGAGCGCGCCTTGACCGAAAATACGTGATAGCCCGCGTGCGCAAAGCGGCTGCGCAGCTCCTCGGCAGTCGCCGCCGTTTGGACCTGTTCCTGAACGCGTCCGCGCTCATCCGCCAACTTGATTACGAACTCTGCCATGCTCTTGCTCGCCGGGGGGGAGGGCCGGTCTTTTCGAGCGGATCCCCTCAGGATTCAGGTTACCAGCTTTTCGCCGGTTGTTTTCGTAACAGATAGACGTGAAAGGGAAGTGCAGCGCTCAAAGCCTCGACCACGACATCCCGCTCGGAACCTTGGCGGACGATCGAGGGCAAACGTCTGATATCTTTCGAACCAATGGCAGAAAACGACAAGCCTTGGCTGCTGCGCCCCTCAACCCGCTGGAGGCACTTCCGCGCCGTCCCCTTGAATCGGCTTTGGGTTCTCCTGGTGGCTGTTTTCCTGCTGTTCTCAGTGATCGGGTACTACGTGGACCTCGTCGAAGCGGACGGTCGAATCCCATATTTTGTGGTCTTCGTTGTAGCCGCAGTCAGCGGTCTCAACGCCGTGGTGTGGCTCATCGTCCTGAGCCGAATGTCGCGCTTGGCCCTTTTTGTCCTAATCCTTTACCAGTTTTTCAACAGTCGAATTGACACCGCGCTCGCGAACTGGATGGCCAATGCCTTCAATTTGAATGCCGTGCCCACGCAGACCGGAATCCATTTTGCCGCCACTGCGACCATGGTGTCGGTCATGGTCTCCTATGCCTTTTTCGTCACTTATATCCGGCGAGAAGGCATGGAAACCTTCCGGCTTGCCAATGAACTCGCCCTGGCCCACGGCATCCAAAAGACGCTGGTGCCCCCGGTTACTCTGCGGTCAGCGCCGTTTGAGGTGTACGGCATCTCCCGGCCCAGCGAGCAAGTCGGTGGCGACTTGGTGGACGCGCTCCATCTTCCCAATGGAGACGTGATCGCCTACCTGGCAGACATTGCGGGTCACGGCTTGCAGGCCGGCATCCTGATGGGCATGTTGAAAACGGCCGTTCGCACCGCCTTGCTCGACGCAGGGGAGCGCGAACCGCATCGTACCCTGCCCGTTCTGCTAGACCGCCTGAACACCGTACTGCCCGAGGTGAAAGAGAAGCACATGTATGCCACCTTCACCGGGTTCCGGCTGGGCGCGGATGGCAGCGTTTTCTATGCCCTGGCCGCCAGCCCGCCCATCCTGCAGTGGCACGCGAACGGAGGGACCCTTTCGCAGACGGGAGACGCGCAGTTTCCCCTAGGCCTGCTACCGGTTTCCAGCTTTGACGGCTATCGCCTGGATGCGGCGTCCGGCGACCTTCTGGTGGTGGCGACCGACGGAATTCTGGAAGTCTGCAACAAGCCCGGCGAAGAATACGGCACAGACCGGTTGATGGAAGTGATCGCAGCCAATAACAAGGACGCGTTGCCTGCGTTGGCCGAAAAGATCCTGGCGGCAGCGCGAACCTTTGGCCGCCAGTTTGACGATCAGACGATTTTGTTGGTGCGGTGTTTGTGAAGCTGCCCCGCGCCCGCAGCCCATCCTCGAAGCATGCGATGCTTTTCTCGATTGACCCTGTATTCTGAGGGCGTTCCATTTGCTGTGTATGCAAAGGAGAGACGAGTGTGGCGGACGCATTGAACATGCTTGAGCGAGAGAGCCGCCAGAGCGCCAGATACGTGACTGGTGCGTGGCCGGCCCCGCGCAAAAGGTGGCGATTTGCTACTGGCGCCGTAGTCCTTCTGGCCATTGCAGCGATCGGCGGAGCCCTGCTTGCGAAATCCCACGGCGGTCGTTTTTCGGCTGTGGTCGCGCCGTATCCGCATGAACTTGCGCAGGTAAGCTTTGCAGTCGCCGGAGACGTTATCCCGCACGAAGCTGTGCGCGCGGCGGCGGAAGCGGCAGCAGTCTCAGGCGACCCCACCAACTCGCAGGGTTGGGGCGCACTGTTCGGCGACGTGAGCGACGCATTCAAGAGGGTGGACTTCGGGTTTGTCAATCTTGAAACGCCCGTGGCTCCGGCACACTCGAAGGGCTCAAAGCCGTTTATGTTTGACGCGCCGGTTGCGCTGCTCGAAGGGCTGAGGGCAAGCGGCATCAAGATCGTTTCCTTCGCGAACAATCATGTAATGGACCAGGGCTGGGCGGGGTTTGCGGAAACGCGCGATCATCTGCGCGAGGTGGGGCTGCTGTTTGCCGGATCAGGCGACACGACGCAGGAAACGTGGCAGCCGGTGGTCGTCGAGGCCAACGGTATCAAGGTAGGCATATTGGGTATGACGCGCTGGTTGAACGGCAATCGCAATCCTGACAAGGACGACCAGCCGCACGTCAACTTCTTTCCTTATCCGGGCGAGTCCGGCGGCGCTCCCGGTGCGGACGAGGCGAAGGTTCTGGAAGCAGTGAGACTGGCGCGCACCCAATGCGACATGCTGGTCGTATCCATTCACTGGGGCATCGAGTATGCGTCCACCCCGCGGCCTGAAGACGTGGACGTCGCGCACAAGATTCTCGAAGCCGGTGCCACTGTAGTCGTCGGCCATCATCCACATGTATTGCAGCAGGTGGAGACGTATCGCACGCAGGATGGACGCGACACGGTCATCTTTTATTCGCTGGGAAACTTTCTCTCGAACCAGTCGCGCACGTATATAGATGGCCTGATGCCGGATAAAGACGGCGATCCGCGCGACTCGATGATTGGATTGTTTTCCGCGGTGCGCAAAGATTACGGGCCCGCTGGTGTGCGCGTCGAGTTGGGCCACGTCGGCATTCTGCCGGTTTGGGGTGAAAACAATCGCAACGAGGTGGCACGCGGACAAACCAAGACTGCAATCATTCGGCCGATTTTGATTGACCGCGAGATTCCCCGACTTCAAGCGCGGTTGGACGAGTTGAACAAGCTTGCGGGGCAGAACAATGAAGGCTCTGCAAACAATCCGGGTGTGACCGCAAACTCCTTGACCGCCGACCAACAGAAGGAATTCATCGAGGTTACTAACCGCCTGAAGCTATTAGGCGATCGCCGCGCGCTGTTGCTGATCCGCGCGGGCGACGAGTACTTGACCGACCCGCCGAAACTGCCTGCGAAGCCGTAGCGCCGCGGCCTGGCAAATCAATAACCGTTCGCTACCAGCCATGCCTCGGTCAATTTAAACGACGGCTTCTTTTCCGTCTGCATCTGCGCCAATGCAAGTTTCACCAGCACGTCGGCCTCAATGTTGACCGGAGAACCGACGGCAAGCGTATTCAGGTTGGTGCGCCAATAGGTCAACGGCAAAATAGCGATCGTGATCGTTTCGCCATCGAAGTCCGCAATGGTCAGGCTGATGCCTTCGACGGCCACCGAGCCTTTGTGCACCATCCATGGCCGCACATTTTCAGGAACGAGTACTTTGAGCGTCCAGTCCGTGGTCTGCATGTTGAAGTGCGGGCTGGATGCAGGGACGACAGGGTCGAGCGCGGTCAGGGTTCCGGTGCCGTCCACATGTCCCTGGACAATATGGCCGCCCAGCGGACTGCCGGCGGCGGTCGGCAACTCCAGGTTGACCTTGGCGCCGGCTGCGAGTGAGCCCAGCGATGTGCGATCGAGCGTTTCCTGCGCCAGGTCGGCATGAAAGAGCGTGGGGTCGACTTCAAGCGCGGTCAGGCAAACGCCCGATACGCCCAGCGAATCGCCTTCACTCAGGCGTCCAGCGAGACCGGGAGCCTGCACCGTAAGCCTTCGCACTCCGCCGGTGTCCTCAAGGCTGATAAGTGTGCCGGTCTGTTCAATGATGCCGGTAAACATGGTTTCATTTTACGAGGCGGGAATCGCCGGAGAAAAACGGAGAGACGGGAAAGACTGGGTAGATCGACTTATTCCTTTGCTGTGAGGAAGTTGAGAATCTCACGCATGACTCGGTCCGCCTGGTCGGTTTGAAAGAGATATTGGGCGTGCGCGGAGCCCTCAAGGACGATCAGTTTCTTGGGTTGCGGCGCTTTTTCGAACTGTTCCTGAATTCCGGGCAGTCTCGGTCCGTCCCCGCTCGTGTCATCGCGTGCCACAATGAAAAGCGTTGCCGAGTGAAGCTTCTCCGCCGGACCGTTAGGTGCGGCACCGAGCATGACCACGCGATTAATCTCTTCAGGTGGAGCGGAGATGGACGCATCGCCCGCGGCGCTGCCTCCCATGCTGCCGCCAACAATGGATACGGTTTTAACGCCAATGCCGTGCAGGTACCGCACTGCCGCTCGAACATCCAATTCGAGCAGCGCACTAAGCGGGTCCTTATCGCCAGGTCCGTGCGATTTTCCATACCCGCGAAAATCAATGGCCAGCACTTCGAATCCCGCTGCTGCCAGCGCCTGCGCCTGCGCAGACCAGCTTTCCTTATTGAATCGGCCTCCGTGAGCGAGCACGACGGCTTTCTCACTCTTTCCGTAAAGGTCCGCAAAGATTACTGCGCCATCCTCAGTGGAGAACTGTACCGCAGTCGGTGGGGTTGATTCCTTGGCCGGCTGGGCGGAAAGTAATGCGGCGTTCAGAAGCAGCGCGCACAATCCCAAGTACCTGAGGCCATTCAGCATCAAAGTCCTCCAGTTGGCTCGCTCGGCCACGGGTCTTTCAGGAGCGAGCAGAGGCCGAGGTCGTTGCCGTAGCGCTCCACATCGACCTCCGCCATGCGGATCGGGTTGGCAATGCCGCGAAAGGCGGGCACCGCATCCGAGCCCATTATTTGGGGGGAAACAAAGAGGTGTACGCGATCCACAAGGCCGGCGGCAAGGAGCGCCGTGTTCAGGCGCGTTCCTGTTTCGGTGAGCAGCGTGAGGATGCCGTCTTTGCCGAGCTGGTCGAGAACCTTGCCCAGGGGGACCCGACCCGCTTCGGCGGGAAGCACTTCGACACGCGCGCCTCGTGTTTGCAATTCGTCGATGCGTTTCGCATCTTTTGAAACAGTAAAGATTACAAGATCGTTGTTTGCCGATTTGACCATTTTCGAATCGAGTGGCATACGCAAGGCTGAGTCCAGCACGATGCGTAGAAGAGATCTGCGTCGGCGGAGCCCGCTGCGGTCGGTCAGCATGGGATCGTCGGCAAGCACGGTATCCACGCCGGTGAGGGCGGCATCGGCCTGCCAACGCAACGGCTGCACGGCTTGGCGCGCGGCCTCGCATGTTATCCAGTAAGGCTCGCGCAGGAGGTGATGGCCCGGTGCGGGAGCGATACGGCCGTCGAGGGTCATTGCAACTTTCATTAGAACGAGCGGTTGCTGATGCTTGCTCCAGCGCGCGAAGGCTTCATTGATGCGGCGCGCTTCCGTTTGGCAAATGCCGAGCGTGACTTCGATGCCCGCAGCGCGCAGCCGTTCGGAACCATGGCCGGCGACAGATGGATTGGGGTCGATGGTGGCGATGACAACGCGGCTCAATCCGGCAGCAATCAGTGCTTCAGAACAGGGACCGGTGCGGCCGGTGTGATTGCACGGCTCCAGGGTGACGTAGGCCGTGCCCCCTTGGAGACGCTGGCCGGCATGCTGTTCCGCCTGCTTCAATGCGGCGATTTCAGCGTGGTCCACCAGGTCATATTCGTGCCAGCCTTCGCCGATTACCTGGCCGGCGCGATCGAGTATCACGCAGCCCACGGCAGGGTTGGGGGAACTGACGGCGATGCCGCGACGCGCCAGTTCGAGAGCACGCTGCATCCAATACCGGTCTTGATCGAAAGCGGGCATATCTTATTCCAGCAAAGAGTCAACAAATTCAGCGGGCGAAAATTCGAGCAGGTCTGTCATTTTTTCTCCGATGCCCACAAAGCGTACAGGCAAGTTGAGTTCGCGGGCGATGGCCACCGCGATGCCGCCCTTGGCCGTGCCGTCGAGCTTGGTAAGCACAATGCCCGTTACGCCTGCCGCCAGGGTGAATAGCCGCGCCTGTTGCAATCCATTTTGGCCGGTGGTGGCGTCCATCACCAGCAGTACTTCATGGGGCGCTCCTGGAATGAGGCGCGCGGCAGTACGCCGCATTTTATCGAGTTCGTCCATGAGGCCGGTCTTGGTGTGCAGGCGCCCGGCGGTGTCCACGAGAAGATGTTGGATGTTGTGTGCCTTGGCGGAAGACGCGGCGTCGTAAAGCACCGCGGCCGGATCGCCACCCTGCTTGGTCTTTGTCATTTCTACGCCGCTCCGCGAAGCCCAAATCTCCAATTGCTCAATTGCCGCGGCGCGAAACGTATCCGCTGCGCAAAGTAGCACGGTGGCATTCTGGCCGCGATACCAAGCTGCAAGTTTTCCAGCGGAAGTGGTTTTGCCGGTACCGTTCACGCCTACGAGGAAGGTCACAAAAGGGCCTTCAGTGGGCGCGGCCACAGGGTGGTTTGCGATGGGAGCTTCAAGAATGGCCCGGATTTGCGCCTTGAGCAGGGTACGCAGTTCATCGCCGCCCTCGATAGCCTGGCGGCGTGCGCGATCCCGCAAGGCATCGATAATTTCAGTAGTGGTCTGTACGCCAATGTCGCTGCTAAGCAAAGCCGATTCAAGATCCTCAAGGGATGCTTCGTCCACCGTTCGGGTCAGCGCGACGATGCCTTCAATTTTTGACGAAAGCGACTCGCGCGTTCGCGAGACTGCCTGCTTCATCCGATCGAAGAAGCCAGTCGACTGCTTGCCGGACGATTCGCCGTCGTCCTGCGAAGTGCCTGGTTTTTCCGGTTCCGGGGTATTTCCGAAGAGGCTGATGAATGACATGGCGGCAACTTCAGTCTAAGGCATTGGGCGTCCCGCCACGACCAGACAGCGCCGTCCAGCCCCCTGGCGACACCGCGGCTTGCGGCCGGAAAGTCAGGAGCTTTCCGGCCCCAAGCGGACAGGTTCCCAGTGCTATTTTTTGAAGATTGCTGTCATGTTTGCGCCGGCTTCCGCGTCTTCAACGACAGCGACGGTGTTGATCTCAAGCACATCGCTCCACTTCATCGCACCCTTGTGCAGAGCCGCAGCATCGTCGGTTTCGTAAAGGCTGTATCCGCAACTACAGTCCACGTTGTGCCAGCGTCCGAGAAGCTTAACGCCCTCCTGCGGCGCCCCTTCCCCAGCGAGAAAACGGTCGACCGCTTCCTGAACATTTCCAGGTTGCAGGGCCCAGGTTGACATGAATTTCATTTCTCTCATCCTCCAGGTTTGATTTTTTGATAGGGGAAATTTTCTCGGGAATTTCCGAGCCGAGTGATTATAGACTGGCTACCCCCGTGCTATATTTTGCGAATCCACGCGCTCAGTATTAACCAAGGAGGTGGTTGGCCATGAGGCCCTTCCGCAGCGTTGCCGTTTCGAGTCTGGTTCTGGTCTGTATGACGATAGGCTGTAAAGCGGCTCCGCAGGCGGCCGCTCCCTCAAACTCGGCGCAAGCGATGGTTACGCCCCTGCAACCCTATTCCACACCGGATGGGACGGCCTCAACAAAGCTGCCCGCCGGCTGGCAGGTTGTCACTGCGCAGGGCGGCATCATCGATGCCAAGGGACCGAACGGCGAAGCAGTTGACTTGGGCAACACGAGCGTTGCCCGCAACGCCGCCTACCAGCCAGGCAAAGTGGCGGGCGCCGATTTGAATGTTCCTTACACTGCCAGCCTCAGCCAGAAACTGGTCATGATCTTTCAGCACATCTCCACCTCCGCCGGCAAGCCCGCTCCCCAGCTCAACATCATTTCCTCAACGCCCATCCAGGCGCCAGCCGCGTTTGGCCAATGCGCCAACATTCTGGGAACGATGACGGGCTCAAATGGCACGGCCGGCCCCGTGAACTTCGAGGCCCAGATGTGCTCGTTGCCGCTCGATTCAGGCGGCCTTTACAAGAATATCTTCAAGTACGCGCAGGTGCCCACTGGCCAGGCAGCCAAGGAGCGCGCCACCCTTGAAGCCATTTTGGCGAGCTACCAAGTGCCGCTTGCCGTTCTGCAGCAAAAGGTGGCGCCGGCAACGTCTGCCTCAGGCTCTGGCTCCGGCGCGGCTCCCACCCCAACCTCGCTGGCCAAGGGAGCGGCACAGCTGGCCGAGGCGAACCAGATCATGAAACAGACCATGATTCAGCAAAGGTCGTTCAACAACACCATCAATTGCGGAGACCTGATCAACATTCGTGAGACGCCGATCTATCAGTTGCCTCCCAGTTGCGGCGGGCCTGCGCGGTGACCGGCAACCACGCCTCGTTGAGCTTCATTCGCTTTGAGTTCTGAACTGAAACAGCCTCGCGGGTGCGAGGCTGTTCAACTGCGTGTGAAACGAGATATTCCGACCCGACTTCGCTTTACTTCGCTGCGATTTTCACGCCCAGCGCATTGAGCTTTGACCGGGCCTGCGCCGCCTCCGGAGTTTGCGGATGGCGCTGGATCAGCAGCCGAAGTTCATGGATGCCTTCAGGCCGCTTGTTGGTCTGGAGGAGGGCATCGCCTTTGCGCAACTGCGCCGCAGCGGCTTTCGGGCTACCACTGAATCCCTCGAGCACCGCGTTGTAGGCCTTGATGGCGTCGGCGTAATCGTGCTGGTGATAGGCAATTTCGCCGATGTAGAACTGGGCGTTGCCGGCGAGGTCGTCCATCGGGTAGTAGTGGATCACGTCTTGAAATTCGCCTGCTGCCACGGGGTAGCGCGCAGCATTGTAGTCGCGCAGGCCGGCTTGGTAGGTCTCCTGCAACGGGGGCGCCTGGTTCGCCGGAGTCGAAGGAACAGGCGTGCCCATGTTGGAAGCCGGGCTTCCGTCTGGGGGCGCCATCGTCTGCCCACCATTGGGGGCCTGGCCGGTTTGAGGCTGAGGGGGCGTTTGGATATTCTGTAGCTGGGTCTGCATGTCTTGAACGGATTTATCGAGCTTGGCTACGCGCGATTTGAGCTCGTCGAGCGAGTCATTCAGAGACTGGACCTGGCCTGAAACTGTGTCGAGCTTGCCGCCCGATGCTTCATTCTGCGCATTGATCTTCTGCTGCAAACCATTGATGGTGGCAGACATCTGATTTGCGTTATCCGCAGTCTGCTCCACCAGGTGCTGCAGCACGCCGAAGCGGCTGTCCAGGGTGGATTGCAGACGCTGCACCATGTCCATGAGCTGCTGCACCTGGGTCTGCAACTCGATGATTTCCTTCGAGGCAGCATGGGCGGGGGGAGAAACGAGTGCGGCCACAAGAATGGCTGCGGCGAAGAGGCGAATACGAAGCTTGGGCGGTTTGTTCATTTTTTCACTCGAAAGTAGCAGTCAATTGCCGGCGATCTGTCGGTTGCCGATGCGACATGTGTGCATTCCCTCGCCGGCCGCGAGGAACAATTTCGCGGCTAGCGCGGGAATCCCACGTTGTTAGATGACCCTTGAAGGCTTAGCGGTCGATGGCAAAGCCGGCACGGCGGTTCTGCTGCCAGCACTCTTCCGTTGACTCGGAGCAGAAGGGCTTCTCCTTGCCGTAGCTGATGACGCGGATGCGCGATGTTGCGACGCCGGCGGTGATCAGAGCATTCTTCGCGGCATCGGCCCGATTCTGTCCGAGGGCGAGGTTGTACTCGTTCGATCCGCGCTCGTCGCAATAGCCACCGATGACCACCTTGATGTCAGGATGGGCAGCCAGCCAGGATGCGTCGCGAGAAAGAATTGCCTGCGCGTCGCCGCGGATGTCGTACGTGTCATAGTCGAAGAAGGCGTCCTGCACGTTGGCCTTGAACTCTTCTTCGGCGCTCATCGTGTTGGTCGGCACGACCACGGCTGGCGGCGCATTCACCGTGACGCGGGCTGTTGCATCCGCGGTTCCACCCTCGCCACGCGCTACCAGGTGATAGCTGGTGGAGGTGGTCGGCGTGACCGTCTTGACGCCCGATGTAGGCACATCGCCGATGCCGTCGATGGAAACGCTGGTGGCATCCGAGGTCTTCCAATTGAGCACAACCTGATCGCCGGCGGAAACCACATTGGGTGTGGCCGTGATCTGCGCGATGGGTGCTGGCGCTGCAGCCGGCGCGGTTTCAGGAGGAGGTGGCGGTGGAGGCGACTTCTTTTTGCAACCTGCAACTGCAATCAATGCCACAAAGAGGACAACGGGAACCAAGCTACGCATCTTTCTGTTCAATGTACTACTCCTTCTGTAACCACAAATTGTTTACCGATCGATCTAGAATCAATGATCTCAACCCTTCAGCACGCGCCAATGGGTGTTTCGGTGTCGATAAAATCATAGTTCAAAAAATCCCGGCGGATGGGTTTTGAGCGTGACGACAAACACACCGCTTGCCCATTCTAAGCCGGAAGGAGGTCAGTCTTGTGGTCCATTGTGACCGCTCACTTCCAGCTCCAGTTAGGCATCAGATTGTTTCCGGACTGGGTGAGCTGGTGCTGTTGCGTGCCGTCGGCAAGCATTGTCCAGATTTGGGCATGGCCGCCGATGGTGCGCTCAAACACGATGTGCCGGCCATCCGGGGCCCAGGATGGGTAGTCGTTGCTGCCGGATTCATGCGTGATCTGGAGCCAGCGCAGGCTTGCGATGTCCATCACGTAAATGTCCTGGCCGCCGGGGTCGCCGGGACCATATTTACGATTCCAGCTGAAGGTGATGAGCTGGCCATTGGGCGCCCAGGAGGGGGAAATGGCATAGCCGCCGTCGGTCATGCGCTGAATGTTGCCGCCGTCCTGATCCATCGTGTAAATCTGCGGCAAGCCGGTGCGGCCGCTGACCCATGCGATCTGCGCGTTAGTTTTCGGATTCCATGTGGGCGCCAGGTCAGGGCCGCGGAAGCTGGTGACGCGTCGCAGATTGCCGCCGTTGGCGTCCGCCACCCATATCTCAGGATCGCCGGAACGCGCCGAGGAGAACGCAAGCTTTGCCCCGTCAGCCGACCACGCGGGACTGAAGTTGCTGCCCCCCGCGGTGCCGGCCGGGAAGGCGACCATGCGATTGAGATCGAGCGAATACATGCGAATCGACCAGCCCTCGCGGCCCAGGGAGGAGAAAGCGAGACGGCTGTTATCAGGGGAGATGCGCGGCGACAGCGACACCGTTCCAAGATGCGTGATGGGGTGCTGATTCTGGCCGTCGTAGTCCATAGCCCAGATCTCTTTTGATCCGGACCGCGAGCTCACAAAGTAAATCTTCGTTTCCGCAATACCGTTGATGCCGCCGCCGAGTCGCAGAATGATTTCATCGGCAAAACGGTGAGCAATCGTGCGCGCCATTTCCTGGTCGGAGACTTCGTTGTACTGCTTGCCGAGCACCTGTGGGTTGGAGGTGTTGCGGGTGTCGAACAGCCAGCCTGAAACCGTCAGTCGTCCATTGGCGGAAGAAAGCGCGCCGAATGCGACCATGGATGCGTTAGCCGGAGCAGCGGACCACTGCGAAAGATTGATCTCCTGCGGCGAACCGGGCGTGGCCTGGGGCGACATGCTCTTCGAGACCACGTCCAGGATCCCGGAGTTTCCCAGGTCCGTATAGAGGGTTGAATCGAAGACGGTCTTCAGGGTCGGAGTCTGGGGATCGCCGCCGGCCGGCTTGAAGTCGGCCGCGGCAATGCGGATGCGGTCGTTGCCGAGATTGGTGCCGGTGTGCACCCAGTCCTGGGCTTGCAATTGAGCGGCTGCGAATAAAATCGTCGCCAGCAGGGAAACGGGCAAGTGCCGGGAATATGCCTTCATGTGTTCAGCGGTCCTTCCTCGTGCTTAGTGGGACGATGCTTGATTAGATGCAATGCACCAGGCTCAAGTGCTGCAATCTCAATACGTACAATCATAAGTTACGTCGAGCCACTGGTCGTTTGAGCCTGCGGGCAGGGGGCCAAATGTGTCGACACGTTGCGTCGCAATCAGGCAGGAACGGTCGAGCGTAGGGCTGCCGCTGGATGAATTGATCTTGAAGTTTGCCGGGACGCCCTGGCGGTTCACGCGAAAATAAATCTGCGCCGTGGCGCCCTTGGGGGTGCGCGAATCGACCTGGGGACGAAGCCAGTTCTGATCGACCTTGCGCTTGATGACCTCAACGTACCAGCCGAAGCGGCTGCCGAAGTCACCATTGCTGATGCTCACCGGGCCCGGTGCCGAAGTGGATTGCGAGAGCGTGGAGCGGGGAATCACGGAGCCGGACTGCTCTCCGAAGTGGGCGCGATTGTCTTGAATGGGCTGCGGCTGATGCTGCTGCACTTTCGGCTGCGTCTTCTCCTGCGGCTTTACCTGCTTGCCTGAGAGTGGAATGGCGGTTTCGTCAACAGCCTGTTTGGCTTTGGGAGTGGGCTCAGCAGGGGCCTTGCTGGGATTCTCGGTCGTCAGCACATTCTTGTTTACAGGCTGATCATTCGGCAAAGGAATAGCGTTGCTGACGAGACTGACCTGGATGGCCCCGCCTTCTCCCGGATTGCCCCATATGTTGTGATGAAGAAATCCCGCGATCACCCCGTAGAGCAGAAGGCTCCCAAACAGAACGCCGTGCAGTATGAGCGAGCCGGCTGCCGGCGCAGTCATGCGATCGGGACTCAGTTCCCGCTCCAGTTGCTCGCTTCCTTCAATCAGGCTGCTCATTCGATCAATTAATTTCCGCTGCCTGCGGAAGCCTTCGCCTCCAGCGGCTGGGTAACGATGGAGATGTTAGTGATGCCGGCCTGCTTCACCGCGTCCATCACTGAAGCGAATACGCCGAAAGGCACCTGCTCATCGGCGCGCAGATAAATAATCTTGTGGGCCGCATCCGTGCCTTCGAAGCGCAGGCGCTGCGGCAACTCGTGAAGATTGACCGGCTGGTCCCCGAGAAACACTTCCTGATCCTTGTTGATGGTCAACACCAGACGCTGCTCGGTGATTTCTTTCACTGTGCGCGTCTTCGGCACAGACACATCAATGCCCGACTGCAGCACCGGCGCGGTAATCATGAAGATGATCAGCAGCACCAGCACCACGTCCACCAGCGGGGTGACGTTGATTTCTGAGAGCGAGGTGCGGGTTGCGCCGCTGCTACTTGTAAAGGCCACGCTCTGCCTCCCGGGAGGGATCAGGGACGTTTACAGGGCTGGTTGAACGCGGCGCTTGCTGGCTGCGAACCGGAATTTCCTCAAGGGAGTTGAGAAGCTCACGGCAGAAGTCGTCAATGGCCGCCGCGAACACCCGGATGCGCGCCGTGAATTGGTTGAAAGCCACCACTGCGGGCACCGCCACAAACAGGCCGGCGGCGGTAGTGATCAGCGCTTCCGAGATGCCAGGGGCGACAGCGCGCAGAGTGGCGGCGCCCGCGGTTCCCAGGCCATGAAACGCATCGATGATGCCGACGACGGTACCAAAAAGCCCCACGAAAGGGCTGGTCGCGGCGATGGTAGCCAGCCATGTCATACGGCGTTCAAGATTGGTGACGGCCTCACTGGCTGCGGTCTGCGCCGAGCGCTCGATAGGCACCGTGTTGCGTGGCGGACCGGATCCGCCGGTCTGGCGCTTGTAGGTCTCGTAGACGTCTTCAAACACCTGTGCCAGCGGGCTGCCTTTGCATTCTACGGCGAGTGCGGAAATCTCCTGCAGGCGGGTAGCTTTGCGGAAGGCGCGAATGAATCGGCGGCTCTCCTTGGTGGCTTTACCGAAGGTTGAAATCTTGCCCAGGATCACGGTCCACGAATACAGGCTGGCAAACAGGAGCAAGACCAGCACGCACATGGCAACGGGGCCGATGTTGCCCAGCATTTCCGAAATTGCGCTGGAGGCGGGAGCGGCAGGGGGAGCGCCACTGTCGGCCTGCAGAAGGATGAAGAAGGCAGCAGTCAGAATCGGCATTCACCTCGTGGAAGAACGGTTCGTCTACTTACTTGCCCACGGTCCTTGCTCTTTGACTATTCCTCAAAGAAAAAGCCGTGGAGCAAACAGAGAATCTGGGCGCGGTTCCATAGGAGCCGCTGCTTCAACGGTATCAGACGGGATGGCCCGCTCCAAGTTATTGATGGGATGCCTCCTGAGGGCCCTGGCGTTGGTTCGAAGGGCTTTTTCGGTGGCCTTCATGCTATGCTGCGCACGGATTGTGATGGCTTAAGTGCTGACCTGCCAATGTCCTGTTTAAGGCTATTGCTCCCAGAGGTTCGCGAAGAATGTTAGTTGAACTGCGCGCGGAAAACTATGCGGTCATCGATCACGCGATCGCGGGATTTGGTCCGGGGCTGAACCTCCTGACGGGCGAAACCGGCGCGGGCAAGTCGATCCTGGTGGACGCGCTGGCGTTGTTGATGGGTGGTAAGGCTTCTGCGGAAGTGGTGCGCCACGGAGCGGAAAAGGCCGTCGTCTCTTGTGTCTTTGAGTCGACGCTGGGTGCGGAAACAATCCTCGAAGAAAACGGGCTGGACTCGGAAGGAAATGAAATCATCCTGCGGCGTGAGATTTTGGCGTCCGGCAAAGGGCGGGTCTTCGTGAATAACCAGCCGGCGGCGGTCGCGGTGCTCAAGGCACTGGCTCCGGAACTCGCTCTCGTGCACGCGCAAAGTGAGAGCCTCAGCAGCTTTGACCAGGCGCAGCAGCGCATTTTGCTTGATCGGTTCGGTGGAATTTCCACAGACGCTGTCGCGGAGATTTACGAACGCTGGAAAGCCGCAGCGGACAAGCTTGCTGATATGGAGCGGGGTGAGCAGGATCGCCTGCGCATGGTGGACCTTTGGAGCTATCAACACAAGGAAATCGGGGCAGCACGGCTGGTTGCGGGTGAGGATGAAGCGCTTGAGACTGAAAAGCGCGTGCTGGCAAACGCTGAAAAGCTATATGCGGCCGCGATGGGCGCATTCGATCAACTTTATGAGGGTGGCGCTTCGGCGGAAGTCGCTTTGCGCGCGGCATTACGCAATGTGGAGGAGTTGGCGCGCTTTGACGGGCGGTTTGCGGAGGCAGTGCAGCAATTGCAATCGGCCCGGGCGACATTGGGCGATGTGGGTGGCAGCCTGCGGGATTATGCCGAAGGAATCAACGCATCGCCGGAGCGGCTCGCCGAAATTGAGGACCGGTTGGCGCTACTCGATCGCCTCAAGCGCAAGTACGGCAAGACCCTGGAAGAGGTGATTGCGTTTGGCGAGGATGTGGGTCAAAAGCTCAGTGAAGTGGAGAATCGAGATGAGACGCTCAAGGCTTTGCGTGTCTCATTGAACGAGGCAGCCGCGGAATATCGAAAAGCAGCGGGCATTGCCCATGTGGAGCGAAAGACGGCCGCCGCCAAGCTGGGCAAACTCGCCGAGGCGCAGATCAACTCGCTCGCCATGAAAGTGCGGTTTGAAGTTGAGGTGCGCGCGCACGATGCCGACGGCGATCCCACCGGATGGACATCGCATGGGTGGGACGAGGTGGAATATCGCATTGCGACGAATGCCGGCGAGCCGCTGAAAGCGTTGGGCGAGATTGCGTCCGGCGGAGAAATGAGTCGCGTGATGCTGGCGTTGAAAGTGAGCGTGGAAGAGAGCGCGGCCAAGCCGAAAAAAAAGGCGACAACGCCGCGCACGCTGGTATTCGACGAGATTGACATTGGCATCGGGGGGCGCGCGGCCGAAGCGGTGGGGCAGAAGTTGAAAGCTCTTAGCCGCGGCCAGCAGGTGTTGTGCGTGACTCACCTTCCCCAGATTGCAGCCTTCGCGGACCAGCACTTCCTGATCGATAAGCGAGAGGCGGACGGGCGGACGAAAATGCAGGTACGGCTGCTCGACGATCGCGCGCGGACGCATGAAGTAGCGCGCATGCTGAGCGGGGCCAAGGTAACGGAAACGAGCCTGCAGCATGCTGCGCAGATGATCGCCGGAAGCCGCTAACCGCCGCTGTGGTCGAAACAACAATCAGGTTTGGGGGAAATCCTTTGG
>Ga0302320_10014792_pt1 | contig 16110 bp, 15 predicted proteins | sample Bog_T0_3_FD_202130 | JGI IMG/M metagenome (GOLD analysis project Ga0302320, IMG submission 202130) | Peat permafrost microbial communities from Stordalen Mire near Abisko, Sweden - Bog_T0_3 | ecosystem: Environmental > Terrestrial > Soil > Wetlands > Peat | place: Sweden: Abisko, Stordalen Mire... | reverse complement strand
CGGCCCCTCGCAGCCGCTACACAACATAACTGCGAACACAACATAAGTGCGCTTATGTTGAGCACTACATAAGCGCATGAGATGTTGCACAAGGCCGACCGTCGAACCGCAACCACCAAGATAGTGCGCGAAACCGAAGCCGAAGCGATTGCTTTTGTAGTTAGCAAAACTATCGGCCTCGAAACTGGCAGGGCATCGGCGGATTACATCCACCTGTACCACGGCAACGCGGCACTCTTGACTGAGAGCTTGGAAGTTATCCAGCGAACCTCAGCCCTCATCCTTTCCGCGCTTGAAACACCCACAGCGGAAGCCGTGCAAGAAGCAGAACCGGAACTGGCGCAAGCCAGCTAACAAATTCTTTTAGCGGCGGGCGGCTTCATGCCGTCCGCTCCACCACCGGAATGCCCAACCCGCTCAAGGAGAGCAACTATGAACCCGAACACTACCAACGAATACCGCGACCTTCCCCTCGCCGTCCTCACCGAGTCCGCCACCAACCCCCGCCGCATCTTCGAGAATTCCGCGCTTAAAGAGCTTGCCGAAAGCATTCGCGTTCAGGGAGTGCTTTCTCCGTTGCTTGTGCGGCCTTTGAATGAACGCAGTTTTGAAATCGTTGCTGGAGCCAGGCGCTATCGTGCGGCACAAATGGCCGAGGCCGAAACCGTCCCTGTTCGCATCGTCAACCTTACAGACGCCGAAGCATTGGAGGCGCAGTTAGTCGAGAATCTGATTCGTGCCGATGTGCATCCGATGGAGGAGGCCAACGGCTTCCGCGCCCTGCTCAACTTGGAAGAGCCGAAATACTCCATCGAACAGATAGCCGCCCGAACAGGAAAGTCACCCGTGTTCGTGGCCTCAAGATTGAAATTGACGGAGCTTGCGCCCGTGGTGATCGAAGCTTTTTATCGCGAGGAAATCGGCACTGGACACGCTCTTTTACTTGCGAAGTTACAGCCCCCGCAACAGGAAGAGGCGCTCAGTGCTTGCTATCAGGAGCAGTATGGAAGCAACAACAAGTCGAAGCGCACTCTGTTACCCGTGCGCCATCTGCAACAGTGGATTGAGCACAACATCCTCTTGGAACTCGCATCCGCGCCATTCTCAAAGAAAGATGCTCAGCTTGTGCCGGAGGCTGGTTCTTGCGTCGAGTGCCCGAAGCGCACCGGGCATAACAAGCTACTCTTCGCGGACATGGGAACGGGGCAGAAGGATTCATGCTCAGACCCAAAGTGCTATGCCGCGAAGTTGGAAGCGCACATCCGGCAGACCATCGCAGCGAAACCGAAGCTGGTACAAATCAGCACGGGCTATGGTCAGCAGAAGGAAGGCAGCACCACGCTTCCGCGAAACAAGTATGTCGAAGTCCGGCAGGAAAAGCCGAAGACGAAAGAGGAGGCCACACGCCCGGAGTTCAAAACATGCAAGTACACCACGGAGGCTATTGTCTCCGAAGGCAGCGAGAAGGGCGAAACTCGCACAGTCTGCGCCCAGGCAGATTGCCCAGTGCATCACGCCAAGAAGCAGTCCAGCCCCCACGATCCCAGAGGGAACGCCGAGGAGCAGAAGCGCCGCCGCGAAGAAGCACTCGCCCAGGCGACAGGATTCCGCACTCTCGCCGCCATCGTCGCAGCGGTTCCAGTGCGGTTGATGAAGCGCGACCTGCTTTTCGTGGTCGAGCGGCTCGCGGCATCGCTGGACGAACGCCGCTTGGAGATTGTCGCCCGTCAACGCGGCATCAAGAAAGCAAAGGACAGCGACTCTATCGGGAAGCTGTTTACTGCCTACTTGCGCCGCGCCGAGGAAGGAGCGTTGAGCGGCTTGCTGGTAGAAATCACCATTCTCCACGCGGCCACCCGGCAGAACGCCGCTCATGTACTCCGCGACGCCGCCACCGTGTACAAGGTGGATTTGGACGCCATCAGCCTCAAGGTCAAGCATGAGTTCGCCGCGAAGGAGAAAGCCAAGCTAGCGCCGAAGCTGGCAACAAAGCCCGCACCACCGAAGGCCAGAAAAGCGGCTTGAGGTCAGGGATAAATTCGGGGTCTGCTACGACAGGCCCCATTTTTTCGCGCGCCCGTCTTCCCACCCTGAAGGTCGCTCCATGAGACCGGAGCGCCATGATTTGCCCACCCGACGGTCGAACTACCTTGAAAGTCGCGCGTCATTTCATCTGGAATACTGTTGGCGATTTGGCACCTGTTGATGCGCGAATGCCGACGAATCACTTACCCGTCTGGGCAGAGAGGTTTTCTCCAATGCCGCTCAGAAAAGCCGGTCGGGTCGGATTCGCGGCATATTGAGCGCCGAAATTGGAGGATAAGCCTGTAGCTGCTGCTCAGATCGAGGCTTTCCCTCGATTGCTGGAATGACAGGATGTACGCCTATAAGGCGGTACGATGCTTGTTTTCTGGGACGTTTCGCTTCAGGTTCTCAATCATCTCTTCACAAAAGCGTTCGGCGATCTGCTCGGTAGAGATGGGTTTAGACCTTTTAAGGGTGACCTGGGGTGCCACGCGCATCTCCGCACGACGCCGCATAGAGAGCTTCTGAGATTTCTCCTTGGCGATAGGCATGATCCAAACCCTCCTTGATGGCGGCGAACAGCTCTACTTGATGATATTGCACACTCTTCAGATACGCAATATCGGCTGGAAATGCCTCAGATTCATGCCCGGTATTGTTCAGGACAAGGAATGCAGCTCGTCCATTGTCGGCGAACACTCTCTGGACGCGAAGGAACGTCTTGAGGGAATCCCTGTGCATCCGCAGATGTCCTTCGATGGATACAGTGCGGCCTTCGACGAAGGCTCTCGGCAAGACGCCTTGAAGGTACGCTTCGACCGGGTGCCGATGAACGAAAATAACGATCGCTCTCAGGCCGGCCGCCAGCGTCAATTCCAGTTTTGCTTTCGCTGATCCAAAGCTATTTAAATTGCTGTCGTAGATAATCGCGGCGCTCGCGATCAGACCCTGGGTCTGTGCGGTGGTCCTGATAGCCGTCGTCTTGCCGGAACCTGTGCCGCCAGCCGTAAAGAGTGCATCTCCCGTTCGTGGCTCAGAAAGAATGCGGGTGAAAACCTGGTCGGCAATATGTGCAGCAGAGCGTTGGACGGCGACTGCAAACTTCAGCCTGCTTTCGAGTGAGGCGGTGTAATCGGGAAACAACTCTCGGGCCAGATCAGTGCCAACGACAACACCAAATCTCTGACGGTACTCCTCAATGAGGGCATCAAGCCTTTGCTTCACCTGCTCAATGGCCTTGGCTTCGATGTTCTGGACTTCTGGAGAGAGGCCGGCAACGCGAACGATGCTCACAGAAGGAGAATACGGGATTCCGCGCGTCGCGGCCACTGCGTTCTTTATGCAGCCGGTTTGCCAACAGCGAGAGATTGCGTTGTGGAATCATGTGTGACGAATCGCCGCAAGTTCCTCGGACACTGGCAAAGCATCACCCACTTTGAAGTTTGCTCCACTATGCCTTTACCCCATGCACTCCAAGGTTGATGTCTGTTTCGATCCAACCCTCTTTCCAAGGCGCCGTTCGCTCGTCGTCAAAGGGGATGCCGTTCTCTCGCGCATCGCCGCCGGCGTCGAAGAGGAGGCTCCAGGTCTCCGGATAGTCGCCTTCTCCGCCTTCTGCCAGAGCCTTCCTGTGGCGGGCCAACTCCAGCATCTCCGTGTCGGCGTCTTCCCAACCGACACGCCAGGAGTGATGCGCTCCGTCGATGTCAGGAATGGCTGTGAGACGCGCCCGATAGCCAGCAGCGTACTCGTCTTTGTTCCATTGTCCGTTGAGTGCTGCCAGTCCCGGATGGATCATCATTCGTGCCTCCTCAGTCGGTTCCCTGCTGTCGTTCTCAGTTCTAAATCATCGTGCTTCTTTAGACGAGCGAACTTGAGCTATTTCACCAAAAAAGACGTGCTAGGCGCAAATCGCACATAAGCTTAGCGCCAATTAAATTGACAAAACTGTTGGGTTATCCTCCGTTCCATGCGGATAACTACTTGAACTTGCAAGAAAAAAATGGTATTTCTTCTTGCAGAATTATGGGCTTGAAATGCGCCAAACGATTGAAAATAAGGCTAGATATAGAATTCGAGGAATGGGAGGAGGGTGGGCATTTTCACCGCGCGACTTCCTGGATCTCGGGGGTCGCCCCACAGTAGATTCGGCGCTCCACCGGATGGAGAAGCGGAGCGAGATTCGCCGGGTCATCCGCGGCATCTATGACTACCCGCGCTTCAGCAAACTCCTCGATCAGAACTTGAGTCCTGATATTGACCAGGTTGCGCGGGTTTTGGCGCGTAAATTCCGCTGGCGAATTCTGCCCAGCGGGGCCACCGCGCTGAATTTCCTCGGGCTCTCCACCCAGGTTCCCGCCCGGTCTACCTGTCAGATGGGCGAGACAGTGCTTACCAGGTCGGTAATATGGGTTTGGCTTTTGAGCATACGGCGCTGAAGGAATTAGGGCTTAAGCTCAAGGAGAGCGGTCTGATCGTTCAGGCGATCAAGTCGCTCGGCAAGGAGCGGATCACCCCCGAGGTCATTTCGAAGATTCGGGCATAGTTGCCGGAATCGCTACGCGCCAAGGTGCTGGCAGACACCAAGACGGCGACGGGTTGGGTCTTCAGCGCAATCCAGCAGATCCCTCAATAGGAGCTTCACGGCTACCCGGCAACCTCGGCGGTGGAGATCGAAGTCCGATTCCGCCCGTTTGCAGGTGTGGTGACCAGTGGCGATTGATAGTAGTGCATTTCCCGAGTAGACGACACGGCCGCAGCTCGCGAGATCAGGCCGAGTCGGGGTTGGAAACTTGACTCGGCCTGTTAACTGGCGACAGTTGAGATCCGTGGCGGCTGCAGATCGATAGATGACTTCCGGGAAGTGATCCGGCTTTGATCTAAAATCATTAAATTCTCGCTCGCATCACTACCGATGCGGAAGGCCTCTAAAATGCCGCATTCTTCTGGCATTTTTCGATGGGGTTTTACGCTCACTCTTGCGGCATGTCAGACTGAGGCATCTAAATGGCGCATGCAGGAGAGGCTCTCCAAGAACCATGACCCTAAAGTTCCGTTCACAACAGTGGGAGATCTCTCTTCGGACCTCCTCTCAAATCCGGATATCGCTAAATTCCGCAAAGTGGATTTGAACGCCTTCCTTTTTGAGGGCCTCACGCATTCGAATCGAAAGAATGGCGTCGATCATCCAGCCACGGACCAAGCTTGGTCCGCTAGATCGGCCGCTTCCGCTGGTAGCCTGGCGGCGCCTTGTTCTGCAGCATCTTCCGTACCGTCTCATCCCGACAGACCAAACTCCTTGGCTACCGCTGACTCCGGCCCCCACACGAACCTCACGCCGTACAGGCCCCATCTATCTCCACCTGGAACATCTCTTCGGTGTTCCTTGAAACACGCCATCAAGGCAACAGCTCACGAAACCAAGTTCCGGCGGTGGGCTACTTTGCTCCGCTGCAAAGCACCGCTCATGCAGCGCACTGTGGCCTAGTTTTGCACTGGCGCGCATACCAGTACTGTGCGGTTAGGAGATTCGCGGGACGAAGAGGATACGGAACTAAAAAAGCGTTGAAAGTAAGAATATCTCGCATATAATTCGTTTACTTCTCATGACTGTTAATTTCCGGAGAATGAACCAATGCGCAGAATGATCGCTTGCGAACATGCTTTGCTCCCTCTACTGTTGGCGTCCTTCTTCAGCTTTGCTAGTCTTGCCCAAGTCTCGTCCTCCGATTCCGACCCGACTTCGAGGCCACCGCATGATCAGCAGCCGGATAACAGCGGAGTTAAGACGGTCCAGGACATCGAAGCACGCTGCAATTTTAGTTTGGCGGAGACTGACTCAAAGAAGATTCGTAAGGCGAATGCATGTGTTGCCGACGCTATCCGAGTTAGACAGGAAAGGGTGCGGTTGCAATATAGGTTGGAGGCAACGAAACAGGCGGAATCGCAGCTTGTAGTTGACCTCGCGCAACAACCGAATACTCCAGCCGCCCCTAAGTATGTCGCACGTAGTGCAGTATCGGGCGTAGGGGAGAACGTTGGAGGAGGAAGCGGGAGCTTATTAACCTCTGGATCAACACCTGCGCAGAATTTCGTTGGCGGATCCTTGTCAGGGACCCCTTCGACTTGTATCGCCGGGAATGCGATTAGCAGCTCAGCCTTTATTCGGGTACACCGAGATATCCTGACTCCGCAGACTAGTGCCGATGACTTCGGCTACCGCTTGGGGCGCCGTTTCATCGTTTACCAAGTGACGATCGAGAATGGGAACAAAGATTATCAATTCATGTTGCAGGATGTAAGCATCGACTTTAGCCGGCAGTTCGGTGCTGACCCTGGGACCTATTTGTACAGTGCATCTGGGCAGGACCTCACGCTGCTACGCGGAGTGCCGGAGAAAGGGGAAGATCTGGATCCGCGTAACAAGGTTCTGCATGTACTCCAAGGGATTGGGTCGGTGGCGGGAGCAGTGAGCGGATTGACGAGCTTCGCAGACGTTATGGGCCCGTCGATTGCCGTTTTCAATGGGTCGTTTCTGCAAGGCTACACGACCATCGCGCCAGATCATACAGGTACGCAACTGAACCGATTGAGCGATAGCGCGTTCACAGCGAATACCATCATCGACAAGCAACGAGCGAAGACAATTGCCATGTTTATTCCCGCGGATGAGGTTCTGTCTTCGGAAGAGCAAAAGCAATTTCGCAAAGACCCGTATGAATTCCTTGGCTTTGATGGTCAAGATGGACGTTTGAATCAGGCGGATATTTGCGTGGACGGGACGTTCATCCAAGCGGTCACAGTTGGTGCACCAACTTTAAGTTCGGTGGCCTTCGGTTCGGGCTCCTCAACGTCTGCCGGAAGCGACGCGGTGCTTGACCTGACGGGAACCAACCTAGTGGGTGGGGACACGAATCTTGTTGTAAGTGGGAAAGTTCCGGCGACGGCTCCCGTGACTGCGAGTGCCGATGGCAAGACCGGGACGGCTCAGGTGCATCTGCCCGCTGATTTTGACCAAACGACCACTACTTTTATGCTCCAGTCGAAATCGAATCCGACCTTGAACAGCGGAGCGGGAATAAAGTTGAAGGCCGCGAAGTCAGCGGCTATCGTTGCGCCCAGTCTGACGGCAGCAACGCTGGAGAAGACCCCGGTGCCAGCAGCGGATAGCGACGCAACGTTGAACGTAACAGGAGCAAACCTGTCGGATGGCGATACGCTTGTCCTAATCGGAGGAGGTCCAACGGCAGCGTTGAAGGTGAGCGCCGACGGCAAATCCGGGAAGGCGACGGTTCATCTTCCCTCTGACTACGTGCTGGGCACAACAACAGCGACACTGCAGTCCAAATCAACCCCGACGCTCAAGAGCGGATCTGTCAAATTACAGGTTATGCCGTAAACGAAGTGGGAAACGAAAATTGATAGGATTCGCCAATCATCTCACTTGATAGGGATGCGATAAGAAATACCGAACATCAAACCGGCTGCCCAGCCTTGGGAGGTTGGCACGGAAAAGCCCTGGGAGACCGTTTCCCCTACCTTGTATCCGTTTGAAAGCGATGTAACATTCCCGAAGTGGACTCCTCCAGTGAAATACACATTTCCGACACTCAAAGATTCGCCGAGCGCAAACTCCGCTCGCGGACCAGGACTGTCTGGATTCAGCCCGACTCCCGGGGAGAGATCACTCGTGAAGGTACGCTTTTTATACTCCTTCTGAAAGGTTCTAATGTGAAGAAACAAAAAGGGGACGACTTGCGGAGATAGCGTATTTTCTTCTATCACGTACTGAACAGGACCGGCTACACCGGTGCCGCTGAGAGGCTGAACGCTGATGGCACGGGATGCGATCTTCGAGATGATCAGGCCCCCAGCAAGAACCGCTCTCTGTAAGTTACGGAATGAGACTTCGATAGGCACAGCAATTGCCGTTTCGCCAGTGATGACATTCTTGCACACGAGTGTCTCTTTCGAACTCGAGTCAATAGAACTTATCATTGAGAGCCTGAGATCGGGAAGTCTCTCCGAGACGTTAATGAGTATTTCAAGGTCTCTCGAAAATTCTGCCCTAACTTCCGCTACTTTCGAGGCATACTTGGGAATATATTTGTCACTGCCCTCTTTCGGAAACGGGGTATGCAGGGCTCGCTGCAGAGCATCAATGACTCGGTCCCTGTCGCGTGAAAAGTACATTCCACTCCGGTTGTAGGGATTAGTCGCTCCCTCTATTCGTACCTCCCGAGTTCCGCCACGGACGTACGCCGTAGAAAGAAAGTCGCGCAAAGCCTGGCCGGCCTCACTGTATTGGTGAAAGAGTGGACCATATTCTGGTTCAACTTCAGGAGCGCTCAAGTGCGCAGCGCTACCTTGAGAGATAAGATCGAAAGAGGTCGCACTGATTTCTCGCAGTACATTTTCCAAACTATCGAGCGGAATCGGCTGAGTGGACTCATTTGACAACCTGCAGGTTTCCAAGGGGTTCGGGTTGATAAGCCGTACCACGACAAAAGTAGAATTCCACACTTTCAAGTTGCCTGGAGAGACAGGGCTTTCTCTGTCAATGCGAACTTCACAGTTTCTATGTTCCCTTGCGGAGGTGCACTCGGGTGATGCCAAGCTCCAAGGAGACTGCGCTCTACTCGTCCCGCTAATCAAACCCTGGACTGAAAGCACGGCCGCGAACACCATCGCCTTAGTCCCGAATGACTTCAGATGTTTATCACATCTCATTTTCGACATTCTCCCTTCTCCGGTAGCTGCTTCGGCATTATCCCAATGATCAGATCCATGTACACAGCTTGATTTAGAGCTTTTCCAGATTTGTCTTCACCAAAATGATGCAATCCAACAACAAAGCCCGAATCGAAGTCGATCATGGGCGACCCGGAACTACCAGGCTTCGATGCGCAGCTATGCTCAAAATCTGTGAGGTCCTCAGTGACACCCGGGACCCCGCTTCTTGTTACATGGCACTGCATTTTTGAGACCTGCTTTGGCTCACCATCTGGGTGTTCGATCAAAACCATCGGACTACCAGGCGAAAGACGATCGGATGTTAATTTGAGAGGACTACGGTCGCACATCTCGGCATCGAGCTGAAAGATAGCGACATCGAGACGGTCATCTTTCACAATGCATCTAGTCAGATGCCTACTGATCGGTACTCGGTCCTCGGAATCGTAATCAAATTCAACAACAGGTGGAGACATCTCAGTTCCATCGTGAAGGCAGTGTGCATTGGTCATAAGCACTTTAGGAAAAACCAAGAATCCGGTACAAGTCCATGCCCGATCTAGCGAATCCGAGAAATATATTCGAGCCACAGCTCTTCCGAGTTCAATGACTCGATCAGAATCATCCTTAACCCACATGCGGTAATCAGCCCCAACAATTCCCTGAGGATGAAGGATTGGGAGCAATCCCGCGGCTCGGTCAATGGTCATCCTTGAAATCTGACCATCCGGCAGGGCCTTCAACCTCAATCGGCCTTTGCTGGGTAACGGTCCAGTCCACAAATCTATAATAGGTGGAACCAATGCTACCGAACAATTCGTTAGTCCAGCATCAATACAAACCTCAAGCTCGACGACACCAATATCTTGCGGTTGGCGCCTTACATGGAATCGAACTAACTCTGCATTTGATGACCAGTCGTATTCATGGCTGTTCTCTGAAGAAACTGAAATGGGGCCCGAGTCAAGGGCGAGGGGCACCTCTCTACTCTTTCCATCGCTGAAAAAAAGTTGTCCGCTCAATATGCCGGGTAACGCAAGAGCGCCGAGAATAACGACAACTGCAGCAGATGTCAAAATGTCACCTGCGTCTCTCTTAGATATTCAATGCCCGCGGTATAGTCCTGTATGTCTCCTACATCCAGAGAGCGAGACTCAAGTTGTTTGTCATCTGCACGATTGCCATTGATATTGCTCCGAACGTCCCAATCGTAATCTATCTTACCAACCAATCTGTCGACCCACGCCATTCTGAAATGAGAGGTCTGGTTCCCCTTATTAGAAAGATACATAACAAGGAATCTTCCCGTCCGATCCGGTTTGACAAAATGAATAATTCGCAATATTTGGTTGAAGGAGACGGTCCCAATCAAGTTATTCTGTCCCTCGTAAGATATCTCCGTTTCCCCTTCGAAGGCGATCGTTGCGTCTGGTGATCTTACGATTATTTGCCTCTCAACCTCTGGCGCACCGGGCACGATGAGAATACTCTGTTCGGGTTGGTTCACTGCTCGTCTCTCATTTAAGAGACCACCCCAAATGTTGCCCTTCCATTGCGCCTGCTCTTCCACATTGACTGGGTCAGACGTGTAAATGAGTCGAGCTTTAATGAGAGCTGGATCCGTTAGTCCTTGGTTTGCTAGCATCGCAGCGGCGGCTACAACTTGCGGTACAGCATAAGACGATCCCATACCTCTTGCATGTCCGCCATTGAATGCGGCAGCCACGAGCGTCTTTGTTGGCGCGACCAGTTGCACATACCGCATTCCGTGATTACTTAAGGTGTCGAGCGAACCTACGCCGATAATGTGTGAGAATTCTGTCTCCTCGCTCAATAACTTCAATGGAAATGCCGGAGGTAACTCGTTAGGAATTTGCATCCCGTCGTTCCCAGACGCTACTACAACAAGAGACTTGTCCCAATCCTGCTCCTGTGTTTTTAGAAGGCCTAGCTTCTCTTCGAGGGAAGGCGTAATCTTTATCGCGTTACTTACGTTTATGATCCATAATCTATTCTTTTGCTGCAATATCGCATCGGTTCCTACAAACAGATCCTTTAACATGTTGCTAGGTGATGTGAGGTCGATAGCTTTGATTCGAATATCAGGCACCATCCCGCGGTCCGGCTCACATTGGCCGACCAGCATTGACGCAATGAAGGTCGCGTGGTCCACTTCATCCTTCGCGTCGACAATCTGTTCATCTTCATTCCTTAAAGGGCATCTATACTTCCCCCAGTTCTCATCAGGCATCCAGTGAGCGCTTCGTAAATCGGGGTGAGTGAAATTGAGTGTAGTGTTATTATCAATTAACGCAATTGCTACATTTGAGGAAATGGGTCGGTCAGGAGACACGTAATGAATGAGAGACCGATTCTCATTGAGGCGCTTGAGAAAGTCTGTGTGCCATGGCGGTTCGTTGTCACGCGAGACAACTGTATCATCTGACTCCTCTTCCAATCCCTCAGCCTCATTTGCTGCAAGGAACAACGGTCTTAGGACTATTTGTAGCGATGGGTTTTGCGACTGGAGTCCGTGTAACATTGTCTGCAGATCGGAATTCATCTCAAAATCACGGAAATATGCCCATGCTTGCACTGTCCATCCTTCAGATGGTAGCGTGATCAATCCTGTAGACTCAACCCAGGCGCGACGTTGTGCGGCAACAAACGAGTCAGTTCCTGAGACTGTTCCCTCATAGTCCCCCTGACCAGGAACTGGTTGAGCCCTAAAGGCAACCGTGAAGGGTTTCGTGATATGAACTCTCTGCGGATCAGTCTGATCCAGCTTTGGCTCAAGAAACGAGTTTGTTAAGCTCTTAGGCAAGATGTTCCGGTTAACGAAAGTTAGAGTTGCTCCCATAGTTCGGACAGCATCCGTTACGATGAAGGATTGCTTACGAAAGCCAGCGAAACATTTGCTCTCAAGGGTGCCTGCGAGGTCGATATGCTCCACTTGCGGCCGATCAAAGGTAAAGAGCAACAAACCGTTGTCAGCTATCGTTTCGCTGTCTTCGTTTACCAATGAGACGTAATCCTGTGAGCGCTTCGTACTTGCAAAGGATACAAAAGGTGCTGTCGTGGCACTCTGCTCATAACATTGGCGGTCAATACGGCCGAATCTATTGGGACGTCCATCCTTAGCAAGGGTGATCAGATCACCGGTTCTCAAATCTGCGCTCGGCACTTTTAGAAACAGAAGGTTGTTTTGCTGGAGTGTGTTCTCAATCGTTCCCACCGGCGGCCCGTTGTATTCCGATGGAATCGTTTCGAACCCGCGACTCTCAAGAAGCGAAGGGAGCTGACCCTTTGTCGTCGGAAAGTCGGTAGGAGTTTGAAAGGGCTTCACACGCGTAACGGGCACGCGCATGATAGCGGATGGATCGAGTCGCTGATTGAGGATTAGATTTTGTGCTCCGTTTCTGCATTTGGAGGGGTTCAGCTGACACAAGACGTCTGAAAAGTCGGCGCGGAGCGCTTTGGAAAACAAAAGAGACTGATGAGTCGGGGCGATATCGGGGTCTGTCGTTACAAACTCCTCAAGATCCCGATAGCTTTCACTAACAGCCGTATTCGCGGTCTCAAGTCGTCCCAACTGCGCTAATTTCACGTACAACTTTGAAAAGGCATCACCCATCGCGGGTGTCGAGCCGGTCAACAGAAATTCGACCGGAACGGGCCTAGACATCAGGGTTATTTTCTTTTCGCTGGGATGTATGAGCATCAAGTGTGAGCTTCCCAAGACGAGGAATGTGGGTGTCTCCGAGGCTAATGATTGAATGTGATAGGCGTTATCTTGATTTGGGTTAGAAAGTAGGAGATCGCCCCTCTCGGTGGAAAGAAGCACTGAGCCGTCTTGGGCAGCAAAGCTCTCAATTCTGTCGGAAGCGTGAAGCACGTCCTGGCTGAGAGCCGATGTCCCTCGCACCGCTCCGGTTCGTAGGCTCGGCAATGCGATGAACTTCAAACTATTTGATGGCCCGTCCAGATACAAGAGTCGATCTACATCCAATGAAAGTGAAGTCACAAATGGGATTTGACCGGAGGCGATCACTCGCGAGGTCTTGGCATCGACAATTCGGTATGTCGCATGACAAGAGTCGCCAACAGCGAGGATTCGATTACTTATCGAGATCGAATCGGCCGTTTCACCGGGTAGATATTTGTAGACAATTCGGGAGCTTCCTTGAGGTAATTTAACGGCAACGACATCTCTCGCTTTGGGGTCGTTGACGTAGAGCACACCTTGGCTATAAGCCATTTCTTCCGGTTCAAGAAACTCGACTGGCTTCTCAAAAGTCAGGTTCAATTCTTGCCATGCCGAAGGCGTCAAATCAATTGACTCATCATCCTCATTTAAGGATTTGAACCTGATTCTGTCGTCTGATATCGTATATATCGCAATACGCGAAGGCGATCCAGAGAGATCATCAGCCAATGCGATTGCAGGAGCTCTCTTTAGTTGTTTTCCAGTAAGATAAGATGCACATTCTCCATGGACTTTTGCGCACCACAAGCAAACATGGAGCGCCATGAACAGCCCAAACTGCCTCAGCAGACACCGGGACGTTTTCATCGCCTACTCCTTGAGAGAAATAAATAATACATTCTTTTTCGCCGTTCCACACAAGATTTCGGTTATTATCACTGCCGAGGTGCGGAAATGGTCAAATCAAGAATTCTGACAGCTGCTGCCCTACTCATCGTTCTCCTTGGTCAATCGAGCGGTGCAAGCGATAATCAACTACCCCATTTGCGGCTGTGCTCGGCCGTACAACCTGCATCCGCCTCGAAGGCTAAACAAGGCGAACGAATTGAGCTTGCGTGGGCAAAGTTGTACACCTGGGGCAAAGGCTCGACGCTCAACATCTGCTTTGTTGGGGGGAGTCCGAAGGTCCAAGAGGGAGTCAAAAGCGCCGCAAGCGGCTGGCTCAATTACGCCAACATTCACTTCAATTATCTCGGAGATTGTGGAAATAGTGCCAGCTCAATTCGGCTTAAATCTCAGATTCGGATTGGTTTCGATCAGCAAACAGGCTCTTGGTCTTATATCGGGACGTTGGCAAAATCTGTTTCCATGGATAAGACGACTATGAATTTTGGGTGGCTTGAAGATGGCACCGAAACGTCAGAGTATCACCGGGTTGTCCTACATGAATTTGGGCATGCGTTAGGGTGCATTCACGAACACCAAAGCCCGAACGCGAATATTCAGTGGAATAGAGAAAAGGTCATCGAATATTATCGGCTGACAAACGGCTGGGATGAAGCAGAGACAGCAAGAAATATCTTCGATCAGGACTCTTCGACTCCAATTGATGCGTCCAAATTCGACAAATTTTCAATAATGGAATACTACTTCCCGCCCGATTTAACCAAAAACAACATTGTGCTGCCACTAAACACCGAACTCTCTGATATGGATAAGGACCTGATTGCGAATCTTTATCCGTCTTAACCGCGTATTGCCTGATCTTTTGTATCACCAGGATGGTTGTGTAGATCAACTCTGCCTCCTATGCTGGCATGCGTCGCTGCTTGGGCAAGTGGCGCTGATGTCCACGCTCTTTGCGAACAGCTTTGCTCTCCATAGATGTACCTTCACCGAATCGTGCGCAGGGAGTCTCCACCCGTTCTCGCTCGCCGGTGATTGGTCCGTTTTCCACGTATTTCGCCGTATTTAGGAAGCCCACGAAGTCTTGTAAGTAGTTGGAAGCACAAGTTATTAACGCCCTGAAAAGGCCGACTTCCTGCGAGGGAGACCATGAGTTAGTTCCTTGATCTCTGAATCGCACCCAAGAAATAGGAATCGAAAACGGGCGTCCATCCTGCGATCTCTTATATCGATAAGCCCATCATCGCCAACCCACGCCTTGACCGCAGCTGCGGCAGGCGGAGGATCTCCGAATGCGCAGGTCCTGCCCGATGGCGGCCAATCCGGCAACTGCACGAATATCAGCATTTGAAACGCCTGACTCTAAGTGGGGAGCCGCCTGAGGGCGTCAGGCGCTCACAAGAGTTGCACAAGAAATGCACTGCAATTCAATTGCATTTAGTCTACGCTTGGAGATTGAGGGTAGGCCATGGCCACCAAGAAAAGCAAGCTGCCGATGGGAGTCTTCGAGAAAGTTCCCGGAAGCGGGATCTACTGGATTCGTTTTACCGCAGAGGGAAAGAAACACCGGGAGAAAGTCGGCAGCTTGGCCGCAGCCAAGAACCGCCTGGGAGTTCGTCACACCCAGGCGGGTACGGGCACATTGCCACATTCATCAGAGCCGCGGCCACAAAAGGTCACCTTCGCCGAACTCGTCGATGATGCCAACAAACACCTCAAGTCGGAACGGACCGCGGCCCACGCATACGACACGGCTATGAAGTTCAACCGTATGCTGCCAACATTCGGTAAGCGCGAAGCCGAGTCAATCACCCGGCAAGAAGTTCTGGACTGGCTTGATGAGCAGGCTGAGGAACATGAGTGGTCCGACACAACCCGCAACAGGTATGTCGCCGCGTTCTCACTGATCTATTCCGTTGCCGGCCCAGACGGGACCAAAAAGCTGACGCTAAAGCCCTGGGGTAGGATCACCCGGCGGCAGGAAGATAACTCCAGGGTACGTTTCTTGTCGCAGGAGGAGGAAGCAGCAATCTCAAAGCAGCTTCGTGAACGGTATCCAAATTATCTGAACGTCTTCATTCTCGCCCTCCACACCGGAGCCCGCACATCGGAAGTTCTTCGGGGCCAGGTTGGGGATTACAACTTGCAGACCGGCATGATCAAAATCCACCAGACCAAGGATTCCCGCAAGCCCAAGGTCAGGTTTGTACCGATGACGCCCATGGCTGTCGCCGCCTACAAGGCGCTGGCGGCCGGCAAGCAGAATGACGCTCCCCTTTGCACCAACCGCAATGGAGAGCCGCTGTATGAAATGAGGTACTGGTTCCTGCGCGCGCTCGAAGCGTCTGGCGTGAAGGACTTCACCTTTCACGACGTGCGGCACACGGCAGCAAGCCGTTGGGTAATGTCCGGCGTTCCACTGGCCGCCGTCGCCAAATACCTAGGCCATTCCGGGGCCGGAATGGTGATGCGCTACTCCCATCTACAACCGGAAGTGAACGCCAAGGCCATTAGCGCCGCAATGAGCTTTTACGCTCCGCCACCGGAGCCGGTTAGTAAAAAGCGGAAACCAAAAGTAGCACTAAAAGTGACCCCGGCTGTAGTCTTACTCGCGAGAGGTGCATGAACATTGGGGATTTGCAGAGTCTAGAGCAGACTCGAAATCAGACATAGTCGCAAGGCTATCGGGGGTTCGAATCCCTCCCTCTCCGCCATATTACAACGCAAGCCTTTTGAAATCT
>Ga0302320_10014790_pt1 | contig 16111 bp, 15 predicted proteins | sample Bog_T0_3_FD_202130 | JGI IMG/M metagenome (GOLD analysis project Ga0302320, IMG submission 202130) | Peat permafrost microbial communities from Stordalen Mire near Abisko, Sweden - Bog_T0_3 | ecosystem: Environmental > Terrestrial > Soil > Wetlands > Peat | place: Sweden: Abisko, Stordalen Mire... | reverse complement strand
ATGGCCGTCACCACGCCGTTGGTGGTCCAACGCGAAATCCGCCGCGCCAGCCCTGCGAACCCCTTGGCTGCCTTCGGTGGCGAAGGCTCGTTGCTCTGCGCGCTTGCATCGGACGCCTTTCGCTCAGCCGCCACTGTTCGCCTGAATGGTTTGAAGGAAACTCTTAAGCGCGGCGATCTTGGACTTCAAGCCCGGAATCTGCGATTGGGCCAGCGCGGTCCATTGCGGCGGCGCGGGTGGATTGGCCTGCGCGATCCCTTGGAACGCGGAAAGCGCACGCGAGTAAAGGTCCAGGAATGCGAAGGCCATCACCTCGGCCACGCCGGGAATGACTTGCCGTCCTTCGTGGCCGCCTTGAATGCGGTCAATCAGGTTCTTCACGGCCCGATTGGTCACCGTTCGGCTCGTCGTACACATAGGCGGGAAGGAAGGCTGGAAGTCGGGCGGACCGCCCCATCCGAAAAGGGCCTGGTAATAGAGGAAGTCGGGGTCATTCTGCAGCGGGCGGAGTTGCGCCGCGAAGGGCGCATTGGCGATCGCCATTACCGCCTGTACGTAGGAGTTGACCAGCGACTGCGGGGCCTGCGGCAAGGTGTACAGCACCGGAACCCGTCGCTCCCAGTTGTCGGCCGAATTCATCTGCTGGTACTGCCACTTGTTGTCGATCAGCCACGTCTGCGCCTCGATCGTATAGCTGCCCAGCTTGCCCATCAAAGGAAAATTGCGGGTCAATTCAGCGTCGCCCTCGCGCAATCCGGTGGTTGGGTCCAGCAGGTTCGAGTTGACGGTAATCGGAGCCAAAGGGCCGCGGGCAACCGGCTGGTCCACACGCGTATCATCCATGCCCGAGACGTTGCCCTGGTCCGACGAATTCATGCTCGCGGTGGCGGGCCAATAGTCGGGGCGGGGATCGCTCGCGCCGGTCCGCGGCCAGCGGGTCTCCCAAACGGCCAGCCGCGCCACGGAATGCTCGCGGACCTTCCAAGCGGCCACCGTGCCGAAATTGATGATCAGCGCCAGCACGAACAGCAGCATCGGCAGCGCCAGCACCAACTCTAGCATGGCAAGGCCGCGGCGGGGATCGCGTCTGTCGCTCATAGTGACTCCAGGATTAAAGTCCGAAATTCGAATATCGAAGTACGAAACAATCTCAAAATGCAAATCTCTCTTATGACCGAAGCGATGTCACCATGTCCAAAAGCGTGGTGACCATTGCTGGACGTTCGTAGCGTCGTTCTGCAAGTTATCGAGGTCATTCATGAACCAACTCTTGACCGACGGCCACGCGTGGACCAACAGGAAAATCAAAATCGGCACGGCGCCCACAACGATGCCGATGATCCCGGTGACCATGCCGACTGTGGCCATTTCTTTGCCGTCGTAGTTTTCCGATTTTCGCATCCCGTTTTTTGCGACTACGCTAAGAACCACCGCCACAATACCCACCGGAACCCCGAAACAGAGGGAAACGAGGGATAAAATCCCCAAAACCATGCTGGCAACGGCCAAACCCTTATAACTCTGACCGGAGCGAGGCAAACACGCGGAAACGGCTTCCTTCTCGGGTTCGTAGGATGCAGTCAATTTCTTAACCCCTGAATACGCATTTGTCGGATATGGTTTGGCTTTCGGAATTTGAGCTTCTTGCTAATGCGGACTGATCTGCTGCAGGTCGTCGCCCGTCAGCCCGCCCAGGTTCGGCAAGACGTAATTCTCGCTATCGAAATCGGCCAGTTGCGGATCGGTTTGCAGGATGGTCGCCAGCGCCGGCTGGGTGACGGGCGCAAGCTGACAGTCCCAGCTTTGATTCAACAGGCTCCAGAGCGGCAACTTATCGAGGCCCCATGCCTTGCGCAGCGGCCAGTCGCTCGGACCGGGACCGCCTACGCGGCCGACGGTCCATTCCTCGGCGCCGCTCGATCCGCTGCCGCCACCCGCTCCCCCGCCTTGCGAAGCGCCGATGTAGGCGATCTGCCCCGGAACGGCGCCTTGCAGCGTTACGCTGGGGCCACTGCTGGACACGTTCTCCTGCACCCAGGCCAGTCGATCGCGCGGCAGGAACAAATGCACTTCGGCAAACGCCTGCGCGTCAGGCTCCAGCGGATTGTGGAACAGCCCTGGAGCCATTTCGGGCAGTTTCTTCCAATAGACCACCGCGATGAACGTATAGTGCTGTTGCAGTTCCGTGGTCGGGTTCGACTGGCTGTTCGGATCGTCGTGAATCATCATCGGCAGGTTCGACGTCGGATACTCGTCGTTGAGCAACTGGTTCAAATACCCGCAGGTGAAGCTTCGCCAGAGATTGGAGAACTGGCTCATCTGCCCTTCCTGATCGAAGGCCACCAGGGCCTCGTTGTTCCAATCGTCGAGGTACTTGTGGGCCAGAGTGTAGCGCTCGTTCTGGGCCTCCTGAACGTAAGCGGACTGGTTGGCCAGCGCATCGAGTTCCGGATCGACCACGGGCAGCGTGCGGTCGTCGGGCGAGTAGCTGGCCTCGTTGCCGCCGCCCAGCGGCCGGCCGTCGGTCCGCCAGAGGACGCCGTACATCGTGCCGCGGCCGAAATCGGGCGTGCCGTTCCGCGAGGCCGTTTCACGGGCCGCCGACGCCGCGATGTCGGGAAAGGCCGCCACCACCGCCCGCTGGTACTTGGGAATCAATTCCTCGCTGAGAATCTCTTCCATCAGCGGCAACACCTGGTCGCTGACCGATTTGGCCCACAGCGAATAGCTATCGACCATCTTTTGCTCCAGGGGCACTTTTTGGCGGATGGCCGCTCCCAGGGCCGTGAATTTGGGGAAGCCGGACGAGGCAAACTGCCCGGCCACCTTGTTCCACGCGCCAAGGATTTGCGGCGCGTAGGAGGCCGAGTTTTCGTTGTTGGCCTCGCGGAAGAAGGCCGTCACGGCAAACACGTCGCACAACAGGTGGTTGGTGAAGGCCAGCGTGTTCATGCCGCGGGAGAGCACGACGCCGCCGGAATAGGCGGCCGAGTCGGCCGCGTTCTGCATGCGGAGCTTGCCGTCCACATGACGGCCCACGTTCATCACCATGCCCAAAAGCATCGCCAGGAACAACAGTGCGAAGACGCTGACAATACTCATCGAGCCGCGCTGGTCGCGATGGAACTTCGCGAGCCAGGCTTGCGAAACCGCAAGCGGCATTGGCAGGCACGTGGTCGGTTTATTGGTAGACATAGGTTACCGCCGATTTCTCGCCTTCATTGCCGATGGTGGCCTCCGCCTGCAAGGGATACGTGTAGAGGCCATTCTGGTTCTGGATCGCCTCGGCGACGGTGTCCTTGCCGCCGCCGTACGGCGCCACATACTTGGCCAGCAAGCGCCCCGGACCGGGCAGCAAGGGAAACTGGTACTTCACCTTGACCGTGATCGTGTCCTGCCAGCCAACCTCGTTGACATAGAACTCGTTCGGATCGTCCGGCAGGTAGTAAGTCGTCAGCGGCGGCTCCTGATTCTTGTGGTAGAAACGGAGTTCCACTTGCGTGTTCTGGATTGCATAGGCCAGCTTGTTGTCGATCCGGGTGCCGATCTTACTGTTCGTGCCGGAAGACGGCGCGAGCGTGCCGTAGGCGTTCTTCAGCACCGCATCCGTCTGCGTGGCATTCGGCGCGCCGAGGCCCACATCGCGCGACGGCGAGATCGGCACGCAGGCCAAAATGGCCGCCGACGCAATCTTCTGGAACTTGGGACTGTCCGGATCGACCTTGTACGTCAGGCCGCCGCCCGCGGGACCGTAATCGGCCGCCTTAGGATTCATTTCGGGCGTCACCTGGTCCGGAGCGTCCGGATCGACCGCGTAGGAACTGATGCAGCACGGCCCCTCGGGATCGGCCATACCCGCCGGAATCCACACCGCCGCGCTGCGGGCCGCCGCGAAGGCCGCGTAGTGGACCACGACGATGCCAATCATCAGTTGGCTCACCTGCACGATCATCATCATCACGGAGAGGAAGACCGGCAGCGTGAGCACGAAGCTCAGGCTTTGCACGCTCCCGGTCTCATCGCGATGAAGTTTCAAAAGGCGGCCCAGGCGAAGCTGCGCCCGGCTGAAGCGTACCAACGCCCAGGCCGCCAGAATCAGCACCAACAAGAATACCAGCCAAGGCGAACATGCGGTCAAGATTGCACGAGCCATGGTTGTGTCCTACTATCCTGCGTCAAAGGCCGAAGGCCTTTCCAAATTCCACAATCACCACCGCCGCCAGCGCGCTGGGCGCGATGAAAATCGGCGGTTTCAATGCCTTGCGCTCGTCATCGCTCAGCGGAGCAAACCAAACCAGCCGCAACTTGTTCGCGATCAGCCGCACGCTACGGCCCACGGCCACCAGCGGCCCGATCTTCCATATCAGTCCGATCAGGCCGAAACAGGCCGCCAGCACGAACGTCCACAGCAAGGCTTCAAGTCCTTTCTGCCATCCGAGCCACGCGCCGAGCATCGCCAGCAATTTCACGTCGCCACCGCCGATGTCCGGAAAAAACGCGCAACAAACCACCATCAACAGCCCGCAGGCCAGCAGCCCGCCGACGCTCTCCGTCAGCGTCAGTCCGCCGAACCACATGCGAAGCCGCGAAGCGGCGGCCGGATCGGCCGCTTCCGCCGCAACGCATGTCACGCTCAACGCCAATGCCGCCAGGATGCCGCCGTAGGTGTTCCAGTTGTAGATCTTGTTCCACAACAGGTCGGTTACCGCGGCAACCAGCGTCAACGCCAGGACAAAGGCCGTGGCTAACATGTCAAATTAGCGTATCATTACTGGTTTTGGTTTTGTCCAGCGTTGTTAGCATTGTTCTCCATACTGTTCAACGCATTCATAAACCATTCTTTGATCTGCGGCCACGCGACCAATAAGAGAAACGCCAGAATTGGCAGCGCGATCGCGCCAATAATCAGGATCGTCTCCAAACTTACTGTTCCGGATTCGTCCTCGTGAATCTTCCGCAGAAGCTTCATCAACGAGTTCATCTTCATAAAGTCCCTTCTCCTCGTGGTGGGTCGAGCGCAGCGCTGACCCGCCAACTCTCTGTTCTCTCTGTTCGCGGTGGGACTCGCTGCGTTTGCCCCACCCTACACGTTGCCCTCACATAAAAGGCCAGGACACCAAAACGCACACCATTTCATACGCCAGGCGAATGATCAGCGGGCCAACCCGAAACAGAAACGCGGCCAAGGGAAGGATCACGCCCAACAGCAGCACGTAATCCAACGTGGCCAGTCCTCGCCGCCTCACGCGTTTCGTTCGGATCTGCTTTGATTTTCGCATAATTCCGCTCGATCCGCAAATCATATCCATCACTTGCCGCCGGTCCCCTCTCTCTCCGGGAGAGGGGAGATTCGTCTACTCGGCCCACAACTCCTTGGTCAACGCGATTCGATCGGTCATCCCCTGATCGATGGGTTCGCGGGCGAATGTCGGCCGCTGGCCGGTCGGCTCCAAGTTAGCCAGCAGCCGCCCGTCTTCCGCGCGTCCATGAAATCGTGAGACGAATAGATCGGTTAGTCGATACTGATTGTTTTCGTCCAAACCACGGGCCTCGGTAATCCGAGTGATCTTGCGCGATCCATCTTCGCTAAAGCGGGCAATCTGCACCACAAGATGGATCGCGGAAGCCACTTGGGCCCGCGCCACATAGACCGGAATCTGCACATCCGACATCAGCGAAAGCGTTTCCAGCCGGATCAGAGAATCCAAAGGGCTGTTCGCGTGGACCGTCGACAGCGCGCCGGCGTGGCCGCTGATCATCGACTGGATCATATCCAAGGCCTCGCCGCCGCGGACCTCGCCCACGATGATCCGGTCGGGCCGCATGCGGAGTGAATTGACGAACAACTGCCGCACGCTCAGCCCGCCCCGGCCGTGGCGGTCGGCCTGCTGGGCCTCCAAATAAAGGCAATGCTGCTGGATCAGCCGCAATTCCGAGGTGTCCTCGATGACGACGATCCGTTCCTCTTCCGGGATGAATCTCGAAACGGCCCCCAAAAGCACCGTTTTTCCCGTGCCCGTGCCGCCCGAGATGATGATATTCTTTCGTAGCCGGACGCAGATATCGATGAACTCCTTGGCCGCGGGGCTGAGGCTGCCGAAGGCGATCAGGTCGTCCACCGTAAGGACCTGCTTCGTAAAGCGGCGGATCGTCAGGTACGGTCCGGTCCTCGCACTGGGGGGTATGACCGCATGCACGCGGGAACCATCGGGCAACCGGGCATCCAAGACCTGGCGCTCATCGGTAATTTCCCTTCCGACCCATTGGGCCACGTTATGAATCGCGGTCAGCAGGGCATCTTCGCTGGAAAAGGCGGCATCGGTGCGAATCAGCTTGCCCCGCCGCTCGATATAGACGCAATCATAGCCGTTGACCATGATCTCGCTCACCGACTCATCGGCCATGAACGGCTCGATCGGCTCAAGAAAATACCCGACGCTGGCTTCGAAGATCGCCTGGCGGGACATAACGTCACCTTTGCCGCGTCTGGGTGTTTCGCACTGCCCTTGGTGCGGAGTTTGCCCTAACCGCTTTATCTTCCAACAGTTTCGGCCGATTGTCAAGCCCGCGAAAAGGAAACATAACCGGATACAGCCGGAAAGGGGCGAAGACGATTTTTCGGTACTGCCCCCCGCATTCGAGTCTTCTTAGTTTGCTCTATTTCAGATAAGATAGTTGTGGTCCCAGATTCAGGAGACTTTCCCATGAGTGCTGGTCTTTCACCCGAAAACGAGAACTATATCGATCAGGCTGTTGCCAGCGGGCTGTTTCACGACCGTGGCCAGGCACTTAATACCGCGATCGAACTGCTCAAACGCCGCGAACGCCTCATCCGGGACGTCAATTCTGGGATCGAGCAGTTGGAAAAAGGGCTTGGGCAACCGTTTGATATTGACGATATTATGGGCGAGATTGATGGCCAGTTGGACAAACAAGGCGAATAGTGCCGATCATGGCGCGATTGGAACTCTCCCCCAGCGCACGGCGCGACCTTGTGTCAATTGGTGCTGACGTCGCGCGCCGAAGCGGCAGCCGAGAAACCGCTCGACGGTTTCTCAGGCGGATCATGGCAGTTTGCGAGTTGCTCGCCACCAATCCGGAAATGGGTGAACTGCGAAATGAGTTCTCCAGCGGACTATATCGAAGCTTCTCCGTCGGCAATTATGTGGTCTATTTCAAACCCGCAGTGAACGGCGTTCACATCGCCAGGATTCTGCACGGTGCGCGGGATCATGGCGAGTTCCTTTGATTCTGGGTCCCATGCCACGCCGGCGATGCTTTATTTCACGGGCCTTAATCCGCTTCCCGCCAGCGCGATCTTCTGCCGCCCCGCCGCCGACGTGAAATCAACCGTTGCGGTCCGGTCGCCGCCGCTGCCGCCCAGGGCGATAACCTTGCCGAGTCCGAACTTCGGATGCAATACGACCATCCCCTGCCGAAACACGTCCGGATCAACTGCGGCCGGCGTCTGGCCCTCGCCCAGCATCTCGGCCGCCGTGCGCAAGCCGGAACCAAACGACGGGGTTGCCGGCGCCGGCGGCCGTGGCTCCTCGCGGCGGAAGACCGGCTCGTGGTCCACCGGCACTTCGTCGATCTCGACGACCCGCGTCGCTTCCGGCTGGCGGACGTCCATCTCGCCGCGCGGCAGTTCCATCAGGAACGAACTCGGGATGGCCGGCTTGCGTTCGCCGCGGAAGTCGCGATATTCGGCCCGGCTGATCTGCAATTGCTGCTGTGCCCGCGTGATGCCCACGAACATCAACCGCCGCTCCTCCTCCAACTGTTCCGCCGAGGTACGGCTCCGCTCGTGCGGAAGTAATCCCTCTTCGACCGCCACCAGATAGACGCAGGGAAATTCCAGCCCCTTGGAGGCGTGCAGCGTCATGAGCGTGACACGGTCGAGTTGCGTTTCCCACTCGTCGGTATCGTTCACCAGGGCCGTTTCTTCCAAAAACGCTTCGAGGTGTCCCACGCCGCCCCGCCGACCCGCGGAGCGGGTGCCCCGGGGTGCCCCGTGCCGCTCATCGAACTCCCGCGCGACGGTCAGCAACTCCTGGATGTTGGCCAGCCGCTCTTCGTCTTCCTCGTCGCCCGAACCTTTGAGCATCGCCTCGTAGCCCGACTCATTGAGCACCAGGCCCAGCAGTTCTTCGATCGGACCGACGGCCGATATCAGGCGATCGACCATCGCCACGAACGCCGTCACCAGTTTGGCCGACCGCGCGGCGACGCTCTCCACGTGCCGCACCTCACGGGCGGCGTCCAAAAGCGATAGCCGCCGGTGCTGGGCATGGTTCGCCAAGCGCTCGATCGTCGTCTTGCCGATGCCGCGGGTCGGACGGTTGATCACGCGGAGCAACGCCACCTCGTCGTGCGGGTTGTTGACAAGCTGCAAATAGGCCAGCACGTCCTTGATTTCCTGCCGCTGGAAGAACTCCACGCCGTTGATCATTTGGTAGGGTACGCCCGCCTCGCGCAGGGCCAACTCGAACGACCGGCTCAAGGCGTTGGTGCGGTAGAAGACGGCGTAGTCGCGGGCGTGCCGCCGCCCGGGCGCGATCTCGCCCGCGATCTCCGCGGCGATCATCTCGGCCTCTTCCTTGTGGGTGCGGTAAGTCACGAGCCGGACCGGCTCGCCCGCCTCGTTCTCGGTGAAGAGGGCCTTCTTCTTCCGCCGCAGATTGTGCGAGATCAGCTCGTCGGCCACGCGCAGAATCCGCTTCGTGCTGCGGTAATTCCGTTCCAGGCGGACGACGCGGACCGCGGGAAAATCTTTCTCAAAGTCGAGAATGTTGTTCAAATTCGCGCCCCGCCAGCCATAGATCGACTGGTCCGGATCGCCGGTAACCGCCAAGTTCGAAAAATCGCACGACATTGCACGGGCGATCACATACTGGGCGAGATTCGTGTCCTGATACTCATCGACCATGATGTAACGGTAACGCTCGTCGAGGGCCGCGCGGACTTCGTCGTTCTGCCGCAAAATCGTCGCCACGTGCATCAGTAGGTCATCGAAATCGACCGCGTTCGAGCCAGCCAGCTTGGCCTGATAGGCCGGATAAATCTGCTGGACCACGCCGCCCAGCGGGTTGCCCGATTTCGGCTGGTACTGCTCGGGCGTGATCAGGTTGTTCTTGGCCCAACTGATGGCCCGGCCGATCGACTCGGGCGAAGTGAAGGCGGCGTCGACGTGCAATTGGGCCATCGCCCGCCGCAGGGCCTGCGCGCTGTCGCCGGTGTCGTAGATTGTGTAGTTTTCTTCCAGGCCCACGATGCGAGCATACTTCCGCAACATGCGGGCACAGAAGCGGTGGAAGGTACCGATCCACACCTCGCTCTGCGGCGCCAGCCGGGCGACGCGGAGCTTCATTTCCTCCGCGGCCTTGTTGGTGAACGTCAAAGCCAGGATCTGATGGCCCGGCACACCGTCGGCGATCATCCGGGCGATGCGGTGGGTGATCACGCGAGTCTTGCCGCTACCGGGTCCGGCAAGGATCAGCAACGGGCCGTCCTGGTACAGCACCGCCTCGCGTTGGGCGTCCGTCAAATTTTCCAGAAGGTGTTCCATTCGGTTATTTATACGCGATTCGGCGGGCTATTTGGAGTGCGGCGATTTATCGCGGCTTTCCGGCCGCTTTGCAGCTTTTCCTTGATGATCGACGCGTGACTGATGCTTGCAATCGAACAAAAGCGGCGATGAATCGCCGCACTCCAAAGTTGAGCGCCGCACTCCAAAGTTGTGAGATTCCCGCGGAATTGCTATACTTCTTTCCAGTCCTCCCTATCCCCCTCGCACCGGCAGTATTCGTTTGGCTCGCACATTCCGCTATTTTGAAAAGAAACGCGGCCACCGGCGAACCGGCTCCCGCGTCGTGGCCAGCGTGGGCGAGGCGATCTTCTTCGCCGTCATGCTCGTCGTCGGGGTTGTCGGCATCGTGATCGGCATTGCCCGGCTGGTCGTTCCCGAATGGCGGGCCAACCACACTTTCGCCGAGCACACCTGCACGATCGTCGAAGGGCGCGTGGTCGAAGTCCAAGGCGAAAAAGGCGTCCTCTATCGCCCCGAAATCAAGATCGAGTATGAAGTCGAGGGCGTGACCTACTCGCCCTCCACCTTCGACGTCCACCATACGCCCCTCGGTTCGCGCGACGAGGCCCAGGCGGTGGTCGATCGCTTCCCCAATGGCGCGACCTGCCCCTGCTGGTACGATCCGGCCGATCCGTCGATTGCCGTGCTCGTTCGCGGCTACCAGTGGTGGATCTGGCCGGCCTTGCTGGTTCCCGTTTCGTTCATTGCCATCGGGCTGGGAGGACTGGTCTACACGGCCTTGTACTGGGGCAAGTCGGTCGAGCGCCGCGCCGCCGCGGCGCGCCAAGTGTCCGCGGCCGAATTGTTCGACCTTGCCGCCGCGGCCGATCCGCGGTTTCCTTGCATCCCCAGTTGCAGTGAGATCACCAGCAGCCCCGGCACGCGGCTGGCCTACCGGCTGCCGCTGGTGGAATCGCCCGGTTGGACGCTGTTCGGCCTGCTGGCGGCCTCGATCGCCTGGAACGGCGCCGTCTCGGTCTTTGTGATCATGGCCGTGCGGAGCGTGCTGCGCGGCTCGCCCGACTGGCTGATGATGCTCTTCATCGTTCCCTTTCTGGGCGTCGGCGTGGCCCTGGTGGCCGTCTTCGCCCGGCACCTGCGGCACACCGCCGGCATCGGCCCCACGCTCCTGGAAATCAGCGACCATCCGCTCCTGCCCGGACGCAACTATCGCCTGTTCATGTCGCAGTCGGGCAATCTCACGCTCAAGTCGGTGGCCATCTGGCTGATTTGCGAGGAGGAGGCCGTATTTCGGCAAGGCACGAACGCCCGCACCGAAACCCGCGAGGTGGTCCGGCAGGCGGTCTTCTCGGCCAGCGACGCGGTGATCCGTCCCAGCGAGGCCCTCGAGGCCGAATGCGATCTCTTCGTCCCGGCCGATGCCATGCACTCCTTCCGCGCCAGTCACAACCAGATCCAGTGGAAGCTGGTCGTATGCAGCGAGGTCGTTGGCTGGCAATCGTTTCAGCGGTCGTTTCCGCTGGTTGTCCGCCCCACCGGCGGCAGCGATACGAGCACGGAGGCGCGGCCATGAACGAACCGGAAGTCTTCATCCGCCTGGACGACGACGGCCGCCCCTACGCCCCCGGTACGACGCTCTCCGGCGAGTACCGTCTCGACGGCGTCGACAGCGCGAACGTTCAAGCGGTCGAGGTTTCGGTGCTTTGGCACAGCGAAGGCAAAGGCGACGAGGACCTGGCCGTACACGAATTCTGGCGCAAGGATGCCGAGGCCCTGGGCGATCCGCGCCGCCCCGAACGCTTCAGCACCACGCTGCCGCAGAGCCCTTTGAGTTACGAGGGCCAGATCGTGAAAATCCATTGGTGCGTCCGCGCCCGCGTGATTTTCAAGCGTGGCCGCGACCTGGTGGCCCAGAAGGTCTTCCGTCTGGGCAATGTCCCGCCCGCCAGGCCGCCCGTTGCCGTGAAACCGGAAGAAAATATCGGTGTGATCCCATAACTCCCATAGGTCCCATACGTCCCATTAGTCTTATGGAACTTATGGAACTTATGGAACCTATGGGACCTATGGGACCTATGGGACCTATGAGCGCATCCATGACCAAACTCGATTCCAATCTGACCAACCCGTTCTCCGCCGCGCGGCTGCGACCGGGCACGATCGATTTCGTCTTCGAACATGGCCGGAATCTCGCGCAACTTGTCGATGCCCTGGAGGCCAACCAGTGGCGTGGAGAAATCACCGGCCTGCACGGCACCGGCAAATCGACCCTCCTGGCCGCCCTCATGCCGGCCCTCGAAGCCCGCGGAAGGATCGTCAAGCCCGTCACGCTGGCCGCCGGGCAACGCTCCTTGCCGCGGGGCTTTCTCAACTCGGTCCGCCTCACCGCCGGATTGGGCGTGGCGGTTGTCGACGGCGTCGAACAACTCAGCGCCTGGAACCGCCTGCGCTTGAAGCGGCTCTGCAAGGTTTACGCCGCCGGATTGCTGGTGGCCTCGCATCGCTCGGCGGGGCTGCCCGGCATCTATCGCACGACGATCGACGTGCCGCGGGCGTGGAAGGTCGTCGAGCAATTGCAGCACGCTTTCGCGCCGCGGGTGCGGATCAGCGACCTTGTCGAACGCCTGACGCAGCGCAACGGCAACTTGCGCGAAGCCCTCTTCGACCTCTACGATCTCTATGAGGAACGGAACCGCGGCGGAAAATAATGCCCGCGATCAGTTCTTGGCGTCCATCCCGTCTTCGCCGTAACTTTTTTTGTGGGGGCCGGAATTCTTTCGCTCACCGCGGCGAACCTGCCGGATTTCCCAACTCCTTGCGGCACAAGCACTTGCGGAGATATTTCGGCCGTGTTCCGTCGCGGCTCGCGGCCGGCGTGGCAACTAAGCGAATTTCGCAAGTCCTTGCCGCGCAAGCACTTACGGCGCAAAAAGGGTCGTTTTCTGTAGCAACTAATGACAACGTCTGTCAACATGCTATAATGGCCGACGACGAAGAGGGACTAGGAACCGGATGAGAGTTGGGATGAGGTCGCTTGCCCCGAAGCAAACGGCGGCGGAGGGAGGGATTTGAAATTTCAAATTTGAGATCTGAGATTGTGTGCCGCGGAGAAACTTGGACGAAAGCCGCGTAACGCCCCACGCTCCACGCGACTTGTGTGCCAACCTTACCTAAGTTAACAGGAACGAACGGAGCGGACTCGTTTGCGCAAGTTGATGGCTGTCAACAACTTCCGGCGACCGGCGCGATCTGCACCAGTGGCGCAGAAACTGCGAGGCGGTGCATAAGTCGGCGGTTGCGGAGCGACGGGGAAGGCCCTGCGAGTCGATAATTGAGTACGGAGTGCCCAGCGCAGAGTGCAGTGACTCATTCAGATGGGGATTTATGCTGGGCGCTGGAGTTCCGCCTTTAGGCGGTGAATCCCGGCTAAAGCCAGAACTCCAACGGCACCGCAGGTTTGAGTCACTACACTAGTACTGAAAACTGAAGACGAATCACACGAGGAAAGACGGCCACGGAAAGAACACGGAGGCTCATAGCTCAAAGCTCAAAGCTGAGAGCGTTGACACGCTTCCATCATGCATAAGGTGTTATCGCATAACATCTTATGACAACAAATTCAGAACCGGTCCTGAGCGATCCTGATTGACAACGGTGGGGGACGCGTACGCCGCGCGGATGATAAGATGCCACCCACAAGAAAGGATGCAGACGTTGGACGAAAGAAGGCGGAAGCCCTCGCCCTAGCCCTCGCCCGGTGGGAGAGGGGACTATTTTCGTAGGAGCGCGGGCGCTGCTTTCACCACTCGCCGGAGGGGAAAATGGGCCTCGCCCGGCGACGAAAAAAAGAGAAATGAAAAGTTGGGCAAAAAACGGCGCGATCTTGACCGCAACGAACGGAGACAACCCCCAGTTCTTGGCCGTATTTCATGCTTATTACCACCTATACGATGCAGACAATCCTGAGCAATTTCTGAGCGGTTCCTGAGCAATCCTGAGCCGATCCCGGGTGATCCTGAGTGATCCTGAGTGATCCTGAGTGATCCTGAGTGATCCTGAGTGATCCTGAGTGATCCTGAGTGATCCTGAGTGATCCTGAGTGATCCTGAGTGATCCTGAGCCGTCCTGTACGCCTGCTGAGTTTCCTGCCGTCTTCCAGAAAACGCTTGTTGTAAAAAAATGAAAAAAGTAGGAAGAACTGCGAAGTCGCGAGGCGGGCCGCTTGTGGTCCGGCCAACTTCAAACAGAATATCGTTCGGAACTCCGGCTGAAGCCGGTACTACGAACGAGCTGAGCGTCTGCCACCCCCGCTTGACAGTTGCACCCAAGTAGCTATATATGAAGGGTTTACGCCCACAACCCCCCGGCATGGCTATGGCCAAAGCATCCGCGAGCAAGAAGAAGTCGACTGCCGCCAAGGGCGTTGCCGGCGACGCCGCCGTAACGATCACCGAGATCGACCGCCAGATCGTCGCGTTGATCCAACAACGCGCCAAGCTGGTCAAGGCCGGCGGTGCGTCCCAGACGTCGGCCGATTCCGCCGCAGGATTGGATTACCTCCCCGTCGCCGCCATCCTCGACGAGTCGGAAGGGCCGCTGCCGGTTGCCACCATGCGGGCCGTCTTCGGCGAATTGCTCAGCGGCTGCCGGGCCTTAGTGCGGCCGATGCGGATCGCCTGCCTGGGGCCGATCTACAGTTACAGTCATCTGGCCGCCATGCATCGCTTCGGCCGCAGCGTCGAGTTCGTGCCCGTGGGAACCATCGCGGCCGTCTTCGAGGAAGTCAACCAGCGGCATGCCGATTTCGGCCTGGTACCGGTGGAGAATTCCACGGATGGGCGGATCGCCGATACGCTCGACATGTTCACCCGGCTGCCGGTGCGAATCTGCGGCCAGGTGGAAATGCAGATCCACCACACGCTGCTGGGCAAGTGCCCGCGAGCCGAGGTTCGCGAAGTCTATAGCAAACCGCAGGCCATCAGCCAGTGCCGCAATTGGCTGGCCCGGCACCTGCCGCTGGCCCGCACGATCGAGGTCACCAGCACCACGACGGCCGCGCAGTTGGCCGCGGAGAAACCGGGCGCGGCAGCCATCGCCAGCCGGCAGGCGGGCGTGGAGTACGGCCTCGATTTCCTGGCCGAAAACATCGAGGACAACCCGAACAATTTGACCCGTTTCGTCGTGATCGGCGGCCATGTCCCCGAGCGGAGCGGCAACGACCGCACGGCGATCCTCTTCCAGATGGAGCATCGGCCCGGCACGTTGGCCGACGCCATGAACATCTTCAAGCGGAACAAGCTGAACATGACCTGGATCGAGTCGTTTCCCGTGCCCGGCAGCGATCGAGCCTACTTGTTCTTTGTCGAGGTTGAAGCCCATCCCAGCGAGCGAAACCTCCAACGCGCGATGACCGCTTTGCAGCGCAAGGCCCTGCGATTGGAGATCCTGGGGGCGTTCCCGGTGACAGAGACCGTACAAGGGTGATGAAAATACAAAATATGAAACTCAAAATGCGAAACAAATCTCAAATCTTAAATTTCAGATTTTGAGTCCCAGATGCCGATTGTTTCGGATTTCATTTGCATTCTGTTTGATCTGTGAAGGAGTTTAATTGATGCGACGCAAGTTTATTGCCGGCAATTGGAAGATGAATCTGGACCGCAAGGCGGCCGTGGCCCTGGCCGAAGCGGTCGCCCGCGAGGCGGACAAACTGGCCGGGGTCGATCTGGCGGTCTGCCCGCCGGCCTGCTATTTGGATGTCGTCGGCCAGGCGATTAAGGGCTCGAAACTGGCGCTGGGCGCGCAGAACGTCTATTACCAGCCCAACGGCGCCTTCACCGGCGAGATCAGCGTGGCGATGCTCTGCGACCTGGGAGTCAAGTACGTGATCCTCGGCCACAGCGAGCGGCGGCATATCCTGGGCGAGACCGATGCGGAGATCAACAAGAAGGTCCACGTCACCCTCCAAGCAGGCTTGCTGCCGATAGTTTGCGTGGGGGAACTGCTCGCGGAGCGCGAGGCCGGCCGCACGCTGGACGTGATTCGTACCCAGTTTGATGGTTCTTTGGCGGGGGTGTCCGCCGAGCAACTCAAGCGCGTGGTCATTGCCTACGAACCGGTTTGGGCCATTGGCACCGGCAAGGTTGCCACTTGCCAGCAGGCCGAAGAGGTCCATGTCGCTCTTCGCAAGATCATGGCGGAACGCTATAATAATGAGATTGCCCAGCTCGTACCCATCCAATATGGGGGCAGTGTGAAGCCGGATAACGCCAAGGAGTTACTTGGCCAGCCCGACATCGACGGTGCGCTGGTCGGGGGCGCGAGTCTTAAGGCCGACCAGTTCATGGGCATTGTCGCGGGGGCGAAGTAGCCTGCGGCTGGCGAAGGTTTGTGAGTAGTTGAAAGTTGAAAGCAGACAAGTCCCGCTCGGCAAGCGGGACCTACAGAGGAAATGACATGCTCTTGTTTCTATTGAAGTTCGTGTTGTTGGTCTTGGCGGTGGTCGTGATAGTTATCGTGATGCTGCAGAAGGGCAAAGGCGGCGGTTTGGCTGGGGCGTTG
>Ga0302320_10014788_pt1 | contig 16112 bp, 9 predicted proteins | sample Bog_T0_3_FD_202130 | JGI IMG/M metagenome (GOLD analysis project Ga0302320, IMG submission 202130) | Peat permafrost microbial communities from Stordalen Mire near Abisko, Sweden - Bog_T0_3 | ecosystem: Environmental > Terrestrial > Soil > Wetlands > Peat | place: Sweden: Abisko, Stordalen Mire... | reverse complement strand
GACGCGGCACACGCCGTCGCGTTGGCGCTCGTCCAACTCAATGAAGATGACGCTCCGTAGGCGATCGACGGCGGCGACGCCGAGAGGCTCACGCTGGGCGCCGGTCCGACGGTCACGGTTGCCGACTGAGATGCCAGAGCACCGGTCGATGACGAGCAGGTCAGCGTGTAGCTCGTCGTGGCGGACGGCAACACCGCGAGCGAACCGGACGTCGCCTTTGCGCCGCTCCAACCGTCGCTTGCCGTGCAGCTCGTCGCACTGGTGCTGGACCAGACCAGGGTTGCCGTACCGCCTTGGGCGATCGTCGCAGGCGTCGCCGCGATCGTCACCGTCGGCGCCCCGGCGACGGTGACGGTTGCCGTCTGGGACGCCTCGACACCGCTCGCGGAGAAGCAGGTGAGCGTATAGCTCGTCGATATCGACGGCGAGACGCCGGCCGAGCCGTTGATCGCCTGCGAGCCGTTCCAACCGCCGCTCGCAGTACACGCGACGGCATTGATCGTGCTCCACGTCAGCTGCGACGGACCCGGTGCAGCAAGGCTCGTCGGGTTGGCGTTCAGATGCACCGTTGGCGGTGTCGCCGCAGGTGCGACGACGGACAGGGTCGCCGTCGCGAGACCGGTCGCCGCGCCGGTGCCGGGGCAACTCAAGGAATACGTAATCGGACCGCCGCCGCCGGGGTCCGGACCCATGAGCGGTCCCGTCACGGCAGACCCGAACGGCGCTTCCGGCGCCCCGTTGAAAAATCCGTCGGAGCTCGACAAGGAACACTGGGTGGGGCCCGTTACGCCGGATGCCGACCACGAAAGTGTAGCGGTCGTATTGATCAAGGCCGTCGACGGAGCCGTGAGCGTCACACAGGATGGCACATCGCTCGCCGGCCACGCGGGGTTCGGGGGATTGCCGGCGACGCGCGTGTTGATCGAGAGGAACAAATTCGCCAGGCGTCCGTCGATTTCGCCGGCCGGGTTGGGGTTGCCGCCGCTCGGGGTCAGATTGCTGCTGAATGCGCTGAGATTGTTCCGCACGACACTGTCGCACTGGACCGCTTGATAGGCTGCGCAAGCGAAACCGTTTGCAGCCCCCTCGACGCCGCTGTTGAAATAGGCCTCGCTGCCGGCGATGCAGTTTTGCAGCGTGAACGCGGTCCCGGAGTTGATATTGGCATCGGCAATCGTCGCCGATAAATTCTCGTACTTGCTCGTCACGTACCCCGGCAGACCGGTTGGCATCGCGGCGGGGGCCGTGTTGACGGCGACGCCCAAGGCGTACATGGAATTGCCGCGGGTGATCGTACCTCCCTTGTCGCACAAGCCGGTCAACTCGACGTAAAACGGGGAAGTCGCATCCTCGACGATCGTGCCCTCGATGCCAGGCAGATCCGAACGAGGTGCCCAAGCGAGCGCACCGAGGGGTGAACAGCCGAGATCATGGGGACCGGGCAGCAGGACACCGATGTCGAGCAAGGTCTGAATGAATGCATTGTTGTCGAAAGGATCGATCCCGTCGGCGGTGCCTTTGATGACCGCGAGTCCGGCGCCCGACGAACCGGCATGGCCACAGAGTGTCCCCGGCAGTATCGTGCTAGGAAAACCCGGGCAGTAGTTCGAGACGTCGAGAGTCACGCCGCCATTGCAGGTCCATGTGCCACCCGGGTAACTCACCCGCGGATCCGATGGGACGATACAACTCTGCGTAATGAACGTGCCGCTGAGAGTGTCAGCCCCCGGGGCCGTGATGCTGACCGAGATGCCGCCGCTCAGGAGGTTGCAGGTGCCGGGGGAGACGCAATTCGCGGCCGCCGTCGTGTCGGTCTGTGTGACGGCAATTCCCATGGGATCACCGACCCCGGCACTGATCGTGGCGACGGGCGGATTGGCGCCGCTCGCGGGCGGCGGTTGAAATTGCAGGATTTTCCCGGCGTTATGCGGCAACACCTGCGCAACGAAGGCGTAGGGAACGTTCGCATAGAGGCCGGCTTTGAGTTTCTGCAATCCCGAACCCAAACCGCCGGCGACGTTGGTGACGAAGGCCCGCGCCTTCGTGTCGTAGCGCAGGATCCGGCCGTCGGTGGTCGAGAATATGAGGCTCTCACCGTGAGTCGCATCGATCGGCCACTGGTCCATTCCGACGGGCACGGCTCGTTCCCGCAGGAACGTCTCGAACGAAACGGCCGTCGAGGTCGGGCCCGTGAGCGGCGTCGCGGGATTCGCGATGACATGCGCGATCGCGCTCGCGGAATAGACGAGCACGCGCGGATCGAAGCTGTCGCCGACGAGTACGAGCAGATCGCCGCTGTGCCAGAGTGTGGTCGTCGTGCCCGCGACGACGGTGTCGGCGATCGAGAGCGTGTGGACGCCGCCAAACGTGTGATCGATGAGTACGGGCGCTCCGTAGGCGCCCGCAGAATTGATCGGCAAGACCCAGAGTGAGGGCGTCGTGCTGCCGCTCGTCGTCACGACATAGAGGTTGCCCGCGCCGTCGACCGATAGGGCATTGGGTTCGGGTGCGGTATGTCCCGCGTTCGGCCAGGTGTAGACGACGCTCGCGGTGCCGTAATTCGGACCCGAATAGCGCAGGATCTGCCGATCCAGGCCATCGGCCACGAGCAAGTCCAGAGAACCGCGCGCGGTGTCGTTGAGCCAGACGAGGGAGTCGAAGCGACCGTGGCGCGCGCCGTCCGAATTGATGGCGGAAGCCGCGCCGATCAGCGGGCTATTGGGCGATTCCGTGAGATCGTAGACCGAGTTCCCGATCGAGTTCGCGGCCGTGACGAGCAGCTGGTTGCCCGCACCGAAGGCGTGCGCCGTGAGCAAGCCGGCGCCCATCGTCCCGACTATGGTCGAGCGCACCCAGCGACTCGCGATCTTCAGAGACATCCACGATCCCCATGCAACTTCCCGGCTCTCGTTCGGCCCGTCGTCGCCGTCATCAAAAAGCTTACCCGCAAGCCGTCGGTGCGCTCAAAAGACCGAAGGAATTCGAGCGATTTTCGCTTGTTTTTTCGAGACTAGCACAGGCAACTTCGAGACCTCATTACAATTCGCCCGCACCGCAGAGCATGTCGGGGGCGGCCGAGCATATGCCGTTATGCCGCGGTCGCTCTCTGTGCGGCATCGCGAGACCGAGCGGGGCTGCCATGAGCTCACCTCGTCGACGTCGCCAGCGCCGCCGGAGCCGGCAATTGAGCCGGCACGGGACGCGTGGCTTGACCGCCGGCGGGCTCGCGAGTTCGTGTGTACCGATTCAGTCGGTCGAGATAGCGCTCCGTGATCGCGCGATCGATCGGCGGGGCGCCCGAGTTCTTTTCGAGTACCTCCAAACTGTGTCTCAGGAGCGTCTGCGCCTCATCGTAGCGACCGAGCCCCGTGAGCGCGCCGCCCTGCGCCGCCTGGGCGAACGCCGTACGCCAATGGGTTGCCGACAAGGCGCTGGTATAAATCTCCGCTGCGGTTCGCGCCGCCGCGAGCGCGTCGGGGAACTTGCCCTGTGCGACCTCGAGGTGGGCCAGAAGCGAGAGGCTCGAGGCCACGTCGGGATGCCGATCGCCGAACAGGCGTCGGCGTATCGCGAGTCCTTCGCGCAGTTCGCGATCGGCTTCTGCGTATTTGCCGGCGATCGTGAGCCAAAATCCGATCGTATTGAGCGACACGGCGGCCCCCTGATCGCCGTCCGGAACCTTGCGGTAGATGGCGAGCACTTCGCGCTCGGTCGCGAGCGCCGCTCGCGTCTCGCCGCGGTCGAATTGCAGGGACGCCAGATTGTGCATCGTATGTGCGACATCGGGGTGGACCTCCCCGACCAGATCCCGGCGCATGGCAAGAGACTGTGCATAATACGATTCCGCCGCCGCGAGATCCCCCTTGTCCTGAAGCGTGCTCGCGAGGTTCTCGAGCCCGGTGGCGATTTCCGGATGCTTCTCGCCATAGAGGCGGCGCTCCATCTGCAGGGCCTCGACAAAAAATTGTTCCGAGGCCGTGTAATCCTCGGTCCGCCACAAGAGCATCGCGAGATCGTTGATCGCTTCGGCGACATCGGGATGCGGTTCGCTGCCGCGCAACCGACGTTGCATGGCAAGTGCGCTTTTCATGATCGGGATCGCCTGCTTGAGGTCCCCTCCGTCGGCTACCGCACGCGCTAGATCCTTGAGCGTCACGGCGATGTCGGGATGCACATCGCCATAGAGCGCCTGCTGGCGGGAGAGCGCGTCCCGCAGCGTTTGCTCGGCTTCCCGAAAGTGGCCTTCCTCGACCAGCAGAAACCCCAAGCCGTGCAGGGTCCTCGCGAGTTCCTCTCGGCTCTTCGGATCATCCGGTTTGCTCGATTCCAGTCGGATCGCATCCCGGTAGGCCTTTTCCGCATTGCCGAATTCGTCCTGGAGTTCGAGCAGGTATCCCAAGTGACTCAGAGATTCCGACAAGGGCACGGGGTCCGTGTCGTGCAGACCGCGCCGCGTCGCCACGGCGCGATCGAGCAGGGGACGCGCCGGACCGTAGATCCCAAGTTCCAGGTATGCCGTACCGAGCGTGTCCATGAGTGTCGCCTGGATCGTGGGCTGTTGCGCCAGATCGTGATCGATGCTTGCCGCGCCCTTGTCGAGCATCTCGCGAGCGGTCACGGCGTTGCCGCGCGCTTCGCTCGGCTCGGTAATCTTGAACAGATCGACGAGGAACTTGGTCGTCTCCTTCGCCGTGCGCGCCTCCGCTTCGGCGCGCACGGTCTGGCGCTCCGCGGCCGCGCGCTCATAGAGCGCGTAGGCGGCGAGACCGCTCGTGATGACCATGCCGACCATCGCGCCGGAAGCGACCGCAACCAGGCGCCGATTGCGGCGCTGCGCTTCGCGCCGGCGCAGGGCATCGAAGCCGACCGCGAGCAAGCCTGCGACGATCTTGAGCTTGGCGTTCTGTTTACCGTCCTTGCCGGGACGCGCGTCGGCCGCGATCGGCTCGGTGGGCTCATTGCTGAGTTCGCCGTCGGGCCCGAGTTTGAAGCGCGCCGCCGGCGGGAAGCACTCTTCGTCCTCGCGACCCGCGATCCCGGACGCGTAGGGTTCACCGCCGACGATGAGACAGAAGATCCGATCCTCGCGCCCCAACCGTTTGAACGAGAGGATCTCCTCGTTGACCCAGCGGGACTTCGCGGCTTTCGGCGAACAGATGATGATCTGGCATTGCGACTGCGCGAGCGCTTCGCGCAGCAGTCCGCCGAGATCGGTCGCGCTCGGCAATTCCTCCCGGTCGCGGAACACGGGGGCGAGGCGTTTCGGCACCACGCCACGCACCGTCGTCGTACCGACGAGTTCTTTCGGCGGCCGGTAGGACTCCAGCGCGCGATGCAGCCACGTCGCCCAGCGCGTGTCACTGTGGCTGTAGCTGATGAAGGCGCGGTACTTGAACTGGTCCAATCGTGCTCCGTGCGCGAGTCCTGCGGAAATCGGCGTCAACCGGCTTTCGGGGGCTTGTGCTCCCGGTGGTAGCGATGCAAAGCCCACAAATAAGTCTCCATGAGCGAGTTGTCGCCCAAGTCGATCAGCAGATCATCCCGCACCTCGCGGCGCGCCGTCCGTTTGAGCCGCGTGCGCGCTTGGGCGAATTGCGTCAGCTGGTTCCGGTATTGCCACAGCAACTCGGTCGTCGCCATCTTGTTGTGGCGAAGCTCCCAGACGCCGAGCACGATCGCGAGAAATCCGCACAGAAACCCGAGCAGGTTCTTGACCGGCATGTGCGTGGTCGAGTCGATCCGATACAGCGCGTCACCGAAGACGAACATCGCCGCGATGTCGATCAGCACCGCGGCGAACATGCACTGTTTCAAGCGGGTCACGCGCCGGCTGTCCTTCTCCATTTGCCCGACCTTGTGCAGAAAGTACCGATACTGCGTCTCGACCCAGGCGTGTTCGACGAAAGCTCCGCGACGCCGATAGACCCGTTCGTCCTGCATCGCGAGCGGATGCGTGGGCTCCAACGCGTCGAGCACGAAGCCGATCCAGCTGAAACCGGGAAAGCGGTGAATGCCGGCGAGCCCGATCAGGTCCGCCGTATGCCTGCGCCCGTCGAGTCCGGCGACGGCGAGGTAAAAGCGCACTCGCAGGGTCTCCGCCAACGCTCGATACGCGAGATGCTTGCTGAACCAGTGCCTTTGCTGGAAGACGTAATAGGCAAACAAGCTCGCGAACAGGATCATCAGGTAGGCGGTGAGCAGGAACCGGGATTCGACGACCTTGTCGTAGATCAGATACGCGAGCCCCATCGTGAACGTCATGACCGCGAAAAGATTGAACAAGCGGTCGGATTGGCGCTGCATGTGGCTCGCGAGCATATCGGCTTTGACGTATTGGCGGTCGAGTCCTTCGAGGCCAGGCCGATCCCCGCCCGGCAGATCCGCATCGAGGCCGCGCAGCAGCGACTCGGCGGCCCCTACCGGATTGGACGTCTCCATCCGCGCGAAATCCGCGTTGAATTCGTCGAGGTCGGCGAGGCGTCGCCGCAGGGACGCGGGCATCGAAGGTTTGGTATCGAGGACCGAGTCGGCGACCGACATGAGATAACAGGGCGGCTGGGAGTCCGCGGCGGTCCCGCCGTCATTGCGATGGACGGGTATCCAATACACCAATTGCGCTGTGACGTCGGCATCCTCGAGCACGGTCGCGACCTCGAAAGGCTTGGCCGAGTCGCCGGACTCGGCGCGCACACCGAGGAATCGCGCCACCGTGTCCGCCGTATCGCCCTCGGACCGCGCGATCTCGCCGTCCCAGAAGGCGAGCAGCAGGCTGCTGCGCCGAATCAGCAGATCGATGACGCGGATGCGGTCGGGGCCAAACTGCGCGAGCGGCGAGTCGGGCGCAAGGTCACCCGTGAGCGGCCCCGCCCGCGTTGCCGCCGCCACTTCGAGGGATATTCCGAGATCGAAAGCCGCCTCTGCAAGCAGGGTGCCCAAACCGGACTCGTCGGCCAATAGGACACGAAGTTCCGTATGAGGCAGAAGATCTTTGAGCGAGCGCAACAGCCGCAGGCCATCGGCAACGAGCCTGGGGGTCTGGGTTGCGTCCAGGCCATATTGATGCGCAATGCCGACGATGAACGGCGAATTGCTCGACGTCGGCACGCTCGTCATGGCCTCTTCACGCGGGATCCCGGCGCCCGGATCGAGGCGCATTACGCGCGCGGATCGCGTGGCGGCTTCATCGCGAGAAGGGTGCATTATGTCCAATTCGAGCACCTTGGGGTATGCGTGCGGCTCTCGGCAGCATATGGCCGAACCTCGAGTTTCAGTCGAACACCACGCGCGGCAGATAGCATGAGACGACCCAATTGGGTCGGTCGACGATCTCACTGATGCGCATCTCCGCGCAGACGCTGCAGAGCATGTAGGCATTCTCGGCGCTCAAGCCTTGTTGCCTGCCGAGCAGATCGATCATCCCGCGGACGGCATTCTTGGCCGCTTCCATGAGGTCGGGTCCGATGCCGGTCGTGACCTCGTAGCCTTTGGCGTCGACGTGGCGTGTGACGGGACCGTGGGTCACGAAACGCGGGAAGCGCAAATTTGCGCCTTTGACGAGATCGAATCGCGCCGTCACGCTCATCGGCGATTCGATCGCCGTGCCGCAGACCTCGCCGTCGCCCTGCGCGGCGTGGGTATCGCCGAGCGAGAACAGCGCGCCCGCAACCTGCACCGGCAGGTACAGGTCGACGCCGGTCGTCAGGTCGCGGATGTCCATGTTGCCGCCCGCCGAGTGCGGCGGAATCGTGCTGTGCTTGCCGGGTGCGGCGGGAGCGAGGCCGATGGTTCCGCAAAATGGCTTCAAGGGTACGCGCGCGCCCGGACCATAGACGGCGGGGGTCGCGAAGGTCTTCTCATAGGTCCAGATATTCAGGGCGGCGTCGGGAAAGTCATCGGCCAGGAGTCCGAACCCCGGAACGATCGCCGTCCACGCCCAACCGGAGGGATCGAAACTCAGCAGCGTCACCCTGAGCGCATCGCCGGGCTCCGCGCCGTCGACATGAACCGGCCCCGCGATCGGGTTCACGAGACCGAAATCGAGCGTACGGATGTCGGCGACCGTGGACGTCGCCTTCATCTGCCCCGAAGTTGAATCGATGTCCTTGAATTCGACCGTGTCACCCGGAGCGATCGTCATCGCGGGCTTCCGCGCATTGTCCCAGTCGAGGTGGTGATCTTTGCGGTGAATCGTGTGCTTGTGGCCCGTAGGCAGCGAACTGGCGCTCATCGTGGTTGGCGGCTCCGTGATACCCAAAAAACGTGCGGGATCCCGGTGTCCTATGTAACAGGTGACGCCGATGCCGTAAAGAAAACGGGGGCGACCGTCCCTGGCCGCCCCCGGAGTCGAACGCGATGCACACTCAGGTGCGTCGCTCCACTTGCGCTTCGCTCAGTGGATGACTTCGCTCAGCGCTTTGGACGTGCTCCCGTAGTTGTTCGAGTTGCCGCCGTAAACCGCCGTGATCGAGTGTGTGCCCTTCGCCAGCGTCGACGTCGTATAGGTCGCCTTGTCGGTGCCGCTGACACTGCCCGTACCAAGCGTCTTGCTGCCGTCCTTGAAAGTCACCGTCCCGGCGACCGCACCGCCGAATTGCGGCGTGATCGTTGCCGTGAACGTGACGGCCTTGCCATGCGTCTGGGGATTCGCGGAGGACACGACGCCCGTCGTCGTCGTCGCCGGAATCACCTTTTCGGCCGTCCCCGCCGAAGTGCTGGTGAGGTCGGTCGCATCGCCCGCATACACCGCCGTGAGGCTGTCCGTGCCGGCAGGCAGTGTTTTCGTCGAGAAGCTCGCCGCACCGCCGCTCAGACTGACCGTCGCCAGGGTCGCGGAGCCATACTTGAACTCGACCTTGCCGGTCGGCGTGCCGCCGAATTTACCGACGACCTTTGCCGTGAGCGTGACACTCTGGCCATAGTGGGCCGGGTTCAGCGAGGAGGCGAGCGTCGTCGTCGTCGTCGACTCGATCGAGAAGCCGAGACTGTGCGCGCTCTCCACGTTGCCCGCTACGTCCGTGCTGTAGAACTTGAGCGTATGCGAACCCAATCCGCCGATCGACAAGGCGCCGGTGTAGTGCGTCAAGGTGGCCCCGTCGAGTTGGTAGTAGGTTCCCGCAACGCCGCTGCCCGCATCCGTCGCCGCGAGCGTGACGGTCACGGCCGACGTATAGACGCTGCCGCTCTTGCTGCCCGTGAGTGCGGCCGTCGTCACGGGGGGAACCGTGTCGTAGCACACGGGCCCGTACGTCGTATCGCCCGACGAGCGTCCCATGTTGTTCCACGCACGCACGTGCACCGTGTGGCACCCTTGACTCACGCCGCTTCCGGTGAAGTCGAGGTAACCCGTCGTCGCATTCGGGAACTGCGGACCGCTGTAAAACGAATTTCCGGCGCCCGGCGTCGCCTCGCTGGTCGGATCGTCGGGGATGCCGTCCCAGCCCTGCGTGAATCCCGCAATGCCGGTACCCGGCACCGAACCGCTGGCGTCGATGACGCTCCAGGTCACGAACTGGTCGCTCGAGTACCAGGTGTTGACCGCGGGTCCCGCGAAGTTCACCGCGGGAGCGGCGGCGGCGGCGGCGCTGAACCAGTTGATGGCCCAGGCGAGCTGCAACATGTTGGCCGAACCCCAACCCGTGACCTGGTCGAAGCCGGTGCCCGCGCAGTAGTACCCCAAACCGTAAGCCGCCGTGATGTCGTTGTTGTTGCAACCGCTCGTGATGTCATAGAACGGCTTGTGCGGCGGGGTGTACCGGCCCGCGTCGTAGAGATAGCCATGCGCATCGCCGAGCGGCGCGCAGGCCGATGAGCCCGCGCCGCAGACGTTGCCGAGCGACAAGAGGTAGGCGTTCTCCTGGGCGAAGAATCCAGCGAGCTCGGGCGCCACGATGCTCGTGCCGCCGTTACCCGACAGAGAGCCGGAGAAATACAGGTTTTGCGGCGTATTGAGCCAATCGGCGTTGAGGGCGATGTCCGGCACGGCGCGGCTCGGGTAGCCGAACGAGGATTGATACCACGGAGTCGACCAATAGGAGCTGAAACCGCCGGTGCTGCCGCCGTCGTTGCTGTCGCAGCCGTAAAAACTCCCCGTCCAACCCGTCTCGCCGATGTAATTCGAATAGCTGTCGAGGCTCAGCGTCGTACCGCCGGCCGCGACCACGAAGGGATCCGATGCCGGATAGAACACGCCGTCGGCGGCCTCGCACCAGGTCGCCGTCGCACCCTCGTCGCCGGAGGCGGCAACGAGCGTCCAGCCCTGACCCACCATGCTCATGAAGATCGCATCGCGAGCATTCATGGTGCCCGAATAACAATCGGAACCGGGCAGGCCCGGAACGGATTGTTCCTCGGCACACGCCCAGCTCGTGCTGAACACCCGCGCATAACCGTCGGAGAGCATGTGGTTGTAGACGTCGGTGATCGTGCTGTTGAGATAGTTTGCGCCCTGATAGACGTAGACCTTCGAGGTGTTCTGATAGCCGCCGAAGCTGTTCGACATCGCGGTCGCCCACTCGGCATCCATCGTGCCCTCCGCGTCGCCCGACGCCGGCGTGCCGTCGATGTCGAAGAGTTGGATGTTGTAGGCCAGGTAGGGATACGTCGTGTGGAATCCGGCGATATCGGAGAGATCCTGCGCCCCGAAGGTCGCGATCGCGATCGAGGTCTCGGGCGGCGACTGGCCGGGATTGCCGAGCGGGTTGCAGCAGTGCCCCTGATTATAGAGAGCACTGACGTCGTAGGCCTGGGAACTGTAGATGTCGGTCGGATCGTAGGCTCCTCCGGAAATCTGCGGACCGGCCGCATCGTTGACGGCGCCTGCGCGTCCCGTCTTCGCCTTCGCCTGCATGGCTTCGCGCAGCGAGACGCGTGCGTCGCCGTGCTGGGTGGGACCCGTGGCCTTCGCCGGACCCGGCAAATAGGCCGGACGCGTCGGCACCGCGCGATGCGACGCCGGCCTTTCCTGCTCGAGACTATTGAGGCCGAGCACGGCCCACACGACGTTCACGAGGTCCGGTCGCAGCGAGGGCGCGCGGTCATTCGAAAAGAACGCGACCTTGCCCGCCGTATAGTTGTTGATTTGGACGCCGAGCGCGCGTTCGATCGTCGCGACGGGCGCCTCGACGTCGACCAGCAGACGATTGGGATAGCGCTGTGTAACACTGAGCCCCTCGCTCTTCAGCCAGTCGACCAGGGCCTGTTCATCGGCTGCCGTCGGTGAGAAGCGCGCGTTCCACTGCGCGGCGCTCAGATAACGATGAAACAGCGGCGATTTCTTGTCCTGCAATTGAGCGAGATACTGGCGCTCTTCGTCGAGCTTGGGCGGCTTCAGTGCGAACGCCAGGCGCAGCATCGGTGTGTCCGAATAGTGGCCTGCGAGGCGTGCGGCGCCCTGCACGACGGGCCGCGCCGGCTCGCCGACGGTGGGCGGGTGCACGATGAGCGGCGCCTGCGCGCCGGCGAATCGCGGCGAGAGCAGCGCCGCCCCGATGAGCAGCCCCGCGATGGCGTGGGCCGGTTGGATGAAATTGAGCATGGAACAGGACCGTGTCCCGCTCCCCCCCGGCTTGTGGGTGATGTTCATAACGGACTCCATGTGTCTTGTCGGTGGATCTTCCCCAGGGCGGGACTCGGCGCCCTGATCCCACGCTGCATGAGCGGCGATCGCGGTCGCATGAAATCCCCTCCGATCCGATAGTGAGCGGCGGAGCCGTGTCGTTGCAGGGAAGTCGATGCTTGCGCGAATTGCCGCCGCGGCGCCGGTGTGCTACACCGAAATCCATGCACGAATTGGCAATGTCGATCCTCGTGAATGTCGCGCTCGGCCTGGTGTTGGTCCTCGCCGTGCGCCGCGACCGTGCGGCCGCCGAGGCGCGGCTGGACGGACCCGATGCGGCGCTGCGCCATTTTGCGGAGGTGTTTCCGGATGCAGCGGGCAACGCCCTGGTCGGCGACGGCGGCAACGCGGCGCTGATCACCTTGTCGGGCGATGTCGGCGTAGGACTCGTCGAGCGGCACGGCCATCGCTGGAATGTGCGCCTCATCGAGCACGGCCAGATCCGGGCGCTGGTCGCGGACCCCGATGGTACGCTGCACGTGCGCTTGACCGACTTCGCGTGGCCGGCGGCGCGCATACGCATTTCCGACGATGCGGCCCGGAATGAATGGCTGGGCCGACTCCAGGGATTGATGCCCTCCTCGGCCCTCACACCGGCCAGGGGTGCGGAGCATGCCTGATCCCGTTTATTTCCGGGCGGCGAATGTCGCGCAATTGCTGCTCTTGCTGCTGATCCCGCTCGAGGCACTGATCGCTGCGCGCCCGGGAGCGAAGGCCGAGTACGATCGGCACGACACGCTCGCGAACGTGGGCGTCAGCATCGGGAGTGTCCTGTTTTGGGGTTTGCTGAGCTGGCTGTTCGTCGGCGGCGTGACCTTCGCGTACGCGCACCGCGTCTTCGAGATTCCCTTCACTTGGTGGTCATTCGCGCTCGTGTTCGTGCTCGACGACTGTCGATACTATTGGTGGCATCGCATCGGCCACCGGTCCCGGTGGTTCTGGGCCTCGCACGGGGTGCATCACTCGAGCAGGCATTTCAATTTATCGACGAACCTGCGGCAGAGTTGGACGTCTGAGTTCAGCGGACTCGTGCTCCTCAACGTCCCGCTCGCATGGCTCGGGTTTCACCCGAGCATCATCGCCCTGGCGTTCGCGGTAAATCTGCTCTATCAGTTCTGGATCCACACGGAACTGATAGACCGGATGCCGCGCTGGTTCGAATGGCTGCTCAACACGCCCTCGCATCATCGCGTGCATCACGCGAGCAATCCGCGCTATCTCGACGCCAATTACGCCGGTGTATTCATGATCTGGGACCGGGCGTTCGGCACCTTCGTGCCGGAGCAGACGGAGGAACCCGTGCGCTATGGGCTGGTCAAGAATTTGGGCACATTCAACCCGGTTCGCATCGCCCTGCAGGAGTACGCCGGCATCGCGCGCGATCTTTGCGCCAAGAATCTCGGCTGGAGAGCGCGTATCGGCTATTTCTTCGGGCCGCCCGGTTGGAGTCACGACGGGAGTCGCGCGACCACCGAGGCGTTGCGGGCCGCTGACAAACAGCGGCGGTGTCGGCGCAGTCCTACGCCGGCTGCCGGCCTCGGCGATGGGATCACGACGCTTTAGCTGGTAGGTTGAAGGGATATGACCAAGATCAAGTACGAAATCGTGCGTCACGACGGCGGCTGGGCGTATCGCGTCGATGAGACGTATTCCGAGACGTTCTCGAGTCACGACGCCGCCCGGGACGCCGCCTTGGTGGCCGCGAAGGAACAGGCTGCCGGCGGCGAATCGACGGTCATCTCGTACGAGGATAAATCCGGCCGCTGGCACAACGAGGAGTCGGCGGGCGACGACCGGCCCGAGGTCGAGGTCGGCGGCTAGTTCGCGCGCGGGTTTGGCGTCGGGGCGTGTTGGTTCCGACGCGGAATTGCGCGCGCGCAGTGCGCGCGGCATGCGCTACACTGGGCACTGCAACAACCCCCAGGACCGCGCCATGTTCGCCACACTCCCTCGCACCGCCGACCCGTTTCATGGAAACCGTGCATCGATTCCCTCGCTGACCTGTCCTGGCGCACTGCACCAACGCAGTCGCCGGCCCTTCATGGCATGGGCCCTCTCCTGCCTCGCGCTCGGCGGTTGCGTGACGTCGCACGTGATCGTGGGCAAGGTCCGGCCGGCGATTTCTCCGTCTCAAGTCCAGCTTTATCTGCATCCACCCAGCGGCAAGTACGAGGAAATCGCGATCCTCGATACGTCCAGCAAGCACTCTTTTTCCATCACGGCCCAAGGCAAGACCGATGCCGTCATCGACCGCCTGAAATCGGAGGCCGCGAAGCTCGGCGCGAACGGCATCCTGCTCAACAATGTGGGCGATCAGGCGGTCGGATCCGTGGGCACCGGCGTCGTGACGGGTGCCGGCGGCGGTCATGCTTCCGTGGGCGTCGGCGTATCCACGACGGGCACCGTGTTCCAGAAAAGCGGCAACGGCGTCGCGATCTACGTGGAACCCGGCACCCCTTAGAATGTCACGGCGATCGGTGAGCGATCGGCGTTCAGCTCGCCGGGACCGTGCGATCGGCGGCCCACGTTCGCAGTGCCGCCAGTGACTCCGCCAGGACGATCGATAGCGGCCGGGTGCCCGCAAGTTCGACCCCGATGCCCTGTGCCGATACCTCCACGCGCTGGGCGTGACTGGTGTAGAGCGAGGCCACGACCGCCTGTTCGATCTCCGCGCCCGAGAAACCCTCGCTCGCAGCGACCAGACGGTCGAGGGAGGCCGCGTCGCAGGCGATGCCGCGCTTACCGAGATGGATGCGGAAGATCGCCGCACGGCACTCGCCAGAGGGTAAATCGACGAAGAATATTTCGTCGAAACGCCCCTTGCGCACGAGTTCGGGGGGCAGACTCGTGATGTCGTTCGCGGTCGCCACCACGAACACGCGCGCACGCTTTTCGGCCAACCAGGTCAGAAAGCTGCCCATCACCCGCCGCGAAGTGCCGCCGTCCGCGTCGCCGTTCGCGAAGCCCTTCTCGATCTCGTCGATCCACAGCACGCAGGGCGCCATCAATTCGGCGGTCGCGAGGGAGTCGCGGACATTGCGCTCGGTTTCGCCGACATATTTGTCGAACAGTGCGGCACAGTCGAGGCGCAGCAGCGGTAGGGCATACAGCGACGCGGCCGCCCGGGCGGCGAGGCTCTTGCCGCAGCCCTGCACGCCGAGCAGCAGCACGCCCTTCGGCGGTTCGAGTTCGGGCGCCGAGCCATCGAAGGCAGCCCGGCGGCGCTCGAGCCAAGTCTTCAAGCGCGCCAAACCGCCGACATCGCTGAAGGCGGGGATGTCGTGCTCGTAGCGCAGCACGCCACGCCGATTGAGCAGTTCGTACTTCGCGTGCATCACGTTCGGCAGGTCGGAGCGCAGCAGCGCGCCGTCGTCGAAAATGGCCGTGCGCGCGAGTCGCTGGGTGTCGGCGGCGGTGAGCCCGCTCAAGTTCTCGACGAGCAGGTCGAGGGCTCGTGCATCGGTTTCGAGTCGACGCCCGGGATGCGCGGTGCGCCATTCACGCGCCACGTCGATGACCAGCTGGCGGCGCTCGGCGCGGTCCGGGAGCGCCAGATCGCAGCGTGCGGCGAGATCTTCGAGTTCCTCCGGTATGCCGATCACGGCGCTCACGAGAACGAGCGTGCGCGCGCAGCGGTCGTAATCGAGGCAGATGTCCTTGAGCAGGCGGACATGGACGGGGTCTTTGAGGAACGGGTGAAAATCGACCAGCGCATAGGCCGCCGTCAGGTTGGTCGCGCGAATGTGCCGCAGCACCTCGAGCGGTTCGGCGAGCATGCGCTGGTTGGCCGCGCCCTCGAGATCGATCCGCCGCAGGCCATCGGTGACGGTCCATTGGAACAGGGGCAGGCCTGATGCAGCCGGCTTCCCGGTCAGCGTCGTTACCGGGCCACCCGCGGTCAATGCGCCAGGCGCCTGTCGACAGGCACGCTGCAGGAGCTTCAAGACGCGGCTCTCATCGCGCGACTCGATCACGATCATCGGCACGCGCGAACGCAACAAGACTTCCAAATCTCCGTGACTCATGACTCGCCAGGCTCTCCCCGGGTGGACGTCGGCGGCGACACCTTGCCGCACTGCAACCGGACTAGCCTAGCAGAGCCGGGCTACGACCGAATGCGAATAAGCTCATGCCGATTGCGCAGTAGGCAATGTAAGCCCCGGTCTCTTAGGCTCGCGTCTTCACGAACGGATAATTCGGAGCAAGCCTCATGTCAACACCACCCGGCCGCGATCACTGGCGATTCGACACCCTGTCCGTTCACGCGGGCTACTCGCCGGAAGCGACGACCAAGGCGGTCGCCGTTCCGATTTATCAAACCGTCGCCTACGCGTTCGACAGTGCGCAGCATGGCGCCGATCTATTCGATCTGAAGGTTCCCGGCAACATCTACAGCCGCATCATGAATCCGACCCAGGATGTGCTCGAGCAGCGGCTCGCCGCCCTCGAGGGCGGTATCGCCTCACTCGCGCTTGCATCGGGGCAGGCCGCCGTGACG
>Ga0302320_10014785_pt1 | contig 16114 bp, 6 predicted proteins | sample Bog_T0_3_FD_202130 | JGI IMG/M metagenome (GOLD analysis project Ga0302320, IMG submission 202130) | Peat permafrost microbial communities from Stordalen Mire near Abisko, Sweden - Bog_T0_3 | ecosystem: Environmental > Terrestrial > Soil > Wetlands > Peat | place: Sweden: Abisko, Stordalen Mire... | reverse complement strand
CCGGAACAGTTCCTGGCGCAGGTGACAAACATCGCCGAGCATCTGCATGTGGAGACCAGCCAACTGAAGGCGTGGAAGCGCACCATCGAAGAGACTGGAATGGCATCGGGCATCGAGGCCCCGGCTCGCTGCCGGGACGGCGCTAAAAGATGGCTGTCGCTCAATGTCCGAGCGGTTCGGGATTCCGACGACAAGGTGGTGCATTTCGAGGGCACAGCGGAAGACATCACAGAACGGAAAGTCGCGGAGGAACGGATCCAGTTCCTGGCCTACTACGATCCCCTCACGGGCCTGCCCAATCGAACGCGGTTCGACTTGCAATTCGCCGACGTGCTCGCCGAAATGCGGAAAGAGAACAAGAGGGCCGCTGTCCTCTTGTTTGAATTTGCTCGATTCAAGGTCATGAACGATTCGTTCGGGCACTCATTCGGCGACCGCCTGTTGCGCGAAACAGCGGAACGGATCAGGAGAAGTGTGGGAGAAAAGGGCATTGTGGCGCGAGTGGGCGGCGGAGAATTCGCGATTGTGCTGACCAATATCCAGGGCGCCCGCACGGCGATGGCGACCGCTCAACGAGTGATCGCCGAGATGACCGCCAAATTCTCCATGATGGGCCACTCGATGAACGTCTCATTCAACATTGGGGCCAGCATTTTTCCCGATCATGGTTCAACAGCGGATGCGCTGCTCCAATATGCGGACGTGGCACTCTATTCCGCCAAGCAGGATGGTCCGAACGAGGCCCGGCTGTTCACCGAGGAGATGAACGTGCCAATCATGGAGCAATTGATGATGGAGAACGAACTGGGGATGGCCCTGGACAGGAGCGAATTGTTCCTTGTGTACCAGCCCCAGGTGGATATACGCACCAAGGCCATTACGGGCCTTGAAGCGCTGCTGCGCTGGCAACATCCCAAGCTGGGCCTGGTACCGCCGGCAAAGTTCATCGGTATTGCCGAGCATAGCGGTTTGATCGTGTCGATCGGGGAATGGGTCTTGCGAAGCGCTTGCGCCCAGGCCCGTGAGTGGCAGGATGCGGGGCTCCCCGCGGTGCCCATCGCTGTAAACGTTTCAGCGGTTCAGTTTCGCCAGCAGGGCTTCTCAGACCTGGTGCGCAGAGTGCTTCGAGAAACCCGCCTGGACCCAAAATACCTGGAATTGGAGCTGACAGAAAGCCTATTGCTCACCAACGCCGACGTGATGTTCTCGATTCTCCAGGACCTGAGAGAAATGGGAGTCAAGCTGGCCATCGACGATTTTGGAACGGGCTATTCCAGCCTCAGCTACCTGCGGCAGTTTCATGTGAACCGGCTCAAGATCGACCGTTCGTTTGTCCAGGATGTGGCGGCAAACCCCGACGACGCCGCGATTGCGACCGCCATTATCAAGATGGCCAAGGCGCTGAACCTCGAGGTCCTCGCAGAAGGTGTGGAAACAGAGGCGCAAATGGCCTTTTTGCGGGCACAGCAGTGTTTCGAAGTCCAGGGCTACTACTTCAGCAAACCGGTTGCGGTCGCAAAGGTCGTTGAGCAGTTGCTGTGTGCCTGCATCGAGCCCGCGGGGAGCGTCCTCGCAAATTGATTCTCATGCGAAGCGGGTGGCCGGGTTGTGGGTCCGCCAGCGATCAGACTCATCCGCACGCGCCGGGCGTGAATCTATGAATCAGCGCGGTGAGACTATTGCCTTCTCCGGTTTCTCAAGCCGTCCTCCGCTCCGATAACTTTTCGCGTTCTCCCATTGCAAGAAAGAACTTTGGCGAGGCGGCTATCGGGCCGCTGCACGGCGCGACCCGCGGTTTCTCTTCGGGAGTGTTTCTGCTTCCGATCTTTACGAATGTACCCGCGCTCCATGGCTAAGGAGACGCCGACATCCACCCCCTCGCGATTGTGACAGGGTTCGTACTGGCGTCGATCACTGCAGATCCGGGTGCGCTCCACGTTCTCTTTGCATCTGCGATCGGTGCAGGCCCGGATGTGCCGGCTCCAGGATTGCCGATCCTGTCGCATCGCCGAACTCGCGAGCTTGCTCTGACGGCAGCCGTCGCCCTTGCGAGATTTGCGGCCCATCTCGCGATCCACCCGGTCGAAGCGTCCTGTCGCAGCACGCAGATCGATCACGGGCGCCAGGTCACCATCTCACACGAAAGCACAGGGCGAAGCGGCAAGCTGCGTTCAAGCAGGCATCCGCGGATCGCGTTCAGGGCCATTCAAGTACCCGGTCTCAAGGGACCCTGTCCATTTGGGCCGCGGCAAGACGGAGAAGCTGAAATATGCATCATGAGAGGGCGGTCCCCCAGGAAGAAGGCGGAGAAGTTGAAGCGGGGGCGATGCGATTATCGGGCACGTACACGAAATAAATTGACAATGGCGCAAAAATATCATTATATTTTTGGCGACTAGCACCGTGGTCGTACACGAAATAGAAAGATAGTGATCCAAACCCAAGAAATCAGGGAAAACCAGGGAATGCCGGGAGGCTGGAGGACATGCGAATGAGAACAGCGAGATTCTGGAGTTGGAGCCGCATGGCGATGGTGGGGCTGGCTTTGGTGTTATGGGCGATTGGGGCCAACGCTCAGGTCGATACAGGGACAATTCTGGGTACAGTCACAGACACGACCGGGGCCGTCATTCCAGGCGCATCCGTGACCCTCATCAGTCAGGAGTCGTCAGCGACGTTGACGGCCAAGACCAAAGGGGACGGGCGATTCGAATTCACGCCGCTGCACATAGGCACTTACAACGTGGTCGTGGAAGCGGCAAGTTTCAAGAAGGCAACCACCCAGAATGTACATCTGGACATCCAGCAGCAGGCATTGGTAAACATTACGCTGCAGCCTGGCGCCGCTACGGAAAATGTGGAAGTGACGGAAGCGCCGGAGTTGCTGCAAACCCAGAGCAGCTCTGTCGGACAGGTGATTGAAGAGAAGACGATCGAAGACATGCCGCTGAACGGGCGCGACTACACAATGCTGGTATTTCTCACGCCCGGCGTGACAATTCCCCAGCAGGGAGCGCGCGCCTCGAACCAGTTTGTGGCCAACGGATCGCGCGTGGCGCAGAACGATTATCTGCTTGACGGCGTCGACAACAACAGCAGCAGCGTGGACTACCTGGACGGCAAGGCAGATGTCATCAAGCCTCCGGTGGATGCAATCGCCGAGTTCAAGACGATGACGAGCGACTTTCCCGCGGAGTTTGGGCGCGCAGGAGGAGCGATCGTGAATGCGACACTGAAGTCGGGCTCGAACCATCTGCACGGATCGGTATGGGAGTTCTTCCGCAACGATGTGCTGGATGCTTACAACGACTATTTTGTTGCAAACGCAACGCAACAAGCCAAGCCTGAACTTCGCCAGAACCAGTTCGGCGGCACTGCCGGCTGGCGTATCTGGAAAGACAAGACCTTCTGGTTTGTCGATTTCGAAGACTCACGAATCCTGAACGGAAACGCTTATACCGGCCAGACCGTGCCCACCAGCGCGGAGAGCAGCAGCGGATTTACCAACCTCCAGGATCTTCTTGGCGTGAATGGAACCTTCCAGCGCACCGATTTGCTGGGCAGGAGTTTTGAGAATGGCCAGGTCTTCGATCCGGCCACGACCAGGTCGCTCGGCTGCGGACAGGTCGATCCAGTGACCAATTTGCCGAACCCCGCGTGCCAGACGGGCCAAGCCACCGGAACCATTGTGGGCTATGCGCGGGAACCGTTTCTGAATAACCAGATTCCGTCGGGCCGGATCGACCAAAATGCCGTCAAGCTATTGCAGCTTTTGCCGGGGCCGAATGCTTCCGGCGTGTTGTACAACTACAACGTGGTGAAGGTGAACACCAACTTCACAGGCACGGGCGACATGCGGGTCGATCAGCACTTCAGTGAAAAGGACCAGGCGTTCTTCCACTACGATTACATCAGCAGCGTGCGCAACGTGCCTCCGCCCTACGCGGGCGTTGCAGACGGCGGGCCCTATGCAGCGGGAGCTGAAATCTTCAATGTGCGCGGGTTTGCGCTGGGATATACGCATGTCTTTTCGCCGAGCCTGGTGAACGAGGCCCGGCTGGGCTATACACGCGGCCACGACACGCGCAACCCAGCTGGCGACAGTGTAATGGGGATTCCGGCGCAGTATGGCATCACCGGCATTCCCCAATTGCCTCTGAATGGCGGACTGCCGCAGATGGGTATCGGGATATTGAGCCAGATGGGCGGAGATGGGTGGCTTCCGGGCAACCGCTTCAGCGACACGGAACAGATGACGGAGAACCTGACAAAGATCTACAGGAAGCATACTTTCAAGGGCGGCGGGGAGTTTCAGTACATCTATTTCCCCTGGCTGGCGCCGCCTGCTTCCAAGGGGAACTTCTACTGGGACGGCAATTACACTTCGATACCAACACAGGCGGACAGCTTGACGGGGATGGCGCAATTCCTGGTAAGCCCTGAGAACGCTACGGTTCCCAACGGCGTGAACTTTTCAGGAGGCATGGACCAGTTCTACGCTTCGAACTTCGGCACGGTGCATGCGAATCGCAACTACTACGGCGCGTACTTCCAGGACGATTGGGCGATTGCCCCGAAGCTCACGCTGAACCTGGGCGTGCGCTGGGAGCATTTTGGGCTGACCGGGGAATCCGGCGGGGCGCAAGCCAACTTTGTGCAACCGTCACTGACTTCCAACGCAGGCGCACAATTCATCATTCCGTCCAGCCAGAAAAACGTACCGCTTTCCAGCAGCTTTACCAGCACACTGGCGGAGGATGGGATTGCGCTGAACTACACGAACAAATACGGTAGCGGAATGGGCACCATTCAGAAGCTGAACTTCGCGCCGCGGGTGGGATTTGCGTATTCGCTTACGCCGAAGTGGGTGGTGCGGGCAGGGTACGGCATCTTCTACGGCGCCTTTGAAAACCGCGGCGGATACCCGAGCCTTGGCTATAACTATCCGTTTCAGTACGAGATTGGACTTACCGACTCGTCGAACGGAGGCATATCGACGGTGACCCCCGTCATCTACCCCAACGGAGCGACAGGAACCCTGGAGGAGGGGATGTCTGGAGCACCTCTTACCCCCTCAACAATCAGCGCAAGCGGCCTGGCTTTACGTGGGGGTCAGCTCAATTACCAAACGCCCTATACGCAGGGCTTCAACGTAGCCGTGCAGTATCAGCTGACGCAGCATGACTCCATCGACGCATCGTATGTCGGCTCGCAAGTAAGGCATCTTGAAACCTTCGTAAGCCAGAACGATGTCTTTGAAGAACTGCCGCCGGGGACGCCGTTCACCGGCTACGTGGCATCTGCCGGAGCGGCGCCGCAGAACTTCATACCATTCCCCGATTGGAGCGAGGGCATGCCTTACTTCAGCACGGCCGGCGACAGCAGCTACAACTCGCTGCAAACCAAATGGACACACCGCGCCTCCAAAGGTCTGGACATTCTGGTTGGCTATACCCTTGCCAAGGTGCTCACCGATGCAGGCGACTCGCTGAGCAACGGCGGCGCCGGCGGGTTCCGCGCTCCCGGCTTTGTTCCCATCAAGTACGATACGGGCCTGGCTGGGTTTAACATCAAGAACCAGTTTGTGGCCAGCGGCAGCTACTCACTTCCCATTGGCCATGGCAAGAGTTTCCTGAATAGCATGAACGGGATCGGAGAGGCTATTCTGGGAGGCTGGAGCGTCAACGGCATTCTCACCTTCGACAGCGGCCAACCGGACAATGTCGGCAGCAATATCAACACGGGTTCCGGCCTTGGGGCCAACGCCGTTACGGTCCCCGGCGTGAACAGGTACAACAAGACCCTGGCCAGCTATTTCAATCCTGCCGCCTTTGCGAACCCTCCGATCGTAACCAGCGTCGGGGAGACCAGCCTGACGCCTCTTGGAGGGGCTCCCGACCAGGTGAACGGACCGGGCTATAAGGACTTCGACTTCTCGATTTTCAAGAGCTTCCAAGTCAAGGAAGGAAGCCATGCCGAGTTCCGGGCCGAGGCATTCAACCTGACCAACACCCCCAGCTTCGCCTTGCCGGGCAACTTGAACTACCAAGGCGGCAATCCGAACTTCGGGCAGATTACCAGCACCATCAGCACTGCCCGTGTGCTGCAGTTCGCATTCAAGTATTATTTTTAGAACAGGCGGAGATGGCCGCGGCGGTTCGCGCAGATCGCCGGGGCCATCTGTCCCTCTAGACGAAAGATGCGCCGCCCGGCAAGGCTCTGGGGCGGCGACGAGCAGCGACGCGCGCTTGAGCCGTTGCGATCTTGCTGTTGCGGGGCAAGTGAAACGATCACTGTGACGAGAATTGCAAAATTCGCGGCGCTTGCATGGGCGCTATGGGCCTTGGTTCCGATCGGCACTACGGAGGCCCTCGGGCAAACCTCTCCATCCACAAAGAGCCGGACACAAGAGGAAAAGGCACTGCGGATGGCGGTGGAACAGGAACCTGGTAGTTTTCAGCGCGTAGGCGCGCTGGGCGAGTATTACCTGCGCCAAGAGAAGTGGCGCGAGAGCGTGAGCTGGCTGTCGAAGGCTAATGCGCTCTCCGGCGGCGATGCATCGATAGGTTACGATTTGTCTTTTGCGTTCATGCAGGCTGGAGAGCTGGAGAACGCCAAGCGCCAGATTGAGCAAATGATGAGCCGATCAGACAGCGGGAGGCTGCATAACCTGCTCGGTGAAATTGCGGACCGGCGCGCGGACTATCTGGAAGCAGCCAAGGAATACCATCGCGCGGCAGAGTTGGATCCATCGGAATCGAATATCTTTGATCTGGCTACGTTCCTCTTGCAGCACAAGAAGTATGTTGGATTTGTCGACGAGTCAATCAAGTTTTTCCGCTACGGAGTCGCGCAATACCCCCGGTCCTCGCAAATGATGGTGGGACTGGGAGTTGCCCTGTACGCCTCGGAGAAATACGACGAGGCAGTTCGCGTGCTGTGCGCGGCGGTGGATCTGGACCCGACCGACAGACGGCCCGTCGAGTTCCTTGGGAGGGCGCGAAAAGTGTCTCCTGAACTGGCAGTAGAGGTGGACAAGCGATTGCAGGACCTGGCAGAGCGGTACCCAGACAATGCAGCCACCACTTACTACTATGCGTTTAGTCTTTGGCAGCGGGGTGGCGGCGAAGAAGGGAAGAATTTAAGCCAAATAGAGGAACTGTTGCACAGAGCAGAGACGCGAGCACCGGGGTGGTACGAACCGCACTACCAACTGGGCGTGCTGTATGAGAGTGAAAAGCGATATCCGGATGCGATTCGCGAGATGCGAGAAGCTGCAAAGATCGAGCCGGAGTTTGCACCGGCGCATTTTCGACTTGCGATTCTGTACGGCCGAACTGGAGACAAGGCAAAGGCGGCGCTTGAGTCAGCGGCTGTGCAGCGAATCAAGAACCAAGACAGGAAAGACGACACGGGGCAGAACGATGCCGAAAAGCAGGAGAACCGCTAACTCCCGGAGTTCGTCGCGTCATCGGTTCCCGCAAGATAGCCGGTGAACAGGCCCAAGTTGCTGCGCAAGATGATGTGAGGAGCAAGTCGGGTTACGGGTTCAGGAGGCACGCCATTGAGGAGATAGCGGAGCAGCAGTTCGAGCGCAGTCTTTCCCTGGGCAAAGGGGCGCTGGTAGAGGGTGGCAAGAATTTTTCCGGATTCGATATAGGGTATGAGTTCAGGGAAGAGATCTGTGGCGATCACCAGTACTTCACCGAGCAGGTTCTTCTCCTCGAGGGCGCGGAGCACCGGGATGCTGTTCGCGGTACTGACGTAGATGCCCAGCGGATAGGGCTTGCGAGACAGCAATTCTGTTGCCCTGCGATATGCCAACTTCGGTTGCTCGAGCGACTCGATGACCGGCAAGAGCGACAGATGGGGAGCAAAAACGGCGAGATTTGCAGCAAATCCGCGCAGTTTTTCAGAGTGATCGAGCGTTGTCAACTCGCCGGTCACGGTGGCAATGCAGCCGGGCTTCTGGATGGTGCGGGAGAAGAGTTCCGCGGCAATGGCGCCGCCCGCATGTGCATCCGTGCTCACGGATGCGAGGCGTTCACTGCGCGGAGCGTCGCTGGCTACGCAGATGACCGCAACGCCGCGGCGCGCGAGAGCGCTCAGCACCGGTCCCATTCGTTCCGGGTTGCCGGGCGTAACGAGGATGCCGTCGAACTTCTCAGCAGCATCGGCCGTGAGCAGCTCCAGGTCACCCTCATCAAGGCGAGGAAATGTCCGGAAGACGAGTTCGACATTGACGCCGGTCGAAGCAGAAGCGGCGGAGCGAACACCGTTGCGCAGAGGATCGAAGAAGGAAGCGATGTCTCGTGGAAAGTAAATGCCGATGCGCACCCTGCGGTTGAGCTTGAGAGAGCGCGCGGCGAGATTGGGCCGGTATCCGAGTTGCTCTGCCTTCTTCAAGACGCGGGCTCGCGTCTTGGGGCTGACGTCGGACCGCCCGTGCAATGCGCGATCGACCGTGCCGATCGAAATATTCAGCGCCTGAGCAATGTCCTTGATGCTGGGAGGCTTCATATGAATTTGCTCGAAAACCGAACTCCAGAGCATTCTAGCAGTCCAATTCCGATCGTGAGCGCGTTCTTGAGAAACGCCGATCGAACTGCAGCGGAAGGCGTCGTACGAATGGAAGTGCGAGACTGGGAGGACGGTAGAATGAATTCACCGGCGGACCTCAAGAGGCGGTGTAAGACTACCGTCCTGGAACCGCTGCCGAAGTGCATGGTTGGCCCATCTGGTTGAGGCACGAGGAGCATGCGAGAGGCAGGCAAGTCAGTCCACCTCTATCCGAAGCCATTGATGGCTTAACTTCATGGGCAACTGTTGACAGAGAGGAGCGGCTCCGTGTACGTTAACGTTGCCGGAAATATCCTTGTGGCAGTCGCGACGGAAACCGGCAGCACATGTCGCCGGAGAAGAATTGAAGCGATTGAGGTTCGGGTTCCATGAGCGAAGCGCGCAAGCCGGACCTGGTTCGTTGTTGGGAGGAGCAGATTGTCATTCCCACATATCCAGTGCAGGCAGCGGATCCCAATCCGATGTTTCTTGAGAAGCGGGTCTACCAGGGGAGCAGCGGAAAGGTCTATCCGAATGCTTTCACGGACCGCGTGGCTCTTGAGAAAGTAGATTGCAGTTACCGTGCCATTCTGCTGGAGAACGAGTTCATCCAACTGATGATTCTCCCCGAAATTGGCGGACGAATCCATGCCGGTCTGGACAAGACCAATGAATACGATTTTTTCTACCGGCAGCACGTCATCAAGCCGGCTTTGGTGGGGCTATTGGGTCCGTGGATATCAGGCGGCGTAGAGTTCAACTGGCCTCAACACCACCGCCCGTCCACTTATATGCCCGTCCATGCATCGATCGAAGAGCATCCCGACGGCAGCCGAACGGTATGGCTCAGCGAGCACGATCCCATGCAGCGGATGAAAGGCATGGTGGGCATCTGCCTTTCTCCCGGCAAAGCGATTGTTGAAGCGAAGGTGAGATTGTACAACCGTACAAGCTTGCCGCAAACGTTCCTCTGGTGGGCCAACGTTGCGGTTCACGTTCACGATCAATACCAGGCCTTCTTCCCTCCCGACGTGGACTTTGTCACCGACCATGCCAAGCGCGCGATTACCTCATTCCCAGTGTCCCGGGGCCACTATTACGGAGTGGACTACAGTCCCGGGACCGATATTTCCTGGTACAAGAACATTCCGGTCCCAACTTCCTATATGGTGACGGAATCCAAATACGATTTTTGCGGTGGTTACGACTATAGCCGCCAGGCCGGTCTTGTGCATACGTCGAACCACCATGTTGCGCCTGGAAAGAAGTTGTGGACCTGGGGCAATGCGGAATTCGGCTATGCCTGGGACCGGAACCTGACGGACGAGGATGGACCCTACGTTGAGTTGATGGCCGGTGCGTTTACAGACAACCAACCTGATTTTTCCTGGCTCCAGCCATACGAGACAAAAACGGTAAGTCAATACTGGTATCCAATCCAGGAGATTGGACCTGCCAAGAACGCCAACACGGAAGCAGCGGTGAATCTGGAAGTGGATGAAGCCGGTGTCCGCGTGGGAGTCTGTGTCACATCGAGGCGGACTGTGCGGTTGCTGCTCACGCATGCCGGCCGGGCACTCCTTGAGGAAGAACTTGAACTGGCGCCCGGTCATCCATTCACCCGGACGATTGAAGCTCCCTCGTCCAAACCGGAGGAATACAGGCTTGCCGTCCTGGATGCAGAGGGCAGAGAGCTCATTGCCTTTCAGCCGGAGATCGCTGTCGAGCGCAAGCTGCCAGAAGCTGCATCCGAGCCCATGCCGCCGGAAGAGATCCTGAGCACCGAGGAACTTTATCTGACGGGCCTGCACCTGGAACAGTACCGCCATGCTACCCGCTCACCGGAGGCCTATTGGCTTGAAGGTCTAAAGCGCGACCCGGAAGACGCCCGGCTGAACAATGCGATGGGGCTGACGTACTTGCGCAAGGGTCAGTTTGCCGAGGCGGAGGATCACTTTGCCCGCGCGGTTCGCCGCCTGACCATCAGGAATCCGAACCCAAACGATGGAGAGCCGTTCTATAACCTGGGACTGGCGCGGATGTACATGGGCAAGAACTCAGCGGCCTATGAGACGCTGCACAAGTCGGTATGGAACTATGCATGGCAGAGTGCCGGATATTATGCACTGGCTTGCATCAACTGCGCGCGGGGCAACCTTCCGCTGGCGCTGGAACAGGCGGAGCGGTGTCTGCTGACCAACGTAAACAACCTCAAGGCGCGCGCACTGAAAGCATCGTTGCTGCGCAAGATGGGACGCATAGAAGAAGCGCAGGCTGTGGTGCGCGAGACCCTGACGTTTGACCGGCTGGACTTCCGGACGATGGCCGAAAATTATCTTGCAAGCGGCGATAAGCAGGACCTGCGCGAGTATCTGCTTGTGCTTGAGGGCGATGTGCAAACGTTGCTTGACGTGAGCTACGACCTGGCGTGGGCCGGCCTTCCCGAGGATGCTTATGCCCTGCTGAGAGCCAGCAGCCAGGATGCCCAATGGGGACACCCGATGCTCTGGTACACGCTCTCCTGGCTCGCCTCGCTGCTGGGACTTGAACAGGAGTCCCAGCACTTTGCGGAGCAGGGAGAGGCAGCCAATCCGAGTTACTGCTTCCCTGCCCGGGTTGAAGAACTCATTGTGCTGGAGGATACGCTGAAGCGGAATCCCTTGAGCCCGAGGGCGCAATATTACCTGGGAAATCTCTACTATGACAAGCGCCGTTATGAAGGCGCAATTGCCTGCTGGCGCCGATCGGTTGAGTTGGATTCCGGGTTTTCGATTCCATGGAGAAATTTGGGGATTGCCGAGTTCAACGTGTTGCATAACCCGCAAGAAGCGGATCGCAAGTACCAGCGGGCATTTGCCGCGAACCCGGCAGATGCGCGCGTTCTGTACGAATGGGACCAGTTGAAAAAAAGAACGGGCTTTGTTGCGCCGGAAGAACGTCTGCGGCACTTGGAAAAGCATAGGGAACTGGTTGCGAGCAGGGACGATTTGACCGTGGAATACGTCACGCTTCTCAATCAATGCGGCAGATGGGTTGAAGCACTGGAGCTCTTAGGCAGGAGGCGTTTCAGCCCGTGGGAGGGCGGAGAAGGGCTGGTGTCTGCCCAGTACGTACATGCGCACCGATCTCTCGGTAAAGCCGCCCTTGCCGCCGGCCGATATGCTGAAGCACTGGGCCACTTTGAGGATGCCCGGAGTTATCCGGAGAACCTTGGTGAGGGAAAGCACCTCCTTACGCTGGAACGCGATCTGGATTATCTCGCGGGATTGGCGGCCGAAGAACTTGGAGAGACGTTGCTGGCCAGGCGGTACTGGAGCGCGGCTGCAGCTCCGCTGGGGAACTTGGGCATTCATTCCTACTTTCAAGCGAAAGCGCTCTCGGCTCTCGGTGACGAGCAAGCCGCGTTCGATGTGTTGTCGAGGCTCGCTGAGTTTGCTGCAACCCAGATGCGGGTTGAGCCAAAGATCGACTATTTCGCTACCTCGCTTCCCAATCTGCTGCTGTTCGATGACGATCTCAAAAAACGAAATCGCATTGAAGCGCTGGTGTTGAGCGGGCTGGCTCATGAGGGGCTGGGAGACCAGGCGGAGGCAATGCGAGAAATCAACCAGGTCATTCGCGAAGATCGGAATCATCTATTTGCCTCTGAATTGCTCGCCTGGATCGACCATGAGCGTGGGCCCGCGTTGAAGAGGATTGGGGAACAAGTGCAATCATGATCGATCCGATTCCGATCTCTTCACCGAGCACAGAATCCGACGGAACCATGCGCACGTCCTACCTGTGGATGGCTGCTTCGGCAGGCGCGCTGGGCGGCCTTCTGTTTGGCTATGATTGGGTGGTGATCGGCGGAGCAAAGCCGTTTTATGAGCGCTACTTTCACCTGGATTCGCCGTCTGTTGAAGGCTGGGCAATGAGCTGCGCACTGATCGGGTGCCTTTTCGGCGCAATCTCATCCGGAGGGCTGAGCAACCGATTTGGCAGAAAGCGATTGCTTACCCTTGCTGCGTTGATCTTTGCGATTTCTTCCTTGGGAACAGGCCTGGCTGGGCGCTTCGACGCGTTCGTCCTGTGGAGGATTCTGGGGGGCTTCGCCATTGGCCTTGCATCCGGCATCTCGCCGATGTACATCGCGGAGATTTCTCCAGCCTCTCTCCGCGGACGGCTTGTATCTCTGAACCAACTGGCCATCGTCTTCGGAATCCTGCTGGCGCAAGTGGTGAACTGGCTCATTGCCCGGCCTGTGCCACCGGGCGCCACCGCAGAGGAGATTCTGGTGTCGTGGAACGGCCAGTGGGGTTGGCGATGGATGTTCGCGGCCACCGCAATTCCCTCGGCCCTCTTCTTTTTCGCGTCGCTTCCAGTCCCCGAAAGTCCCCGCTGGCTGGCTTCAAAAGGCCGCCGGCAACAGGCGCTTCAAGTGCTGGAGCGCCTGGGTGGCCGCGTCTACGCCGAACAAGTGCTGGCGGATTTCGATGCAACGGCCGAGGCACAGCCACAGCGTCCGCTGCTTGAAGAATTAGCCTCTCCAGGAATGGCCAAGGTTCTTCTACTTGCTGTTGTACTCGCCGTTCTCCAACAGTGGTGCGGCATCAATGTGATCTTCAATTATGCGCAAGAGATCTTCGCCGCGGCCGGATACCAGATCTCCGACATCCTCTTCAACATCGTCGTGACTGGCGCGGTCAATGTGGTGTTCACCCTGATTGCGCTCGCAGCCATCGATCGCTACGGCAGACGCTTCCTGCTGCTCACCGGGGTCTCCGGGCTGGCGATCGTTTACACCCTTCTGGCTGCCTTTTACCACATGCACCTGCAGGGAAAGCCCATGCTGATTCTGGTGCTCGGAGCCATTGCCTGCTATGCAATGTCGCTGGCCCCCGCCACGTGGGTAGTGATTTCCGAGATATTTCCCAACCGGATTCGCAGCGGTGCAATGTCCATCGCCATCACCGCGTTGTGGACGGCGTGCTTCCTGCTCACATATACGTTCCCGGTCTTGAACGCCAGGCTGGGGCCTGCGGGCACATTCATGACGTACGCAGGCATTTGCGTGGCTGGTCTGGTCTTTCTCTTCTTTCGGTTGCCGGAGACAAGAGGTAAGACGCTCGAACAGATTGAGGCACTTCTGCGCATGGAAAAGACCTAGGAGAGTGACTATGTGGAAGACAAATCGGCTATCGGATCGAAATGCGGCCGGCCTTTCGGCGAGAGCATCGTTCATTTTACTGCTGACCGTTCTCTTCGCCGGCGTGTCCGCGACCAGCCAACAGACAAGCGTTGTGCTGGATGGGAACGGCACCGGCCGAGTGTTTGACGGCATTGGAGCCGTGAGTGCCGGCGCTTCATCGCGGCTGCTGATTGACTATCCGGAGCCGCAGCGCAGCCAGATTCTCGATTATCTTTTCAAGCCGGGTTATGGAGCAGCGCTGCAGCATCTCAAGGTGGAGATTGGCGCGGATGTCAACTCCACCGATGGCTCTGAGCCAAGCCATATGCGCACCGCCTCGGATCACGACGCGACGCGCGGCTATGAGTGGTGGCTGATGGCAGAAGCGCACAAGAGGAATCCGCATATCGTCCTGGAGATTCTTCCATGGGGCGCGCCGCGCTGGGTTGCTCCGGATGCGGCAGGCAAGGAGACACTTTATTCCCACAAGATGGCTGAGTATGTCGCCGACTTTATCCGGACGGCAAAGCGAGAATACTCGCTTGATATTGCCTACACCGGCATCTGGAACGAGAGAGACTTTGACATCGCTTACATCAAGGACCTTCACAATCTTCTCAAGGCTGACCATCTAACAACCAGGATTGCATGCTGCGACGGTGACTGGTCCATCGCCGATGAGGTTTTGAAAGACCCGGAGTTAGCCGCCGATATCGACGTCATTGGCGCGCACTATCCGCGGGATGAGAAGGGCAACATCACCACCACGGATGCGGCGCGCAGGACCGGCAAGCCGCTATGGTCCAGCGAAGATCAGCCGAATGGCGGCGGCGGTCCTTTTGTGAGCCGCGACTGGGCCTTGGGCGGACGAATCCTGGCCCACATCTACAACCAGAATTACCTGCAAGGCGGGTTGGCCTCAACTGAGATCTGGAGCCCGATTACTTCCTACTACGAGAACCTTGCTGCTCCCCACTCGGGGTTGATGTATGCAAACACACCATGGTCTGGGCACTACGACGTGCAATCCACAATTTGGGTAACAGCGCATACCACGCAGTTTGCTCAGCCTGGATGGCAGTATCTCGACTCCGGATCAGGCAACCTTCCGGAGAAGGGTAGTTATGTCGCGCTGCGTTCGAGCGATGGAAAGAATTGGAGCGTGATTCTCGAGACCATTGGGGCTCAGCATCCGCAAACTATTTCTTTCCGGCTTACCGGTGGCCTTTCAACCGCTGAAGTCCACGTATGGGAGACGAACGATTCGCGCACATTCGAAAAAGTTGCCAGCGTCAAACCGTTGAACGGAAGTCTTGTCTATACGTTCGATCCCAGTTCCTTGTATTCCCTGACCACGACCGCAGGACAAGGCAAGGGAGCGGAGCAGCCGCCTTCTTCCGCACCTTTTCCCCTCCCCTATACGGATGACTTCGAGCAGACGCCGCTCGGGCATTCGCCCAAGTATTTATCGGATCAAGATGGCGCTTTCGAGGTTCAGCCTTGCGTTGGCCGCAGCGGGCATTGCCTGGAGCAGGTAGTCACCAGCAAGCCGATTGCCTGGGCTGCAGTTCCCGATCCATTTACATTGACGGGCGATTCGGACTGGCGCGACTATCGTGTGGCCGCCGATGTGCGCTTCCTGTCGGATGGGCCGGCGGCTGTGATGGGCCGCATCGATTCCGCGGACATCTTCCAGGATGACAAGACACTCCTGCCAAGCGGCTATGTGCTGAGCGTGAAACCCGACGGGCATTGGGAGTTGCTGTCTGCCGAGTTCAAGAAGCCCACGGTGACTCTCGAGGCGGGCTCAACGACAATCGATCGCGGCCAGTGGCATCACCTGGAACTGCGTTTCCAGGGCAACAGGATCGAAGGATTCCTGGATGGGATGACGCTCACGTCAGTCAACGACTCGACACATTCGCACGGCATGTTTGCGCTGGGCACGAAATGGGATCACGTTCAGTTCGACAATCTGAGCGTGACGCCCTGAGCCATCGCTCTGTCAGCTGCTGGCGTCCTGGACTTCGGCGTGCCGAGCATTGATGGAAGGCGAACTTCCGCAGTTTGCGGGGAACGATCGGGGATTTCACGTCTCTATTTTTTACAGCCGGCCGTCGAATCCAGGACTGTCAGCTGAGGGGTCGAAGCCGTATTCGTTCGATTCGGATCATTTCTTCGGCTTGCTGGGCCTGGCAACCTGGTACATTTCTGCAGCGATCTGGTCGAAGAGGGCATAGCGATCTTCGCCGACTACTTAGTCGATCCTGAAAAAGTGATTCTCAGGCAGATTGAAGGTGAGTATTGCGGGTCTGGGGGCCTTGCAAGGTGAGCAGCCCGTTCCATACGCTCATCAGGCAGAACAGAAAAATGCGCCAAAAAGCT
>Ga0302320_10014784_pt1 | contig 16115 bp, 15 predicted proteins | sample Bog_T0_3_FD_202130 | JGI IMG/M metagenome (GOLD analysis project Ga0302320, IMG submission 202130) | Peat permafrost microbial communities from Stordalen Mire near Abisko, Sweden - Bog_T0_3 | ecosystem: Environmental > Terrestrial > Soil > Wetlands > Peat | place: Sweden: Abisko, Stordalen Mire... | reverse complement strand
GCCGCGCGTCACCGCGATGATCCGCTCGAAGGGACCATGCGGGGCCACCGCGTCGGCCAGCGTTTGGACATCGCGGTGAAAAGAAATCCAGTCGATGTGACGGGTGCTGGTGGTGATGTGATCCTGGTCCATGGTGTTTGGCGACATCCTGTTGACCGGTACATGATGGGGTGGGTGGCTGGACGGCCTGGCCGGTTTGAAGCAAAATCCTCACCCCTGATAATGTCCGGATCGGAATCGATGTACAATAAGGCGATGGCGTTGCGCGGCGTGGTCAGCGCACCGCACCCCTTTGGTGGCGCAGCCTGGCTCGGGCGACTCGGTCATGCGGTCGCGATGGCCGGCGCGTTTGACTGGCGTATGGGGCACCCCGGCGCCGTGTAGCACCACGATAACGGTTTGTAGGAAGGGGCGTAGGATCCCCGCTAGTACGGGGCGGTGGCGGCGTTCTAGCGCACGAACACCCTGACTTCGCCGTTGCCGGCGTCGCTGCTGCTGCTGGCAGAAGCCCGCACCCGATCGGCCGGCAAGCCCATTTGCGTGAGCGAGCGAACCACGGTGTCGGCGTTGCGACGCGCCGACGTTTCGCCCAGCGCGGTGGCACCCGGCGTGGCCGCCACCGGGGTGACGCCGATCACGTCGAAAACCGCGCTGGGACGGCGATCCAGCGCGCTCTTGACGGCGGTGTAGAGCGCGTCTTCATAGGGAACATGTGCCTTGTCGAAGCGGATCACCACCAGCGGCCGGTCGGTCGAAACCGGTGCTCCGGTGACCGGAGGGGCTATGCCGACATGGCCGAAGGCAAGAGAATTACCGATAAACTGGCCACTCTTGATCGCCAGAGCGAGCCCATTCAAATTGCTCCGCTCATTGGCCAAATATTGCTGCTGGCGCTGCACGTCGGTCGACAGTTCGGTAAGCACGCGCTCGATCATCAGGGTGGTGCCATTGGTTTCGTCCTCCAGGCTGCGGAGATTTCGGTAATCCTCATCGACCGCGCCGGACAGGCTGCGGGCGGCACGGATCGATTCCAGCAAATAGGCGGCCATACCCGAGGTCGATGCTACATCGGTGGCCAGTCGGGACATTTTCAAGACGTCCTCATTGATGGCATCAAGCGCACTTTGCGCGTCATTCCACTGTTGAACCAGGATTGGGTTGCCAGGCGTCGTACCGATCTGCAGTCTTTCCTGAATCACGGCAACGGTGCCATGATAGGTCTGCGAATCATGCGCGATCTGGTCGAGGATCTGTTGCAATTGGTCCTTTTGCGCCGCCAGGCTGGCCTCCAATTGGCGCTTGTCGTTTCGCAGGCTTTCGACTTTCTGACCGACAAAGGTACCGGTCGGTTCGGCGGCGCCTTCGCTCGGCCCTTCGGCCGAGGCCAAAACGGCAGGGGCGGCTGCGCTTTTCGGAGCGGACGGCTGCGTCAAGGGAGGGAACAAGGCAACGTCGGCGAACGCACAGCCGCCGAGCCAAATAGTCGCGACGACGGCGACAGACGGAATATTTTTGAGAGCCATCGGGCGATGCACCTTGCAGAGTCGCTTGATTATCATACCGGCAACCGGGGGCGACCGCGTTAATCTTTTGGCAAACAAGGAAATTTGCTCCCCCAGCAAATCATTTGGGGAGTGTACCCAAATGGCCTTAGCGGGACAAGCGGCTTTGCATGTCGATTTCTAGCCTTTTTATCAGGATGCCGTTTCTCACTGTGATGGTGCGTCCGGTAACTGACGCCGGCAGAATTTTGACTTGCTCGGACGGATGGCTTTGAGTAAGGTCCCGACCCTCTTCCGGGGACCTCCCGGCGCGGCGCCCGTAGCTCAATTGGATAGAGCACCAGACTACGAATCTGGGGGTTGGAAGTTCGAGTCTTTCCGGGCGCGCCATTTTTTCATGCTTATCAGCGGCTGATGTCCCGGTTCAGGGCTCAGGATGATAGGAGTGTCGGCTTGCGCCGGTCCACGCCGGCGACGATATGGCTGCCGATGATGATCATGACTACAAAGATCGCCGCCGCGTCATTGCCCGAGCCTAGCAATACAAGACTAGGTCCCGGGCAGATACCGCAAAGACCCCAGCCGATGCCGAATAAAGCAGCGCCGCCGAGCAACCTTCTGTCGATAAGGCTTCGGTCGGGCAGGACGATCCTGTTGCCCAACGGAGCCAGCTTCCGCCGTCGCGCCAAGGCAAAAGCAGGCGCCGCGACGACGATGGCGCCGATCATGACAAACGCCAATGTCGGATCCCAGGCGCCGGCAAAGTCGAGAAAGGCGATGATCCTGGCGGGATCGGTCATCTTGGCGACGATCAGGCCGATGCCAAACAGGAAGCCAAAAAGTGACGCGGCAATGACGGACAAATCGGCAATCCTTGCGATGCGTTAGGAACTTAAGACAGGTGATGGGTGATAAACACGGTGACGGCGGCGAACAGCATGAAGGTGGCGGTCGCCGCCAATGACCGCCGCGACAGATTAGCCAGCCCGCAGACGCCGTGGCCACTGGTGCAGCCCGATCCCAACTTGGTGCCAACGCCGACCAGCAGTCCGGCCACCACCAGCACGACGGTGGGTGTGAGGCCGCCGGCGGGGATCGTCTTCAACCCGGTCAGAGACGCGGTGGCGCCCGCCGCCAGCAATCCGGCAACGAAACCCCATTGCCAGGGTTGTGCGGCCTTGCCGGTCGACCGCGACAGAATGCCGCTGATGCCGGCGATGTGGCCATTGACCAGCAGCAATCCGCCAGACGCCGCTCCGATCAGGGCGCCGCCGGCCAGAGCGGGAAGGATCATCGCCAGAAAGGGAGGACTCATCGGGTCACAGTTTCCAGCCGAAGCCTATGCCAATCGCGATTTCGCTCAATTTGATGTCGGCCTCGCCGCCGCCAAATCCGGCTGGCGGAAAGCCGGCCGGAATCGAGCCCGCGCCTTTGACGGTATCGGGCAAGGCATAGAGACCATAGACACTGACGTCCAAGCCTCGCGCCGTCAACCAACTGCCGCCGGCGGTCAATTGGTGCTGAATCGTGCCGGGTGCCAGAATGTTGAGGAAAGTCTGACTCCGCGGAATCGGCTCGGTGGTATAGCCGTAGCCGGCACGGACCTGCCAGCTTGGGTCGATCTTGTAATTGATGCCGAGTTTCACCGACGTTGTGTCCTGCCATCCGAAACCGGGGCCGTTATTGCTGCCAAGCGGCCGGGCGGCCAGCAAAAGCTGGAAATTGTCGCCTACCGCGTCGATCTGGCTGTAGAGAATTCGGCGTACGTCCAAGGCAATGTCGATGTTCGGCTGCGCCGTGACGGCGAAGCCCACGCCATAGGTCGACGGAATGTCGAATCCACCGCTGCCGGCGAACAGCCCCTTATAGCGGTTGAACCCGCCGGCATAGGTGGTGGATTGCCAAGAAGCGCCGGCGGCGAGCCAGGGCGTGAGCTGATCCAGCAAGCCGACGCGCAGGCCATAGCCAAAGGAACTGACCCTGCCATTGTTCGAAACGGCGGCAGGGTCCTGTGAGAAGCCTGCAAATACGCCGATCCCGCGCGCTTTGAACCTTTCATCGGCGATATTGGCGGAAATTCCGATCGAACTGGTGCTGGTGAGCCGATAGGCAAGCGTGGGCGAAATAAACAGTTGCTGCAAATCCACCCCGGCAGTGCCGGTGGCGCCAAAGCGGCGGTAAGGGTTGCTTTTGTAGGCGGTATCCAGTCCGCCATTACCGAACAGCGCCAGCCCAACCGCCCAATCTTCACTTAGACGATGCGTAATGCCGATTTCCGGGATGACGAAGGCGTCGAGACTATTGCCGTTGAAGCTTTGGTCGGGGCCGAAGCCATTGCCGAGGATGGAGGAGGATCGGGAAGGGTGAAAATAGTCGGCGTCGAAATCGAACCGGTCGCCAACGGCGAATGCGCTGGCCGGATTGGTCGCGACCGCCAGTGAATCGGTCGGAAAAGCGATGGCGACGCCGGCCATTCCTTTGGATTGCGTGCCGTAACCATCGGCAAAATAGCCGTCGGTGGCAGAGGCCGGACTAACGGCCATGCAGAGCGCGATGACGGCGAACCAAAGCGGCATGGGACGGTTTCGCATGCTTGTTTCCTTGCACAATTCGGCGACGCACCAGCGCATCGTCCGTTCACTTGCTATATTCCATATAATCTACTATTTAAATCAATAATATTATGTACAACATAATAATAATGTATAATAAGCGCGCTCCGGCAGCGAAGCTCTCGGGCGCGGTGGTTCTGCGGTCGGCGGGCGATGCGTTACAATCCGCGGAGAATTCTGTATTTCTGTCCAAATTGATCGGCCAGCCGCCACAATGAGGGAGTCCCCGACCATGACGCATCGGCTGAACATTCTTTGTGCACTATGGCTGCTGGCCACCGCCGCGCTGCCGGCCCGGGCAGCTGCACCGCTGGTGCTGTATACCGATTTTGGTCTTGGCGACGGGGCGGTTTCCGCGATGAAGGGAGTCGCCTATGGCGTGTCGCAGAGCCTGTTGATTTCCGACCTTTCGCACCAGGATCCCGGCAGCCTGTTCGCCGGAGCCTATCGGCTCTATCAGGTCGAGAATTACTGGCCGGCCGGTACGGTGTTCGTTACGGTGATCGATCCCGGGGTTGGCACCGACCGCCTGTCAGTGGTGCTGCAGACCAAGACCGGACATTATTTCGTCGCTCCCAACAACGGGCTCTTGACCCTGGTGGCGGAACGCGATGGCATCCAGGCACTGCGTCAGGTCGACGAGAGCGTCAACCGCCTGCCGGGATCGGAGGAGTCTTACACATTTCACGGTCGCGACGTGTTCGGTTACACAGGCGCCCGGCTGGCCGCCGGAGTCATCAGCTTCGAACAAGTGGGTCCGTTACTGCCGCCCGAGACTCTGATCAGCATCCCCTACCGCCATCCGGCGCAGCAGGACGGCCGGCTGACCGGCATTGTTCCGGTGCTCGACATAGCCTATGGCAATGTCTGGACCAATATCCCGAAGACCCTGTTCGACCAATTGGGCGTCCCCTACGGCAACCCTGTCCGCCTCACCTTCTTCAGGAACGGCAGGCGCGTTCACAGCGTGACGGCGCCCTATCAGCGTACCTTCGGCGACGTACCGGTCGGTCGCCCGGTGGTCTATATCAATAGCCTGCTTTGCGTGGCGCTGGCGTTGAACCAAGGCAATTACGCGGCGGCGCACAGGATCGGTTCTGGGGTGGACTGGACGGTTGAAATCGCCAAGCCTTGATGCCGGGCGCTTCGGCGCCGCGGCAGGTCACACCGGTTCCTTGTCGTGATTCGCCAGATAATCATAGCCGAACGGCGAGGTCAGGAATTTTCCGGTGAAATCGAGCCAGGCGCCCTGCTCCTCGGCCATCTCCTGCCAGAAATCGCTGAAGCTGGTCTGGTCGAGATCGAGGAACGCCTCAACCTCGGAGCCATCGAAATGCAGCTGCATGCCTTCGGTCTCGGCAATGTGCAGCATCGGCCCATTGCTCCGCATGCAGAGTGAATAAGCCTTTTTTACGCCGCGATTTTGCATCCAGCGAATGGCCGACTTGAACAGCGCGCGGCCATAACCTTTGCCGCGATAGGCCTGCTCGATCGACAGCGCGAATTCTGCGCTTTCGGGGTCGACCATCACCAGATGAATGGCGGCGATGACGTTGAGACGCTCGTCGAAGGCGACTTTGATGTGGTCGCGCATAAAATCGATCTGCGCGACATAATCATCGATTCCCTTGTCGGAACGCATCCCGGCAAAGCGCGATATGCGGTCGTCCTGCGACAAGCGCAATAGATGGTCGCGGAACAAAAGGCGTTCCGACGGTTGCAAATCTCTGGTCAACATGAACGCTCTCTGCCACTCGTGGTGCGTTTTTGAAGTTCCGACAACTTTGGTGCCAACGATTTCCGGAATTTCAAAAACATAAAGCACCACGAGAGTTAATAATTTACCGCGTGCTCTGGTCGTTTGCGAAATTCGAAAATCCTGTGAACGAAGCACTTCGAATTTCGGAAACGGAGCACCAGAAAACACTCCGCCGCTCCCTCTATATAGGGATGACCGCATCCCGCGGCCACTGTCGGGCTAAGGAGGCGACCGCACCGCCGGAGCGGCGCTGTCGGCGGCGCGCGCTTCGTCGCGGATTACCTGGCTTTTCAGCGCCAAGGCCTCGGCCTCCTTGGCGCGGCCAAGTTTCCTGTAGAGGACGACCAGACTGTCGAGTCCGACAGCCGCAGCCAGACTGTCGGCGCCGTAAGACTGCTCGACAATCGACTGCAATCGCAGCGCCACCGGCAGGGCCAGGGTAAACTGGCCGCTGGCGTTCAATTGAAACAACTGTTCCTCGAGTTGCCGGATCTGCTCCGGGTGGCCGCTGTCCGGCGCGATCGCCGCCGGCTCGGTGCCGCCGACTTTGTGCAATGCCAACCGGTCTTTGATGAAGGCATCATTGATGCCGACCCGGCCCTCGCCGCGATACACATCGGTCAAACCGGCCAGCGCGCGCTTGACCTCGGCGTGATTGGCGCCAAAAGCCTTTTCCAGAATCGGCAAAGCGCGCTTGAACAAAAGTTCCGACTCGGTATAGCGCCCTTGCCGGGCATAGCATTCGGCCAATGCCACCATCGCCTGCGCTACCTCCGGGTCGTCGGCAGCGTGGATTTTCTCGAGTTGCGTGAGGCTTTGCTTGAACAACGGTTCGGCCTGGTCATCGTGCCCTTCATGCACCAACAGTTGGGCCAGATTGCCGCGCACGACGGCAAGCGCGGGATGATCCGGACCCAGCGCGCGCTCCAGCAACGCCGGAACCTGGGCCAGAGGGATGATCGCTTCGCCATAGCGGCCCTGCTTGTTGAGCCGGGCCGCCTGTTCGCTAAGCTGGTTGGCGCGCTCTATGTCGCGGTTGGCGTTGGTCGCAGCTCTGGCAGCCGGCGGCAGCGCGGCGGTCGGCGCGGTCCTGGCTTTGACGCCATGGTCGATTGCCGCAGCCGGCGCGCTATCCGCGTCTTGCTTTTCCAGCTGCAGCAACTTGGCCAGCCGCGCCGCGCTTTTGAGCGTGTCGGGATGGTCGTTCCCCAACACATGCTGGCGGATCGCCAGGCTTCGCCGATATAAGGGTTCGGCCTCAGGATAGCGGTGCAGCCGGACATAGAGCTCCGCCAGATTGTTGAGGCTGCTGGCCACTTCGACGTCATCGGGTCCGAACGCGGTTTCAAACCGTGAGACAATCTCAGCCGCCAGCGGCACCGCCTCCTGAAAGCGACCTTGGCCGTAGAGCTGCATCATCTGCTGATTGAGGACGGCAATGTTTTCGTGCAGGTCAGCCGCCATGGCGCCGGCGGCGAGCAGCAGGAGGACGACTAGGGTCGGCATCAGCGGACGCATGCAATAAATCTCCGGACGGCAGTGGCGGTCACCGGTCCGTTAAAATTGCATGACGGCGATGCCGCGGCGAGCCTTGTTTGGCGGACGAAGTTGCGGCTCGTTCACAGCACTAAGGTAAATATTAAATCTAGGGGGTGCTTCATGTCATTTTGAACGTGCAAAAATCGCTTGCGCCAGAATTGTTGGCACTTCGAAAGCGCACCTCTAATCGGTAAAATATAGCGATGAACAGACAGGGAATGGCCGGGCGCCGAGTCTTGATGGCGGCAATGTTGTTGCTGGCGGCATTGCCATGTGCGGTGCTGGCGCAGTCGCAAGCGGCCAAACCGGCCGCCACCAATTGCTCCGGTGCCGAGTCGCCTGGGATGTTTCGGGCCTGCCTGGACGCCCATGCGCACGCCAAAGCCACCGGCCAACCCGCCATCGCCAAGCCGAAGCCGCCCACGCAAGGACCGGGCTACGGCGTAAAGCCTCGCCAGATTTCGCCGAAGGTCGGCTAATATATCCCCGGCAGGTCGAGACTGTGCGAATGGGCGCAATCGAGAGCCAATGGGTAGCCGGCATCGGCGTGGCGCATGACGCCGGTGGCCGGGTCGTTCCACAAGACGCGCTGCAGGCGGCGCGCCGCTTCGGGGGTGCCGTCGGCGACGATCACCATGCCGGCATGCTGGGAATATCCCATGCCGACCCCGCCGCCATGGTGTATTGATACCCAAGTGGCGCCCGACGCGGTATTCAGGAGCGCGTTCAGCAGCGGCCAGTCCGATATCGCATCGGAGCCGTCGGCCATCGCCTCGGTTTCGCGATTGGGCGAAGCGACCGAACCGGAATCCAGATGATCGCGGCCGATGACGATCGGTGCCTCGAGTTCGCCTGACGCCACCATCGCATTGAAGGCGAGGCCCAGCCGATCGCGGTCGCCCAAGCCGACCCAGCAAATCCGCGCCGGCAGCCCCTGGGGGGAGATCTTGTCGCGCGCCATGTCCAGCCAATGATGCAAGGGTCCATTGTCGGGCAGCAGCTCCTTGACCTTGGCGTCGGTCTTGGCGATGTCTTGGGGATTGCCGGACAAGGCGACCCAGCGGAACGGACCAATCCCGCGACAGAACAGCGGACGAATATAGGCCGGCACAAATCCGGGAATGTCGAAAGCCCGGGCAACCCCGACATCCTTCGCCATCTGGCGGATGTTATTGCCGTAATCGACCGTCGGTACGCCCGCCCGTTGAAAAGCCAGCATCGACTCGACATGCTCGCCGATCGACTGCTTGGCCGCCAGTTCCACCGACTTGGGATCATTCTCGCGGGCGTTCCGCCAGTGATCCAGAGTCCAGCCTTTGGGCAGGTAGCCGTTGATCGGATCATGCGCCGAGGTCTGGTCGGTCAGCAAATCGGGCCGGATGCCACGGCGAAAGATTTCCGGCAAGAGTTCGGCGGCATTGCCGAGCAGCCCCACCGAGACCGGACTTTTCGACGCGACAGCGCGCTCGATCAGGCCGATTGCCGCGTCCAGACTGTCCACTGCCTGGTCGAGATAGCCGGTCCTGAGCCGCATCTCGATGCGCGATGGCTGGCATTCGATGGCCAGGCAGGAGGCACCGGCCATCACCGCCGCCAGCGGCTGTGCGCCGCCCATGCCACCCAGTCCGGCGGTCAGCAGCCAGCGGCCCGCCAGATCGCCGCCATAATGCTGGCGGCCCATCTCGGCGAAGGTCTCATAGGTGCCCTGCACGATGCCCTGCGCGCCGATATAGATCCACGAGCCCGCCGTCATCTGGCCATACATCATCAGACCCTTGCGATCGAGTTCGTTGAAATGATCCCAGTCGGCCCAGCGCGGAACCAGATTGGAATTGGCGATCAGCACCCTTGGCGCGTCGGGATGGGTACGGAACACGCCGACCGGCTTGCCCGATTGCACCAGCAACGTCTGATCGTCGTCCAGCCGGGTCAAGGCGGCGACGATGGCGTCGAAGCATTGCCAGTTGCGTGCCGCCCGGCCGATCCCGCCATAGACCACCAATTCCTCGGGCCGCTCGGCGACTTGGGGATCCAAATTGTTCATCAGCATGCGCAGCGCCGCCTCGGTCTGCCAGGATTTGGCCGACAGTCGGGTGCCGGTGGTGGCGCGAATGATGCGGCTGTTGTCGATGCGGGTCATGGGGCCTCGGGGGTTATGCTTGGGCGAAGGCGATGCAGCGCGTGAGAATGTCGGACAACAGCGCCGACAGCGGCGCGGCGCGGGCCGGATCAAAGGCCGGCGGCCAATTGTCTGGCGTTACCTGGGCCGGCTCATCGAGATAGCCGCGGCAGGCCAACTCCATCTGCACCGCATGGATGCCATCGTCCGGGCATCCGTAATGACGCGTGGTCCAGCCGCCGACGAAGCGGCCATCGGTGACATGGCTGAAGGGCGACGCGGCGCAACGATCGGCGATGGCGTCGGCGAGACGCGGATCGCAGGCGCTGCCGCGATTGCTGCCGATATTGCAATGGGGCAATTGACCTTCAAACAATCGCGGAATCACTGAGCGGATGGCATGAGCGTCATAGAGCACCACTTTGCCGTGATATTGCCGCAGGCGGTCGATTTCAACGGCCAAAGCGGCGTGATAGGGCGCGAAATAGGCGTCGCGCCGCCGTGCGATTTCGGCGGCGCCGGGGACGGCACCGGCGCTATAGAGCGGCTCGCCGTCGAAGCTGGTGGTTGGACAAAGCGAGGTGCCGGCCCGGCCCGGATAGAGCCCGGCGCCAGTAGGATCGCGATTGACATCGATCACGCTGCGCGACAACAAGGTGCGGATCAGGGTCGCCCCCAGCGAGCCGGCAAAACCATACAGCAGATCGACCCACCAGTCGGCATCCTTGCGCGCCAGCCAAGGCGAAACCAGTGCGCCGGCGATGTCGTTGGGCAAATGCGTCCCGGTGTGCGGCAAGGCGACGATCAAGGGGGCGGGGCCGCGTTGCACCAGCAGCCACTCGGGAGTCACGCCGCCCCCTCCAGGATACCGGGCAGCGCCAGGCCGGTGGCAGCGGTCACCCTGCCGCTTCGCACCAATCCCAGCGATGCTTCTATATCGGGATGAAGATAGCGATCGTCGGCCAGGGTCGGCACGTCGGCGCGGATCAGCCGGCGGACCGCCTGCAGCGCCACGCTGGAGTCCAGCCCAGGATGAAAGTCGCAACCCTGTGCCGCCGCCAGCAGCTCGATGGCGACGATGGCCTGGCCATTTTCCGCCATCGGCAGCAGGCGGCGGGCGCCATGTGCCGCCATCGACACATGGTCCTCCTGGTTGGCTGAGGTGGGGATCGAATCGACGCTGGCCGGGGTGGCGCGCTGTTTGTTCTCCGACACCAGCGCCGCCGCCGTCACTTGGGCCATCATGAAGCCGGAATTGAGACCCGGCTTAGGGGTGAGGAAGGCGGGCAAGCCGGACAATGCCGGGTCCACCAGCATGGCAACGCGCCTTTCCGCCAGCGCGCCGATCTCGCACAGCGCCAGCGCGATCACGTCGGCGGCGAACGCCACCGGTTCGGCATGAAAATTGCCGCCCGACAAGGCTTCGTCGCTGCCGCTGAAGATCAACGGATTGTCGGTGACGCTATTGGCCTCGATCGCCAGGGTCGCGGCCGCCTGGCGCAAAAGGTCGAGAGCGGCGCCCATCACCTGCGGCTGGCAGCGCAGGCAATAGGGGTCCTGGACGCGCGGATCGCCGTCGCGGTGCGACGCACGGATCAAGGATCCGGCCATCAGCGCACGCAATGCCGCCGCGCTCTCGATTTGGCCAGGATGGGGTCGCAGCGCATGGATGCGGGGGTCGAACGGCGTGTCGGAACCCTTGGCCGCCTCGGTCGCCAGGGCACCGGTCACCAGCGCGGTCTGCCAGAGAGTCTCCGCCTCGAACAAGCCGGCCAAGGCCCAGGCGGTCGAGAATTGGGTGCCGTTCAGCAGAGCCAGCCCCTCCTTGGGAGCCAATTGCAGCGGCTGCCAGCCGATTTCGGCCAGGAGAGCGGCGGCCGGCCGCACCACGCCGTCCCGGCTGATCTCGCCGACGCCGATCAAGGTCGCCGCCAGATGGGCGAGGGGCGCCAGATCACCCGAGGCACCCACCGAACCTTGTGCCGGAATTACCGGCGTCAGGTTTTGGTCGAGCAGCATCTGCAAGGCCGCCACCACCGCCATGCCGACACCCGAGGCGCCTTGCGCCAGGCTGGCCAGCTTGAGGGCGATCATCAGCCGCACGATCGGCACCGGCACTGCCTCGCCGACGCCGCTGGCGTGCGACAGAACGATGTTTCGTTGCAAAATGGCGAGATCCTCGGTCTCGATCCGCACGCTGGCCAGCTTGCCGAAACCGGTGTTGATGCCATAGATCGGCTGTCCCTGGGCCAGAATCCGCGCCACCGCGGCGGCTCCGGCGGCAATGTGCACGGCACTGCCGGCTTCCAGAGCAGTGGCGGCGCCGTGATAGATCGCCCGCCAATCGGCCAGTGGGACCAGGCCCGGGCGCAAAATTATTCTCGTCATTGTCCTCTCCAGACGCGGGCATGGAGCGGGTTGAACCCCATGCGATACACCAGTTCCACCGGCCGTTCGATGTCCCATAGCGCCAGGTCGCAATCCTTGCCGGCTTCCAGCGTGCCGGTGCTCGCTCCCAGTCCGAGCGCCCCTGCTGCGGCACGGGTGACGCCGGCCAGACATTCCGCCACGCTCAGACCAAACAAGGTGGCGGCCAAATTCATCGCCAATAACAGCGAGGTCAATGGCGAACTTCCCGGATTGCAGTCGGTGGCGAGCGCCATGCTCACGCCATGCCGGCGTAGCAGATCGATCGGCGGCAGGTGTGTTTCATGGGTGCCGTAAAAAGCCCCCGGCAACAGAACCGCCACCGTACCGGCGGCGGCCAGGGCGCGGATCCCGGCCGCCGAGGCATATTCCAGATGATCGGCAGACAAGGCGCCGAATTCGGCAGCGAGCGCGGCGCCCCCCAGGTCGGACAGCTGGTCGGCATGCAGTTTGACCGGCAAGCCATGCCGGGCGGCGGCGGCAAAGACAGAGCGGATCTGCGCCGGCGAGAAGCCGATCGATTCGCAGAAGCCATCGACCGCGACAGCCAGACCGGTGGCGGCGATCGCCGGAATGATGGTATCGGCGATCAACGTGATATAAGCGTCGGCGTCGTTGGCGAATTCAGGTGGAATTGTATGTGCGGCCAGCAATGTCGGTACCAGGCTGATCGGTCGCAGCTGCCCGAGTGCGCGGACGGCGCGCAACTGCTTGATCTCGGCGTCGAGCGACAGCCCATAGCCGGATTTGATTTCAAGCGTGGTCACGCCTTCGGCCAGCAGGGCATCGAGCCGCGGCAGGGCGGTCGCCACCAGTTCCGCCTCGGTGGCGGCGCGGGTCGCCCGCACTGTCGACAGGATGCCGCCACCGGCGCGGGCAATCTCGGCATAGCTGGCACCACAAAGACGGCGCTCGAACTCTTCGGCGCGGTCGCCGCCATGCACCAGATGGGTGTGACAATCGATCAGGCCGGGCGTGATCCAGCGACCGTCGCAATCGAGCTTGCGTTCGGCATCGAGACCGGCAGGCGCCTGATCGCGCCGGCCGGCGAAAACGATGACACCGTCCTTGCAGGCGATCACGCCGTCGTCAATCTCACCCAAGCCGGGTTGGTCGGGCGCCAGGGTTGCCAGGCGGGCATTTCGCCACAGGCGATCGCAACGCATGCGCCTTACCCCTCACCCTTGCTGTTGGCCACGATAGTCACCAGGCATAATCAGACGAAATAAGGCCGTCCAGTGAATACCAAAGCCAAATCCGCTGCAAAGCGGCAATTCGGATTATATTGCGAAACCGCGTTTTTGCCGCAAGGCTGGTGCTCCGGGGTAAGGCTGGAGGCGTCGTCGGGGCGATTCACCGCCGTCGAAATCGATGCGACCCGGCGGCCCGGCGACCAGCCTGTGGCGATCGCCCTGCCGGGCGTCGGCAATCTGCACAGCCACGCCTTTCAGCGCGGCTTGGCCGGCCTGGCGGAGCAACGCGGGCCGACCGGCGACAACTTCTGGACCTGGCGCGCTGCGATGTACCGCTTCGTCGCCCGCCTCGACCCCGAGGATGTCGAGGCCATCGCAGCGCTGGCTTATGCCGAGATGCTCGAGGCAGGCTTTACCAGGGTGGCGGAGTTCCAGTACCTGCATCACGATCGCGACGGAAAACCTTTCGCCGCGCCGGCGGAAATGAGCGGGCGCATCGCCGCCGCCGCCGCCCAGACCGGCATCGGCCTCACTTTGCTGCCGGTGTTCTACGCCCAGGGAGGGTTTGGCGGCTTGCCCGCTGACGACGCCCAGGCGCGCTTTGTGACCGACCCTGACAGCTACGCCTGTTTGATCGATGCCTGCCGCGCCGTGGTACGCGCGCTGCCCGACGCCCTGGTCGGCATCGCCCCGCACAGCCTGCGGGCGGCCACACCCGAACAATTGCGCCTGATTCTGCCGCTGGCGCGAGACGGTCCGATCCATATTCACATCGCCGAGCAGACCCGCGAGGTGGCGGAGTGCCTGGCCTGGTCTGGCGCCAGGCCGGTGGCTTGGCTGCTCGACCATTGTCCGGTCGATCGGCGTTGGTGTCTGGTGCATGCCACTCATCTCGTGCCCGCCGAAATCAATGCCTTGGCCGCCAGCGGCGCGACCGCCGGATTATGCCCTATCACCGAAGCCAATCTGGGCGACGGATTGTTCCCGCTCGACGCATTTCAGCGGGCAGGCGGATGTTTTGGCATCGGCACGGATTCCAATATATTGATCAGTCTGACGGAGGAGCTGCGCCTGCTGGAATATGGCCAGCGGCTGAAATTCGAGGCGCGCAATGTCGGGGCCTTCGCTTCCGGCAGCGCCACCGGCCGGACCCTGTTCGAGGCTGCGCTGGTGGGCGGCGCGCGGGCTCTGGGCAAGGCGACCGGCCTGGCGGTCGGCTGCGCCGCCGATGTGGTCTGTCTCGATGCCGACCATCCGTCCCTGCTGTCGCGTCTGCGCGACAGTCTGCTCGACAGCCTGATCTTCGCCGGTAGCGTCGGAGCGATCGCGTCGGTATGGCGTGCCGGCCGCCAGGTGGTGCGGGACGGTCGGCATGTCGAGCGGCCGGCAATCATGGCCGCCTATCGCGCCAGTCTCGGCAAATTGCTGGCCTGACGGACCGACAGGGCCATTGTTTTGCGGCGAACTCTCCCCTATCTCTTGGTTGGATCATTGATGTTACAGGGTGAAACCGGCACGTCATGATGTCGCCATGATTGAACGGCTATGATGGCGGTCAAAGGATCGCGCCGAAGGCGACGCCTGGGGATCTGAGCGGCGCCGTGACAAGGAGTCTATGACCATGAAAAAGGCAAAACTGACAACCGCCGGTATGGCGGCCGCCTTGATGCTGAATGGCTGCGCCAGCACGCCGCTCGGTCCGACGGTGCAGGCCCTGCCGCCGCCCAACAAGCCGTTCGAGGTTTTCGAGGCCGACAATGCGGCCTGCAAGGACTATGCCCGCCAGGCAGTGGCCGGCCAGGCCGAGTCAGCCAATGACAGGGCGGTCGGGGCGACGCTGCTCGGGGCGGCATTGGGCGCCGGCTTGGGGGCCGCCGGCGGCGGCCGCGGCGCCGGGATCGGCGCGGCGGCGGGTGGCACGGTCGGTACCGCGGTGGGCGCCAACCAATCGGAACACACGCAATATTCGATCCAGGGCCAATATAACAATGCCTATGCGCAATGCATGACCGCCAAAGGCGACCAGGTGCAGCAGACGATCCGCACGGTAACTGTGGTGCACCCTGTCTATGCGCCGCCGACGGTGGTCTACACCCCGCCGCCGACGGTGGTCTACACCAGCCCACCCGGCTACGCGCCGCCGCCCGGCGCCGTGCCGGCGCCGCCGCCAGGGTCCTATGCGCCACCGGCCGGCGGTTATGCGCCACCGGCGGGTGCCGTGCCGGCGCCGTCTCCGGGCGGCGCTCCGCCTGCTTATGCGCCGCCCGCGGGCGCGGTCGCGCCGCCCGCCAATCTGCCGCCGCCCGGCGGCGGACCGCAATAGGGTGGGGTGCCGCGCGGGTTGCGCCTTGGCATTGATGGCCGTGCTGGCCACTGTCACGGCCTGTTCCGCGTCGAAGGATCCGCGCCTTAACCGGGCACGCCCCGTGTTCAGTCCCAATGGCGAACTGCTCACCGGTGGCGGCCGCGGCGCCCCGCATTGCCCGGAGGTGATGGGTGACTGGTGGGATCGGCTGGCCGCCCAGCGTGGGGGGCAGATTGATCGGCCGGTCTTCATGGCCGACGCCGAGATCCAGTTCGCCGCCATGGATCTTGATCACGACGGCGAAATCACGCCCGCTGAACTGTCGCAATATCGCGCCAGCCTGGCGGATGTAGCGATCGACAATGTCGCCCCGCCCGGGCCGGATGGCCGCCCGCAAGACGCCATGCCGTTACCGTCACCCGGTGGTGGAAGGCAAGGCGGTCGCCGCGGCGGCGGCGGCGGCGCCACGGCTCCGCCGCGCTCGGCCGCCAGCGGTCAGATTCCCGCCGATGTGGTGGATCCGGTGATGTCGGCCGACAAGAATTTGACCTTCAAGGTCAGCCACGCCGACTTCATGGCGCAAGCGGCTGAGGTTTTCTCTGATCTCGACAAGAATCGCGACGGCCGCCTGAGCCGCGACGAAGTCTTGGCCAGCTGCC
>Ga0302320_10014776_pt1 | contig 16119 bp, 14 predicted proteins | sample Bog_T0_3_FD_202130 | JGI IMG/M metagenome (GOLD analysis project Ga0302320, IMG submission 202130) | Peat permafrost microbial communities from Stordalen Mire near Abisko, Sweden - Bog_T0_3 | ecosystem: Environmental > Terrestrial > Soil > Wetlands > Peat | place: Sweden: Abisko, Stordalen Mire... | reverse complement strand
CGGTCTGCAATTCGTCGCGGCTCTTGCTGTTCACGCGCACCTCGTCGCCCTGAATCTGCGTCGTCACCTTGAACTTGCCCTCGCGGATGAACCCGGTGATCTCCTTGGCCACCGCCGTCTCGATGCCGTTCTTGATCTTGATGGTCTGCCGCGCGTGGCCCAGCGGCGAGATCTCCGGCTCGCCCGATTCCACACTTTTCATGCTCACGCCGCGCTTGGCGAGCTTGCCGATGACGATCTCGTTCAGCGTGGTGACCTTGAACTCGTTGTCGGCGGTGAGCTTGATCTCGGCCTTCTCCAGCACGATCTCCCATTTGCTGCCCTTGAAGTCGAAGCGGTTGGCGAGCTCCTTTTTGGCCTGGTTGACGGCGTTCTCGATTTCCATCGAGTTGACCTGCGAAACAATGTCGAATGAAGGCATAATGAATTTCGAATTTCGAATTACGATTGGCGAATTTTGCCACAAGCGCAAACCTTAAATTGTAGCGGCGGTCTGTGACCGTCGAAACGGCGCTCACAGAGCGCCACTACAGGCATCTCGCATTTGCGGATTGAACATTTCGTGAATCTTTGCCAGCTTCGTCCGACCGTCGAATGAGCGAAATCAAATCCAACGCCGACATCGAGCCGTGCCTTTCGGTCGTCATGCCGGTTTTCAACGAGGCGGCCACGGTGGCGGACGTCATCCGGACCGTGCTGGCGCAGCGGCCGGTGCGGCAATTGGTTGTTGTGGACGACGCCTCCACGGATGGCACGTGGGAAAAGTTGCAGCCGCTCGCGCAATCGGAGCCGCGCATCCATCTCGCGCGGCACGAGGTGAATCAGGGCAAGGGCGCGGCATTGCGCACGGGCATCGCGCACGCGACCGCGCCCATCGTCATCATCCAGGACGCGGACTTGGAATATGACCCGTCGGAATATTTTCGGCTGCTCGTCCCGATTTTGTCCGGCAAGGCGGATGTGGTGTTCGGCTCGCGGTTCACCGGGTCCGACGCGCACCGCGTCTTGTATTACTGGCACTCGGTCGGAAACAAGATTCTGACGACGTTGTCCAACATGGCGACCGGCGTGAACCTGACCGACATGGAGGTCTGCTACAAAATTTTCCGGCGCGAAATCATCCAGAAAATCAAGATCGAGGAAAACCGGTTCGGCTTTGAACCGGAAATCACCGCCAAGGTCGCCAGGTTGAAAGTGCGCATTTATGAAGCGGCCATTTCCTACAATGGCCGCACCTACGCGGAAGGGAAAAAAATCGGCTGGCGCGACGGCTTCCACGCGCTGTGGTGCATTTTCAAATACAACTTCTTTTGAATCCGAGCCATGCCGGCAATCGCCATATGGGTCTGGTTCTGCGCGTGTCTGAATTGCACCGGCTGGGGCTTGTCCGCGCTGCATGAACTGAACGCCGGCGGTTACGCCGTTGCGCTGGCGGCCTGGTTCGCGATCTTGCTCGTCTGGCGAAGGAAAACTTCCGCCGCAATTTTGCCGCAAATCCGGCTGGCAGAATTTTGCCGCCGTTTCCGAAAGCCATTCCCGCTGGCATTTTTGATCCTGGCGGCAATGGCGATTCTGGGCGGCGTGCTGTATCCGCCGACAAACTATGACGCGCTGGCCTATCGCGTGCCGCGCGTGCTGCACTGGCTGGCGGCGGACCAATGGCATTGGATCCACTCGTTTTTTGAACGCATCAACAACCGCTCCTGCGGCATCGAATGGGTTTCCGCGCCTTTCATCGCGCTGCTGAAAACCGACCGGCTGCTTTTTCTCATCAACACCGTTTCCTTTCTCCTGCTGCCGGGCCTGGTGTTCAGCGTGTTCACGCGGCTCGGCGTGCGGCGGCGGGTGGCGTGGCACTGGATGTGGCTGGCGCCGACGGGTTATTCTTTTCTGCTGCAGGCCGGCAGCATCGGCAACGACCTGTTTGGCGCCCCGTTCGCGCTGGCGGCAGTGGATTTCGCCCTGCGCGCGAGGATTTCCCGTTCGCCGCGCGATTTTTTCACGTCCGTGCTGGCCGCCGCCCTGATGACCAGTGCCAAGACGGCCAGCCTGCCGCTGTTGCTGCCGTGGGCCGTCGCCCTGCTGCCTTCGCTCAAATTGATTCCGCGCTGGCCGCTGCGGACGGCGGTCATCGGGGTCATCGCCATTTTCGCGTCCGCCCTGCCCACCGTGGTTTTGAACGTCGCCCATTCCGACAACTGGGCGGGCGTCAATATGAGTCATTCCGGGGCCGCTAAAACCATGGTTTTAAGAACGGGCGCCAGCGCGGTCTCAATGATGGCGCAAAATCTGGTTCCGCCGGTGTTCCCCATGGCCGGCAGATGGAACGCCGCGGTCCTGAATCACATCCCGGCGGTCCTGGAATCATCCTTGCGCGCGGTGATGATCGAGTCGCAGGCTTGTGATTTCTCGGTTGCGGAGATGCAAATCGAGGAGAATGCCGGGCTGGGCTTCGGGCTTTCGGTTCTGTTGCTGGCCAGCATTGCGGCGGCCTGTTTCGCCCGGAGGAAAAAAGCGTCCGCCGCTGATTCCCCATGGCTGCTTTGCGTCCGCTGGTCCCCGGTCATCAGCCTGCTGGCGTTGATGACACAATTTGACCTGTCCTGCATAGCCCGCATCCTCACCCCGTATTACCTGCCGCTGCTGCCGGTGTTGCTGGCCGGACCGGGGCAGTCATGGCTGGTCCGCCGGCGCTGGTGGCGGTCGGCGGCGTTCATGGTTTTTCTTGTCGCCGGCGGACTGCTGGTGATCTCGCCGGCGCGCCCGCTGTTTCCGGTTGAAACACTTTTGGAAAAATTTCCGGATGCTCCGGCACGAATGCGCGAAGTCTATTCCGTTTATGCGCTGCGCAACGACGGATTCGCCCCGGCGCGCGCCGCACTGCCGCCCGGCCTGAAAGTTCTGGGGATGGTCACCTACGACGACCCCGAAACGTCGCTCTGGCACCCGTTCGGTTCGCGCCGCATCGAACACGTCTGCCCGGACGATACGGCGCTCGACTTGAAGGCGCGCGGCGTCGAATATGTCCTGGTGCACGAGGAGACATTTGAGCAGCGGTTCCACGGCCCGCTCGGTGACTGGCTGAAAAAGATGGACGCGCAGGTCGTTCAAAAAATCCCGCTGAATCTGCGCGCGGCCCGCGGCCCGCTCGACTGGTATCTGGTGAAGCTGAATTAAATTGGAACACGCTCGCCAAATCGCCCCGGTTTGAATTAAATTTGCCGCGTGGCTGAACCTGTCGAGCTGTCCATCGTCATTCCCTGCCTGAACGAGGCGGAGACCATCGCGCGCTGCATCGAGAAGGCCGGGGCCGGAATCCAGCGCTCCGGCGTGCGCGGCGAAATCATCGTCGCCGACAACGGCAGCGCCGACGGCTCGCCGGTCATCGCCGAAAAATCCGGTGCGCGTGTCGTGACGGTGAGGGAAAAAGGCTACGGCAGCGCGCTGCGCGGCGGCATCCGGGCCGCGTCCGGCAAATGGATTCTGATGGGTGACGCCGATGATAGCTACGATTTTTCCGAGGCGGACCGCTTCGTCAAAAAATTCCAGGAAGGTTTTGAACTCGTCATGGGCTGCCGCCTGCCCGCTGGCGGCGGAAAAATCCTGCCCGGCGCGATGCCGTGGAAAAACCGCTGGCTCGGCAATCCGGCGCTGTCGTTCATCGGGAGGCTTTTCTTCAAATGCCCCGCGCACGATTTCCATTGCGGCCTGCGCGGGTTCACGCGGGCCGCGTTCGAGAAGATGGATTTGCAGACCACCGGCATGGAGTTCGCCTCGGAGATGGTCATCAAATCCACTTTCAAGCAATTGAGAATCGCCGAGGTGCCCGTCACGCTGCATCCGGATGGGCGGTCGCGCCCGCCGCACTTGAAGCCGTGGCGCGACGGCTGGCGGCATCTGCGTTTCATGCTGCTCTTCTCGCCGCGCTGGCTGTTTTTTGCGCCGGGGATTTGCCTCTCGCTGCTCGGCATCATCCTGGGCGGCGCGCTTTCGATCCAGGACATCGGCATCGGCGGAATCAATTTGAACGTTGGGACGCTGATGATGGCGTACATGGCCGTCGTCGTCGGATTTCAACTCGTCGTCTTCGCGTTCTTCACCAAGGTGTTTGCCATTGCCGAGGGGCTTTTGCCGGACGACCCGGAATTTTCCCGCGTGTTCAAATACTTCAACCTGGAAAAGGGCATCCTGCTCGGGCTTGCCGTGCTGCTGGCGGGAATCGTTCTGGTTCTGCGCGCCGTCTGGATCTGGCGGCTGCACAACTACGGCGCGCTCGACTACGAGCAAAACCTGCGGCGCCTGATTCCCGCCGCCACGCTCATCGTCCTCGGCGTCCAGGGCGTTTTTTCCAGCTTCTTCATGAGCGCGCTCGGCCTGAAGACCGCGACGCGCAAACCGCCGGAGCCGCCGCAAAATCAGGCTGGAAGGTGAAGGTTGAAGTTGGATGATTGCCCTTCGCTATTGATAAACCAGCAAATCCCACTAGCATCAGCCAGCGTCGTCCGAATACTCGATACTCATCTCCAGACGCTTGACATGGACACCGCTGAAATCAAAAGCTTGCTGCTGGCAAACGAGCCTTCGTTTTGGGCGCGGCTCAAAACGCTGACGAAGGCAGCGCGCGATTTTGAGGAATTGTTTTTGCTTTCTTCGCTCCGCAAAAAAGCCCACGCCCGGAAACTGGCCGGGCCAAATTTGTCCGCGAAGACACTTCGCCTCGCGATGCTTGGCGGCTACAGCTTGTATCCGCTGCACGAACTCATCGAACATTTGTGCGAAGTGGAAAATTTCCCGGTCGAGCTGTGGCTGGGCGATTACGACAATTACATTTCCGAGATCATGGACGACGACAGCGGGCTTTATACGTTTGCGCCGCACGTCGTTTTTATTCTGCCCGCCGAACGCCGCTGCAGCTACACCGGCCAGCTGACCGACGCGCGGGAATTGCCGCAGGACGAGGCGCAGCGCACGGTGGATTCAATTTTGGATCTCGCACGCAGAGTGAATGAAAAAACGCGCGCGGAAATTATCACCACCAATTTCATGCTGCCGGCGCGGCACGATCTCGGCGCGTTCCGCTCGCGCACGCTCGGCTCGGACTGGAGCTTCCGCAAATGGGTCAACTTGGAACTCGGCCTGAACGCGCCGTCGTATCTGCACATGTGCGACTGGGAATTTCTGGCCAACCGCCTCGGCGGCCTGGCCGCGCGCGACGAGCGCGCGTGGTTCGAGAGCAAGCAGCCGTGTTCGTCCACGCTGCTGGTGGAGCTGGCCCGCGAAGCCGCCCAGCTCATCGCCGCGCTCAAGCGCGCGCCGAAAAAAGTTTTGGTGCTGGATTTGGACAACACGCTCTGGGGCGGCGTGGTGGCGGACGACGGTTTGGAAGGTATCGAGCTGGGCGACACTTCGCCGCGCGGCGAGGCGTTCAAGGCGTTTCAAAAATACATCGTCTCGCTCAAGCAGCGCGGCGTGCTGCTGGCCGTGTGCAGCAAAAATGATCTAGCCAAGGCGCAGGAGCCGTTTCAGAAACATCCCGAAATGGTGTTGCGCCTGGACGACATCGTTTCGTTCAAGGCCAACTGGGAGCCGAAATCCGAAAACATCCGTGCGATGGCGCCGGAATTGAATCTCGGCCTCGACAGCTTCGTGTTCGTGGACGACAACCCGGCGGAAATCGAGATCGTCCGTCAGTTCGCGCCGGAGGTGACGACGATTCTGCTCGGCCCCGATCCGTCGGATTACGTCGCGCAACTCGCGGACTGTCGCTTGTTCGAGTCGCGCAGCATCACCACCGAGGACGCCGGGCGCACAAGCCAGTATCGCTCCGACGTGCAGCGTAAAGCACTCGAAGTATCGGTCACAGACATGGCATCGTATCTTGAATCGCTGCAAATGGAAGCGGTCATCAGCGAGTTCGTGCCGGTGGACGTGCCGCGCCTGGCGCAGCTCATCAACAAGAGCAACCAGTTCAACCTCACCACGCGCCGCCGCAGCGAGGCGGAAGTGATCGAGGTGATGAACGATAAAAAGTTCATCGGCTATTCCGTGCGGCTCAAAGACCGCTTCGGCGACCACGGTTTGATTTCGATTGTCATCGGTGAAAAAGTCGGCGACGCCATGCGGATTGACACCTGGCTGATGAGCTGCCGCGTGTTGAAACGCGGCGTGGAAGAAGAGGTGCTGAACGAGCTGGTTCGCCTCGCCAAATTGAAAGATTGCCGGTCTCTGCTGGGGACTTTTCTACCCACGCCCAAGAACGATATGGTGCGTGATTTTTACAGTCGGATGGGTTTTTCTCTCACCGCCGAAACGGAAACGAAACGGGAATTTGAACTGCGACTGGAGTCGTTCCGGGCAGTCTCGACAAAAATAAAAATCATCCGACGTGCCTATGAATCAGGCTGAAGTCATCGCCAAGTTGCAGGCTATTTTCGACACCGTGTTTTTGGAGCCGGTAGTGCTGACGCCAGCCATCAGCGCGAAGGATGTGCCGGAATGGGATTCACTCACGCACATCTCGCTCATGGTCTCGGTGGAAAAGGCTTTCAATGTCCGTTTTCGCGTGGGCGAGGTGGAGACCGCAAAAAATGTCGGAGAGTTTGCGGATCTGATTCTCAAGCGCCAACAGGAACCGTAATGCAACCGGCCTTTTCCTCCACAAAACAGGCGGCGGCGTTTGCATTATTGCTGCTGGTGATACTCCTGTCGCCGGTGTTGGCGGGTAAAAGGTTTCTGGCATCCCGCGAACAGGCCTACGCCACGCTGGGATGGAACAATGGCGCCTACCCATGGGTTTACAATCAAATCTTCCGGGAGACCAATGCCATTGACATTGCAATAGTCGGCTCGTCCCGTATCTGGCAGGCCATCAACACGCCATATTTGCAACAAAAGTTGAGCGATAAACTCCATCGTCCAGCGGTTGTCCGCACGCTGGCTTGGGGGGGTGCGGGCTATGACGCGCTATTTTTTGTGACCCGGGATTTGCTGGCTCACCGTCAGGTGCACATGCTGGTGATCTATGACGAAACCGCCGGATCCCGCTCGCAAAACCCGGCGGCTCCGGTCTGGTTTCGTTTTGGCGATGATGCCGCCGTGCTGCCAGGCTTGTCGCTGCCGGAACAGGGACTGCTTTACTTCGCTGCGGTTGTCGGGATGCCGCGCAATTTATTGTCCCTGTTCCGCCAGAACCTGCCCGCGCCGCTCGACACGGACCAGACCAATTACTGGACCCTCGCCAACAACACCCCCAACCCAGCCATGCAACTTGGATGTCTGGCACTGCGTTTGGGATTCAGCCCCGACTCCTTGACGCCGCGCCTGCCTTTTGAACCCTTTGCGCCAGCCTCGACCGCGCAGCCGACGGATGCCGTGATTTATGCAACTGCCACTCAGTCGGATTTTAACTTTGCCACCACGCCGCTGCCGGCGTGGGAGGCGAATTTCGCGCGCCGGCTGGCCACACTGTTGCGTGAACACGGCGTCCAGCCGGTCATGCTGTATCTACCGGTTCTAGCGGAGGCGCGTTCGCCGGTCATTTCGGAAAGGGTGTTCTGGCCCAAAGCATTTCAAACGGAAGTGGCGATGGTGGGAATCCCGCCGGCGAAATTATTTGGCCCAATGACGGATACCGAGCTGCCCAAGATTTACGCCGACAGATGGCACTTCAACCAGAACGGACAGGCATATTTCACACCACTCATCACCCCGACGTTGATCAAACTTTATGAAAATCAATCTAGTCATTGAACGCACTATCTATGCCCTGGTAGTTGTCCTGGCACTGGTCGCCTTGTGGCTGGTGGCGAATTCGCCTTCCACCTTCCTCGACGCCCGCGTGGTCTATCAGGGCTTTTAAGCCATGGGAATGCTTCCCTTGATAATCGGTTTGCTCGGTTATGTCCTAGCTGGCCGTTATGTGATGCGCTGGTTGACCGGCCAGGTGCGTGAAATGGCTCTGGCGGTGTTAAATATCCCGGGCGTGTTCTTTTTTCTATTCTATGGCGATAAGCAGCATTATGTCTTGCGCTTTGGAATTTATGTGGCGTTGGTCGCCGGTTTGTATCTGATCGTGTGGTTGTTTGCTGAACGACGTGGCGGCTGGCCGTGGCTGGCATTCTTCGCGCCCATTGCGGCATTGATCGTCGTCCGCTATGTGCCGGGCGGGGCGTATGTGGTGCTGGGCCACGCGCTCGGCAAAACCTGGCACGGCGTGCCGAACCTGATCGGCATTTCTTACCTTGCCTTCCGGTGCAGCCGGCTCGTCTTGGAAGTCCGCAACGGCACGGTAAAAAAACCCAACTTCCTCGAATACCTCAACTTCGCCTTTTTCCTGCCCACCATGCCTGTCGGCCCCATCAACACCTATGCCAATTTCCGGCGCGGGTTTGCGGAAACATATGACGTGCCCGTCGGGCGCGCCGCCCTGCGCATCCTCGTGGGCGCGGTCAAATACCAGTTCCTAGCAGCCTGGGCTAGCCGGTTGAACTATGCCGGCCTATTGCTGGACGACCATCCGCACCATTGGATGGATCTGCCGGTGGCGATGGTTTTTTACTACCTGTATCTTTACCTGAATTTCTCCGGCTTTTGCGACATGGCCATCGGCGCGGCGGGTTTGATGGGCATCGCCGTCCCGGAAAACTTTGACAATCCATTTGCCGCCCGCAATGTCAAGGATTTCTGGAACCGCTGGCACATCACCCTTTCCGTGTGGATGCGCGATATGGTGTTCTCGCCGCTATCCAAATTCCTCGTGCGGGTCATGGACATCCGTCTGGCTGACCACGCAATTGCGCTGACCATTACGGTGGTGTTTCTTCTGGTGGGCATCTGGCACGGGGCGGGCTGGCATTTCGCCGCATTTGGCGCGATGCATGCCATCGGCGTCGTGACGAATCATTACTACACCCTCTTCCTGAAAAAAAAACTGGGGCGGGAACGCTTCAAGGCCTACAACGAGAACCGATGGATCCGGGCCTCCGCTGTGTCATTGACATTTGGCTACTGCGCCGCAAGCCTCTTTCTGTTTGCCAATACGTTTCAGGACATGAAGGAAATTTTCGCCGTGCTGCGCTGATTTGAACATGAACAATCATGGATCCAAGCTGCGCACATATCATTACCACGAAATCAACGTGGGCATGGCGGAGGCGCACGACTATGTCATCACGCCGCAGGTGTATGAACATTTTCTGGCCGCGTTTCAGGATCACAACCCGGTGCATGTGGATGAGGATTTTGCCAAAGCGCGCGGTTTTGCCGGGAAAGTAATGCACGGGTCGGTTTTGAATGGCTTTCTCTCCCATTTTGTGGGGATGTATTTTCCAGGCAAGTTCAGCCTGTTGTTATCGGTTGATTTACGATTCGCAAACCCCTCTTATCTGGGAGACACGATTCAGGTCGCGGCCGTTGTCAGCCAAAAAATGGCGGTCCAAAAAGTCGTCGTCCTGGATGCCACGCTCACCAATGCCACGCGTAACCATCTGGCGGCGCGCGGACGCATCCAAGTCATGCTGAAAGAGGATTCATGAAACGCACCGTCATCATCACGGGCGGCACCAAAGGCCTGGGCCGGGAACTGGCCATGGCCTTTGGCCGCGCCGGCTATTTTGTGGTGGCGTTGTATGCTTCTGATGAACTGGCGGCCAATGAATTTTCAGCCGCCCTGACAGTCGCAAATATTTCCGGCTTGGCCTTGCGGCACGATGTGCGCTCCGGGGAAACCGCCATTTGGAGCCGTCCGGAAATCCAGAAGGCGGATGGTCTGACCCTGGTCAATAACGCCTGTGCGGTTTTTTCCCCGACGCCCATGCACCAATTGAACTGGCAGGATTTTGAGAATAATTTTCAGGTGGCCGTCAAGGGGGCTTGGGGCTGTTCCCTGCCTTTGATCCGGCTCATGATCAAAAATGGGCAGGGTGCCATCGTGAATGTTCTGACTTCGGCCATCGAGGGGGCACCACCCAAGGGTTTTGCCGCGTATGTCACGGCCAAACATGCTCTGCAAGGTTTTACGCTGGCCCTGGCCGCTGAATATGCGGCGCGCGGTGTGAAAATTTTCAGCGTGTCACCGGGCTATATGGACACGCCCCTGACACAGCAATGGGACTCCCGCTTGCGTGCGGCCATCCGCGCCAATTCCGGACGTATCAGTGTGCCAACGGCCGCCGCCACGCGCATCCTTGAACTGGTGGCAGACGGGGCTGTTCCGGGCCGGGGCGAGAACTATCCGGTCTAATGAGATTAACCTTTACGCACCACACCCGCGCCGCTGTTTGGTGACAGATCTATTTCGTTATATAACGTCCTTCGTGTCGGATTGATTGAAATCCTCGAATGATCAGAATCGGAATTTTGGCCGAATATACGGTTGAGTCGCCATTTTTCCTGCGGGAATTGCCTCCATTCCAACGGGAATGGATACGAAGCCGGAAGGAATTATTGTGCTTCCAGCCGGAAGCACCATCCTTCCGACAGGAACAACCTCTATTCGGCGCATCGAAGATACGAACGGAATTGTGGGATTATCCAGCTGATAAACAAAATTGAACAACCCGGTGGGGCGGGCAGTCTCCTGCACGCCGCGATTGCGGTAAATCGTCCGTTTCGCGCGGTTTTATGTAAGCGGCGCGGGCGGAGTAATGCGCCCGGCCAAAAGCTTGTCATCCGGATAATCCCGCAAAAAGGCAGAAAAAACGACAAAAGCGGCCATTTCACAATATTACTTCGTCATTTCCCAATATTACGACGCGGCGTCGCAATATTCTTTTGTCACGCCACAATATTCTTTTGTCGCATCACAATATTGTGGTGGCCTCCACAATATTACGGCGTCATATCACAATATTGCGGAACAACGCCGCAATATCACTGTGCCGCACCATAATATTGCGGTATCGCATCACAATATTACGACGTCGCATCGCAATATTGCGGAGCGGCGTCACAATATTACGACGCCATTTATCAATATTGCGGCGTCACAAAGTAATATTGCGAAATGGGGGTTCTGAACACCCCTGGAATCAGCGTTTTTGGGTCCCTTGCGTTCTTTTGCGGCAAATAAAATCCGCGCAATTCGTGTAATCCGCGGATAAAGCACACGCTCTGTTTGTGAAGTGGATAATCCCGCGGAATTGGCCACCCCTTTGCATATTTTGCCACGCTATTTTCCCGCAGCGGTGCTTCATTTCTCTGGCCTGCGTTTTCTTTTCCATCCGTGCCATCCAGGCTGTATTGCAACAACCCGTTTTTTGCTTTCCGCTTTTGTTTCCCCGCACCCGCTGGCAAGCTGGCAGCACGATTACATGATTCAATGAGCCGGCTGAAAAATTTCTCCCGAAACCTCGCCACCAGTTACCTGCAACTGGGCGTGAACGTGGTTTATTCGCTGGTTTCCATTCCGTTGATTTTGCACTGGCTGCCCCGGGCGGAATTCGGCATGTGGGCCGTGCTGGTGCAGTTGATGACTTACATCTCCATGGTGGACCTCGGGATAAACCAGGCCATCGCCCGCTTTTTGGTGGATCATAAGGACCGTCGCTCCGAGGGCGAATATGGCGCGCTGGTCAAGACTTCCGCCCTCGTCAGCGTGGCGCAAGGTTTGATTGTCCTCGCCGTGGTCATGCTGGGTTCGCCGCTGCTGGCCAGCCTGATGAAAATTCCGGCGGAGCATCAGGCGACCTTCATCGCCTTGATGCGGCTCCAGGGGATGATCGCGGCGTTCATCTTTTGCGCGAATCCGTTGCAAATCATGTTAAATGCCCACCAGCGCATGGACATCGCTTCCCGCCTGAGCATCTACAATTTGCTGGCCCAACTGGGGCTGTTGCTGCTCTTCCTGCGCCAGGGCTGCGGCATTTATTCATTCATCTATGCCGGCGCCATCTGTGCCTTGATCAACCCCTGCCAGCTTTTCTGGCATTGCCGCCGGCTGGGATTCCTGCCCCGTGCCGGTGAATGGGGGGAAATATCGTGGAGACAATTCAATGAGGTCTTCATTTATGGAAGGGATGTTTTTTTGATGAATGTGGGAATACAACTGGCGGCAGCAAGCCAAACCATCGTTGTTTCGCGCATGTTGGGGTTGGATGCCGCCGCTGCCTGGTCGGTGGGCACCAAAGTGTTCATGTTGGTGCGGCAGATAGTATATCTGCCCACCGGCGTCTCTTTATCCGGTTTTTTCGAAATGCTGGCCCGGAACGAAGACGAACGCCTGCGCGCTCGTTTTCAGAATCTGGTGGTGTTGACGGCGAGCCTGGGAGTTTTTCTGGGCGTGGCCTTTGCCTTGTGCAACAGCCTGTTCGTCGAGCTTTGGACGGGAGGAAAGATTGCCTGGTCGCCACTGAACGACGTCCTTCTGGGATTGTGGGTTTTCATTGCGTCCGTGCAAACCACCCATGCCAGTTTTGTTTTCGTGACCAAGCAGATTGGCGGCCTCCCTTACGTTTTTATGTTGGAGGGCTGCACCTATGTGACGCTGTCAGTGCTCGGAGGATACCGATGGGGGATGCCGGGAATCATTGCCTGCTCCCTCCTGTGTCTCGTGCTTTTCTCATGTCAATTTAGCCTCCGCCGGAGCGCACGTTATTTCCAGATCAACTTTTCCGTTCTGGTGATTGACTGGTTGCGCCCATCCTTAAAACTGGCTGCCATGCTGGTTCCGATGGCGCTTGCCATGTGGTTTGCCACCTCCGGCTTGCCGGCCATTTGGCGGCTTGCCATTCATGCCATGGCGGCGGTCTTGTTTGGAGGACTGCTCTTTTTACATTTTGGGTTGTCGTCTGAAATCCTTCTGGACATGCAGGCGCGGTTGCCACAGCCGGCTGCCAGAGTTTTCAAAATGCTTGGCTTTGCCTCGTTGCGGAGTAAAACCTAGTGCCATATAATCAATCCACTGTTCATGAATTTTTTTCTGCGCTTGTATCAATCTCTGCCGGTCATCAAGCAACTGACCTTCATCCGGCAGCGGCTCGCCACGTTGCCGCAACACCTGCGGCTGATGGAAACCGCCGCCGTGATTCAGGCTCTGGCCTCGCTCAAGGCTGGTGACGCCCGTTACCGCGATCCCAAGCGCCTGATGGTTCATGGCGCACAGTATTGGTCGCAAAATTACGAGGACGGCATGATCGCCGAGATTTTCCGCCGGATTGCGCCCTCTTCCAAGACCTTTCTGGAAATCGGTGTCGGCGATGGTTCCGAGAACAACACCGCCGCCCTCCTGTCCGCCGGGTGGAGCGGTTGGTGGATTGAAGGCAATGCCTCTGGTTGCGAGGCCATCGCCACTCGTCTGAAGACCATGCCGGGTCTGGCCAGTCGCTTGAAATTGCGGCAGGCCTTTGTCTCGGCGATGAATATTCAGGCGCTATTGTCTGAACTCGGCGTGCCGGCGGAGATTGATTTGTTCTCCCTGGACATTGATTTGAACACCTACCACATCTGGGCCGCGTTGAAACAATTCCGGCCAAGGGTGGTGGTGGTGGAATACAATGCCGCCCTGCCGCCGGATCAGGAGTGGATTCATCCTTATGAACCAGACGGCATTTGGGATGGAACCCAGGCCTTTGGCGCCAGCCTGAAAGCCTATGAACTACTGGGGCAAAAATTGGGTTACAGCCTCGTTGGATGTGATGTCATTGGCATCAACGCCTTTTTTGTGCGCAGCGATCTGGCCGGAGATAAATTCCCCGCCCCTTTTACAGCGGAAAACCATTATGAGCCTGCGAGGTATCATCTTTGCCATCGCTTTGGACACCCATCGAAGCTTTTTGGCGAATCTCACGAAAAATGACTTCGCTCCAAAAAAACCTCTTGCACCTTCAAAATACATTTGCCATCAGGCAAATTCCCACCAACGTGCGGATCAGCAAGTGGCTGGCACAACTTCCGTTTTTACGACGATTCAGCCGTAATGCGATCGGTCTTGGTTGGTTGCCGGCAAAAGGCAGTTTTTTATATCGGAACAGTGGCGGGGAGAAAACAATATGTTTCAACGGAAGAAATCTTCAGTTTCATGCTCTTTACGATCCGGGATTCGCGCGGGGATATGAACTTGAGAGCGCATTGTTAATAATGTCCTTGTGCCGGGGCAAAGGTGCATTTTTCGACATTGGTTCAAACTGGGGATATTTTTCGCTCTTGATGACATCCGTGAAAGAATTTACGGGATCGATTTATGCCTTTGAGCCAAATCCCCGGACGTTTGCAGATTTGATTTCAGTCATCCAGCAGTCCGGTGTCGGCTCTCGTGTAACGGCCATGAACTTTGGCATTGGGGAAATGTCCTGCCAAATGGTCCTGGAAGAACCTGATGCTTTCACGACTGGCTTGGCGCGGCTTTCCAGTTCTGGCAATGGAACGAAAATATCAGTCAAGGCGCTGGACGAATTGAACCTGCCCCTGCCTCAAATGTTAAAAATTGATGCCGAGGGGATGGAATCAGAAGTTTTGGGGGGAACCGCCCGAATCCTGGATGAAGTCCGGCCATTTGTGCTGTTTGAAAATTTTTCCGACCCGCTGAATCCCGGGCCGACTTGCAAGCCAATTGAGATTCTTCATTCCAAGGGTTATCGCATATACGCGCCAGCCTTGTTATTTTGCAATGCCAATCATTTGGTGTCCGCAACATACGGCGGCAATTTTGGCGAATTATTGGATCTTGATCCAAAACCGCAACTCGGGCTGCTTGAAGTTACAACCCGGAATCGTTTCTTTTTCCCGCAACAACTCAATCTGCTGGCGGCTCACTCCATGAGGATTGAGGAGCTTTGGGCGGCGGACATCGTTGACTTAAATGAACCACATAAGACCCTGTGAGCATAATGAAAACGATAAACTCGCTGGTCTGTCAGTGCCGGCAAATATCCCGGAAAACTTGGGACAAGCTATGGAATTTGCTCCCTCCGCCGGATTTTAATAAAATAACCAGTCTTCAGAAATTGCATCACGCGCTTCCACGAATCCGGTTGCCAGCTCCCGCAAAGGAAATTCCTGGTTGGATGTCTTTCAAAGAACAGCGCGCACTTTATGCGTTGGCGCGCTTTTCCCGAGGACCCATTTTGGAAATTGGACCATGGCTCGGCCGTTCGACCGTGTGCATAGGGCGCGGAATTCTTGACTCTGGTAAAAAGAAGGAATTCCTGACCTGTGAACTGGCTCCGACCATGGCCAATTATAGGTATTTATCTGAAAAAACCGTCGGCTTTTACTACCCGCCAGAGTCAGAAGCGAGCATGGGAGTCGGTTCGGTTGAAACATTCGAAAATGATATCAAACCAGTTGTATCGAATCCAAAAGGAGTCATAGGCCAGCTTAAAGAAAATCTTGCAGCCTTTAATGTCACGGACGTCGTAACTATTTTTCAGGGCGACTTCAGGAAAAGCGCGGTAAAGCGTTACATTTTTCTCTTCACAGATGCCATGCATAGTGAGGAGGAAATTTCCAGAAATGCACCCGACCTATGCCGTTTTTTGGGACAAGGATCAATTCTTGCCTGCCACGATACGACCCCTGAAAATGAAAAGTATTTACGGAAATATTTCCAATTTGGATACTCCCTGCAAGTAGACAGCTTGTTTATTGGCGAAATTGAGTCGTTCAAGACTTGAAATTTTGACGCGGGCGTGAACCGTAATAGCATGAAGGCCAAAATCAAACAGTTTCTTACGGAACATCCCGCCCTGCAGTTTCTCGTGCCAGTTTGCCAGTTCGTGCTGGGTATTCCTTTCAAGCTCCGCAATGTCCTTTTCCGGGAGATTCTGCGGCTGCGCCTGTTCGCCCTGTGGCTGGCCAAACGCCAGCAATTGTTATTATTTGTTCGTTGCGGGGGAATTGGCGATATTTTATGCAGCCTGCCGGCTTATGAAGCCGTGTGCCGGGCCAATCCAAGCTTGCGCAGCGTCTTCATCACCCTGGCTGAATTCAAATGTTTGCCGAAGCTTGCCCGGGCACCCGGCTCCCTCTGCACGACCCGCACATATTGTTCCATCCCCAGATTTCCCCGCTGGATGGTCGCGAAGGTTTTCAGCCCGCAATATGCCGATGAATTCGGGCGGCAGAGTTCCTCCGCCCATTTGATTGATGAATTCTTTCACGCCTGCGGACTGGCTCCCACCGATG